>Ga0307510_10000276_pt1 | contig 47201 bp, 37 predicted proteins | sample 12_EM_MG_FD_207224 | JGI IMG/M metagenome (GOLD analysis project Ga0307510, IMG submission 207224) | Populus trichocarpa ectomycorrhiza microbial communities from riparian zone in the Pacific Northwest, United States - 12_EM | ecosystem: Host-associated > Plants > Roots > Unclassified | place... | reverse complement strand
AGTTGTACTTGTCGCCGCCCTGCACGTACTGGCTGGGGTCGATCGGCTTGAAGTTGGCCAGCGTGCCGCCGGAAGCCAGATACGCCTGCTGCTGCTGCGGCACGGTAGGCAACTGGCCTGACGGATTTTGGTAATCGACGTAGCCATCGTGCTGCTGGTGCACCACGGCCACGCGCATGGCAAAGGTGTCGCTGATGGGCAGATTGAACGCGGCACGCGCGCCGGTCTGGTTGTAGTTGCCCGCTTCAACCTGCGCATTGCCGTAGAAGCCCGCGCCGATTTCAGGCTTGGCCGTCTGGAAGCTGATGGCGCCCGCGGTGGAGTTGCGGCCCCAAAGGGTGCCCTGTGGGCCGCGTAGCGTTTCGACACTATCCATGTCCAGCAACAGACCCGACGCAGCCTCGGCACGAGGCGCATAAATGCCGTCGACGAAGGTTGCTACTTCTGGATCGGCATACTCGGTCTTGGCGCTGTCGTTGCCGATACCGCGCATGGTAAGCGTTACCACGCCATGGTCACCCTCGGACGTACCTTGCAGACCAGGTACCAGTTTTGTCAGGTCCTGTACGGTCATCACGCGCTCCTTGTCGAGCGTGTCTGCCGTGATCGCCGTCACCGCCACCGGCGTTTTCTGAATCGGCGTCTCGCGCTTGGTCGCGGTAACAGTGACGGCATCGAGATTCTTTACTTTCTTGTCAGCGCCTGCCTGATTCTGGGGTGACTGGTTTTGCGATGTCGTGTCCTGATCCGCTGCAAGCAGCACTCCAGGAGCAAGCACGAGTGATATGGCGACATACAACAACTTGTGATGCAGATTCATCTGGCTCTCCCTCTAAATCGTTCCGATCAGTGTTGTCTGCCGCACGAACGGCCATGACAAAGGTTTTCCCACTCCCCACTGGCACACCATTAACCTCTGGATGACAGCGCTGTCATCGTTGGATAATAAGGCGCCGTTGCAATGAATGCTTGCTGCAAGGCAGCAAGTCCTCAAGACAAAACAAATACTCGCCATTCATGGCTTGTCCCCATGAGTCGGGCACGCCAGCGTCTGGTCCGCTACCGTGCCCAGTGACACGTCAGCGATAGCGATCCGCTCACCGGAATGACTGGACCATTCGAATGGCCGGTCCAGCCTGCTCATGCTGGCGCCGGCGTCGCGGAAACATTTCAGCGGAATGCCCAGGCGCAACCACTGCCCATGAGGCAATGCGGCGAGCTGCCGCCCGACCGGCACCCGACCACTGCAACCGACACCGCAGCCGACACCGATCATCGAAGTGCTCTCCGGCGATACTACATCGATCCTCAACGTGGTCACGAGCAACACATCGCCGTTGGTTTCGCGTTCCACATCGAGCGGCGCTGGCGCCACCAGCTCAACCCCTGCGGCGCCGGTCCCGGACCAGCTCAGGCTGCGCGCGTCCTCCTGCGCCTTATAGTCGAGCGCGCTGATACGCAAGCTGCCATCCAGCGTGGCGGCTGGCACGGCGTCGACATTCATCGCGGCGCCGTTTGCGCCGGTCAGGCGCATCACGAAACCCTGCGCCGGCTTGCCATGGGTGAAGTAGACGCCGGCCTGCGCGCCGTTTAGTGAGATCCCGGCATCCTCGGACAAGGGACCGGTATTGCCCCTATCGGCATAGGTCAGGCCGAAGCCATAGGGAAACTGCGGATGCTCACCCCGTGCGACTGCGGCCACCGGTACTTGTGCCGCGCTAAGCGGCCACGCATACGCCAGCTTGCCGTGAAAGTCATGCGCTATACGACCGTCCCGGGTTCGCAGCAGCACGTCGGCGATGCCCTCGCCTTCGCTGCCGGGAAGCCACGCCACCACGAAGGCATCAGCGGCGTTGATCTCGCGATTCATCCACAGCGGCCGTCCGGTCAGGAACACGGCCGTCACCGGCACGCCCTGCCCGCGTAGCCGCCGAAGCAGGTCAAGATCGTGATCGTTGCCCGGACGGTACGCCAGGTTTGGAAGGTCTCCCTGGAATTCGGCGTAGGGATCTTCGCCGAATACCACGATGGCGACATCGGGTTTCTGCTTGTAGTCGCCCTCCACCGATAGCTCGGCGCTGCCGCCAGCCGCCTGCACCTGTGCCTTCAGACCGGCCCAAATGGAGGTGGCCCCGGGAAAGTTTGCATTGGTCAGACCCGTGCCCTGCCAGGTTAGCGTCCAGCCGCCGTTCTGCTTGGAGATGTTGTCGGCACCGTTACCGGCAACCAGAATATGCTTGCGCGGATCGATCGGCAGCACGCCTTGGTTGTTCTTCAGCAGCACCAGCGACTCACGTACCGCCCGACGCGCCAGCGCACGATGCTCGGGATTTCCGATCACCTGCGCCGACCGGGCCGCCAGCGGGTTGGCCGATGGCAGCCTGGCCTCGAACATCCCCAGGCGCATCTTCACCCGCAGGATGCGAGTCACCGCATCGTCCACGCGGCTCATCGGGATCACCCCAGCCTTCACCGCGGCCAGGGTGTTCTTGTACAGACCTTTCCAGGAATCGGGCGCTTCCAGCATGTCCACCCCGGCGTTGTATGCCGCCGCGCAATCCTCGGTGGTGCAGCCTGGCACCTGGCCGTGCGCGTTCCAGTCGCCCAAAACGATCCCATCGAACCCCATGCGCTCCTTCAGTACGTCGGTGATCAGCGCCTTGTTGCCGACCATCTTCACCCCGTTCCAACTGGAGAACGAGATCATCACCACCTGCACACCGGCTTTGATCGCAGGCGGATAGCCAGCTGCATGCACGTCGCGCAGCACCGCCTCGCTGATCTGGGCATCGCCCTGGTCCTTGCCATCGTGGGTGCCGCCGTCGCCGAGGAAATGCTTGGCGGTGGCGATCACATGTTCGGCGTCAAGGAACTGCGGCGTACCTGGCTTGCCCTCCAGCCCGCTGATCACGGCGGCGGCGTATTGCGCTACCAGCGCTGGATTCTGCGAATAGCCTTCGTAGGAACGGCCCCAGCGCACATCTTGCGGCACCGTGAGCGTGGGCGCGAAAGTCCAGCTGATGCCGCTGGCACGTAGTTCTTGCGCCGTAACCTCGCCGATATCGTGGATCAGTTGCGGATCGCGCGTGGCGCCCAGCGCGGAATTCTGCGGAAAAAGCGTGCTGCCAACGAGGTTGTTATGGCCATGCACGGCATCGATGCCAAACAGCACCGGGATCGCCAAGCCTCCATTGGAGGTGTCCATCGACGCGCGATAAAACGCGTCGGACAGCGCCTGCCACTGCGATGCAACAGGGTATGGCTGCCCGGGCGGCTTGGAGTTGCCACCGGCCAGGATCGAGCCCAAGTGGTACTGGCGCACATCGTCTGGAGTCACGTACTTGATGTCAGCCTGGATCATCTGGCCGACCTTGTCTGCCACCGACATCTTCGCCAGTAAAGCCCGGATCCGGGACTCGATCGCTGGCTCAGTCGGCAGCGGCGAACTGCCTTTGGGCCACTGTTCGGGGTGGACGACGGTCGCGTCGCCGGCCATCGCGGGAGCGGTCATCAGCAGCGCGCCAGCGAATGGCAGGACCTTGGAAAGGCTTCGCAGGAGCGAGCTCAGCGGCTGCGGTAATGGCAAGGTAAATCCCCCGGCGGCGCACCGGCGGCACGCTTCCGAGTGGCATGTTGGCAGGAATGACAGCGCTGTCAATTTGCATTGCAACATAATTCCCGAGCCATGCAGTGGAGCGAAACGACCTTAGGGAGCGATGGCAGTGGAACCGCGGATCTGCAGGGAGAAAGGCACCTGCACCAGCCGGCCGGGGCCGGGGCCGCGCAATACGCTTAGCAGCTGCTCGGCTGCGATCTTGCCCATCTCGCGACTGGGTTGCTGGACAGTGGTGAGCGCCGGCCACAGCTGTCGTGATAGTGGCGTATCGTCGAAGCCACAGACCGACAGGTCGAGCGGCACCTTCAAGCCGTACTCGCCCGCTGCCCACATCACGCCGGTGGCCATGTCGTCGTTGGCAGCGAACACCGCCGTCGGCCGCCTGGCCAGTGAAAACAGCTGCCGCGCGGCCTCCACGCCGGAGCCGAAAGTGAAAGCGCCCTGCACTACCAGAGCCGGATCCTCCGGTAGACCCGCGGCGGCCATCGCCTCGCGATAGCCAGCCAGTCGCCAGCGGCTGGCACCATGGTCGGCGATGCCGATCACGTGAGCGATCCGTCGGTGGCCCAGCTCCAACAGGTGCTCCGTGATCGCCCGCGCAGCCTGCTGTTCGTCCATCGTCACGCCTATGGTTTTGCTGCTCCGCAGCGGCGACACGCTGGCGTATGGCACGTTGCGCTCACGCAGGCGCTTGAGCAGCGGCGCATAGTCGGTGATGGGTGGCGTCAGCACGACGCCGTCGGGGTGGTGGTCGGAAATCAGCGCATCGAAGCGACGGATGAAATCACCGTCACGCATGCGCAGCGGGCGCACCATCATGCTATAGCGATGCGCATCGCAGGCCTCGAGCACACCGTCCTGGATCTCGGCCAGGTAGGTCGAGGCTGGGTTGTCGTTGTTGTCGTACAACATCGCTACCAGGAACGAGCGATTGCCCGCCAGACTGCGCGCCGACGGATGCGGACGATAGTCCATCGCCTCCATGGCGGCGCGCACGCGCTCACGGGTGGCGTCGGTTACGTTGGCCTCGTCATTGAGCACGCGCGACACCGTTTTGGGCGATACGCCCGCTGCGCGCGCCACATCTTCGAGGCGTACCCGCATGGATTCTCCGCTGTCATGATTGTCGATGGACTATGCCGCCAGAGCCCTTTGCTTACAAGGATCAGCGGTGCTGATGAATGCACATGCAGGCGCTGGCGGCTGTACTGCACGCCTGCTTACCATGCATGGCCGTCTCTGGCAACAAGATGCACCGATGCTGCGGTCGCAGCATGCGGGATGCGCCATGCCATGACATAACTGTTGCTGGAGGGCAGCACCCATGACCCAGTTCAACCAAAGGGCAGGCACCGATGACACAGAAATCCACCCTGTCGTTCTGGCAGATCTGGAACATGTGCTTCGGCTTTCTCGGCCTCCACTTCGGCTTTGCACTGCAGAACGCGAACGTCAGCCGGATCTTCCAGACGCTGGGTGCGGATGTTAATGACATCCCTGCCCTATGGATTGCCGCGCCGCTGACAGGGCTGATCGTCCAACCGATCGTGGGCCACTACTCCGACCGCACCTGGAACCGCCTGGGTCGACGCCGGCCGTACTTTCTGGCCGGAGCGGTGTTTGCCTCTCTGGCGCTGCTGTGGATGCCGAACGCGCCAGCGTTGTGGGTGGCTGCCGGCCTGCTGTGGATTCTGGACGCGTCGATCAACGTGTCGATGGAACCCTTCCGCGCCTTGGTCGGCGATCAATTGCCCACGCGACAACGACCGACCGGTTATGCGATGCAGAGTTTCTTTATCGGTGCCGGCGCTGTGATCGCCTCGATGCTCCCGTGGATCCTGGCGCGACTGGGCGTAACCAACGTAGCGACCAGTGGAGGTATCCCTGATACGGTGAAGTATGCATTCTATGGTGGCGGCGCCGTACTACTAGGCACGGTGCTTTGGACCATCTTGACCACGCGTGAATACCCACCTGCGCAACTGCGATCGTTCACCGACAACGTGGCAAATGGGCCGGCGGTGGAAGTGTCGCGCGCGTGGCAACCGGGCGTGCTACTGCTGCTGGTCGGTCTGGCGGTGTTGATCGCGATCAGGTATTTCTCGCTGGAAAGAGAGGTATACCTGCTGGCTAGCGGCCTGATCGCGTTCGGCCTGTTGCTCACATGGCTCAGCCGCACCCGTGGCCACGGGATGCTGCGCGACGTGATGGGTGATCTCTATGGCATGCCCACTTCCATGCGGCGACTGGCCGGGGTGCAGTTGTTCTCCTGGTTCGCGCTGTTCGCGATGTGGATCTACACCACCGCCGGAGTGACGCAGACGATGTACGCCACCGTCGATACCGGCTCGTCGGCCTACAACGACGGCGCCAACTGGGTTGGGGTGCTGTTCGCTGCATACAACGGGTTTGGTGCGCTGGCCGCGGTGGTTATACCGCTGATGGTGCGCCGGTGGGGCCTGCGCATGAGCCACGTAATGAACCTGTGCCTTGGCGGGGCGGGCCTGCTGTCGTTCCTGTACATCCGCGATCCGCACTGGCTGCTCGCGTCGATGGTTGGTGTCGGCTTTGCCTGGGCGTCGATTCTGTCACTGCCCTATGCGCTGCTTTCGGACAACCTGCCAACGGCGAAGATGGGCGTCTACATGGGCATCTTCAATTTCTTTATCGTGATCCCGCAATTGCTTGCCGCCAGCGTGCTCGGTCTACTGTTGCGATTGTGCTTTCACAACCAGCCCATCTGGGCCCTGGGCCTGGGTGGCGCCAGCCTGCTCATGGCAGCCCTGTGTACCCTGCGCGTACCCGAGCCCGAAGGCCGCGCTTAACTACCAGTCGGTCGGTCGATAATCCTTCAAGAACTGCCCCCACACGTGTTCGCCGGTATTGATGCCGCTGATGATCGGATCGACGATACGCGCAGCGCCATCAACGATGTCCAACGGTGGGTGGAAACGCTCTTCCAGCACCTTCTTCGCCGCCAGATCGGCCGGATCCTCATCGGTTACCCAGCCGGTGTCGACGCTGTTCATATGGATGCCGTCGTTGTGGTAATCCGTGGCCGAGGTGCGCGTCATCATGTTCAGCGCGGCCTTCGCCATGTTGGTATGGGGATGGCGCGTGGTCTTGAAGTTGCGATAGAACTGGCCTTCCATCGCAGACACGTTGACGATGTGCTTGTCGCGCTCGGGTGTGCGCAGCATCAGCGGCTTCAGTCGTGCGTTGATGATGAAGGGCGCAATGGCGTTGACCAGTTGCACTTCCAGCAATTCCACCGAGGGTACCTCGGCCATCAGCAACCGCCAGGAATTTCGTTCGCGCAAGTCGATCTGCTGCAGGTCCTGGTCGAGCTTGCCCTCGGGGAACAGGTGGCTCTGCGCCAGGAGTTCTTCGGGCAGCAACGGCATCTGGGATAGTTCGGCAGCGCGGGTCAGGCCGGGCAGTTCCGTAGCGCGGCTGGCCAGCGGGTTCGCCAGAACACCCGACTCGGGCAGGATGTTGGAGCCGCGCAGGCCCTCATAGTGGCCGACCAGCTTGCGCACGTGTTCGGGCATGTCGTGCAGTGCCGCGGTCTCGCTGTCCATCATGTGCGCGTAGAAGCCGGGTGGGCGACGCACGGTTTGGCAGGCGTTGTTGATGATGAAGTCCAACCGCGGCCGCGTGGCGACCAGTTCCTGGCAGAACGCTTCGACACTGGGCGTGTGGCGCAGGTCCAGTCCGTAGACTTGCAGGCGATGACCCCACTCGCCGAAGTCCGGTTCATCGGCGTAGCGTGCCGCCGAGTCGCGCGGGAAGCGCGTGCTGACGATCAGTTCCGCACCAGCTCGCAGCAACTTCAGGCCAGCTTGATAACCGATTTTGACGCGGCCACCGGTGAGCAGCGCGACGCGACCCCGAAGATCAACCAGTTCGGTGCGCTTGGCGTAGTTAAAGGCCGCACATGCAGGGCACAGCTGATCGTAGAAGAAATGGATCGCCGAATACTTCTTCTTGCACACATAACAGTGCTTGGGCTCGATCACTTCGCGTGGCTGCGCGGCGTCGGCATCGGGCGTGACGTCGTTCGCCTCGAAACCCTGAGGAGCAAACACATTCGGCGTGGTGAATACCGGCTTGCGGCGCAACGCGCGGATGCCGGTCTGGTTCAGTACGGTGTCCTCGGCCTCGATTTTCGACGCATGCCGCGCCTTCTGGGCGGCCTTCAGCTTGATCCGGCGCTCACCCGGGTCGGGGTGATAGACCTGCGCCACCGCCTGGTACAGGCGTTGGCGGTCTTCTGCTGGAAGCGGATCCAGCAATAGTCGATCGGCCGCAACAGATTCAAGCAGCTGCGTGGCAGCGCGTATGCGCTGCAGCAATGCGGTATCGGCGTCACCAGACGGTGGCGTTGTAGTGGTCAAGAGCATGATCCGTAACGAGAAAGGCAGCAGCGGGGTTGGGGATGGGGGGTCAGAGTAATTACTCTGACCCCCCATCCCCAACCCGCGTATTTTGCCCGATTCGTCTTAGAACGCCCAATTCAGGCTAACCCGGGCCGACTGATCCTTCGCGTCATTGGCGAATTGCCCCGAGTACGAGGCATCAATGGTGACCGCCGCCGCCGGCTGGAAGCGCAGGCCGAAGGTGGCCACGCCGGCGTTCTCCGCGATGGGCGTGCCCGCCACCTGGAACGCGTCGCCGCCACTGGCGAAACGCTGACGGCTGAGCGTATCGGTGTCGCTCCAGGCATGCTGCCAGCCCACGCTGCCGAAGATGCCGATATGACCATCGGCCGACACATTCCAGCGCCCACGCAGGCCGAGCGTACCGAAGGTCTGTGCGCTCTTGTCGCCCTCGACGTCGAGCGCCGCGTCGCCGCCATGCTCGTGCAGGCTGTTCGTGCGCAGCTCCTGCCGGGCGATGTTGAGGTACGGCGCCAGTGATCCATGGTCGAAGCTGAAGTCGTATGCGCCCTCGACGAAGAGCTGCCCCGAACGTGCGCTCACGTTTCCGCCAAGCCGTTCCTGCAGGTCGCCGGCATCCACCGTGCGGTGCGTGTCGATGTCGCGATGGCTATAAAGGGCCCCTGCCTGCAGCAGCACGTTGCCGTAATGGCCGCTGCCATACAGCCCCGCCGTACGCGTATCGCCGTTGGCGGAGTCGTCGCGTGCGGAGGCCGAGACATGACCGGTACCAAGTGCGAAGCCCAGGCGTGTATCAGCGCCCACACCCGTGTCCGCACCCACCAGCATGCCGCTGCCGTTCGAACTCAGGCGCGCGGCATTGCCATCGCTGTCGTGGTTGCCCCAGTGGCCCCAGGCCGACGCCCAGGCTGCGGTGGCTCCATCCGTGCCGTCGGTGTACTGCGACAGCAAGTGCTGGTTGATCGCATCGCGCTGGTAGCGATCGTCGTCTGTGATCGCACCACGCAGGTTGGCGTGGATCTCGCCGGACAGCGCGTCGAAAGCCGTGCGTGCACCGGCGGCGTCAAGATGCAGGATGCTGTCGTAAAGCGGGACGCCCTGCCCCAGCGATTCCACGGCACCCGCCGTCGCCCGCTGGTTCCGCGTCTGCCCTACTTCCGGGAAGGCGACGTCGTTGCGGCTAAGCGTGAGTTGCACGGCGTTCGCCGTATAGGCGAGCGAGGGTGTCAGGAAGGCCAGGTCCGTGGATACATCGGCGAACGTACCCGCCACGCCGTTGCCCGCGGAAAGAATGGTGTATGTGGTCGACGTGCTCCAGTTGGCGCCCGTGCCGAGGTTCACCACCGAACCGCCCTGCAAGGTGGCCTTGCCGCCCACTGTCACGCTGTCGCTCGTGCCCGTATCGGTCGCATCCACCGTATAGCGCGTGCCTGCAGCCATCGTCAGATCGCCCGTAAAGGACAGCGTGCCGATGGCACCGCTGCCAGCCGGGGACAACTCGCTACCGGAAGCGAACGATGCCGTACCCGCCTTGCCGGTACCGGTGACCACAACGCCATTGGCGAGCATCAGGTTGCCGCCGAGCGAGCCATCGAGCTGCAGCGTGCCGCCATCGATGGTGGACGTGCCGGTGAACGCGCCGCTGTCGCCGGTGAGATGCAGCCCATTGCTACCCAGCTTGTGGAAGGCACCTTCGCCGGACAAGCTGCCGGCGTAGCTGACGTCGTCGGAGCGATCGAGCTCGAGCGTGCCGTGATTGACGATGTCCTGCGGCAGCGATCCACTCGTACCGCCGTTGCCGATGCGCAGCGTGCCTGCGGCGATCGTGGTGTTGCCCGTATATGCCGCGGTGCCCAGAAGCGAGAGCGTGCCCGCACCGGTCTTGGTAAGCGTGCCTGCCGATGCGCCGTCAGTGACGTTTCCGGTGAGTGACGCGGCATCGCCCGTGCCAACGTCCACTTTGGCGTTGCCGGTGATATCCACGGCATTGGCCAAGGACATGCCGTCCGCCGCGAACGCCAGTGTGGTGCCGTCGCGCAGGGAAAGGCCTCCCGTCCCGATAGCTTGACTGTCGCCGAGGCGAAGCGTGCCGGCGCTCAGCAGAGTGGCGCCACCATAGGTATTCGCGTGATCGAGCTCCAGCGTGCCCGCGCCACGTTTCTCCAGGCCACCAGCGCCGGTGATCGCGCCACTCCAGGTGAATACGTTGGAAGCATCGTTGATGTCGATGGAACCATTGGAAATCAGCGACAGCGCGCGATCGCTCGAGGTATAAGCCGCACCCGTAACGCGCAGGCTGCCGCTGTCCAGGGCTATCGCATTGCTGGCATCGCCCAGGTTTCGATCGTCGCTGGCCGATACCGTTCCGCCGGCGATGGCAAGGCCGCCGGAGAACGTGTTGATGCCGTTGAGCACCAGTGTGCCCGCATCGGCCTTGGTCAGGCCCGCCGTACCCGTGAGCACCGAATCGATGGTGGCGACGTATCCGGCACTGGCCGCTGATCCGTCGCCCACGCGAATGACCACCCCGCTCGGCGAGCTCACCAGGGCAAGCGGGTCGCCGGTGAGGCGATAGCCGTCGCTCAGGAACTGCATGCCCGTAGCGCTGACTGCACCGGCGCCGTTGTCGATCGTTACCGTGCCGTTGGCCCCACCGAAGATGGCGAAGCCCGGCTGCGGGGTCATGGGCGCGGTGACGCTGCCCTGAGCGTCGGTCCAGGTGGGCGACGTGACAGACCATGTGCCGTCGCCACCGCCCGCCTGAGTCGGGCTGGCAAGCCCGTTGGCATTCCAGTAGCTAAGCGTGGCGTTGGAATAGTCGATCACGTTGATCTGCTTGTCGCCAAGCAGGGTTTGCAGTAGCAGTAGGTGTCCCGTTGGCGTCGTCCCCAACTGGATGCCGCCATTGGTTTCGGTGAGCGTGCCGCCATACGCAAAGATGTTGTAGACACCCGGCCCCATGCCACCGGCATCGGTGACATTCAACGTAACGCCATTCAGGGCGAGATTGCCGCCCACGACTACCTTGTCGCCCGTTCCGGCGGCGCCCAATTCCGCGTCGAAGGCCGAGCCCTGGTCCATGGAAAGATCGCCGGTTACCGTGAGCGTGCCGACGGAGTTACCGGGCGAAAGGACGGTACCGGTATGCATGTTCACGCTGCCGTCGATAGTGCCATGTCCACCGAGCGAAGCGCCGTTGGACACGTCGACCAGGCCGCCCAGCCGCGCAGAGGACCCTGCCGTGCTGCCGACCACGAGGCCGCCGGAGACGACAAAAGTGGAGCCCTGGAACAACGAACCGTCACCGTCGTACAGCACCCTGCCCGTTCCCGCCTGCACGATTTGTCCGGCGCCCTTCAGGGCACCGTCGAAAAGGACATCGTCGCTGTGTTCGAAGACCAGTGAGCCGTCGACGGCGGCATCCGCATCCAGCGTGCCGACGGTGCTGCCGTTGCCCACGGTCAACGTGGTGCCGGAATTCACCTGCACACCCATGTTATTCGCCAACGCACCGTCGGCACGAAGTGTTCCGGTGACCGTCACGCCCTGCGGATCGTCGAAGGTGATCTTTTGGGTGGCATGCACCGTGCTCGCGATGTTCAATGGCAGAGCATCGGCGATCGAGATGTTAGCGGCTGTCACGTTGCCAAGGTTGGCAATGGCATTACCCGCGTCTGTCAGTGTCAGGTCTCCGCCGACCGTGCCGGAAAGGGTGTTCGTGCTGATGGAGCCGCCCGTCTGGAGGACGGAAAACGCTGGCGTGTCCAGCGCGAGCGACGAGGTTGCCGTGACATCACCTCCGAGCACCATGTTGCCACCGGAGTGCAGCGTGATCGTAGGGGCTGACAGTACACCTGCGGAAAATGTACCGCCGTTGGCACCTGAGTAGAGGTTAAGGCTGCTCGGCGAGCTCAGGGATGCCGGCACGCTGAGCAGGCCAAAGCTGTGCAAGGACACAGCGCCCTGCGCGCTCACCGTGTCGACGGCCAGGTTTCCGCCGGCCATCACGTTGATGTTGTTTCCTGTCAGCTGGACGTTGCCACCGAAGCTGTTGCCCGCGTTGGTGAGCGTGATGTCGCCATTGGAGAGGAACTGGCTGGTACTGGACACATGGAACGCGCCGGACTGCGTGATGCCCGATGCCACGTCCAGGCGCAGTGATCCGGTGTTGACGACACCGATGGCCAGCGACTGCGCCGTCGCGTCGAGCCCGCCCAGTCGCGTGCCGACTCCGATGTCATCCAGGAAAGCGAGAACACCGCCCGACTGCACATTAAGGTTGTTCGCACCGTTGATGATGCCGGCAAACGTGACCGGGCCGTTGTCGCTCAGGACAGTCGCATCGCCTCCGAGCAACACCGGCGTGCCGTAGCTCTGCGAACCGGTCGTATGCAGGGTGTTGGCAAGCGTGGTGGTGCCAGGATGGGCGAGTTGGATCGAGCCTGTGATATTGACGCCCAGCAGGGTGAGGTTTCCACTGCCGGTGCCGCTGGTGATCATGCCCGTGCCAGTCACGGACCCGATGGTGAGGTCCTTTGCCAGGGCGGTACCCGGGGCAAGGTCGACGATCGCGTTACTGCCGTCGAGTTTCACCAGGGCCACCGAACCATTGTCGACGGCGGCCACCTGCGCATCCGATCCGGCGGCCACTTCCACCGCGCCGTTGATGACGGACCCCGTCCGCAGTGACAGCACGTTGTCGGCGCCGTGGAACAGGATGGCGGACTGGCGGGAGCCACCGGTTTGCAGACCACCCTGGATGGTCCCTGAGTTCTGGATGTTGCCGCTGCCCTCGGTAATGATGCCGACACCGCCGATGCCATTGCCCGTGCCCGCGCCACCGCTGATCGTGCCGCTGTTGATGACGGTCAAGTGGTCGGCCAGGGCACGGATGCCCGCGCCACTTTCACCGGGAGACCCCGCAGCCACGGCCGCTCCACCCGCACCGCCGGCGCCGCCGATAATCGTTCCGCCGGCGTTGGTTACCGCATCATTGCTGCCGAACAACAGCACGCCGTCGCCACCGCCACCACCGCCGCCGCCAAAACCCTGGCCACTCGTATCAGCGCCTCCACCGGTCCCTCCGGCGCCACCCGTGACCGAACTGCCTGTGTTAAGCGTCAAGCCGAAAGCCTGCGTGGTGGCCTCGAGGCCGGTACCGCCGCCACCGCCGCCACCGCCGCCGTCGCCGCTACCGGACGAAGCCGCGCCGCCCGTTCCGCCCTGGCCGCCCACGACCGCGGCGCCAGGACTGATGCCGGTGTTCACTGCAGAGGAGTAGATGCCTGCGCCGCCACCGCCGCCGCCGCCAGCGGTCGCCGTGTCTTCGGTACCGTCATCGCCTCGCCCACCGGTGATGGTGCTGCCCGACGCGATACCCAGGGCGCCACCGCCGCCGCCCGCGCCACCCGGGAAGCCGTCGCGGGTTCCATTGCCACCCGCGCCACCCACGCCATTGAGCGATGGATCACCAGGTACAGGGGTGAACGACGCGCCGTTGAGGTTATTGCTCCCGCCGCCCTGCCCGTTACCCGCACCGCCCGCCCCGGGACGATCACCGAAACCCTGGCCGCCCTGGGCGCTGCAGGTGGTGGTGTCCGTCGGCTGGCACAGCTGGGCCAGCGCCGGCGAGGTGGCCGTGCATAACCCCACGGCCAACAAGGCCGCCCACAACGGGTGGCGTCGAGGTGCGACGGCTTCGCTCGTTGCCGTGACGCCATGACAGGAAGAAGACAACTCCGAAGCTACCTGCACCACGCGCAGCGCTCGGTTCCATACGAGATGGTAAACACGGTTCATTTGGGATCCCCATACGACAGCGCCCCCCGCCGGGCTGGCGCAATAAGCTCGTATCTTATCGCCGTTTTTGATCAGCGAGGAACTTGGCTCGCCAATAACCCCGTCTTCGCGTCGTCAACCCGAAGAAGCGGATCAGCGGGAAGACGATTGTCCGCGTACGCACCTGAGGTCCCGGGGCGTCGATTTACCCGACGCATCCGCTCGCGGCGCTTTGAATAACCGGGTATAAGCGTTGTGACGGATCACCAGAAAGCTAAGGGGCGGACAATGGCAGCGTTAAGACACGATTCGCAAAAGCGTCTCTCCACACTGCTGCCCACGGCAGCGGCAGGATTCTTCCTTTACTTTGTGGCTGCCCTTTTGCTGCTGCATGTGCTTCGACCGGATTATACGATCATCGACCACATGATCAGCGACTACGCCGTGGGACGGTTTGGCTGGATCATGACGACGGCCTTCCTCTCGCTTTCCATGGGCTGCCTGGCGCTGGCGGTCGGGCTATTCCTGGATGGGCCGACATCATGGCTGGGCCGGATCGGCGCCGCTCTGTTGGTCGTTGCATTCGCGGGACTTATTGTTACGGCACTTTTTCCAACTGATCTGGAAACTGTTCCGTCCACGCCAACGGGCGACATTCACACTTTAAGCTTTCAGGTAAACGTCGTTAGCGTGTTCCTTTCGACGATATGTTTAGGCTTGAGCTATGGCGGTAGCCCACGGTGGCGCCGTCACAGAACCCCCGCATTGGTGTTTGCAGGGCTTTTGGTCGTAGCCTTCGTCGCTCAATTCCTGACGCTGCACCGAGGCGCTCCATACGGGATAACCAACCGGCTGTTCGTCGCCGTTCTCATGGCATGGCTCATATCGAACAGCCTTTGGCTTAAGGCGGTCCTGATCCGGCCGAGCGTCTGATAAAAAGAGACTGGGCATTGATCAACCCTCCGCTTAATGGGACGCGCTTCTTTCGCAGCAACCCTATTCAGAAGCCTTTCACCAACAGTCCGCTTTTCACAAACGAGTCGATCGACGCGGCGTCATGCCCCGGCATCATATGAAGCTCGGGATTGGCGGTATGGAGTCGATGGAGCTCGGCCAGTTCCCCCTGGACCTGGTTGCGATTCTCGTCAGACAGCCACGCTGCCAGCCGTGCTTTTCCTCGCACGGTATCGATGTTGCGCATTTGCCAGGCTACGTCGCCCAGCAATAGAAACTCCGCGCCGTCGGCGCGTCGGACGTAAACCATTTGACTGCCGGGTGTGTGACCTGGCGCTTTGATCAGCACGACCCCGGGCGCGACCGCCTGGTATTGGACGTAATCGAGTGGCTGATAGCCATCAAAAATAGTGGATGGCAAATGCAACGCGCCGAAGGGATCCGTTGTCAGGTTCGCCTTGAGCTCTGAAACCTGTTCTCGCGTTAGGCGCGTAACGGGCAACAGCTTCTTTAGCTCAGGTTGGGCCAAAAGACCACCAATGTGATCCGGGTGCTCGTGGGTAACGATGATCAGGCTGGCGCGGGTCAGCGCGTTACTCATCCGTGAATACGCATCACCGTCGAACGCAGACACGCTCATGGACTTGCCGATGCCCATGTTGAGCGCGGCGTCCACGATGGCTGTGTGATCCTGGTAGATCAATGCGTACGAGGATACCGGCAGATCCACGCTCTGCCAGCCGTCGCCTGCAACGACAATCGCCTTGGGCACGGAAAAGTGCGCAACCGTTTCGACACGAATGAGCTGCGGTTTTTCCCCAGCTTTCGATTCGGCAAGCCGCCTTACCTCGGCGAGGTCGATGGCGTAGCCACTTGGCGAATCCCCAGGGCTTTCGACAAAGAGCCACCAATAGGCGGGAATACTCGCGATGACGAGTACTAGAAGCCCGTAGCCTGCCCGTTTCAACCATTTCATCCCGCACCTCCCCTGTGTGAACAGACCCCGCTGAACTACTGCATCGACTGCACGTGGGCAATCAATTGCTCCATGGCAATCTCGGTTCCCTCCTGCCAGCCGGACTCCTTGTTCGCTTTGCGGTCGGCTTCATTCCTGTGCAGCGCGGTGAAGGCGTACCTGGTTCCAGATCCCTCGGCTTTGATCGTGAAAATCGCCGTGATGGGAATATCGTCGAAGACGGCCGGGCGATAGTCGGGGAAGAGCATGGAGGTCCAAACCAGGCGCTCCAGGGGAACAGCTTCCAGAACGCAGCCTAGATTGGGAAATTCCTTGCCGTCGTTGGTTGCAATGTCGATGCTGAAGACACCGCCTGGGCGTAGGTCCATCTCGGCCCGTACCACGCGTCCCCAAACCTTGGGCATGTACCACTGTTGGAGATGCTCCGGCTTCGTCAGCGCTTCCCAGACGAGCTGCACGGGGGCATCAATGAACCGTTCGATGGTGAAATCCAGGTTCGGATCAAGCGCGGGTTGGCTATTCATGACTTCGATTCCTTGAGTTTTTTGACGTATTCGTCGAACCGGTCAAGCCGGGACTCCCACAGCTGACGCCGCTCGGTGAGCCAGTCCTCGGCGATCTTGAACATTTCGGGCGCGATCTCGTATGTCCGCACACGCCCTTCCTTCTTCGACTTCACCAGCCGGCTATTCTCGAGCAAGGACAGGTGCTGCACGAACGAAGGAAGCTTCATGTCGAACGGTGCCGCCAACTCACTGACGGAGGCTGGGCCGCTGAAAAGCTGCTCCAGGACCTTCCGCCGGGTCGTGTTGGACAGGGCGTAAAAGACGTCGTCAACAACGGCGGATTGGGCCATGGCTATCGGTCACTTAAGGGACGAGTTGGTCCGACAGCTGCAGTCTGTCAGGGTCTAACACTTAGGTCAATACCTAAGTGTTAGAATGGAGGCCCGCATCGCTCGTTTCTCTGCCCCAACCCCGTTTCCGCGCGCCAGGGCCCAGCTTGTCCGAGTGTCCGGCCTACCCCGTCCGCGGACAGGACACAACCCCGCGCAAGGGATGCAGATTCCGTCTTGGTCCAGTCCTTGCTGCTTCCGTGGAGGGTTAAAAGGGGACAGGCATCTTTATGAAACGAACGACGCTGTTGGGCGGTTTGTTGCTGTGCTTTGCAGCTTCCGTAAATGCCCAGACGGACAAGATCGACCGCCTGATGCAGCACGCGATGACTCAAGCGCACATACCAGGCGCTGCTGTTGCCATTATCCGCAATGGGAAAGTTATACGGGTCAGTACTTATGGTACGGCCAACACGGAATACACTATTCCCGTCAAAGCCGAGACACCTTTCCAGATCGCTTCGACGGGGAAAATGTACACCGCCGCATTACTCATGCGGATGGTGCAAGAGCACAAGCTGAAGCTCGACGACTCCGTCACGAAATACATTCCCGATGCACCGGCCACGTGGAGAGGGATCACCATACGCAACCTTGCTTCGCACGCGTCCGGGCTTGCATCCGTGCAGGTGGATCCGAACGTGGTCGCGACAACCGATGTTGTCCACCTCGCTTTTAAAACCCGGGTGATTGCCCAGCCCGGCGAGCGGGCTCAATATGATTCGTTCGATTTCACCATGCTGCAGTACATCATGGAGAAAGTCAGCGGAAAGCCCTTCGCGCAATTGACCAAAGACGAGCTATTCACGCCGGCCAACATGACTTGCTCCGCTTTCGACAACGCGGAGGAACACGGGCCTCAACGTTTCGCCGTCGATATTCCTGGCCGCGCGGAGTATTACCGTTGGCTGGGTAAGTTCAATCAGCGGCGCTGGTTTCTATATACCCAATACGCCTATGCCGCCGGAGGCGTTTACTCCTGCCCTGCCGACATGGCGACGTTCCTGGCCGCCATCGACTCAGGCAAATTGCTCTCCCGCGCGTCGCTCGCGGAAATAGAAGCGCCGGCACGCATGCGGGACGGCAGCAGCGCCACCTATGGCGTCGGCTGGGTGGTCGGTCACTACCGCGGGCATCGTTGGATCGGCCACAGCGGCGGCCCTGCATTTAGCGATGTCATGTATTTTCCAGACGATCATCTTGGGATCGCTGTTTTCACGAACCAGCAGAAGTTCCATCCGATCCTTGCTTCGCTGATCGCCGATCAATTCATCCCCGCGCCTGCGGATTACACATCGCACAGCCTGCCCGACAGCTTTCCGGCACTGACCGCCTCGGCACGGAAACTTCTGGAAGGCACGGCCATAGGCGCCCTGGATGCTTCCTTGATTGCCCCTGAAAGCCGTGACACCTACGTTGATGACCTCAACGATATAGGGCCGGCATGGTTCGGCACGTTCGGGCCGATCAGTCGCATGATCCTTGCCAGCGATACAACGTCGGCCGAAGGCCATCGTGTGCGCCGCTATCGCGTGCTTTATGGCGAGCACGTGCAGGGCGTCACCTTCACATTCGACAGGAGTGGCAAGGTCGTTGATATTGATATGGAAGGGGATTAATTCGCCGCTTCGATGCCGCGAGCGTATAGTCTTAGATGCCCTTAAAAACGGGAGATCGTCATGAAACGCTGGTTCCTGCTGGCCGTCCTGGCGGCCACCCCTGCCCTGGCCCATCACGGCTGGAGCGAGTACGACGCGACCCGGCCATTGAACATGGCCGGCACGATCGAGTCCTCCAGCTACACCCAACCGCACGGACATGTCCGCCTGAAGACGGACAACGGCAGCTGGGACGTGGTGCTGGCGCCGCCGTCGCGCATGGAAAGCCGAGGACTCGCCAAGAGCATGCTGGTGCCCGGCCAGCATGCGGTGGTCTATGGCTATCCGCACCGCACCACGAGCAACGAGATGCGCGCCGAACGCATCACCATCGGTGACAAGACGACGGAACTTCGCTAGTGGGCGACGACCTGGCCAGCTGGCTGGCGGCGACGCCGCTGGCCGAGGCCATGCGCGAGAGTCCGTGGCTTTATCCGATCGTTGAGATTGTCCACATCTTCGGTTTCTGCATCCTGGTCGGCGCTGTCGCGCTGTTCGACCTGCGCGTGCTCGGCTGGGGTCGAGCGCTGCCGGTATCGGTGCTTGGCCGCCACCTTCTGCCCTGGTCGCTTGCGAGCCTGGTGCTGGTGGTGCCTGCCGGGCTGATGATGTTTTCCACCCAGCCGCAAACCTTTCTTGCCAACCCGGTGTTCCTCCTGAAGCTGACCTTGATCGCGGCGGCCGGTACCAACGCGTTGCTGTTTCACGTCGGCGTCTACCGCTCCATCGCGGCATGGGAGACGGCACAACCGGCGCCGCCGCTGGCCAAGTTTCAAGCGCTGCTGTCGTTGGCCTTGTGGCTGGCCGTGATCTGCTGCGGGCGGTTGCTCGCCTATATCTAGGAGATTTTGAAATATGGGGCTTAAGCGGATGGACAACATGGGAATCGTCGTCGCCGACCTCACAGCGACGATCGATTTCTTTAGCGAGCTCGGCCTGGAGCTCGAAGGACGGGCCATGATCGAAGGAGAATGGGCCGGGCGTGTCACCGGATTGGGTGATCAACACGTCGAGATTGCCATGATGCGAACCCCCGACGGTCATAGCCGGCTGGAGCTCTCCCGCTTTCTCACTCCACCCACCATCGCCGACCACCGTAACGCCCCGGTGAATGCCCTGGGCTATCTACGGGCGATGTTCACCGTGGACGACATCGACGAAACGCTCGATAAGCTTCGCAAGCGCGGCGCGCAGCTCGTAGGCGAAGTAGTGAACTATAAAGACGTGTATCGGCTCTGCTACATCCGTGGGCCTGAGGGGCTGCTTATCGGACTTGCCCAGGAGCTCGGCTGAGCGCCGGCGCCCGATGAGCCAGGACATCGAAGTCCTCCTTGCACGAGCAAGAGATGAGCGAACAGCCGGTCACACGGGTCAGGCCCGTGCAACCTATGGCATGGCTGCAACCAAAGCTCGTGACAGTGGACATCCAGGGTTATTGGCGCACGCACTTCGGCATATCTGCGAACTGGATCGCAAAGATGGCAAGTCTGATCATGCCATGGTCACCGGACGTGAAGCCGTCGCGATTTATCGATCCATGCCGGAGGCATCGTCCCTGGACCTGGCGAACGCCTTGCGCGTGACCGCGCTTGCCATGGAAGCTTCGATGAAGCCGGGGGATGCCACGTCGTTGTGGCGAGAAGCCGGGTTGCTGTATGCCGAGGCGGGCGTCAGCGAAGGCGTCGCTGAGTGCCAAAGGCATTTGCCCTCAACCCTTTGGCCCTCACCTGCTATCCGCCGTTAGCAGCCTGAAGGTGGCCGGCGGAAGGGGTGGGGGCGAAGTGCTCAAAACCGGACATAAGGCACGCTTTCACCAATGGGCAGCGGTATGCTCACCACGGTCCACCATTGCTTGCCTCCGTCCCTGCTTACGCGGATCACTCCGGCACCGTCGGACGCGTATGCGGTTTTACCATCACGCGAGAAGAAGAAAAGGCGCAGAGTGAATGGCGCGTCGGCCACCTGATTCCAGTGCTGCCCGTCCTCGGTGTACGCAAGCCCAGGGTCAGCGAAGGCGCCCGACCGATAAAGGGTCACTCCGTGCGTTGCATCCGCCATACCCGGAAGTTCCATATAGCGGCTGAACGTGGACGACTGCCAGGTCTTGCCAAGGTCATGGCTTTCATAGGGATTGAGCGCAATGGTGGCTGTGCAACGGCAGCGCAACACACCGTCCCGGCTCACGTTGAACGAGGCAAGTCCCCCCGGAAGGTCCCTGACATCTGTCACGCCCGTTGTCACATCAACCACGCCAAGGCGCTTGGAGGGCAGCGTGGTGATGTAGTACTTGTTGTTGACCAGGAACGACTGGGGCTCAACACCCCGCATCCCCGTCCAGATGGCAAACTCGGCATGAAACGAGGCGATCTTCTGCCAGCGCGCAGCGTCGACGCGCCCTCGGTAGATAAACACATCCTTGCCATCGACCAGGGTCAGGAACACGTCCTGCCCCAGGGGTTGGATGTGCTCGACCAACCCGAACGGCAAATCACCCCGGACGGACTGCCAGGTATGTCCCGCGTCGGCCGAACGCAAAAGTGTTGATTCTTCTCCGCCTACGAGCCAGGAGCCATCCGGCAGCACCGCAGTCGCCTCGAAGGCTACTCTCCGGCCGGTGTCGTGCAGCACTGGCTTGGACTGACCGGGGGCCCACGTGCGAACCATGCCTACCCGCGTTCCAAAGATCCACGTCCCGTTACTGGTCTCGTTCGGGTCGATGAGGCCGTATGCGTGGGCAAGGGCATAGCGTTCGACCGCTTGCCGGTCATATGGCAGAGTCGCGGCTACCCAGCCCTGCGGGCCTTCTCGATCGAGCGCTGCAAGGTCGGGAAACTCGGCACGAGCAATTTCCCCAACATCAACCTGACTATCAGGTTTAAGAGGAATCAAGTAAGAGACGTGCAACTCTTCACCACCGGTGCGGGCCAGCACGCCAAGATAGGTGAGCTTCCCCGCTAAAACGGTAAATTTGGCGAATCCGGACGAATTCGTCTTCAACCAGTCTCGCCCATTGCACGGGCCGACGGACTCCTGGTCCGCACCAATTCGTGGGAACTGGTAGGTGCCCGGTGGCAGTGCGCCGCCAAGGTAAACCCCGGCGATCTCTCCCCGCGTGCCGAAGCGCAGCGAATAGCAGGTCTCGTCCGCACTAGCTGCGTCCGGCATGCGGCGCACCGTGAAGGAGTCACCCCAGTGGAGGAAGGTACGGAGATTATCCGTGATCTTGAGCAGGACGCCCCCATCGGTCCCCACGGGAACTTTGTGGGACCGGGATGGCTCCTCTACGCAACCGGACAGCATCCCGCAGCTGACAACACACAGGAGGCCTATCCTCGCCAGCTTGATAAAAGACACTCCCCACACCCTCATCCGCCCCTGTCCTGCCATGCCATCCCGCTCCTATCGTTCGTTGGCTGCGTCTGGCCAAGTTACCCAGACGCACGAATGCAGGCCGCGCTCCAGGCCGGCCCAAAACATCGCTGGTCTTTCCCCCTTCCCTGCTCCCTGGGTCAATCCCCATTCCCTCCGCGCGATCCTCGCGGAGAGGCCATGACTGGTCAATAGCCCGAACGGTCGGCAGGCAACGTAAACGTCACCGGTACCCGGGCCACGCCGACCACGGACGGGTTCCCTTCCGCGTGTGTGTCGAAATTCCACTTGAATGCCGCGGCCCTCGCTGCCTTGTCGAGTTCCTTGAACCCGCTACTGACGTCCACTTGCACATTCGTGATGTTGTTATCGGGTCCCACGTGCACCAGTAGTACGACCTGGCCTTGATGTTGGCTCGTCAAGGCACTGAGGGGATAAGTCGGTGGGTTTGCGTTGAAGGACGTATAGTCCAAAGTTGCCGTACGTGTGATCTGCCCTGAGTTGTACTGGGCAAACGCCGGAAACGAAAATCCGGCAGATAGCACAAGGAATAACAACAAGGCTACGTACCAGTTTGGTTCGTCCATGGCTGGGCGTCGCCCGACTCGACAGGACGCGGCATGGCATAAATCAGTCACTCGGCTGTCCCCTTGGATGCATCACGTTGTTCGGACCTGGGCAGGTGCTGCGGCAGCGCCCCGCGAGCAGCCTGAATGTAGCGGCGGAACGATGCTCGCGGAATCTTAGCAGGGGGTTATCTGCCTAGCACAAGCAGCCGAACGGCCGAGGCCGCTACGGCCCCGTCCAGCCCCGGCAGTCCATCCAGGTAATGCCCGACGTGCGTGACTGCTGGATGATCCAGGGTACGGCCACCTGTGCCTTGGCGTGGATATCGTGGAAGAGGATCACGCCATGACGCCATAGGAGCATGAGGGCGAGGACGCGCTGCTTCACCTGATCGGCGTCCACCTTGTTGTTCCAGTCCTGCGAATCGATGTTCCACAACGCAACCGTGATGTGCTGTTCGGCGAAGAAAGTCGCGCTATCGGACTTGCGCTGGCCGTACGGCGGACGGAACAACGGGACGTAGCTGGATGGGAACGTGTCCTTGACCAAGGCGCTGGTGTGCGTGACGGAGTCCTGCCACTCGGGCCATGCGCTGTGCGATTTGTGTTCCCAACCGTGTGCAGCAACGCACACTCCAGCATATGCCTGGGCCAGGGATGCAGTGGGAGTCTGCTTCAGCCGTGCCTCGAGATTGCCTCCCAGCATGAAGAACGTGGCCTTCAGGTGGTTCTGGCTGAGCATGTCCAGCGTCTTGTCCGTGTTTCCGCCGGCTCGGGTTGGGCCATCATCGAACGTGAGCAGGAAATGGCGGTCCGCCGGCTCGTTGCCGCTAAGCTCGGCTGCCGAGAAGGTGTCCACTTCACTGCTGATCCGTGGAAACAAGGCGGCAAGGCGCAGCAGCTCATCAAGGTACACATGGTGGAAAGCCGTCGCATTGGCGTACCAGGCGTCGTAACGGTTGTCGGCCGGCCCCTTGAAGGCAATAGCCGCCGCACGGAATGCAGCCTCGTCTTTCGCGGCGGGACAGAACGGCTCGGCGGGCGCACAGTGCGCCGAGGCCAGCGCATAGCCACTGGCAAGACGGCTCCAGTACTTGGCGCGGATGGCGTCCACCGATACGCGATCCACCTCCTTGACCTTCAACAGGTCAAGCAACTGTGCCTGGTCCAGGGATTCACTCGCAGCCAGTTCATGGCCGAAGGTGAGTATTTCCGCGCGGGACGCGCGATCAAACGACGCAGCGTTGTCGATGGGGTCGGGCCAGAGGCTGCGGTCGGGCGCGGCGACAGCGCTCGGCCCGACAGCAAACGTCGGGGTGGCCACGGCGGCGAGCAGGATGAAGAAAACAAGCTTACGCATCGAGTACTCCTGCACACGAGAAAAGCCCCCGTTTCCGGGGGCCTTGAGATGGATGAATCAGTGGTGGGCGCCGACGCGTTCGATGGCCTTGTCATAGGCTGGGTTGGCCTTCTCGCGCTTGGCGGCCTGGTAGTTGGTGAGGGCGTCGGCAAACTGGCCGGCGTCTTCGTACATACGACCGATGTTGTAGTACGCGCCTGCACGCGTGGTCGCTGCGTTGGGGCCCGAGGCAAGCGCCAATGCCTTGCGGTCGGCCCAGATGGCTTCAGCCGAGCGCCCGGCCTTCTGATAGGCGAGGCCGAGGTTGCCGTATGCCTGTCCGTAAGAGGGATCCAACTGGGTCGCCTGCTGGAACAGCGCGATCGCATCGTCCAGGTGCCCGGCGTGGTACGCCGATTCGCCGGCCAGGTTCTTCGCCTTGGCCTGGGTGGGATCGGCCGCAGCCTGGTTCGCGGCGACTACCTGGGTGGATTCGTTGGTATACGTCGAGACCTCGCCACCGATGCTGGCCGGGCCAACTTTCACACCGCGGATCGTGTTGATGTCCTGAAACTCACCTTCACCGGTGATACGGAAAACCGTCCACAGGTTGCCGGCCTGGCCGGTCGGCACATAGTAAGTGCGCACCAGCGACTGGCCGACGTAGACGAACACCTTCGCCTCGCTGGTCGACAGGGCTATCGTCTCGGGGCGGTTGAGGTCGGTGAAATTGTGCACGGAATAGACGTAGGTTTCGCCCAGGTGCTTACGATCGAGTGTGATCGTCTCCGGGCCGAAGCTGTCGGTATCGTCCACGTCCAGGTTCGCGTCCGTGCCCTTTTTGGAGGCGAAGTAGATGTGGTTGCCTGGATACGAGATGTGGGAATCCAGGTCGGCGGGCGTCTGGCCCCACGTAAGCACGACCCGCAGGCCGTCGAGGTTGCGCATCACCGGGCTCAGCGCATAGGTCAGGCCACCGCAGGGGCACTTGGCCACCAGGGTCGAATAGCCGTCCTTTTTGACGATCACCAGCGTGGACGCGTCGTCCGCATAACCCGCTGCGAGTGCCGCGCGCCCCTGTGCATCGGTTTGGGCACCCGCGGAAGCTTCGCCATTTTTCTGCATGATCACCGTTGCCCCGGCGATGGCCTGGTCCTTCACGGTGGCGCTGAGAACCTGCACAGAGGCCGCGTTGGCGGCCGATACGGTGAAACACAGCGTCGCCAGGATGGAGAGCTGTTTGCGGAGCGCGGGTGTCATGACTGTCCTTGGTGGGTTGAAGCTTCGTGGTGCCATCATTGGGTTCGGTGCGGGAAGCGCTCGGGCAGGATCAGGGCGAATTCATGGCGGGAAGAACGGATGTAGCCACAGGCCGGCCAGACGGTCCCCTTCGGCGGCCTGCCGACCGCCCTGCGTGTCAATAAGTGGCTCCCCTGAAAAAGTAGAGGCATTCGGTCAACGCTCTACGACGCGCACTTTTTCAGGACAATTAACGCGCGTCAATGCGCAAGATCCTGCGAGGCTTGCGGACGGCTTGATGACGCCGCATGATCACGCTTGAAAAGGGGAAATTCTTTACTGGACATGGTCCGGCCAGAGGCTGGAGGCTGCAGTTGTGGCTGCACGTCGCGAGGGAATCAATGGAAGATTTGGACGTTGTGCGTGAGAACAGTGAAGCGAACCCGCTCACTGCACCGGTGGATAAAATACTGCCAGGTGCGCCCATGCACTTTGCGGTCAAGTTTGAAGAAACGCGAAACCCGCTTCATCTGAACACGGGGCCGGCACGGCTTCGCGGCGCTGGTCACATCACGTTCGAGGGCGCTTGCATTGGCTTCGATGGCAAGTTCGGCTCGCTCCGCTGGCTTCGCAAGAACCAGCATGTCCAGGTCCCCGAATCAGACGTTTTGAACGTCCAGTGCCTGGGCAGGTCGGTTACCTTCCAGGTGCGCACCGGCGCCGGTGCCCTCCAGACCGTTGGGTTGACCTCGCCAAACACCCTCTCGGCGGTCCGCCTGGCTGCACGGCTTCCCAGGCAACAGACCGAAGCTTTTACGGTGTCCTCTGCCGAGCACACCGATTTCCACAAGCGCCTGGATGCACTGAGCCCCAAGGCGATTGCAGTGCCGGTGATCGTCGGCATCAACATCGTGGTTTTTATCGCCATGTGCCTGAGCGGTGTCGGCCTTTTTGCCATCGACGGCAATGCGGTGCTCCCCTGGGGGTCCAACTATGGACCGCTGACCACCAGTGGCCAATGGTGGCGTCTTGCAACCAACATCTTCGTGCACTTCGGCCTTTTGCATGTGGCATTGAACATGTTTGCGCTGTACTCAAGCGGCCGGACGGTGGAGCGCCTTTTTGGCACCACGCGATTTGTGGTGCTCTATCTGTTCGCCGGCATCGCGGCCAGCATGACCAGCCTGCTTTGGAATCCAGCAATCAATAGCGCCGGTGCATCGGGTGCCATCTTCGGCGTATTTGGCGGCATGCTCGCCTTTGTGATGAACAAGCGCAACGAAGTGCCCCAGTCGGTCATGGTTGAGCACCGCAACAGCACAGTGGCCTTTGCCGCCTACTCGCTGTTTTATGGCGTGGCGCACACGGGCATCGACAATGCCGCGCACGTGGGTGGACTGCTGGCGGGCCTTGCCATGGGATTCGTGCTCGCCCGACCGCTGACAACCGAAGCGCGGGCCAAGCCGCAGCCAAGAAACCTGGTGTTGTCCATTGCGCTCGGCACTGTGCTTCTGCTTTGTTTGAGTTGGCCGATTGCCCATCCGGGTACGGAGGTCGCGCAGACAAGGCGATTTGACCTGCTCTTGCATCAGGTTAGTGATGACGAAACCACTGCCGTCAAATCCGTAACTTCATTGCAGCAAAGAGTGGCCCCGGACAGGCTAAACGACCAGCAAGTGGCAAGTGCGTTGTCCAGCGAAGTCGCGCCGAAGTGGGACGCAATCTACCGCGAAATCGCCGCAGTGCCGTTGCAGCCTGGCGACAGGAATTTCAAGCTCCGGAGTTTGATGCTCAGCTATTTCGATGCCAGAAGGCAGCAGTTCTCGCTACTGGGGCGCGCCCTGGCCAGTCACGATGCGGGGCTGCAGGCGCAGTCCATGGCGAAAAAGGACGTGGCAGACAAGATACTGTCTGACATCAAGGCCGAACAAATCAAACAACACTGACGCTTGCTACTGACGAAAGATCCGGCGACGGCAACCGACCGGCACCGTATGCAATAAAATTTACGTACGTTTCCGCTCGCGTTCGTCACTTGCAGCGCTCTCATGACTGCCACGCGTGTTGGCATTGACCCAAGCGGAAATGTCGGCCGCCGTCACTCTCTGGCCCGGCTTCGCCAGGCTCGGCTCGATCGTGATAGCCAAGAGCTTTCCGTCCGCACCGACTAGAGCAAGCGAGGGGGAAACGACGATTCCGAGCGAATCGGCATAACCGATCGCACCACTCACGGCAGTCCAGTTGAAGCCATGCCTATGAACAAAATCGGCGGTAAGGTCGCGGTCGTCGAATGTCATGGCGAGTGTTCTGACGTCAGGTCGTTGCCGCTTGAACTCATTCAACACCGGAATAGCTTGAACGCAACCACCACACCCGGAGAAGAAGAAATCTACGACGGTCGGTTTCCCCTTGAAGTCGCTCTGGGTCACAACCTGGTTTGTTGTCGACTTAAGGTTGAACGGTGGCATTGGGTCGCCCGGAACCAAGGCGGCTACCTTACCTCGCTGGGCCGCGCTTGCCTCGAGGGTAAACTCGGTGATGTCGGCGTGGTTTCCGCTTATAGCGAAGGAAACGTTGTTAGCAAGCGCCGATAGGAACTGCTGTTCCGTAATTGACATACCATCTTCTGCCCAGTGGCATCCCTGAACTCCATGACCTCGGACGCTGGAGTGCCCGTTACCTTCCGCAATTCCGCGTCCGTCGTGGGTATGCCGGGAGGTGCCGACGCCAGTACTGCTTGAGCAAAGGTGACGCCAGCCAACGCAGCGGGGGCTAACCATCTACGACTCATTGCCTGACCCCCCTTTGACGATTCCGCGCATGACAACCTCCGTAGTCGCCCGGTGAGGAATACTACGCTTGAACGGCGATGCCGGCGCTAGGGGTAGTGACCGAGTCGTCCAGCCCGCAAAAGTTGGATGTTCGTGCCAGGAGGTGTCGCATATTCTTGCGGATTGGCTTCTTGCGGGCCCGAAGGTTTGGCGATGGCAACATGCGGATTTTCGGCACCGGACAGACACTTGCGAGAGTGCTTGTCGCGGTCCAAGATTTTTCCGGTACAGACATCCAGGGAAGGGCCGTGCCAGCAAGCCAAGGCAAGAGAAGGACCATTTGTGTTGCCGCCGGCATGTCGTTGGTCCTCGCTTCTGCAAGCGTCTTCGGACGCTCGGACGACCGAACCAAGCTGGTCAATGTCGCAAGTAAGACCTTCTCCGGCTACCTCACGCCAAATTCAAAAACCATAATCCGGGATAGAGTCACGGTGACCCAGGGCAGCCTGAAGGCAACCGGTACCTATGCCGAACTCTACGTGGACGCCACGAGTTCCATCGTGCGCGTTGTTCTGAAAGGTAACCGCGCCCACGTCGAGGAACTCGATGACGAGGGAAAGCTCATCACGGCGGACGCGGACCTTATCGATTACAACATGACCTCGGATGTTGCCATCCTTACCGGGAACGCCCAGACCTTCAAGAAGGACACCGGGACGGCATCGGCTGACCACCTTACCTACAACCTCGATACCGGCGAGTTGCATGGCACGAGCGTCGGCGACAGCCTGGTCCACATGACGATCATTCCCAAGCAGGCTTTGGGCGGCGCCGTCACCCCAGGCCAACACGCCACTTCGAAGCCAGGTGAATGATGAAGCTTCATCGTGCCGCGAATCTCCTACTGCTTAGTCACCCCATCGAGCCAATGAATACCCGTCGCGGTCAGGTTGTACATCCGTGTTTCCAGGTATGACGACTTCTGCTCCTTGAAATTTATCACGGCATCGGCGCCGGACATGCATGCCTGATTCTTCAGCTCCTCGCTTGCCGACGCGTAGTCGGAGGCCATCAAGGCGGTTTTTTCGACGTGGACGTTCAGTTGAGATATTTCGGCGTAAGGCCTGGTCGGGGCGTGGTCCCGGAATATCTCCACATCGCAACCGGTTAGCCGCGGCGGGTAAGCGTGGTCGCCTATCGGTCTATAGTTTCCCGTTGTGGCCATGCAACCACTGAGGCCAAACGCAAGGAAGACCATTCCGAGCAGTTTTTTCATGATCTTCCCCACGTGCTAGCCGATGAAGTTAATGGTGTCCGCCGAGGCTGCTGTCCATACCGGCAATGATTTCCTTGTCCCAGTTCTTCTGGCCGACGTAGCCCAACATCGACTTGGCCGTGCTCACCCTCACTGTCGTCTTGTCACCCCCCAACGACGACAGCCACACGCCGGCGGTCTCGCCACCAGAGCCCACCGCAAGGCCCATCTTGTGCGGCCGCGATCCTTCGACGTACTCCGGCTCGGACTTGCCGATCTCAAAGCCGTTCGCCGCCAGCGCATCGACGGCCGCCTTCTGGACCGCCGCTTCTGGCTTGTCGTAGACGATGCTCGGCGCGCCTTGCGCCGGCTTAGTGGGTGTCGCCGAACAAGCCGCCAGTGCAAGCATGCAGCCTGCGATCGCGACCTTTGCTGAAATCGATTTCATCATCATCAACCACTCCCTTGTTGAGTTATGAGCCTGCTTTTGGCGTCGCACGGATCACGCAAACAGACGCGCCATCGCGATGGCGCGTGGTTTTTGACGACTCGTGGTTCCCCTTTCGCGCGCCTGCTGGCGCGCTGCTGCCGATACTAGCCGAGTCTCAAAACGAAACAACAGTCCCTACGGGGCCTTTCCCGCACGTCAATGCGCAAGATTTTGCGAACCTGGTGCCGGGGCGGTGGCCCCTGCCCCATAGGGGTGGCTGGCTCAGCTATCCGTGCCAACGATCAACCATAGGGAACTACTACTGTGGAAATGATCGAGCCCTTCCTTCATCTCGGAAACAGGACCGACGCCTCAGAACGCTTTGCCGCGAATTTGTTCAAGCGATTGGTCGGCTCGACGAACGACGCTATCCGGTAGGCATGACTTCCGACAGGGCGATACTTCCTGCACACATTCGATCGCGCCTTCGCATCTAACCTAGGACGTCACTGGGTGCTGTGAGGTGGGTGGTTCCACCACCGACAGGGAGGTTCATGAATATTTTCGCACACGTCATTCGTCGCCCAGTCGGGATGTCGCTGCTGGCTCTTGGCCTCACCCTGGCTGGCATTATTGCCTATGCCTTGCTCGGCGTTGCCGCTTTGCCTTCGCTGGACCTTCCCGTCGTGGCGGTCTACGCCGCGCTTCCTGGCGCCAACGCCGAAGTGATGGCCGCCTCGGTCGCAGCGCCGCTAGAGCGTCACCTGGGTCAAATCCCGGGCGTCGTGGAAACCGACACCCAATGCAACGACGGGGCCTGCAGCATCGTGCTCCAGCTCGTAGCCGGCCGCAGCGCAGACAAGGCAGCGCGCGATGTCCAACAGGCGATAGATGCGGCGCAGCCCGACCTGCCCACGCTTCCCGCACCCCCGAGCTACGCGAAGGCCGATACCTCCGCGACGCCCGTGTTGTTGTTGTCCCTGACTTCGACCTCCATGGCGCCGGACAAGCTCTATGACCTCGCCGACACGATCCTCAAGCCTGCCGTAGCGCAATTGCCGGGGGTTTCCCAGGTCCAGGTATTCGGTGGTACGCCACATGCCATTCGCGTGGATCTCGATACTTCAGCGCTCTTTGCAGTTGGCTTGACCGCTACGGACGTCTCCAATGCCCTCGCGGCGTCTAACGTCAACCTTGCCGAAGGCGTCTTGTCCAATGGAACAAGCCAACTCAGCGTTTCAAGCAATGCCGCGCTTCACACTACTGAAGATTTCGAAAATCTCATTATCGCTACCCGCAAAGGCACGCCGATTCGGCTAGCGGATGTTGCGCGTGTCTACAGTGGCGAGCAGGACCAATACCAGGCTTCCTGGCTGAATGGCGAACGCTCGGTAACGCTGCGGATCAGCAAGAAAGCCGACGCGAACGCCATCGAAACTGCCCGCGATATCCGCGAACGGATTCCGGCCCTGGCGCACTGGCTGCCCGCCGACGTACACATCTCGCCCATATTCGACCTGACCCAGACCACCCTTAGCGCATTGAGCGAGGTAAAAATCGCGCTCGCTATTTCCGTTGGCCTGGTTGTCCTGGTGATGGCGGTGTTCCTGCGACGCATGGGACCGACGGCTATCGCCATGATCAGCATCCCCTTGAGCCTCTCGGGGGCTTTCGTGGTCATGTGGGTCATGCACTACACGCTTAATAATTTGTCGCTGATGGCCTTGGTTTTGTGCATCGGTTTCGTGGTCGATGACGCCATCGTCGTGATCGAGAACATCGTGCGTCATATGGAATCGGGTGTCGACCCGATGACCGCCGCCATTACCGGGACCGGCGAGATCGGCTTCACCGTGGTGTCGATTACCGTGTCCCTGTTGGCTGTATTCGTCCCGCTTCTGTTCGGCAACGACCTGAGGGTGATGATTCTCCGCGAATTCTCGGTGACACTGGCAGCGGCCATCCTGATATCGGCCATCGTGTCACTCACCCTCACGCCGGCACTTTGCGCACGCTATCTTCGCCACCGCAGTCCCGTTGGGTCCAGCAGGGTGGGGGATGCCATGGCGAGGTTCGACGCGGGCCTGAAAAGCGCCTACGTTCGCGCGCTTGACTGGGCCATGCGCCATCGCCGGCTGATGCGTTGGCAGCCAGTGCTGTTGCTTGTGGCGACCTTCGGGTTGGCATTTGTGGTGCTACGGACCGCCGGCGCGGGCTTTATGCCGCCGGACGACATGGGCCTGATGTTCGGGCATGTCACCATCGATGCCAACGTTTCGCCTTCCCAGCTGTCCAGGCGGGCCCGTGAGGTCGCGGCGATCATCCAGGCCGACCCGGCGGTGGAGGACGTCACGCCTATTCTCGGCAACACCAATACCGGCGGCGATGTAGGCAACGAGGCCAGCATGTTCATCGACCTCAAGCCGCTCGGGCACGGTACGGGCGAACGCGCCACCGGCATCCAGGTGGTCATTGATCGGCTTGACAGGAAACTCAGCGCGCTCGCGGGGGTGCAGGTACAGCTGCGCAGGGCAACGTTCTTCGGTAGCGGAAGCAGCAACAAGGCGGGTGGGCAGTATTCCTTCGCATTGACATCAATCGATGGCAAGCCGCTGCAGTCAAGCGTGCTGCGCGTAGTGCAGAAGATGCGCGCCACGCCACCGTTCAAAGATGTCGCCAGCCCGTTCGACCAGGCGGGCCAACAGCAACGTGTACGGATCGATCGCGACGCCGCCGCCCGCTTGAAGATGCCCGTTTCCGCCGTGGACGATGCGCTTTACGACGCCTTCGGCCAGCGACAGGTTTCCATGACCTATTCCGACCTGAATCAGTATTGGGTGGTGTTGAACGCCATCGCTGCGCAGAACCTCACCCCGGGCGCCCTGCTGGCCACCTATGCGCGCACGCTCGACGGCCGGCTTTTGCCCATCTCAACCGTGGCGACCATATCGCCGGAAACCACGACGGCGCAGGTAGACCACACCAATCAGCTTGAGTCGGCCGAGATAAGCTACAACCTCGAACCGGGCACCAGCCAGCAGGCTGGCCGCGCGATGGCCGAGTCCCTCGTTGCCTCTGCGAACCTTCCGCCTGGCATACGCATGGACTTGACTGGCGAGAACAAGAACCTGCAGCAACTTCAATCCAATGCCGGCCAGCTGCTCCTGGCCTCGGTACTGGCCATGTATATCGTGCTCGGCATCCTTTACGAGAGCCTTGGCCACCCGTTGACCATCATCTCCACGTTGCCCGCTGCCGGCGCCGGGGCTTTCTTGGCCATGGCGTTGACGCATACCCAGCTCACAGTCATGTCGGTGATCGCGGTGTTGCTGTTGATCGGCATCGTCAAGAAGAACGCCATCCTCATGGTGGACTTCGCACTAGGCGCCCAGCGCGAACGAGGGCTGTCGCCTGTCGAGGCGATCCGGGAAGCTGCATTGGTGCGCTTTCGCCCGATCACCATGACCACCCTTGTGGCGATAGGCGCCGCCCTGCCCCTGGCCATTGGAGTGGGCGTGGGATCGGAGATGCGTCAACCCTTGGGTATCGCCGTGGTCGGCGGCTTGCTTACTTCCCAGCTACTCACCCTGCTGTCGACGCCGGCCATCTATCTCTTCGAATTCGACCGGAAAGCACGCCAGAACGCCCGGCGTCAGCGTCGCGATAAAAGGAGAGCAGACGCAGCTGAATGTCGAAACCGCATTTCCCATTCCCGCGACTGATCACCGGCCTGCTTATGCAGCGCGGGCACCAACCGGGCCTCGGTGGACCCGATGGCGCCAATGGACGGGAGGAGCTTCACCACTTCGCCGGCAGGGTCGGCGGCCAGGTCTTCGTACCAGAGCACCATGGGTTCAATGCCATTCGCCGTAAAGAAGTCCGCCCAGGCGGCGTCCTGGGCGCGAGTCCGGCGCACGTGCTTGTCGATCGCTTGCTCGTTGTACGTTGCCTCGATCGCTGGCTCCGATGGCTTACGCGCAAACCAGTGCCCCGATTGCACCGCGCGATAAAGCGAAATCGCTTGGGCGACATCGTTTCGGCGCCTCAACCAGACGAACTTCAGGTCGTAGAAGCCGAGATTGAGCGAGTCGTAAAGATTGAGCCGATCCAGTTCATGCCCAAATGTCTTCAGGCATGGCGAACAGAGGATCTTCTCGTGCAGCACCATCCGCTGGTGCCAGTGAATCTTGAAGCCGCAGACGGCATTTGGCGTCGTCGCCGTACGCCGCACAGCGGAGAAGAATGCGCGATCGTCGCCAGCGCCTATCCGCGCAGCGATGTCCAGGTCGATCCAGCGCCGGATATCAAAATATTCCTCGGGCTGGCCCGCGACGCCGCTCTGGCACAACAGTTCGCACAGCAAGGTGCTACCAGAACGCGGTGTCGCGCAGACCAGATAAGACTGTACGCCCTGACGGGCTATCTCCTTCCTCCACGTGCGGATGAAGGCTCTTGATTCCTTTCTTGGCGGTACCGTGCCGTGCCATTCGTTCACGGAGCGCTCTCGGTAATCGGCTCGGCTTCCAACTTCACCATGCCGTCAACATCATCGGCAACACGCAAGGTCAAGCTGACCAGCCCCCTGACCTCGTCGACCGATAGATTTGAAATCACCTTCGTCAACTCCCTCGCTTCCAGGAATGTGTCTACCGGGAAGTTCGGAAGGACGCTCGCCAATCGCTGCACCACCATTTGCTCGGATGACTCTACCCCGAGGTAGAAGGACAGGAAGATGGGTGCTTTACGCCAGAAGTCCCGGGTCAGTTTGCTGATGTAGTCCAGGTTCTGCCTGATGATGTCATCCGTGGCCAGGGTGAAGTACGCCAGCCTTTGAATCGATTGACGCTGCGCCAGGTAGGTTGATCGGATCAATCGTATCTCGTCGGCATCGCAGGAAATCCGCGGACGGGTCTCCTCGCCCATCACCAACTTGCTGAAGCGGTCGTCCGACCATTGTGGAATGTGAATGGATGGATAGCGTGTCAAGATTTCCGACACGCTGTAGTAGTGGAAGGGATGGCAGCGAATGCCCTTTTGCCTGATTTTTCCATACACTTCCGCGAAGCAATCCATCATGCTGCAATAGGTTTCCTCATCATCGAAGGCAGTATCCTCGAGGATGACCATGGCATCGAGCACATCGCTGATACCCGGCCGCAGGTTTCCCGCCGCCATCGACCCATTCAACAAAATGCTGCGTACCAGGCCGGGCATGCCGGCACACGCATCGGTCAAATACTTCAAGCAATCGTCGTAGTCTTCAACCGTGATCGCCACAGGCGTCGCTCCACAGGTCCTTCGCAAACTGCTCGGTTAACCATGACGCGCGAATGGCGGCCTGCCTGGCATTACCGCCCTTGCCGCCAGCATCGGTGCAAAGCTGATCGAAACTCGCCATGTTTTCCTTCATGGCATCGGTCGCCAGGCTGGATCGGAACAGCGGCTCGACCTTTTCTGCAAGGACGCTCCAATGCAGGCGTGCCACGACGCAGCTCATCATCCATTTCAGCCGGCTCTTGCGCAGCCGTTCCAGCAATGCCGCATACTCGCCGCTTGTGAGGTAAAGAATCACGTCGGTTCGTAGCCGATGCACGGAATAGACGAGATTGAACTTGACCAGGTTCTGTTCTATTTCATCCACCTCGATAGCTGATCTCAGATCGTCGCCAAATACGACCTCGCCTTCGAATCTCAGCCACTGGCGCATGGGGTAGAGTTCCGGATACCCCGGATGCACGCTCGACAAATGCCCCAGATCCTCGCGGTCGATGCAGAACACCTTCATCCAACGGGGAAGTCCACAGGTAGCGATGGAGGCGATGTCGCCAGGAGAGGCCCCGGACTGCTTGATCACCAGGACGAAGTCCCGATAGAACGGCAGTACCGCATAGATCGCCGAGAGTACGACCCCCGGCTCCACGCGGCTCAGATTCTCCTGTAGCAAGGCAATCGCGGCTTTTCTAGCGGCGGAAGCCTGGCTAGGCTTGCCCGGCATCGGTGCTTCGCTTCGATCACCCGCATCCATACGCTGATAAATCGGGGTCCAGTCCTGGAATGGCTCCAACGGCGCATATTTCCGTTTGGCTCGGTCGGCCAGCGTGGAAAGCATCTCGCCAAAACGGACGCTGCCCCTGAGCTTGCTTGGGCCCGCCCAGTGCGCCAGCGTGACGATATCCCTGCCCTTGAGCAAGGCGCTCCCATCCGGCGATAGCTCCAAAGCCTTGCCGAAGATACTGCTGTACACATAGCGCACCTTCCGCCGCTTGGCATGCAGGGCGACACGGTGTGTCGCACCGAAGAAAAAATTCAACAACGGCTGGTCGTAAAGATGATCGATCCTGCATCGCAGAAAATCGTCCCGCCGCTGCGCGAAGAAGTCGCGAAAGTTGTCGAAGGTAGCTACACGCCGGCTACTGACAAACATCCCGGTCGAAAACAGGTTTCCCTCGTGCGTCCACGGAATGTCCGCGCCATCCTTGAAGACCGATTTGGCCGGCGACGCGAACAAAAGGTCGATGCGACCGGGCCGGATATGTCCAAAGAAGGCGTCCAGGGATTGGCCAACCGTCATGTCCACGTCAATGAACAGGAACTCGTCCAGGTCCAGGTCGAATGCCACCAGTTTTCGCAGGCGGTTTTTCAGATAGGTCGTTTCGCCAAAGAGCTGCGTAGAAAACGCATCGATTTCGCTGAAATCCCGCTCTACGATCTGGAAGCGGTAAAGGGGAGCGACTTGCCTGATTTTATCGACGGCCTCGTCGAAAGGAATGACCCACAGGTCAAGGCTGGGGTTGTGCTCCCGGAACGATTCCAGGAAGGGAATGAAATAGTCGAAGAAATGGTCATTGACCAAGACGACGACGGCGGCCTTGATGCCACTTCTCATGGGCATCGGCCTGACCGTAGCTTCCGGAAGGCGCGGGTCAGATGTCGTCCAAGGCCAGCCATCGCGCCTTCACTTCTATCTGGTAACGCTTGCGACGCATGTCTACGTCGAGGTACAGCGACTCATTCAGGTAATCGCCCAGGGTGGCATACGGAATGCCCGGCGCGAGCCACTGACCGTCCTGGAACGCAAGGCCGGCGGACAATGCCTGTTTTTCCACGGCAATCAGTGCCATTGGCGCCCCGCCCTCGACCTGCGTCGTGAGCATCCTGGCCAGGCAGCGGTGGTATCCGTTCTTGAGAATAAGCCTCTGGCCTATCTGGGCGCTGATCACCTGCCGCGAAAGCTCGGAGATCGAAAAATAACCATTGCCATGTGGCAGGAAGGCAAACTCCGCATCGGGCAAGTCGTAGACGATGGTGGAGTTCAAGGGATGCGTGTGCCCGGGCAGACCGATCGAAAACTTCATGCCCACATTCGAGGGTATGATCTTCGTTGGCAAGAAATCTTCCCGCCAGAACTGGTCCGAGGACATACCCGCGTAATCATTCGCCCGTTCCGTGATCGCCATATACTGGATGGCCGTGACGTCCCGAAGGTCGACCTTGACCACTTCTTCGATCTCGTGACGATGGCCGTTGGCACTTTCCATCAGGGCGATCAGTGCCTCGATGTGACGTGAATCGCTTTCGTTCAAGTCTTCGCGTCGGCATGGACGGCTAGCTCGTTCGATGCGTTTGACCTTTTCTCGATACGATTCCCACAGCTCGCCGGCCTGTTCGATCGTCAGCGCGGGAACACACTGCGTTGTGAAGAAAAAAATCGCCTGCTCGCGCTCCATCCATCCGGGTAGCGTCCGGGCGCTGATGGTCCTGACAGCCGCTGCTTCCTGCGGCTCGACTGTGCCTTGAGTCAATGTGCTTGCATTCATCTGTCGATGCGTCCTGCGCTACGCTTCCAAGGCATGGGTAAGAATGCCCGTCTCGTTGATGTCCGGTGCGCTGGGCGACCGCAACCTGGACTCGATCAGCCGCAAGTGACGGAAATGCTGCGGTTCCAGTTCCGACACTTCAGCCAACGCATCCGATGTCGCCTGCAACAACCGATGCCGAAAGGATGGATCGGACTGGGCGCGAAGGCAGGCTCGCTGCAAAGCAACCTCGATTTTCAGGGCGGTGGCCGACCCGGGCATGTTCAAGGGCCGCTTGCGGGCGAAGGCAAAATTCCCTTTCACACGAAAGGTGTCGAAGTCTTCGTCTTCCATCGTCAACAGCGAGTACACCCGCTCTACCTGGGCAACCACCTGCTCATCCTCCGGCATGCGCAGCACCCAAGGCTTGGCGTTGTTTCGGGAGTTTCGGTAAGTGTGGTGGTAATCATCGAACACCATCCACCCACCCGGCCGCAGCAAGCGGCGCGCCACCAGGAAGGCGAAGCCGGTATCGACCCAGGTATGCGCCGCATCGAAGTAGATCAGGTCGAACTGGCGGCGCGGGCTTTCCTCCAGGAACTTCATCAGCCGCCAATTGAAGCTTCGAGGCTCGAAAAACACTTCCACCAGTTCGGCCAGGCCACATTGCTCAAGAAGCGAAAAAATACTCGGCTCCCGGTCACGTGCCGTTTCCAGGTCGATCGTAGTCAGCCGCCCGCCGCCGCAGTCCTCAATCGCGCCGGCGATGTAAGCCGACGACACTCCGTGCATGAAGCCAAGCTCCAGTACATTGCGGAGCTCGTGCGCGGTGATCAGGTCATAGAACATCTCGGCCGCCTCAAGACTCATGTAAGGCAGCTTTCCCACGATTTTCTTGACGTCGAGCGGCTTCAAATCACGATACCGAACTGAGCGACGTAGCGGTCACGTTCCGGCGGGTGCGGTGAGGTTTGACGCCCAGCCGCTTGAGGTTCAACGTGCTGGCCGCACTGCTGCTGCCAGGCTGGTACACCACCACCTTGTCGATCGCTCCGCCGTCGCGCTTCACACGCACCGAGCCCAGCCACTGGGCGATTTCCGCCGGAAGCGAATGCGGCAGGTCGTGCTTTGACAGGGTTGAAATAGGCTGGTTGGGTACGATCCAAAGCGTACGTGAGGTACCCTTCCCCACGGTCAGGAACGCCAGGATGCCCAATGGCACTTCCTGGCCGGCAGCCGGATGCGTATCGATCCAGAGCATGCCGCGGTTCTGCGCAACACGGTGCGTGGTTCCGCGCGCTACAAAGTAGCGGTTATTGACCACCCTGGCTTCACCACTGTCCATCCACAGGCGCGCCGCATCGAGAATGGGGCGATTGTCGAAGAAGGGAGCGGTGACACCGGCGTAGTGCTGGTCGATGTAATCGATGAAGCGTTTCCGGGTCAGCACGTCCCGGGTCAAGTGGCCGTCCAGTTTTTTCAGGTTGACGTAGCGGCGGCTTCGCGTGGTGGCTGGCGCGAACCCATTGATGGCGTTGAACGCCTTGGTCTGGCGAATGCAGACGACTTCCGCGGCGACCACGCCAAGTGCCATCAGAAAGTTTCTACGGTTCATGTGAATTGCTCCTTTATCCTGACACTTGGGCTAGGGTTGAGGGACTTGCCTGGCGCAGTTCAGCCAAGATGATCTGCGCAATCTCACGGGCGCCATCCACTTTCAGGCGCCGGAACAAATTCGACGCGGGCGCTTCCTCCAGCGCCTTTTCCAATGCTTCATCCAGGCTGTCGATGTCTTTGACAATCTGCAGTGGCCGGAAGGCCGACAGCCGCTTCGCGTGATCAATCTGCTCTGAATCGGAAGTGATGGGTGCAACGATCAGCTGTGCATCGCCGACGCAAGCCTCCATCAGCGAGTTGTACCCTCCCCTGCAGATCACCACGTCGGCCGCGCTTAAACGGGCGGGCAGCGCCCGCATGTCGGACTCCTCGATGTGTATGCGTGTGCCGGCGAACCAGCCTTCCCGTAGCGCGGACAACCGCGAACGCGGGCCTAGCACCAGGTCGAAGTAGCATTCCGGAAACTGCTGTGCGAGCTCCCAGCAACGCTGCAGGAGGTCTTCGCCGTCCTTGCCGCCGCCGGCCGAGCAGACCACCCATTTGGCGCCATCGGGCAGCAGTCGGTTCGCCCGGGCCATGCGGGCTTTCTCACGGTCGCGTTTCTCCGTCACGTAACCGGCATAAAGCAGGCGCGCGGAGATATCCGCGGGAAGCTCGTATTCTTTGGCAACGTCGATGATGTTCGGGTCGCATGCCACGATCAGCCGCGCGTAGTAATGCTTCAGGGCTCTCATCGCATACGGCGTCAGTACATAACGTCGCACCGATTCGAGCTCGCCCAGCACACCTCTGACGATGTAGTAGTTACGGCACGCGGGCATGGCTTCGAGCACCGGTTCGAGTTCGTGCTCTACCCCCAGGGGCAAATAGTCTGCAATAAATCCATCGGGAGCGAATTCCCGGCAGATCGTGAGCAGCAGATGCCGCCGCAGGTTTCTTCCGCGCACGTCGTCGCGACCGAGGAATGGCTCGCGCCCCCAATGGCGGCTGCGCCGCCACTCGATGCTGTCCAACGATGGCAGATGAACGAACTCGCAGGACCTGGGTACAAGATGCCCCATTTCCCGGTGCCCGCCAACGATCAGTACGGAGGCTTTCTGCTGCAACTCCTCGGCGATACGGCTCAAGCGCCTGAGGTGGCCGAGGCCGCGTCCATCGTGGGCAAAAATGAGAATCCGCTTACGTTCTGACATGGCAACCCGTGTTCCCTATGGTCTGTCCAGGAGAGCGGCGATCAAAACCCGGTGATGGGCTGGTTGACACCTGCCCCGTGCACGGTGGCTTTATTGAATCCAGAGATACCTATCTTCGTTTCCCAGGCCTTGAACACGGCCATGAAATCCGCCGGCAGCGCCTGCAGGTTGTCCTTGCGACTGGTATAGATATCCAGGTCACCGGTACGCTCCTTCCCTGCGTCCTGGCTCTTGGAGATGAATGCAAAGATCATATCGCCCCGACGTGGCGCCGCGTTGGACCAGAACAACCATTTGGAGGCATCGGCGCTGCCTTGCAGATAGCCGTCCACTGCAATGCCCCCGGCATCCGTGCGGCGGATGTCATCACCGGGATAGGTGAGAAATCCGCCAAGCGCGAAATAGTAGACGCCGGCTGGCAGGGAGCGGCCGTGCGAGCCCGACATCCAATGGACATCATCATGCGGGAAACCAGACCACACGACCTTCTTGAAGCGCGGGTCGGCATACAGGTCGTGCGCATGTTTTCCACTGACATCCGCCATCCAGGCGTAGTCGTCGTGAACGACGGCAGCCTGTGCGCCAGCAGCAGCCTGTGCATGCGCGGAAGACTGCGCGTGGATCGGACAGACAGGTCCAAGCAACGCCGCCGCCAGCGCGGTAACCATCCACTTCTTCATGTCATTGCCTTTACTTAAGGGCCCGAACAGTTTTGACCGTTGATGTAGTTGGCGCCCTGCTGCGCACGGATGTTCTGTGCCGAGCTCGGACTGCCGAAGTTCTGCAGATTCGCCAAGGCGGCGGAATATTGCTGGTTGATGATCTGGCTGGCGAACTGGGTGTTCATGAACTTCGAGTTCGGGTTGGCCGTGGCCGGCGCCGCCTGGAAATACATCGATGCCACCACTGTCTGCCATTGCGCGGGCATCTGCGAGAACTGGAACGATATCCCTTCCTGCGCGGCCCTCGCGTTGAAACTGGCGGCCGCCGCCGAGTAGTAGGCGGGATAGACGTTGTTGTATATCTGTGCCTGGTCCGAGGATGTGACGGTGTGCAGCGAAGGGTTGGCATTCCAAGCACTGAGCGCCTGGGCTCCGGTAAGCCCGATGAACGCCGAGTATTTATTGATGAAGCTTTGCGAGAAGCCGAAACCTGCCAGCGTTCCCGTGGACTGCTGACCTAAATCAAGCCCATTGAATGTGACGCCCGCACTACCGCCGGCCGGGATATTGCCAGTCAGGGAACGGCCTTCCTGATTGGCGATAAACGAACCATTGACGCCTGAATAATTGGATCCGGACACACTGCCGTAAGGACTATTCGTGGGGCCCGTGCATTGAGCGGCAGCCGTGGATTGCAGGATGAAGGGTGACCCGACCACCACGCTTGATGCGACGATCTGGGACAGTCGCGTATACAGCCTTGAGGCGGCGGACGCCTCGGCGGCACTGGCTTGTGCCGGCACGGCTTCGAGCGCCGCGGGGGAGCTATCCACTTCCGCGCGCAATTGGTCATCACGCCGGAGGATGAAGACCAGATGGCGGTGATCGTCCTTGCTCAGGCGCAGCAGATTGACTGCTCGCTCGCCCTCCGGCTCGCCCTGCTCCTTTCCGCCTGTGATGTACACATGGCTTGAGCCGTCGCTTGACGACAACTCAATGATTCCGTAGCGGCCGAAGGCATTGACGTCATCGACATTGAACGTGTCATTCAGAACGACGCGACGATTATCGAGTATCAGATTATCGTGTCCGCTAACGATACCTTGTGCCGGGTACGACCTGACAAATATCAGGCCCTCTTCGTTCTCCCTATAGATATCGCATAGCGTTTCGTAGGAAGCCAGGTTGCTCTTGAAGCGAATTAGGATCATTTCGCATTTCTCCCTTGAGCGGAGACGAGATTAAAGAGAGCGCCTTCCGAGAGTTTCGAAAGGCGCCATTCTTCGAGTACTGAAACTTAGGTTACGGCCAGGCGTTCACCAGGTTTGCCGCATTGATGGTGCCGATGCCGGTAGAGAAATCCCAGCCCGTGCCTGTGCCATACGCCTTCGCGTAGCTTGTCGTGGACGTCGATAGCACGCCGTTGGTTCCCGAGGGACGGTAGCAGCTATGCGTGCCCGTGCAGTTCACGTCCATGTCGCCCTGGGTGACGTCATAGAAGACGCAGCTGCTGCCGGCGCCGCTGCCATTGCTCGAGTTACATGACGCGCTGCCGCTGCTGCCGTATTCGGTGGCTGCAAGTGAGTACAGGGTCGGGTTTGGATTGCCCACGCTTGCGCCGATCTTCTGGTTCACCAGCGCCTGGATGCCGGCCATGATGGGCGAAGAGAACGAAGTGCCGCCCGCGCCAGCCCAGCCGCTCGGTGCGCCCGTACAAGCCGCGCCGCCGCCAGCCGTGTTGGTGTAGCAATAGACGTAGTAGTGGCCCCACACGCCGTTGGCTGCAAACAGGGACACGTCCGGAATGTCACGCACGCCATCGACCGGGTTGCCAAGGAAACCAGCTTGCCACGATGGCTTGGATGTTCCCTTGCAGGTGCCACTTACAACGCCGCTTGTGGAGGCCTTTCCGCTGGCACAACCGCTGGGACCGCCGCTGCCCGACGCCGTGGTGAGGTAATCCGCCTTGCCGATCGAACTATTGCAGAAGCCGCTGGTGCCGTATGGCGTGCTGTACCCGCTCTTGCTGCTGATCAATACACTTGCACAGGAGTCGTTCCACGGAATTTCAGGAACATACGACAGCGCCGAACCGTAGGTCGAAGTATTGGTCGAAGCCCAATACGAGCTATTGGTGCCGGCATAGGTATCGCCGAAGTCCGTACCGCCGACCGCCACGTTGTACGGTGTCGATGCGAAGCCGCTGACGGCGATGCCATGGGTGGCATGCGTTGCATTGGCATCGCAGCTAGCCGCGCCTTCGTCACCGGAAGAGACGAACACCGACACGCCCTCCGCAGCCGCCTGCTGATACGTGGAAACATAAGCTGCGTTGGCGGTGGCGCCGTTCTCCGCTTCGCACTCGCCATAGCTCACGCTCATGATGGCTGGCGGAGTACCCGTGGCGTTGATCAAGTTCTGGATCGCTATCAGGCCGCCGAAGGTCGTGGAGGTATCCGCGCACGAGGCGAGCTCAAGCGTAGCGCCCGGAGCCGCGGCGCCGGCCCATTCAACGTCCAGTTCCGCCTCGCCGTCGTTGCCGGTGATGATGCCAGGATTGCTGCAGCTTCCGGGATGGACCTGGGTGAACGTCGCCGCAGGTAACCCGAAGGTTGAACGGAAGGTGGTGATATCGGCGGTCGAGTACACGTTGGTGTCCTCGATCAGCACGATGGTTTGACCCGTGCCGGTAATACCCGAACTGTATACCGGATTGAAGTTGTAGATTTTCGCAAGGTCCGCTGGCACAACGGCCTGGTAGGTGCTCGACCCGCTGGTGAAAGTGTAATTGCCGTGCGGCTTGAAGTTGGTATGCGGGCGGAAGTCATTGAGCGACACCACGCCGGCTACCACGGGCGCGAGCGCCGAAGGAATTTGCGGATCGCTCATATTCGCGATGTGATCGATATTCCCCACGCTGAGGTGATGAATCTCGGTATTGAACGCGCGGCGCACCTGGCCCGCCGTGCCCGAAAAATCGACCAAGGTGCCGCTTCGATACACGTTGTTGACGGTGAATCCATGTGATTTCAGCCAGCTGGTGACCACATCGATATCTGACTGCGATACACCGTACTGCTGACCGAATTCGTCGGCCGTAAGCCATTTTCGGTAGTTGGCCGATCCCTTGGTCTGTTGTTCCTGCATGAGTTCCTGCAGTGCAGCTTCGCGATCAGCGGGGCGCTTCAGGAGCAGTTGCATATGCTCCATGGACAGGTTGTCTGCCGTGGGGCCACGATCATTTTCCGCCGTGGCAAAAGGCGAAATATTCCCCGGCAATGGGACGCGGTCATTGTCATCGGGTACTTGCTTGATCTGCGGTGCCGACAGTAACCCGACGGTCGCCGCGTCAGCATGCATCGCGAATGTGGCACCTATCCCAGCGGCTAGCATCGTCAATAGTGCTTTCGCGGCCAACCGGCCGCCAATCGTGTCTGATCTCACTGAAAACTCTCCCCATCGTGCTGGCTGATTGAGTTTTTGCGTAGCAGGGATCGACCTGCCGATCACCTGATCGCAAGCGTAAGAACTCGAAGCTGCTTCTTGTCGCGAAGGCCCAAAATGGCGCTTTCATGAAGCACCACTACTTCCGTGCGTATTCGCTTACGCGCACCTTTCTCGGATGAGATCAGTCATAGGCATTATCTGCATTTGTGACCCATGCCTCACAAAAACCTCAGATGAGGGGTGACAACTTGCAGATTATGCGCAGCATAATTTCGCCATTCGTATGCTCATGCGAAGGCGGGCTTCGCGATTTCATTCACTATCTTCCGGATCGCTGCCGGCACGGAATTCCAGCAAGTCGCCTGGCTGGCACTGCAGGTATTCGCAAATGCGCTCGAGCGTGGCGAAGCGGATGCCGCGCACCTTGCCCGATTTCAGCAGGGACAGGTTTTGCTCGGTGATACCGATATGCGCGGCCAGCTCGCGCGACTTCACCTTGCGCTGCGCCAGTACTACATCGAGATGGACGAGGATGGCCATGGTCAGATGATCTGCGCGCTGTCTTCGGCCAGCCGCCGTGCCTCGACCATGAGCGAGGTGACCAGGAAGAACAGTGCGCCGACCAGCAATGTCCACAGGTCCGAAGCGTCCAGCTGCAAGGAAATCGCCTGCACATCCGTGCTTCCCGCCAGGCGCAGCCCCACCATCAGCAACGGTGGCACCAGCAAGTTCACCGTCACGGCCCCGATCAGCGACAGGGCGAATCCACGCAGGTGACGCGTGGTGGCCACGCTGAAGAATTCGCCCGCCTCGAACAACCGCATCAGCCGGCACAGCCGGTAAAGGCCAACCAGCAGGAGCGCCGAAGCCAGCGAGGCCGCCAGTAGCGGCACCCACGCATGGCCATGCGAATCCGCCGGCCATTCGCTGTAGATGGATACCCAGCCTGTGCCGTAACTCCCCGGGCCGCGCCACCACAGCCACGCATTGACCCCCACCACGGCCAGCATGGCCAGCACCAGTACATAACGCAGTACGCGCGCGCGGCGAACCACTGTGTCGGATTCCATCGCAATCACCCTAGACCTGATACTTATTGTTTTACGATAAAGTTTGAATGTAACATGAGAATACTTTAACACCGGAAAGCCATCCCATGCCGGGTCATGCCTCTCGCCTCCACCTGCGCGTATTGCTGCTTGCCATGCAGTCCTGGCTGGCGCTTGCCACCGCCGCTGCCGCCGCCACCCCTCCCGCCGATCCGCGCGCCTTGTTTGCCGCCATGCGCGAAGCCAGTGGCGGCGAGCGCTGGGGACAGGTAGGCGAGATCCGCGTGCAGGCCGCGCTCACCGAGGGCGGCCTGCACGGTACCCGGCGCAGCTACCGCGATACCCATCGCGGCCGTTACGTCACGCAATCGGACGTGGGCGTGAACCAGGGCAGCACGGGTTTCGACGGCAAGGAAACCTGGATGCAGGATGAAAAAGGCCTGGTCACCGTGCTCGACGCCGCCACGGCGGCGAGCCGCCAAGCCGCCACCGACGCCTACCTGGCACGTAACGGTTGGTTCTCCCCCGCATCGCAGGACCCCGCCACCATGGCTTACCTGGGCGAGCGCCGCGAAGACGGGCGCCTGTTCCAAAGGGTGCGCGTCACGCCAGCCCACGGCGATCCCGCCGAGGCATGGATCGACGCGAACACGCATCTTCTCGCCCGCCTTTCGCGCCGTGGCGACGACGGCCATACCAACACCACCTATTACGCCGATTACCGTCTCGTGGATGGGTTGCGCCTGCCCTTCTCCGAGCGCGAAAGCAATGGCGAGGCGTCCTACGACAGCACACGGGTCACTCGCCATGTCGACGTGCTGGCGCAGGCGGTGGATACGGATTTCGTACAGCCGGAGTCGGTCATCAGCGACGCCCGTATCATCGGGGACGCCGCCAGCGCGCAGGTTCCGTTCCAGCGCTACGGCGGCCTGATCCTGGTCAACCTGTCGATCGACGGGCATGCACCCATGCCCTTCATCCTGGACAGCGGCGGCCTCAATCTGCTCACGCCCGACGCCGCCCGCGAGCTGGGTATCCAGGGCAACGGCAACCAGGCCGTGCAGGGCGTCGGTACGCAGACCCAATCGCTGCAGGTCGCCGATGTCGGTTCGTACCGGCTGGGCCAGGTGCAGATGGAGCAGCAGCGATTCCTCATTATCGATTTACCCCTGCTGCTGACGGACCGCGGCGACCGTCCCGCCATCGCCGGGCTCATCGGCTACGAATTGCTGCGCCGCTTCACCACCCGGATCGACTACGACCGGCAACAACTGACGTTCACCGCTGCCGGCAGCCTGCGTAATTCCAGCGGCGCGGACGTGCTGTCACTGAGCTTCGACGGGCGTACCCCGCTGGTGCACGCCAGCGTGAATGGCATCGACGGCGTCTTCATGATGGACACCGGCGACAGCGGCGACCTCACCGTATTCGAGCCATTCGCCAAGGCACACCGCATTGCGCTGGATGGCACGGTCAGCGCCAGCCACAGCGGCGGGGTCGGCGGCATCATCGAGAATCGTAGCGGACATGTGGCCAGCTTCGCCCTGGGCCAGCACCCTCTGCGCGATCCCCCGGCCACCTTCTCCGCGCCCAAGTCCGGTGTGTTCGCCTCCGAACTGCTGGCCGGCAATATCGGCCAGGGCATCCTCTCGCGGTACGTCATGACACTGGATTACGCGAGCCGTCGCATGCAGTTGCAACCTGGCAACGCCTGGTCAAAGCCGTTCGAAGACGGCCCCAGCCTGGGTTTCGGGCTGAACCGCACCAGCCACGAGCAATACCAGGTGATAGCCGTCACGCCCTCCTCGCCGGCCCAACGCGTCGGCCTGGCGCCTGGCGACATCGTCATTGCGCTGGGTGGTGTGCCGGCCAGCCGACTGGGCCTGGACGACCTGCGCGAAAGCATGCGCCACGGCGTCAGCCACGGCCTGACCGTCACCGTGTTGCGCAAAGGTAAGCCGCAGGAGCTCCGCATCGAGGTGACGAAGTAGGCGTTCCGTTGCCCGCGTTCCGTTGTCGGAACAGACGACATCTTGTAGATTCGAAACATGGGGCTTAAACCAATGCACGAATGGGCCGGACGCGCCCGTAATATCTCGCGATACTGAGGGCCGTTCATGCGCGTACTGGTCACCGGCGCCTACGGCTTTATCGGCGCCCATATCGTTGCGGCACTGATCGCCGCCGACCA
>Ga0307510_10000275_pt1 | contig 47238 bp, 21 predicted proteins | sample 12_EM_MG_FD_207224 | JGI IMG/M metagenome (GOLD analysis project Ga0307510, IMG submission 207224) | Populus trichocarpa ectomycorrhiza microbial communities from riparian zone in the Pacific Northwest, United States - 12_EM | ecosystem: Host-associated > Plants > Roots > Unclassified | place... | reverse complement strand
GGAATAGTCGTGGTGCGCGTAAGCTGGCCCGGACACCCCACGTAAAAAAAAAAAAAAAAAAAACAAAAACAAAAACAAAAAACAAAAGGGCTGCCTGTAGATTGTCTTCTTGCAGTGGACATGACCACTCAACCGTACCACCAAATTAGCCTCCAGCCACTTAATTAAAGGCTTACATTAACTCAGAAATAAATCTAATAATAATAATAATAATAATCATCATCATGTTCTCAATTCTAACACATGACTTGTCCATGTTACCCTGTTTATCAACCTCAATTATTGTCTTTAAAGAGAGAGTCCATGCAAGGTCCAATTAAATTAATCGATTTGGTCTCAAATAAGTGTGAATTGTCAATTCTAAAGTGTCCAACCAGACATTAATATACAGTTTCATGGATCTGTTCACTTCGGGGTGTTTGTCCTGCCAGAGTGATGCCTTGTGCTAGGTGGAGGCTGTGATCCTTGACTACTACAAGAGGACAGGAGGATTTTCGGTGTTATTTTTTAGACTTTCAGGGGACCGTTTATGCTTTCAGGGCGCAGACGCACGGTCATGCTAATGGATGTAGAGAGGTGATTTGTTTATTTGCATGAACAGGAAGGAGCATGACAAGGCAGCTCTCTAGTCTCCTCCACCACCACCCACCGCCACCACCACCACTCGTGTTGTTTCCTAGATAAAGATAAGGATTAATTATGGGCGTGAACGACGCAATTACAGGTCCACAAAGTGCCATCAGTATCTGTGGCAATTGACAACCAGAATGGAGTAGACATGATGGGTTTTTTTAGCTCTACTTGATCACTCTGGAAAATAACAATACAATGCTGATTGATACAAGAGGTATAAGAGATAACTTCCGTTCAAAATGGGCTCGATGTGTTCCCTACATGGCCTTGGACCCATAAACCGTGTTTTGGTGTCCCGGTTCGAGCATGTTGTTTGAAAAAAAAATGTTTTTATTTTTTTTTTTTGTTTTAAATTGATTTTCTTTGTGTGTTTTCATATTGTTTTAATGTGCTGATATAAAAAATAAATTTTGAAAAATAAAATTTTTATTTTGATACATTTATAAGTGAAAAACACTTTTAAAAACAACTGCTACCATAATATCAAGCAAAAAACACTTTCGAGTTCTTTATCATCTTAACGAGAAGCAATGGATAAAACATCAAGTAAAATTCTTTGGTTTTTGAGATTAAGGATTTGTTTATTTTTGTTGTACAATCTGTGTTTTGCTTCAATTATAGATTTAAAAGTGTTTGATTAATCAGTACACATCGTTCTTTTATTCCAAACTCTCCCTATTAAAAAAAAAAATACAATTTAAGATTTTTTTATATACATTTTAACTACAAAAACAACCCTAATATCAAACACATACTAAAAAAATCCAAACTCCTGTGGAGATAAGAAATATAATTGTGACCACATATCCATTGATTCAACATCTTTGGGTCAGGGAATAGTTGCAAATTGATGATATATATATATGCATGACCGATGCACAATTGCTGCTACTTACTGTATTTAATTAGAACAATATTAATTAGGATGACAATCCAGCAGAAAGCAGCGACAAAATCTTAATAGTTATGATCATTCTTTAATGAGTTGCAATTCGACTGATATTAAATGTTCTTTTTATTTAAAAATCTCAAGTTAAAACCTCTGTTTTATATATATATATATATAAAGTTTATATTTTTTTTCTTTTTAATTATTGATAAGCATGCGTGAGGTTACTTGTGCGAGGCGCTGTGCAGCCTTAACTTAATTAAAAGCTCGACTTCCAAAAATGAGAGGTGGGAGATGGGTTCCGTGGAGTCCAGAAACCATCCCAACCCCCAATTAATTCCTGCTATTCTGGTTCGGCTACGTTCGATCACACTGATAACAATGTGCTTTGGACAGGTTTTTTTTTTTTTTTAAGGTGGTAGTAGATATTCATTGATTTTATTTTTTGATATTTTTAATTTATTAAATAAAAAATTTAGATATTTATAAAATAAGTATTCATTATCTACTATTATTTGTTAATTAATAAAAAAATTAAAATAGTTAATATATATTTGAAGTGTGAATATATAGATTAAATAATAAACATTATTCATGTCATATTGTATTAAAAAAATCTAAATATTCTACAAATTTATTTATATAATATAAATATATATTTCGAGTTAGGTTGAGACGAGTTTTAGAACGAGTTTGATAATATTTATACCTTACTCATTATTCACCAAGTTCAAAAAATTCGTACTCATTTGGGTCGGGTCAGTATCTATCGGATTCAGATTGAATTTTCATCCCTAGTTATAACCTGATTTTTAAAGTGTTTTTTCATGCTTTTCTAGGTATTTTTTTTATGAATTTAATTTTCTAATGTCAATGATTTTAAAAACAATATGAAAAGAATACTTTTAAAAAGTATCGTACACCACAATATTAAACACATTTAAAAGAGTTTTGAGTGTTTTATTTTTGTTGAAAAACATAAATGAATTTTATCATGAAGACTTTGTTTTTAATATTCTATTTTATTTATTTATTTATTTTTGAATAATTATTTTTAATTTTTGTTTGTTCTGACTCATTAGATATTGTTTAGCAGTTTATTTTATTATTGGACTATGTTAATTGATTATTAATTTAAGTCCATTAGCTTGCAATCCAAGAAAGGTCCATTATATTAAGTTAAATGAGACCATAACATGTTTTTTTTTTTTTTAGCTGTAAACTTGAGCAATAAGTTAAAAAATAAACACGAGTTTTTTTTTGTTTATCTATAGAAAAACAATTTTTCTTTATACGGACAAGTTAATTTTTTAGCCTAGATTAAATTAAGTTTTATCAAACTTAATTTTTAATTTTCCACTAAAAACTAAGGTTGTAGATCGAAAAGTAAATTTTAGTTAATTCAGGCTAATCTTTCAAATTTTTTTTGTTATATTATTATTTTTTTAAAAAATAAAAAATCACTAGCCCGCCCGAACTAGACTACAATCCAGCAGGTACTAGGGATGAAAAGATGATTTAGGGTTGACTTCCGTTCTCGGCTACCAAGCTAGGATTGGCAGCTGGGATCGGTATGAGAATTTTGGTGGGTGTCATGCTTTCCATTCCCACATAAGCAACTTCTATCTATAACTCAAGAGCTCTCGACTGAGTAGCAAACGTTGCTTTCCATTCTCTAATCTGTTTAAAAAACAAAAACCATATTATGTTTTTGTTTCTGCGGTAGATTTTAGGGTTAAGATTTAAAAAAAAAAATCACTTTTAATGTTGTTGAAATTAATATTATAAATTAAATGACAAAAAAAAGATATACTATTTTCTTATTTTGCATAGCAATTTTAATACATTAGAATAATATAATTTTAACTTAAATAATTAACCAATTTACGAGAACACAGAGGAGAGGATGGAGAATGTGTAACCTAATACTTGAGGAAGGAACAAAAGAGGATGACACCAACAAAACGACGGGGTAGGGAGAACAAGAGCCTGGAGAAGGTGACACAGAGAGGATGGGAAAAATGAGGAGGTATTTTCATAACTATAAAAAACAAAGGTTTTTTTTTTTTTTTTTGTCTGGAGAGGAGTTGTCAAAGAAGGAAAAATTAAGATTGCAACTCAGTAAAAAACATCAAACAAGTGCTTTTGTAAAGCACTTTCAATAAGTTCTACATTCACAAAACCGTGTTTCGATATTAACCAAACATGTTCTTATGATTTGTTTTAAAAACAGAAGCTATCACATAAACAAACACATTATAAATAAAAAATAAATTAATATATCCGATCAACTTTTTTAGCTCATTTTAAGGATGAAATCTTCTTCATTCACTAAATTCATCTTCTTGAAACAAATTCATTTACATCAAGTTTGTTATTTTAAGGGCTAGAACATAACTAACCAATCACTTTTTTTTTTTTCACTGTTTTTTTGACAATTTTCTTTCTCTTTTTCCTCAACATTCAAGGACTAAAACATGACAAAAAGAATGTTTTGAAAGGAAACATAAAAATTAAAAATAACAAGCGTATAATTCAAAACTTGAGGAACATGATTGATTTTTTCCGCATTTTTTGTAAAAACAACTGTATTTGTATCGTGATCCTTACTTTTTTATTTTATAATAAATTTAAATTGTATTTTATATATATACAAAATTAGTTTATAGTTAAAACACTCTACATCATATATGAGCGAGTGAATATAAATAAAAACAGATATTAACACACAAAAAGGATGAAATTAAAAGGGAATTAAGTATAATGACCAATTTGTAAAGAACTAAGGATTTTGGGACCAAGAAGGAAAAAACTAGCTATGAAGAGAATAAACAAGGCTACAGTAAATCTCCATGATATTAACACATGAAACCATGAGAATATAATTTGAAAGTATGAGCTTATTTTAGTTCATAGCATAGTTATTAAACCTGATCTGGGATTGACCCGGCTAAGAGGCTGGGTTCTAGATTTCATGGGTCAACCTGGAAAAATTAAAAAAATATTAAAGTTTTAATATTTTATATGAAAAAATCAGTGTAAATATAGGTTATACATATTGTAAAAAATAAAGTTTAAAAGAATATTTTAAAAAAAACATTTATCCAACATTGAAAAGATATTATGTTAAGCTTTTAAGTTGAAATATTTAAATCAAAAAAGTTTTTTATCCCACATTGAAAACACATAACTTTTTTTCTTGAAAACATAGAATATATATAATAATAGGTTTCAAATCCCACATTGAAAAAACATAACTTCTTTAATGGGAACATAGAGTATATATACGAAAGGGTTTCAAATCCCACATCAAGAAGATACTATGTTATCCTTTTAAGTTGAAATATTTAAACCAAAAGGTTTTTTATCCCACATTGAAAAAACATGATTTTTTTCTTGGAAACATGGAGTATATATACTAATGGGTTTCAAATCCCACATTGAAAAAACATAACTTTTTTCATGGGAACATAGAGTATATATACAAAAGGGCTTCAAATCTCACATTGAAAAGATACTATGTTATTCTTTTTAAGTTGAAATATTTAAACCAAAAGGTTTTTTATCCAACATTAAAAAAATATAATGTCTTTCTTGGGAACATAGAATATATATATTAATAGGTTTCATATCCCACATTTGGAAGAAAAAAACCGGGTCTCGTCCGGGTTCGCTCGGGTCATGGGTCGACCCGCCGGGTCGCCCGGGTTTGGCTGGGCTATTGCCACAGCCAGTCTTTTATTAAACTCAAACCGGTCTAGCCACCGGGTCCATGATTAACTCGCCAAGCCGGGTCAGGTTTAATAACTCTGGGTACTGGTGTTGATGTTAATATATATTTCAAAGCCGCCTGACTTGGGCACCACCTTTTTTTCTTAATTTTTATTTATTTATTATTAAAATCTCTTATCTGTTTTTTTTTTCTGATTTGAGAAAATCAATCATTAACATGAGGTTCTCCACAAACTTATATAATCTATCAAATAAGTCTAATTCTATAATCTATCAAATAAATTGAAGTAATCATTCTATAAGAGTGTTTAAATAAGAGTGTTTAAAAATACGAGCCAACCTGTATTTTTAAAAAATTTTAAAAAATATTTTTTTAAAAAAAATTAACTTTTTTTATATATTTTGAATCATTTTGATGCATTAATTTTAAAAATAATTTTTAAAAAATAAAAAATATTATTTTAATATATTTTAGAATGAAAAACACTTTAAAAAATTACCGCAACCACACTCCCAAATAGACTTTATATCTATCATGCTTGCCTCCATAAATAATATTACCAAAACACATAAAATATTATTTTCTACACACATAACCATCCATATTTTATGCTCTGAACAGCAAAAAATGTGGCAAATCAAGGTTCATTACCAGAACCTCAGAGATCACATGCGCACAGGTGAGGGAAAAAATAAGAATCACTAACCAATGCTCGAAACTATTCAATTTCCATTAGCCCCATCAGCTGCATAGAGGCAAATCAACGTTCAGATTCACCACACTGCTTACTGTTTATATATTAACATCTCTCAAGATCAATTATGGTCATCATTCCCACGTTAGTAAAATAATCTTTGCTTTAAGAATTTAATTTGTATTTATTCGCCTGATTATAAATATTATTGTCTATGCTCTCACATTTTGTCAACTTAGCATAGTCATTTCATCACACGTATATTATTTGGCTCATATACTGAGCGCTCTGACTAGCACGACGGAGGAAAGGAAAGCATCCAGAAGAATTTCCAATAGTTGGCAATGCATCTGGCAAGTAAGATCTTACAGCCGAGACTTTGCTTGGTCCACCGGAGAACTCTGCAACAAAACAGAGCAAACATTATTTGAGATCCAGTATTGATTCGCAAGTACAGCCATGCAATCAGCTAAAAATGTTGTAGTTGGTTAGCAAATGGGCACTTGCTTTCATTGAGCCACGACACAGCTGACTTGTCGAGAGCAATTTATAGTCGTGTAAAAGATCCATCGAGAGTACAAACTTGTTGCTTGGTTTTTATTTGTTTCAGTTATTAAAAATAAGCCTGCTTCTGAACTGGCGGGTATGGTTTCAGAAATGTTGGGAGAGAAATATGTTATAATTCAGGTATAATTCATCTGGCATGAAGGTGTTTCTACAGCATAAGTTCTCAGCTACGAGTCCTAGTTAATCTTAAGGGCAAAACAGATGATAAACCAATGCATGATATGTTATAATTCATGTACTCGTCGTACTTTCTAATCATGTAATATGCATTTTTCACAAATTCAGGTCTCTTACCAGAGGAGCACCCTTTGCAGCTCGTTCAGCCAAGAAGGCACAGGGCTTAAAGAATTCTCCATATGTCTTTGACCATTCCTCCAATCTTGAATAAATGTACTTGGATCCAAGAGAATCAGCCCAGAACATAATCCCCCCCCTGATCCAAATAAAACAAATTGATTAAAGCAAGAGCCTAGAATATGGAAAGAAACCCTTTCACTCTGTAAAAAACCAAACCTGTAAGGTGGAAAACCCATTCCCATTAGAGACGAAATGTCAAGGTCTGCAGCTTTGACTGCAATTCCTTCGGCAAAGACTCGGCAGGCTTCATTCACCACTGGGAAAAATATCATCTCTACAATGTCCTTCTCTGGCAATTTTGCAAGCTGTAACAAAAAGATTAATGACCCAGAATGAACAAGAGATAGATCCACGAGCATATGCTTTTTGTTATTTGAGGTTAGGATCCATAACGGTGGAACGAGAAAGACAACTAAAACTACAAGCAGTAAGTGAGAAAAGGAGAGATAATACCTTGGGGTCATTGGCAACACCAGAAATGTTTCTTGCTTTCTCAATGTATTTCCTTAATTCAGGATCTGGCTTAGCTTTACGCCTATCATCATACAAATAGAATCCTTTACGAGTAGTTTCACCTGTAATTTACATGGTAATTATGGAATTGCTTCAGAGACAAACAGTCATTTAGAAAATCCTATTAAAAAGTCAATACACGCTTCTAAACTTCTGCAGCTAAAGTTTTACATTCTATTCATGTTTCATCTGGTGGAAACTAATTGATTAACCAGGTAGGAAACATACCAGCTCTCTTATCCTCTTGCATTAGTGGGATAAGCATTGATTTATAGGTTCTCTCTGGGAAATTCACAACAAATTGCGTGCCAGTTGCAATTGCAACACCAAACCCAACCAGGTCAACCAACCTGCATGAACAAGTGAAAGAATTGGAGCTCAAAATGTGAAAAATTATAAATTATACATTTTATGAAGCAATACCAAGATGAACTGAAATATATTTTCTCCAGCAACAAGGGAAAAATGGTTACGTTTTCCCAACAAATTAGTTACCTGAAAGGGCCCATTGGCATTCCAAATTTGGTGATCACCTTATCGATCTGATAAAGATCTGCTCCATGTTCAACAAGTAAAAGAGCAGCTTGGGTGTATGGAAAGAACATCCTGTTGACAGCAAAGCCTGTGCAATTTCCAACCACAACTGGAGTCTTCCTGATTTTCTTCCCAACATCTAGCAAATCCACAATTACCTGAGGAGATGTCTGCTTGGTACGAACAATTTCCAAAAGTGGCATAACATGAGCCGGACTGAATCAGAAGCACAAAGGATTGGTTAAGCCAAAAACAAAAGGTCAGAACACAGTTCATTAACAAATCATAGAAGATAGCTCTACACCAGATATTACCTAAAGAAATGGGCTCCAATAATCCTATCTTGTGACTTGGTCTGCTTTCCAATCAAGTTCAAGTCAATAGTGGAGGTGTTACTGGCAAGTATACAATGAGGTGGGCAATATTTTTCTAGATCAGAAAAAATTTGTTGCTTCAAAGAAACATTTTCAATCACAGCCTGTGTCAAGCATCAAGAACAAATAATCAAAATAAAGTTGTTTAATTTCAGGATATAAAATTCAATGGCACCAAAAGAGAGTTAAATCAAATGAACAAGTATACCTCTATGACCATGTCCACGTCTTTAAAGCTTTCATAATCAAGGGCGCCCTTGAGAAGAGACATGGTTTTTTCAAACTTTTCTTGTGTCATTCTTCCTTTCTTGACACGACTTTGGAGATTGGCTGCATGAAAAAAGAATAGCTTGTCACAACCATAAAACTTCATTAAGTAAAACCAAAGGAGAGCTAGGTTAAAAGATGACAAAATTAAAAGTGGATCTCAAGCCCCACCTCTGACTCTACCAATTCCAGCCTGCAAGAATTGGTTATTTACTTCTTTCAGGATCACTGGATAATTACTGAGAACTAATGCCGTTGCTATCCCTGAACCCATCAATCCTCCACCAAGCACAGCAACCTTCTTCACTCGTCTAGGTACCAAGCCCAGATCAGTAATTCCTGGAACCTGTTCAAAATCAAGAGCTGCTCAAGATTTTGAAGTGAAAGCACGTGGAGTGTTAAAGTGCCCAGACCAAACTTGAACAACAGACAAATATCTTCCACAAATTCAGATTCCAGAGAGTCACATTACTTGTATTGAGAGCTTTAAAAATTCAATTGCACCAATTTCTTTTCACATCAATTCTTGAGAAAACTAACTTTGGTGCACACTCAAAGAAAGAACTTATTAACAAGAAACCAAACCTATCTATTGAAACTCATGGCTTCAATCAGAATGAATGAACCTACTTGTTTACTTCAAGGATTAAAAAGAGCATCCACAAAACACTTTACAACAAGATGACTTAGCAAACTTGACCATGTATATCTTGCTAGAATATCAATGGTGGCAAAACCATATTAATATAGCTGGTAGAAGCCATATTATATCTACTGAAAATTGCAGATGAATAACCAACAATTCCACGAGTAAAATTGCACTAGCACCTTGGTTGTTCCTCGCTGAGCAAAGAAGATGTGGATCAAGCTCTTGCAGGTGTCAGAACGCACAAGTTCATGGAAACTTTCAAGCTCCTGCCAACATCAGACGGTTTAACTGGCTATAATTAGAGGCAAAAGAAAAAAAAAAGAGGACCGGTAAGGGACCTTGTAGAGTCCATCACGTGGACCAGAAACTATGCCGTGTTCAATAACATCAATGCAAACTATAGGATGTGTTAGATTGGGGGCTCGTTTCCGGACTTGTTCTCTTGCAAACTTGAATATTTCCCTTGCCTCACCAAGGGAATCTAATTTTTCGGTCTTGTAAAGACTAGCAATCCATGGTCTCCTACGCTCCAAGATATCCAGGGCCCACTGACGTGCAGTGCTTACCAACTCATTTGGTGAAACAACAGCATCCACAAGACCCAGAGCATGAGCTTCCTCACCTTTAACTGGTTTTGATGTCTATGAGCAGGGAGGGGAGGGGAGGATTAGTTAGATATTATACAGTTGTGAAACTATAGAAATCACATGGATCAAGCAACTAGAAGACCTAGCTACAACATACCAGCATCATTTCAAGGGCCTTTGAGATACCTACAAGACGTGGAAGTCTCTGTGTTCCTGAGCCAATCAGATACATGAGATTGGAAGTAAGAAAAGAAATCCCTTTTTTGAGGAAAATGAGTCCAATCAATAACCATGTGTGAAATCCAAGAAGTATACTGTATCTTTCTTAAAGGAAGAATTGACAGCAAATAGGCAAACACTAGTTCATTTGCTCTACTCCGCCGCAGGCCAAACCACTTTTTTAAAAATATAAAATAAATAAAAAACATTAAGAGCGCAAGGCTTTTTTTTTTTGCAATGCTATTAAACCCATGCAAGAAGATCAATCTTTTAAAGCCCTTAACTTGGATCTTTGCCTATAGCAAGCTTCCTATTAAACTATATAAGAACAAATTTAATGTAAATTGGTTTATTTAATAGGTTTAAAGGAAACTTGGATGACCCTTTTTTATTTTTAAAAAATAATGTTAAACAATAAAATCAGGAAAAAAAACAATAAGGTAAAAAATAAAAAAGGATGTCAAGCCAAGTAAACTTTTCAAACCCGTAATCCGGGTTATTAGATCGGAAATACCACACATGGAAAAGCAGTGAAACTCAATTCCTAGCAAATCTAATCTTGAATGATGAATCATTACTATTATAATTATTGTTATTGTTATTATTATCATTACTACTACTATCACTATCATTACATCCATCACTATTACTATTATTATCAATAAGTAATATTTTCATCATCATTATTAGTAGTATTATTATCGTGATCACTATCACTATCATTATTACCATTATTATTATCATTATCATTATTATTGTTAATAATATTGTTATAACTATTATCATTACTACCACCACTAATATTACCATTATTTTTTTTCTTATCACTATAATCATTATTATTATTACAGTTATAACCACCACTACTATTATTATAACAAACTATTACTACTGCTATTATTATTGTTAATCGTATTATTATTAGTATCGTTATTATTGTTACAATTATTAGCACTATTATTAGCACCAACACTATTATTATTATTATTGCCACGACTATTATCACATTACAACCATTATTATTATTATTAGCCCTATTAGCATTAATACTATCCATTATCATTACTACTATAAATAATTATTGCTATCACTATCACTATCATCATCATCATCATCACCACCACCGTCATTATTGATATCATAACCACTACAACCATCATAATAAAATATTATTATTATTATTATTATTATTATTATTATAAACTATTATTATCACCACTATTATTACTATTATTATCACAATTAGTAGTATTATTACTATCATTATCATTATTACAATCCTACTAATATTATCATTTGTTATTATTATTACCACCACTATTATTATTACCATTGCCATTACTATTAATAGTGTTATTACTATTACTATCACAATTATTACCGTTGTTGTTATTATTATTATTATTATTATCATTATCATTATCATTGCAACTATTATTGTCATAAAAAACTACTACTATTACTATAATTATTATCAACATTATTATTGGTTTCGTCATTGCTATTACTATTAATACTATCACCATAATAATAATAATAATAATAATAATAATAATAATAATAATAAACTATTATTATTACCACCATTATTAACATTATCATCACTATTAGCAGCATTATTAATAATATTGTTAGTATCATTATCATTATTACTATCACTGTTGTTATTATTACAACTACTACAATTACCATTATTATTGTTGTTATTGGAATAACAAAAACCATAAACTTGATTTGAAGGATAAAATTAAAAACCATAAAAACTTCGATAAAAGGGCAAAGAAAACAAATAAGAAATCAAAAGAAGAAGGACCAAACAAACTGAAATAAATATTATTACTATTGAAAAAAAAATAAATTTGATTTGAATGATAAAATTAAAAACTATAAAAAAAGAGTCAAGGAAAAAAATAAAAAATCAAAAGTAAAAGAACCGAATAAAAAAATATCATATACACAAATTAGAATTGAAGTGAAGGACTAAATTGAAAACAAATAAAACTTTAACAAAAAAAAATGACTGAAATAAAAAAAAATCAAAACTAAAAGGATGGATTCTGAAACACCACCAAAAATCAGGGACGAATTTAGTTTTATGGGGGTAGGAGAGAGAAATAATAATTAAAAAAAACAGAGAGAAAGGGCCACCGACGATAAACCAACAATAGCTTTTTCAACAAAAAAATAATAATTAAATGGTAAATTACTTTATCACCCCTAACAAACCCAACAATTACAAAAAATAAAAATAAAAAAATATGAAAATACAAATATACCCTCTATGACAATGGCTTAAAATTTTTAACTTCAAGGTTAAATTTGTAATTTTACTGTATATCAAAATGTGAAATGCCTGAAAAGACCTTTGACCAGAGTTAAATGATTTTTTGCTTTTAAGAGTAGCAAAGTCATTTTACCGTGCATAAACATGATAAAAAGATAATAAAACCCCTGAACAATTATCAAATGACAAATTTACAAACCATTTTACCCCTAAAAAGGCAACATTCTAAGAGTTTTTTCAAGGGCAAGATCATCATTTTATTATTACAATCCACAATAAACAAAGGCATATCTACAATGAACACATTTTAGCTTTTCTTTTAATTAAAACAATTACAATAAACACCAAAGAATGCAACCATTATTCCTATAATCTTAATTAAAGGGTATGAGGAGTTTCTTCCTTCAATTTTGCGTTTACAACTGTTAATCAACAAGTTCTTTAACAGGTTTTACTCACTTAGAATGATAAAAGATGAGCTAAATGAGCTACTTGTACACAAACCCTCCTCTTCTTTTTTTTTTTGCATATTTAACGACAAAAATAAATGACAAGTCTATGATGTAAGAGACAAAATTTCTGATTTAGTTTTTGTGAATAGTCATTAGGCTCTCATATCATGACCATGGAAATCATTTTTTGGGTCATTTGCCTCAACAAGATGGAAACCAAACACTGTCCCTTCCAATGAGAATATCATATCACGAGCCACATTATCTCAATTTCATGGCTACCATGTCTTCACACACCATATCATCTTAACTGACTTTCACCTTGTCCTCCATCAAAACTACTTCTCACTCTCGAAATCATCACTGATTTATCACTATTTGTCTAGAAAGTAAATGATTTCAACATTCTTATTTCCCTACTACATGTTGTCTTTAAACACCTGCTGTTAGATTTTACAAGAATGAACATCCTTATGCTGAAATTTGTCATTTAACTTTTGAAATTTGCCAAGGTATCATGTCATGCAGATTTTACAACTTTCAAAAGCAATTACTCACTCTATATACTCATCAATTCTAATTTAGTGAGCACTATGCTTTACTATCCCTTCCACCTGATACATTACCAATGCAAGAAAAAAAAAGGTCATCTATAGATTTTCCTTACCAGTTACCATCTTGATCAAAATAACCAAATTGCAAACCACCGACCATTACAGGAAAGTGCAAACGACAATGCAGAAATTTTAATTTTATTGAAATTACAAAGAGCACATTGAGATGTCAGAAACAGAAAAAGGCTGTCAATCTGGGGACCTTCAAAAAACAAGAAATGTAAACATCTCGCTGACATACCTCCAAAACCAGGAATTAAGCCAAGTTGAAGTTCAGGTAGGCCTAATTGAGCAGTAGAGGTTGAGATACGTGCATGGCATGCCTGACATAGCAAGTATATCAGATAATCTGAAGAAATCAATTATAAAGTGATACAATTAAGAATATATAGCAAGACATACCATTGCAACCTCTAGTCCCCCACCTAAGGCAAGGCCATCAATTGCAGCAACCGAAGGCTTTTTCGCAGCTGGAAAGCAAAGCAACTATTCAAATAGCTGAAATATGTCGATGAAACTTCTGTTGAGGACATTTAAGCCATCAGGAATGAAGAAGGATAAACAAAAGAGTACCTTCTACAGTATCACTGAGAATCTCCACGGATATAAAACCAGGCTTCGGTTCATTCGCTGAGAAAACATAACGGGGACTTTATTGGAGTTACAGGTAAGAATATCTTGAGCATGAGAAATATAAAATACTGAACATACATTTTCCCCCTTGAACTCCTCCAAATGAAGAAATATCAAAGCCACCAGAGAACTTGCCCTTTGCACCTGCATCATTAACATGAGATGTTAGCTTGGCATCTCACATTCTCATTCAGTTCTGATGCTTGGAAATGTCATGCAAACTCCTTGAAATTTTTATGAATAATCTCTAAATATTTAAATAGCTACCTGTAATAACAATCGCCTTCACATCATCTCTTCTTAAAGCTTGCTCGAAACTGTCCTTCAAGCTGTACAACACTGGACAGAAAGCAATAGGGATAAGTTCCATATTTGATCACTATCATTGAAGAACATCGTTTAATTGAAAAATAAGTAACTGCAGCATGAAGCAAGTCTAGATTATGCGAATTGTATCACAAATTTGAGTAGAATAAGAATACACCTGGAACCCGAAAGGAATTTTCAAATGCTTCCAATCATTAGCTTAAACCAGAACCAAGTTAACAGACTTGTAGCATTACACAAATCACGAAAATATTTTTCAAAGCGAGATAATAAACCTCGAGGATAGTCTCCTAATTCTTTGAAAAAACAATCATAACACCAAGATTATGAGGATAGAGGCCCTTTACCCCATAAAAGATGCAGCATGCCATCCTAAATTGTCAAATTACACACCAAATTGTTAAAATTATCTTTTATTTATCCTGGTAAACAGAAGTTAAAATGTGAAATGATAAATCAAATGGACCAAGTAGTCAACAGAATCCAGTTTCCTGAAACAAAAACAACCACCAATTCATAAAAAAAGAAAATCTTAATCCTACACATAAAAATTAGCCCACCACCCAATCAAAAAACAAGAAATCAAGCTTGAATATCAAAAGCGTCCACATAAAACGAACTAAATATACAAGATCTAACTTAATTCGAACCAAATAAAGAAAAAAAAAAGAAGAAGAGCGAGTGATACCGTCAAAAGAGAGCGAATTAACAGGAGGATTGATGATGGTGATTAAAGCCACCCCATCAGCTCCAACTTCAATTGTGGTTCTTCCCTTAGTCCTGCTTCCTTCCATTCTCTCCTTCTGAGATCTTCTCAATCTTGTTTTCTCTTTTCCTGCGAGTCTTAACGAGGTTCGGTGTCGTGTCTTAAAACAGAGAGAGCGACGTTGGCACGTTGCAGCGGTTTCAAGTTAGAAAGAAACTTATAGCAAGCGGGCAATCTTGTTTTTGGTTGCGTCTATCCAAACTCCAATCCCTTAGCTTCACTTGCGTTTCTTTAGGCAGTGAACGTACCTGCCAGTTATTATTATTTTTTATTTTTGTCATCCTTGTATAAATTAGTCCAGCCACGTGTGGTAATACCATTAAAAAAACACCAGTGGAATCCACTGCGGAACGTGCTTCCACGCGCTTTACTTGCGCGTCATGGACATGGGGAGCTTGCTACTATTTCTTTAATGTTATTTTCATTCTCGAAGTTCTAAATATCCTAACGATCGTGTCATGCCACGAATGCAGCCAGATTGGATATTCTAGACGCCCAAGTTTGGAGTTCGTCGATGATTCCGAAGCTCACGCATTTCTATGCCATTTGCTTTGATTTGTGCAGGCACTTGACCCGGCCTTAATATCGACCTTTCTTTTGTTGTCCTTTACAACTACTTCGATTTACACCTACATATTTTATTTATTTTACCTGTCCTTTTGACCCGTATTCTATAGCGATTCATAAATTTTTTTAAAAATAAAAAACTTATATATATAAATTATTTTGATATATATGATTTTACATAAAAATATTATAACTATAAATTAAAATTTTTATCTAAACATCTAATAATTGTTTATGTATTAAATAAAAAAAATTATTAACAATAATTAAAAGAGAAACTGAAAAAATTAAAAAATAGATATACATCAAGATATTTAATCTCACAAAATAATACATTTATCATTTTATGTCTCCCAAACTTGTTTATTAAAATCAATAAAAGATAATAAAAACACATGTGAAACCGAATGAATAAAATAGAAGGAAAAAAAATACATGGCCAAATATATTAGAAATATTATTTCAAAATAATTATTTTTCTTCCCAAACAAAACTTATCTATATAAAGTAAAATACAAAATAAAATACAAAACCTATAAAAATTAAATACAAAACGAAACAATTTTTTTTAAAAAAAACTTTTATAAAAAAAAGGCTTGCAAAACATATGGTCTAAGTAATAAGACCAAGACAAATCGATAGAAAAGAAATTGAAAGTAACTACAAAACCAGATTTAAAAAAAAATAATAATATAGAATAATAAAATCATAAAAGAAAATGAGGAAAAAAGGATTTCTAGCCTATTAACTCTTAAAACTTGTGACTCGTGTCATTAGATCGGAAGCATGACAAGTGAAAAAACCATGAAGCTCAATCCTGAACAAATCAAACAATGAAGGATGTAATAGGAAAAAAACCAACCACATAAAAAATTGTGATTAAAAGAATGAGGGTGAAAACTGAAATAAAAAATAAATTTGAGGGCATCAAAAAAATTTAAATTGAAGGGTTAAATTGAAAAGAATAAAACTTTAACAAAAAGAAAAGGAAATCAAAAGAATGAGGGCTAAATGAAAAAAAAATAAGACAACATAGACTTTGATTGAATGATTAAATTGAAAACCAATAAAACTTTAACAAAAAAACCAAAGGTGAAAATGAGGAATCAAAAGAATAAGGAATAGATTGGAAAAAAATATATGACAAATTGTAATTTAAGGACTAATTGAAAACATAAAAAAAACTTTTCTAAAAGGGCCAAGGACAATAATAAGCAATAAAAAGCATAAGGACTAAAATGAAAAAATAAAATAAAGAGGACATACATGTGCTTTCTTTGGAAGAGAGAGAGAGAGAGAAAAAGGAAAAAAAATGACTACTGACAACAAACGATCCATCAATCGTCGTCAGGCGCCACACCAGGAGGAAAAGGACGTAGAGGTGCTTTTAAGGACATGGCGGAAGGTAGGGTTTCGATACCGAGTGGCGTTGCATGTGCTGACCAAAGGGCGTGGACACCACCCACACACCAATAACTTTGACGAATTAAAAGGTCAATGTAAAATTACTAAAATACCCTCATTACCCTGGAAATAAAAAATAAACCAATGTGAAAGGACCAAAACATCCCTACATGCTTAACTTATCTTTTGTCTTTTCTAAGGGTAAAAATATATTTTAATTGTAGCCTAAGAAGGGAAAAACAAAAAAATCTCTTAGTCAATAGCTCAAGTATTGTTTTTAACCTTGGGCGTAAATAAGTATTTTTACTGTTTTAAAGTTTATGAAAAGACAAAAAAAAAAAAAAAAAACCCTTGGTTAACAATTCTAAATTTTGTTGACCTTTGGGGTAGAAGAGTATTTTTATTGTATAAAAAAATTGGAAAAATTATCATACCCCCGTTTAATCTTTTAATAACCCATATGCATATGAAAACGACCAAAATACCTCCATAACTAAAGCTTTTATTTTTTTCAACTAAAGGGCAAAATAATAATTTCACTATAGCAATCCACAATATAATGTGTCTATGACTACAGTGAAAAACTCATGCCCTATAATTTTCTACTTAATTTGATTTTTATTTTTATTTTTTGGACCAATTTTCTGGTATTGAAATTAATGATTCTCAACTCGATGAATATCAATTCGATAGATGATAAATAAGATATGGATATTCTCAAAGTTAACCTAAAACTTGATCTAAACATTACTCGAGATATGCACATTTATATCATATACATATATTATGAACAAAACTAAAAGATTTGGGGTAAATTCATGGTGTTTTGTACTATTCATTAAGACATAAAACAAAGTGGATTGCATTGTAAAAACAATGCATTTTTTATACCTGAAATTTCCTTTTAATCCCTGTATTATTTTTTTTTACTTTCATGTATTTAGTTCATGTAGTTTTGGTGTTTATATTTCAGTTCTTAATCTTTATTTTCATCACGTTTTAGTTCATAAATTATGAGAAAGTCATAAAAAAAAAAAGAGGAGAGAAAAAGAATTTGGTCAACCACCTTCCAATAGACGATCTTGGTGTTTTTTTTTACAAAATTGTGTTCAATGAAGGTGGTTTTGCTCTTTAATCATGCAAAAAACATATATAGATTGGAGCTCGTAAAGTTTTTTAGGTTTGATTTTATTTTCAATTTTTAGAGTGATTGGAGGAGGGTGTTTTTAGGTTGGAAAATGGGATGTTAAAGTTTTAAGGATTTTTTTTTTGTATTTTCATGTCAAAATAAGTTAAAAATTTGGTGTTAGGGCTCCGAAAACTCGACCCTAATTTTCAAGCCACTAAAGATGGTCGTTGTTGTAGGAGATGATCGGTCATCGATTATAATTTTTCATGTTGAAAGGATGATGAATTATGCGCTTAATTGTTTTTTTTTAAATAAAAATGCCAGGCATGCGAGCCTGGCTTTCTAAAACACGTAGGTTTTCCTTTTTAGAGGCTAGGTGAGCGGGGCTAGCTTCCTTGGCATAGAAACATTTTTTTATTTAAAATAATTTCCTCTTTAAATTAATAATTATAATGTTATTTAAAAAATTATTTGATTATGCCATATACGCATAATATGTAACAAGTTGTCGCATGGGACATCTCGACAAACTATATGTAAAACGGGTAAAAATAAAAAATGTAGTCGTCATATAATTTTATGGTAATTAGAAACCTTAACTAGTCTTTAAAGGTTCTGCAAAAGGGGTTGTTTATGTTAAATGAAAGGTTAAACCCCAAAACATCCTACCACATTTTATCTAAGGTAAGTTGTTTCGTGTTTGTTGTTAATGATAAAAAGTATCTATTGTGCATGCATGATAAGATTTGCCTAAACTGGTATATATGTTTTGGTTATTTAAGGTATGATACTACTAAGATCTAGGGCAGTGATTTAGGACACGAGCTTGGTAACAAGACACACTCCTTACTTTTTGAATAAAGGCATTGGACCCAGAAGGATGGTTATTATTAATTGGCTTTGATCCATCGTTCTTGTTATATTCAAATTGGATCGGGAGGCCACCTCCTACTTTTAATGGGCTTATGTAAGATCATTTTGGTCCAACCTAAAATTATTTATCATGTCAAAAGTAAAAACATAAAATATAACCATAAATGTAGGATCAATTTAATTACTCTCAAGGCAACATCCGAGGAAAAACCTTATTAGGATTTACAATAACTTAACCAATTTTAAGTTACGAGAAATGTTTTAACTATATAAGATTAAGGAAAATAAAAGTACATGAAAATTTGGTATTCAAATACAAAGTCAACTTGTTTACCTTTAATATAACATCTAAAAAAAACTAATTAGGATTTATGATTCTTAAAATGATTTAAGTTAGGAGAAAAATAAAAATACACAAGCAATAAATATACAAATGCATGTTACATCAATATTTACAATACAAATTTGATTACCCTTAGTGCGACATTCAAGTTTCTCGGTAAACCTAAGTAGAATTTACAACTCTTGGGCAAACTTTGAGTTAAAGAAAGAAAAATTTATCGACATATCCAAATCAAAAGCAATAAGAACAAATTCACACATAGATAATTGATCATATACGAGAAAATATAAATTCACACATAGAAAATTAATCGCATGTGGGCAAATATATAAATCAACAGAACATCCAATGAATCATTTAAAACAAATACATCAATGTGTTGAGTTTGAAATCGACCTTTGAGAGTCGTTAGAGATGTCTAGAAGCTACTGGAACTGGCGCATTGAAGGTGTTATACTAGTGGTGCGTGTACTTCACACTCCATTACTAAAATCTATAAAAGGGTATGATCGACTTGGTTTTTAGGTGGAAAACAACAGTGATCGCTACTAAGGTGTTTTAAGTACGATTTATGCTATTTCTAGGTAGATTCCGTAGCCTGTGGACTTATTGATTTTAATAGGTTTTGAGTTAAAAAAGGTTATGGTTTTAGGTTTTTTGAGAGGGGAAGGAAACTGTGATTTCGACTAATTGATGGTCGTTGGGTTCTAGCCATGTATGCTTGGCAGTGTTATTATGTGTCAAGGTAAAAAGGTTGTTGTGGTTTCAACTATTATGAAGGAGATGGAACTATAAGGTTGCTGCTAGTTTGAACGAAGATGGAGGTAGAGAACTAGGTAGCAATAAAGTTATTTATGACGTAAATGGAGGTTATTGGTGACTAAGGTTTGGCTTGGCAAGAGATGACAGACACTGAAGTATGACAGTGCCAATAACCTATTACGTCCAGCCATTAAGCAAGCATTGAACTCAAGAAGAAGTAATAATTGAAGTAGAATTTTCCACGTGAGAAATAAATAGCAGGGGAGCAATTAAACAACTAGTAAATAATAAAGCCACGTGCATAGTTGGTTGTATTAGATGTTTGTTAATAATTGTCATAGTTGGTTAGGCAGTTAAAGGTTATAAGTTGTATATAAATATTGGTTTAGGAAATGTGAGCAGTAAGGAAAAAAATCACTATTTTGATAGTTAATTCTGATATACCTCTTGTATCTCAATTTTCTTCTTTTCTCATCCTCAATCTTCTTTTTAAATCATTAATGTTAAGGAGTAAGCTTAATAATTTGGTATCATATAATCAATTCATGGCTAAAATGATGGAGAATAATAGGATCAAGAATTTGGAGGAACACAATATAAATGTGGATTAGCAAATACAACACTTATATGAGAAATTATATACAATGATAGAGGGAAAAAAATGATCAATTAAACTCAAAATTGAATTCTATCATAACTTTATTTAAGGTATCGTCAAGAATAATAGAGGTTTGACAGAAAGGGAAGAGTTAACACATGTATTGATGGAACACTTCCTCATCATATAAACAATCAAAGGAGAAGAGGTATAGGATGTTAGGAAATCCAAATAGGAGGTTACAACGTAACCTTGCCTAATGTAGAATTGTCAAGCCATAATGGAGAGAATCCAAAAGGTTGACTCAAGAAATATAGGAAATTCTTTAAGCTGAATTTCATTCTAGATCAATAATGGATGTAAATAGCTTTCTTATACTTGGAAGACAATGCAGAGGTGTGGTATGAAGGATTTGTATTTGGATGGGAGGATCTAGCTGGTTAAGAAGAATTCAGTAAATAACTTTGTATGAGATTTGGTAGCAGAGAGGATGTGGTGAAGGAACTCAACAAACTAATGCAAGATAAAAATATGGAGAAATTTTTAGAATTAAAGTCCCTCATGAATGCTTTGAATCTAACATTACCTGAAGCTTATTACATTTCAAGTGTTTTTAGTGGATTGAAGGATGACGTAAAACCTATGCTAAAAATTATAAAACTTGCTACACTGATGCAAGTTTTTGAGCAGGCAAAATAACAAGATGAATCAAATTATACAGTAGTAAAAAGGGCCAAGCTAGTGCTACCAAGAACAAAATTTTCTTTTGGAACAAGAAAAGCATCATATAATATGCCAAAAAAACCTTTTATTCCTTCTAAGGTAAATTCCAAAGTAGGACCAAGACGCATTGAGACTTTATATGATAAAGAAGGTGTTTGGGCCATTGTTTTAAATGTTGAGATAAGTTTGTACCTAGGCATCAATGTAATATGAAGGGAACTCATATAATGGATGGGTTAAAAGATAAAAAGAAATGAATTCTTGAAAATAACAAAATGAGAGAGCTATGAGATTATGAGGTTAGATGAGAAAATAAATGAACACGGGTTATTATTGAATGCATTAGTTAGTAATTATACCCATAATACCATTAGGATAAAAGGTTGTTGTTAGGAAAATAGTTTAATTATTCTCATAAATAGTGGAAGCACTTATAATTTCATAGATGTTGTAGTGGTTAAGGAAATTAAAGCTACTGTAGTTAAAACTACTGTGTTGGCAGTAACAATAGCAAATGGAAGTGTTATGAGATGTGATTCTCATTATCCAAAGCTAACTTGGTTTATGCAGGGTCATGAATTCCAAGCTGATTTAAGGGTATTGAAAATAGGTAGGTGTAATATTGTTCTTGATATGAATTGGTTAAAAGTGTACTCTCCTATCTTGTTTGATTTTATCAAGATGAAATTATCATTTAGAAAAAAAAAAAGAATGATAGAATTAAAAGGAATGATTGAAGCTACTAAGTTATAAATGATTGGAGCTACCAAGCTACACAAAACGTTTAAAAGAGGCAGTTTGTGGGTTTATAGGTCAATTCTTTTTAATAAAAAAGGTTAATGAACCAATAATAGCTAAATAAGATGAAGAAGTGAAAACTTTTTTAGAAGAATTTGAGGAAACTTTTGCAAAATCTACACAGTCACCACTAGTTAGAACTTTAGATCATATAATTCCATTAATTCCTGGATTTAAACCCATAAACATCAAACTTTATAAGATCTCTTATATACACAAGGGAGAAATATAAAAATTGGTTAAGGAAATATTATAAAATGGAATCGTACAACAAAGTTGCAGCCCTTGTGCCTCTTCAGTTCTGTTAGTCAATAAGAAATGTTGTAACCCAATTTTGGCTCATTAGTTTTTAATTTAATTTTACGGGGTTTAAAATGAAAAATTAAAAGATCAGAGATTATTTTGATGAAAAGCATGATTTGTCAGCTTGCGTGAAAACTAGGGACTACAATGTGCTTTTGTCATTCTATCCTTATCTTCAAGATAATCATTATCTTCAAGATAATGATAGGTATCTGCTTTCAAATTTGATTCTTAATCAAATTCAATCTTCAAAGAAGAGAATGAGTTTGATTGAAACTTTGTTTCTACATGCGATTAGACTCTTGCACTATAAATATCGATCTCAGTGTATGCAAAAGGGGGACTGGAGAAGGAGGTATAACAAACCCTGAGGAGATTACAAAAAGAGAGGAAAAAAAACCCTGGAAGAGGGGGGGCTTGAGGCCGCCCCCTTCGAGAGCAAAAAGCTCTTTCCTCACGGCTGAAACCCTTTCCCTGTCATCTTCTTCCCCAAATTCATGAGAGGAAGCAAGAAACTAAACAAAAAAAAACTGCCAAAAAACAGCCCGTTGCCGCAGCACTGTGTACCTCCTACACCTCTAGCAGCAGTGCAGCGGCAACCGTACGTCTCCTCCCTTGCATCAGTTGCCCATCCTACACCGGCAGCATCTCTAGCAAACCATCCTCTCTGCATAACATCGTCCCTGCCCCTCACGGTTGGCTTCCTATTCATGAGAAATACGACAGCAAAGTTAATTCACGTTGACAACAACAAGACTCCATCATCAGCCATTAATAGTGTTATCTCCAACTGAGAGCTCCATCCTCAACATTGTTTGCAGCCAAGATTAGTAACAACAACAGCAACAGAGGGAACCCTTCTTTCCTTTCCTCCTCGTCTAAAGCAACAACCACCGGCGTTAGCTATACCCCTGCACTTCCAACAATAGCTTTCTTTTCTCAGTGGTGGCAGCACGAACTTCATTGATTTGAGCGACAACCACCGTGAGCAACAACAATTGTTTCTCCTTAATCATGGTTGCAGACATCCCTCCTCAACACTAGCAAGAACAAAACCAGAAGAGAGAGAGAGAGAGAGAACAAAAGACTAGAGGGAAAGACAGAACAGAGAAAAAGAGAGGAGGAAATACAGAGGTGGTTTGTTCAAAGGTTGCCTGACCGCCAGCCTTCAACACCACCAATATTGATGTCTTCATGCCAACACTGTGTCTTCAACAAGTCCAGAATCGTAAACAACAGTAGCAGCAGAGGATTTTCCTCCATCTCAACCATAAACATCTCTTTTTCTCTTGGTCGAACGCCAGCCTCGAGCCGACAATAGCAGCACCCTGTAAATTTCATTCAACAACAGGAGTTCTTCATCATTGCCTCGTGACCTCGTTTCCAGCAACTAAAGTCCCACACCAGGTAAGCTTCCTTCCTTGTTTTGCCAAATTAATTACCTTGCTACTGTAGTATGCATGCAACAGTGGCCATACCGGGTCACTGGTTTGGACTAGTGACCCGACCCCTTTTTTAAGTTTCGAGATAGGGCTACATAAATAAAAAGAGAATAAAATAAATAGTTTTTGTTTCTTTTAATATAGAATTTTACAGATTTATTTACTGGCGCCAGAGTCAAGAATACCGTACTTTTTGGGTTGCGCTATATTTACCAACGCCAGAGTTGGAAATATTCATGGGCATTCATTCACTGACGCCAGAGTCAGGAATATTATAGGAAGACCATAAGAACATAACAAAAAACAAATCTTTAGCAGTTTAAGACAAAACCAGCAATGCAGCCTACCTTAGATAGGACGCTTAAGGGGTGATAGTATCTTCCCTTTCGCGTAACCAGTCTCATACCAAAGAATCTCTGTTGACCATTTAGGGTTCCTAATGACCATAATACTAGGTGGCGACTCCTTGAACTAGACATTTTCCCCTAAAATAATAAGATGCCATATATATGTTCTTTTTCCATTGAGATTAAATTAATTTTTAAAAGGTCGCTGCAATGTCCGGGTGTGACAAGAAAGATAACACCTGGAGATTCTATATAGATTACAAACAGCTTAACAATATGATCATCAAAAATAAATTTCTTGTTCCTCTAATTGATGATTTGTTGGATGAATTACAAAGTTTATAGTTTTTCTCAAAATTCAACCTTAAATTAGGATACCATCAAGTAAGTATGAAATTAAAGATATAGAGAAGACTTCCTTCAAGACACACCATGATTATTATGAGTTTAAAGTAATGTCATTCGGCTTAACAAATATCCCTGCTACATTTCAGGCATTAATAAATACAGTGTTGAAACCTTTTCTAATGAGATTTGTGCTAGTATTTTTTGATGATATACTAGTTTATAACTCTTTATTAGACCTACACCTGCAACTCTTAGGGGCAATATTGAAGGCCTTAAGGAGAAACCAATTATTTATTAAAAGAACAATGTGTTAATTTTATGAATAGAAGGTTGAGTATTTGGGATACATCATTTCCTTAAATGGAGTTTTAATTGATCATAAAAAAAATTAAAGCAGTCAAGAGTTGGCCAACATCAATTTCAATCAACGAATCAAAAGGGTTTTTGGGGTTGCTGGTTATTACAAGAAGTTTATAAGAAGTTTTAGAGTAATTAACAAAACATTAATTGAGCTATTGAAGAAAAAACAAGTTCAGATGGAATGAGAATGCATAGAAGGGTTTCGAAGAATTGAAGACTACCCTTGGTGAAGCTCTAGTTCTAGCTTTTATTGATTTCAATGTAACTTTTGAGTTAGAAATCGATGCTCGTGTTCATAGATTGTGAGTTGTTTTGTGTAAAAAAAGAAGACCCTGAACTTATTTTAGCAAAGCTTTGAGTCCAAAACATCTAGAATTGTCCATTTATGAAAAAGTATATGGCAATCCTAATGGCAGTGGATAGATGGAGGCACTACATTGAACATGATTAGTTTATTATTAAAACTGATCATGAAAGTTTGAAATTCTTGCTAGAACAAAGAATACACACTCCAATTCAAAAGAAAGGTTTAACCAAACTTCTATAATTGAGATATATGAGCCAATACATAAAAGGTAAAAAGAATACACCAATAAATATGTTGTTTAGAAAGGGTGAAGATAAAACCGATAAGACCGAAAGAACTTTGATTGGTTGTTTAACAACTATAATCAATCCAATATGGTCTGACCAGGTTAGTGATACTTATTAGGGGGAAAAATCTTGGGTAAAAAGATATGTACAAGAATGTGATATATGTAAACATGTAAAAATGAAAAGTGTCCTTATCATGGATTACTTCAACCATTGTCAATCTCATAAGGTATTTGAAAGAATATCATGATTGACTTTATTGAAGGGCTACCAAAATCAAAGGGAAAAATATTATCCTGGTCATAATAGACAAATTCAATAAGTATGGGTATTTTTGGCAATAACACATCCATTTACGGCTCAACAAATTGCTAAGATATTATTGGATCACATTTACAAATTTCATGGACTTTATGCAACAATTATGACTACCAGAGACATAATTTTTACTAGTTTGTTATGGAGGCATTTATTCAAATTATTAAATGTCAAGCTACTATTAAGTTCATCTCATCATTTTTATATGGATGGATAAACTAAAAGGGTCAACCAATGCTTAAAGACTTATCTAAAATGCATTACAATGTATAATCTTAGCAGGTGTTATGATTGGTTGTCTCAAGCTTAATGGTGGTAAAATTACAGTTACCATTCAACCATTAAAATAACACTATTTCAGGCATTGTTTGGTTATCCCCATGCAGTTTGGGAAATGGATTTGCAGATCATAACATCAGAAGTAGTAGTGGAAAAAATAGTTCAATAAAGAGCATGCCTGGATCAATGGTTACAATTGTAATGGGAAATGGCAAGAAACATAATGAAGCAGTCTTAATTGTAGGGATTGAACTTCCTGATGACAGGGTTGACGCTTTTTAATTATAGGGTTCGAATTTCCTGGTGGCAGGCTTCAACTTTCTAGTGGCAGGGTTGACATTTTCTGGATGACAAGGATTGAATTTCTTAATTACAAGGTTTAGACTTCCTGGTGATAGGGCTTGAAATTTATGATCACAAGGCTGAAAGTTCATGATGGAAGGGATTGAACTTCCTAATTGCATACTTGGACTTTTTGATTATAGAGTTTGGACGTCTTAATTGTAGGGCTGACACTTTTTAATGTCAGGGCTTGAAATTCTTAATAATAGGAATTGAAGTTCCTATGTTAGGACTAAAACTTAAGATGTTATATAGTAACAATTTATTCTAACTTTATTTGTGAATGTACCTCTTGAAATCAAAGGGAAACTCAAATTATACATTTTAAAAGCTTAATCATCCCTCACATCTTTGAAGTTGGCTCTAGAAACGCCAAGAGCTATAAATGACTAGTCGATTCGACGACAATGTATCATGAAAAAGATTAGCTATACAAGAATCATTATTTTCTCATGTTACATTAAAGAGTAAATGAATATTTTTGGGGCTTTTGTAGATAAAAATATAGACAAAAAAGATAGTGTTGTGAATTATATATTTTTTTAAAAGCTTATTAGTTTCAATCAGTGTGACAAAAGTTATACATGGATATAACTTTTACTATATTTAGAACCCAATGCAAATATGTATTATATTAATAAGGGGACATATATTTATTATATTGGATTAAAATTAAATATATATTTTTTTTGTAGATTGTATTCAAGTCATATAATATCATCTTAATGCAAGTAATAAATAAAAATAACCGAGTTAATTTCACATAATTTAGTATTATTTGTTTCATAGACAAAATAATTATTTTTCTATTTTTTATTAAATTACTTTTTGTTTGATAAATAAATAATAAACTATTCTCAAATAAAAAAATAAATAATTTATTTACCTTTTAAATACATGTTTGATTATTAATATACTTGAATACCTTTACATTGTTATTTTACTATTTTACCCTTGATAAATTGCCTATACCTCAATATATGAAATAAAACAACATGCAATAAAATGTACAATTTTTTTTTTCCTAATCATAACATAGTATAATACTCATTAATTTATATTCTTGTAGCCATCAACTCACTTACAGAAAAACTAAATAGATAGAGTCTAATGCCATAATTTTCTTATTTTTTTTCTCTCAGATAATAAATTAATTTTTCAACCACATAAAAAAATCACATACAAAAGGTAAAAAATACTCAAAGTTGTCACTATTCTTTTACAAAAAAAAAATATAATGCTACACATACACGCACATGCATGCCAGGGTTATTTTCAGGTGATTAATTATTTTAGTAGAGTAAATTATAGCTTATGCTATATATGTCATATTTTTAAAATTTTCGCCCTTCATTTAATAGTCAAAATCAATGTTATTAAACTTGATTGAATTTATAGACCAACTTACTCCGCTAGATTTCAGGCCAAGTTTTACATTGAATTAAATGAAAGTTAACTCGGTCAAATATGATTGACTTGGAACTTATCACAACCTAAATGGAATCTATTTTAATTATCTTTTAATTTTTTCTTTACAACAATATTGCTTTGACTTTTTTTTTTTTAAATCTTGCAATGTGATGTTGTTCCAAATTAATTTAGGTTTATTTATCTAACTCGTGACCTGAGTCTTGGATTGCGCCGAGTTTTATAACTATGGTAAAAATAGGCAAAGATTTAAATAGTTATTTTTGAAACTAAAGGGACTGAATTATTTACTTTATAAAAATAGAAGAGTCAGGTTATAATTAACCTGGAAATTGCCTGTCAAAGTTTTCCCGCGCAAAGCAAAAAAAAGAAAAAAAGAAAACAAAATTCAAACCCTCCAAAACCCAATCTCCAGAGAAACAAAATCAAAAACTCCCACGAAACTTCACCTCCACAACCGTGTACAGAACACAGCCACCATGACCACCACCGCCACCGCCACCGCCACCGCCTCCTCAAAACACCAGCCACCACAATTAACAGACGCCGAAATCATAGACCTAGCAAATCAAAACCAGCTCCACCCCTACCTCCTCTCCACATCATCTCACCCTACACTCCTCTCTTACCTCCATAATCGCACTCTCTCCCCTTCACCTTCTCTTCCAATCTGTCAATACACACTCTCTCTTCTCTCTCTCATTTCCCTCTCTCCTCACACTCCTTCTCTCTCGTCTCTTCTCTCTTCTCTCCTCGCTGATTACACCAATCTCTTTCTCTCCTTTCAAATCCCCCGCGATTCGAACTCCCTCAAAACCATCCATTTTTTCAGTACTGTCTTGAATAATGTCCCAATCAAAGATTTAGAGGCCGTTTCCGAGTCAATCGTGCTTAATTTGTCAAAACTAGTGAGTTTTGAGGACACCCAGATGCTTGATATTCTTCCTGCTTGTTTCAATTTGATGATTAATGAGAATGGGAGGGAATTTGTAGGCTTGATTTTGGACAGGGTTATTGAGAGTGAATGGTCAAAGGGGTTGTTGGTGAAAATGGTTTCTCTAGTTAGGGAATTCATAGGTTTTATTGATAAAGTGAGAGGGAGGGAGTTTTTGGAGAAGGTGTTTAAGGGAATGAGAAGAGTGGATTTACAGGACTTGCCTTCGCTTGTTTATCAATTACTGGTTTTAACATCAAAAGGTTTTAATAAGAGGGAGGTGATTGAAGGGATTGTTATGTTTTTTGGGTCTGAATTTGGGGGCCCGAAAAGAGGGAGTTCGATTGTTAGGCAAGTTGAAGGGACTGTTTTGCTTCATGTTAATTTTGCGGTGAAGCAGGATCCTTCACTGGGGAAAGAAGTTATAGGGCTTGTGAAGTTGGATTTTAGGGCTCTTAACCATTTTACTATTTCTGTTTTGTTGTCTGTTGCCAGGGTTAGAAGGTTTAGTGAGAGCTCATTGGGAATACTGAAAACTGTTTTGCTGACTGCTTATCGTGATCACAAGTTCGCTAAGTAAGAATTTAACGCCTTCAAAATTTTCAGCATTGTTTTGATGATTCGTATTTTAATCTGTGGCAGTCAAGAAAGAAAGGTGTGTGATATTTCCTAAGGTTATTTCTCTTCTGCATGCGTCATGGGCCCTCCTGGATTATGAGTATTGGTTTAATACTACTTATGTATATCAAATACCATCTGTAGCATTTTGATTCTGGTGAAATATAGCAACTTCTGTTGTTCTTGGCAACTGAGGGAGCTTAAATTCTTTAAGATATTGGTAATTTGAACTTACATGGTATTTTGGTCTTGATTTTACACATCTCTATTGTACAAATAGCAAAGTGTGTAAGCTCAATAGAGATGCCAATGATTTTTTGTAATGTTTTGGTGCAGATTTTATTCCTTTGTTGAATGTATATCAAATTGTGCAAGCTCAAAGGAAAAATGCTGATTAATTGCTGTCTTGTTGCATCTCTGTGGGGCTGCAAGACAATTTACAGGCTCTTGCTTATAGGTTCTAGGATGTTCATCAGGTGCTTGAATTTTTATCATTGATGGGCAGGTGATCTTAGCATGATAGATAGAGGGACAGTGTGCAATAGATTGTCGACATCAACTCCATTGACTTGCGTAATTGGGCGATTGATTTCCATGCATCTCAATCTGTGTAATTTATTGTGCCTAGCATGTGGTTCTCTCTTGATATGTTCATTGTAACAACAATTTACTTTCATCTTATTTCTCATCATTCAGAAACTGTAAGTGGTTGCCAGAGGATTTCAAGGAAGAGTGTCTGCAGAATGTCCAAATAGCGGAAAAAGCTTTATTAAGAGCTGTTAGTTTCTTCTGCTCTCTATTCATAATCTGTGCATGTTGATGTACTTAAAAAATAAGATATTTTGATGTTCATATTGCTGCCTTTTTGTCTATAGGTTAATGAGAGCAACTATGGAAGAGAGCACATTGTGCCTACTATCGTGCAGTTCAGTTTTCAATTGCTAGAGTCATTGGAAGATGGAAACGTTAGAGAGCTCTGGGATTCTAATGCTATATTGGGCATCGAGGAGCTTAGTATTCAGATGCTGAAAACTCTATTCGATGTCCATGAGATGGCAAGAAATGAGGTTATTACAACTGCGACCAACGGATTTTATTACTATGAAAATACTCTGCTTGAGAAGATTGTAAAAAGAAACTGAAAATTTACTTTGGTTTGTAAATATATTCTACTTCTTCCCTCCAATATCATATTAAGTTCATTACTTATGAGCTATTTCGATTCTTCACTAATCGAGTTAATATAAAATCAAGCAGCTTTTTCTAGTTATTTGTGCATCAGCCAATATTTTATTAATGTAATGCAATATGAGTGATTAGTTTGTAACGTGTTTCAGATTATTGAGCAAAGCAAATCTCGCATCCTTTCTTTGAAGCCAGAGAAGAACATACCAATCATCAGGTAACTACATACAGATTAATGGGAAACTTTTCTGCTTTGTGGAAAATAAGGTATTAAGCTTTCCTTGCAGACTGCTTGGTCATCTAGTCCAGAGTTATCCTTACCTGATGCTGGAACACGCTTCCCGTCTGAAGGAATTGTTGGATTATTTTGTTTTTATGCATGGCATGGTTGCCACTCATCTTGTTGCTGCTCTTGTGCCTCTCATCAAACTTAGTCGTGATCTTCGGGTAAATATTTTCTCATATTCAGCACTTTTTATGTTTCTCTCCCGCGGAGAGACAATCAATCACAAAACTAGGGCAAACATGTGAAATAATATATCTATAGTTTGATTCATACCAAACCATCTGCGAACATGAAACCCAAATATGGATTTGTAGGTGTACAAGTTTGGAACATGTTCTAGGTGCTTTGTATTTAACACCCACCATTATTGAATTCCCTGAAGTTTTAGTTTTCTTGTTTCCCAATAATGCAGGATTACACAATTTTGGTTGTCCGCAAGGCCATGTTTAGACGGGAAGATGCAGTTCGCCTTTCTGCAACAAATGCCATTTTCAATCTTATACTTGCAGATAAGGAAGCCAAGAGAGAAAGCTCGGTTTCTTTTCAAGACTCATCAAGCCAAGCAAGTTGCAGCCAACATGCTGAAATACCATGCATCATGGATGGAGGTCTCTTCCAGGAGCTACGTGGTTTGCTGCAGAGATGTCTTTATCAACAGGTTATTTTCATGTGCCCACTATCATGTTTCTTTTCATTTCATTTTGCTCTCGTCAAATTCCCCTCTAAATAAAGTTGGATTGCTGTCTCCAGGCTGAAATCAAGGAAGTCATGTATCATGGTCTTTTGAAGCTTGTCATGGCAGACCCATCATGTGGGGGACCTGTGCTTGATTTTCTCTTGCCCCACTTTCGTTGTTTTTTCAAGGAGGTAGTTATTGTCAGTACATATCGGATTTATTTTAAATCATGTTAAGGTGGAATGCCATATGTAAGCTTCTATCCTGTATAAAGCTTTTGGTTTGTTATGTAAGTTCAGAGAAGGAAAACTCATAGACTCTGATTTCATAGGTCTTTATTATTTTAAGTTACCGGATATTGAGTTCCTTACCTGACACGAATCATGTTATAAGCAGGATGCAGATGTTCAACTTGAAATAAGTCGTTGCACTAAATCACTGAGTGGCAATGTTGTCATTGAAGAGCCTCTAGATGCTCTAATGTCTTGTGTTTCTTCAATTTTACTCCTTCAGCCACATGGTAAAGCTGATTGTCCAGACTCTTCGAGGCCATATTTTGGTTTTTCCCTTTCTCAAGAAAATGAGGTAAGTCCTTTCTCAATAGAACTAGTTATAGCTATTTCCTTGAAATGCGATCATTGTAGAGAGTAATGATTAATAAAACATCATCAATGTTAAATTTTGCAGCTAGGAAGTGATCTCTCTCGTGAATCATTTTCCAATGCTTTGTTAAAGATCCAGAAGTTCCTAAAGAAGATAAATTTGGAAGGTCTCTAAGGCTTTTGGCCAACATTATATTTTCTTTGTTTCAGATGAAGTCCCTACAGTTGTGGTGGACTTGGCAATGTTGTTATACTTCTATAGTAGCTTTACTGTCGAAGTAGGAAAATTCTGATTATTGGTTTTCCTCTTTTCATATTGGATTAGACTTTCTGAGTCGCATTCAGGGTGATAGCTCGACATCTGTTCAAGAGGAGAAAAGAAAATGCTGTGCATTGATTTTAGCGGGCATCCTTGAAGTAGTAGTGAACACTATCGCAACCAGGTTGAATAAAGCGACAGACATAGAGAAGGTGGATCTCGAAAAGGAACTTGTTGGGTTTGTTAATCTTCACGAGTTACTGGAAAAGGATTTGTGTACAAGATTGAGCACTGGTATCAAAAGGGGGAATGTGCGAGCTACTGCTCCTGCTCCTGGTATGGCTAGTAATATTGAACCTGGCAACAATAGATTGACTCAAGAACGAATTCCTTACTTGACAACTTCAAGCCTCTGTCAGCTAATGCAAACAGCACTTAAGCTATGCAATACTGAATGCTCTAAAACTATTGCAGCATCCCAGCACCATAGCCAGTTGTCATCGAGCAAGCCAGTAACATGCCATAAGATTATGGCTTTTATCTTGAACCATTCCCTTCATCACATAAAATCTTACCAAACTGTGGCGAAAGAAAATCCTTTGAGGACTTTGATATACGGGGAAATTAAATTGATGGGACCTCCTTTGCTGAAGTTAATTTTTTTGCTCAAATCAGGAAAGAAGTTGGTGACAGATGAAAAGAAAAAAGAAAAGAGAATAAAAGATGAAGATAGAAAAGGATATCTACATCTAGCCTTATTATGCATGAAGGAATTGGTCACAATTAGTTTGCAGAACCCACATTTGACTGGGTTGCTTGAGGATTTGGTGTCAGTATCCACACTAGAGTATCCTGAATTGGATGATAAATATGAAGAAGCCTCCAGGATTGACGATCAGCATATAAGAATCAAAGAATTGTTTGTTGTCAAAGTTTTGAAGCCATTGTTCAGTGAGCTTCTTGCACAATCTTATTTTCATGAACTTGAGGTAAATGTGATATATCGTGCCTCTATATGCACTATTTTAGGAAACTTATGCTTTCATCTAATTTGTATCAAGTTCTAAAGCAACAGTGTTTCGTGTACAATTTGTTCTCAGATTATCTCTGATATGCTATTGGTGATTGGAGAAAAACTGCCCCGCAAACAGAGGAACTCTCATGGAGCCTGGAGTATTCATGTCTGCAAAAGCAATGTCATAAAGAACTCCAAGGCTGCAAGAAGTGTGGTTGCCCTTGCTATCTCTTTAAGCTCCCCACCAAGTGATTTAATTGTAGCTCAAGACATGGCCAAGGAGCTGTTAAAAGTCACTGGATCAGAGACAAGTAACGCAGAAGAGGTGTCTGGATCACACTCTATCATAAACCAGTCAACGAGCAGTAGCATAATTTCTTGTATACAGAAACTAATCGAAGCAATTATTGTTGATATGGATTGGGCCATCAAAAAACTGAATATATTCACTCTGGTATCTCAAAAAAGCATTCATTTTAGTCAGAACGAGGAACATATTACAGGATTGGAGTACGAAAACAACCTTTACTCAAGGGCTGAAGCGGTGGTGAAAGTACTTTCTTGCTTTGTTTCGATGAATCTCAAGGGTGAGCATGCATTAACACAGACAACTGAATCTCATTATCTGTTAGCCTGTCTTTGTTATGTATTTCATTCGCTGTAATATATGCAGAACCTCAAGCAGAGCATTTGCTCAGATTGACTGCAAAATTTTACAAGCATTTAGCTCAGATGTCAAGGCTCAGGATTGCTTCCAAGGGATGCAAGCAGCTCATACCTAGTCTTGCTTTCCAGAAGCTTGTTGAACTAACTTGCAAGCAGCTAACCGTTCCACTTTATAACTTTGTTGCAGAGATGCAAAGGGTATAGTCCTATAATATACAGTCAATCTTTTTTCCAATCACATCCTGTCACATTGATCACATGTAGTTTTGTATTGTGGTCGTCTTTTGAAAGGTTGTTGACGGGCTCTATGGGACTTGCAGGAGCAAGAAAATGCTAACAGCAAGTGTACTGCCAACAAGATCAAGAGGGAGAATAAGTGCATCCCCGACTTGATCTACCAGATAGAAGATTGTGAAAAATATCTAATCCAGCTGAGCAAGGTGAGCAAAATCAATTTATTGAGGCATGCCAAGCGTAGTACTTCCAGGGATTTCAAAATAATAGATTCAAGGAAGATTATTACAGAAGAAGATGAACCCAATCACGAGCCTGCCTGTCATGCTGCTGCTACTGCTGAGAATGGATCACCTGAGTCTGGAGACAATGAAGGTAATGAATCAGACAAGGTTTTGTCATCTCAGTCTGGTAGTCCTTTGTCTGAGGAGGAATCCGCATCTGATGGCGAGAATGGAGGTGCCCTTCCTCATGCCAAGAGGGTGAAGAGAGACAGAGTTGTGCTAGATTCTGATGATGAAGCATAAAGTTAAAACGCTGGAAATTGATGTACATAACAGAAAGGGGTTCCTTATATTAGAATAGATATTCTGGATAATGGCTTTAGGTTGTAGTTGCAAGCTTTACATGGAGGGAATTCAGAACAGGCCATGAATTATATGATCGATCTTCCAGGCCAGACAGCGATTTTCTAGTGAGTTGCTACCAATTCTTCGTTCAATATCAAAGACAATCTCTGTGATATCCAGAAAAAAAGCTTTCATTTAATCAGAACGAGGAACGTTCTTCTACACTGACATTGAGAATCATCTTTTATTCGGGTTGCAGCAGTTGTAAAATTACATAATAAAAGTATGAGAAGATGCTTAGAATCATGCACTTAGCAACGATGCTGCTGCTGCTGCTGAGAAAAACGTCCTCTGAGGTTTCCAAAGTCGGGGACAGTGAATCAGAAAAAGTTTTTCAGCAGTTCAAGAGGAACTCAAGTCTTCTGGTCAGGTGAGGTGCCCTTTCCAATGCCAAAATGTTGAAGAGTACAGTTGATCAAACTTTTCTGCAGCAACCATCCATTATCCATGTTATGACAGGCAGCCCAGGTATAATCCATGGTAATGAAATTTTGTGTCAAAATCAACCTTGGTTTGAAGTTACTTTATGCTGGCAAAATATATGAAAAAGTTGATTTCTACAGTCAGGGACTCAGGGCACAGTAGTAGAATGATATTATTAATTCTGTATAGGCAACGTTATATATGTTCTGTGGTTATTTTAGAGACTATCTGGTGCCGGCATAGGTACAGGTTAAGGGAGTTTCAAGATTAAATTTTTTCTTACTCAACCCTGAATTTCCTAATTCAAGTTTGGTTCATTAGTACATGCATGCTCGTCTATGTTGTCGGTGCTGAGAGCTGTGTTCTTTGCCAACGTGTTTTTGTAAAAGTAAGAAATATTTTTACTGCGAGCTAAAAACATATTATGCTTATATTTAATAAAACAAATCAAAATTAAAGATAAAAATAAGAAATATTAAAAAGAGTTGTTAATAATAACTAAAAATTAAGTTGAAAAACTGAGATAAATATATATTGAACATCATTTACAATTTTTTATATTTTTTTCCCCTGGAAGAATTGCAGATTGTAGCCATAAACTATATGAATCTCCAACTAAAATACTCAGATTATTATTGTAAATCAGAGATGCAGAAAATTGACAAAAATGGGATCCAGCCCTGTTCTCATATCCAAAAACTGGTACTGTTATGAGTTTCAATGTCTTCATAAGCAACTCTCTCCAGTAGGAGCATACGCAACAGCAGCAGAAAGTCTTCCATTTCGTGCGACTAAGGATGCATAAGCCCCGTCGCGATTTCCATGAGCACATCATGCTTTGCGGAAGTTTAAAAAAAATAGCAAAAAAAAAAAAAAACACAAATTTTAATGAGGGAAAGGAGATATAGATGAGAATCTCAAGTTGATAGATTTTATTTTTTTTCTAATTAAAGGATCTCAGTAGATTTATAAAGTTTTAAATAGAGAAAATTTATTTACATTAACTAGAAAACAAAGTAAATATCTGAAATTATAAAGGAAAGGAACATGAAATTTGAAAATAACAAAAAAAATTATAAAAATTATCAAAACTAGAACTCCAGGACGAGATTTTCAAAATATAAGAAAAATAACTCTTGAAATCTACTATAAGAATTTGAATGGGATCTAACAGTCAGATAAAAAATTATAGCCATTTGAGTCGTTATTAGACCATCTCAACTCAAAAACTTAAACTGTTAGGCGAAACTTTAAGATATGATTTATATTATTCTCTAACACACCCCTTCAAGTGAAAGCTCTTAGAGCTTGAAACTTACACAGACCCACATTACATTGTGCTTAATTTTTATTAAATAAATGAGAATGGTGAGATTCGAACTCGTGACCGCTTGGTCATCAAGACTCTGATACCATGTCAAAGAATCATCTCAACCCAAAAACTTAAGTTGCTAAATAAGATTTTAAGATATAATTTATATTATTCTCTAACAGTATTAAACAATTCACATAGCTATTTAAAACAAACTTTTATTTAGTATAACAAATCTATACCCGACTGTCAAGAATCATATAAAACCCAGCTAATCACTTTCCCTTCGTAGCAATCACACCATTATTCACTACAGCAATGACATAAGAACCTTTAATTGTGGCAGGCGATGAGCATTAACAACGGTCGTTCTGTTCACCGTAACTCCATCTAATGCTTCTTGTACTATACGCTCTGACTCTGCATGCATCCAGCGCCCTCGTTGCCTCGTCGAGTTAAAATAATTTTGGGGATTCTCGACCACCGCCCTAGCGGCTATTGTCTGCTTCTTCCCACCACAGTTGAATTCCTCGTTCACCTACAATGGTGTCATCACCTTCTGTGACGCATAGTTGAATTCCTCGGTATTCTTTTTATCTTTCTTTTCTCTTTCTTTCTTGGAATTTACATCGGCCCTTCAATCTTTTAAATCGGCTACTAAACTTTTTTATTTTATTTTATTTAGGCTGTATTTATTTTACGACTGCTTTTACATTTGCGATGTAATAAATACAATAAGGTGTTTGGTAACAAACCAAACTGTGTTTTGTACTGCGAAACCTATTAAAATATTAAGTTTGAAACGCAGTTTTTATGAAACAGTTTTTACATGTTTTTTTAATTGAATTTCATAATTGTTTGTTTTTGCGTTTCAAAAACGCTTTTGAAAAAATTTAAATTTTTATTTTATTTTTTTCTTTACTTCAAATTAATATTTTATGTGTTTTTAGATCATTTTGATGCACTGATATCAAAAATAATTTTTAAAAAATAAAAAAATTTATTTTGATGCATTTACAAGTAAAAAAACACTTTGAAAAACAACCGCAACCACACTTCCAAACACAAATATTTTATACATGTTTTTTGCTACATATAAACTTCAACCATAATTTTTACCAAACACGTATCTAAATCCACCTAACCACCTTTTTTTTAAACTTGTTTTTTTTAAATCACAACCACAAAAGCTACGTAAAAAACAAACATACTCTAGTATTTGTTCATTTAATTATTATTTATTTTATTTGACATTATTTGAAATTAAAATTTTATTTGAATTTTATTTTCATTCAATTTCTTGCTTTGTCAGATTCAATTCCTTTTCTGTTTTATTGATATTTATAAGATCAACCATAGTCATATTGCCATCCTGATTACCAATTTAAACCTAATTCGTCATCTATGACGACAATTACTGTGTTATTTCTACTACATCGTCGTTTTTGACATTACTACTAGTTAATATTTTACTACTCCATAGCTACTTCATATTGCCAAGGTTGTGATCATGTGCTATCGGTTAGGCACTGCCTATGCCTTCGGTGAAAAGTCTCAAACTAGCGAACTCTGAAAATACCTCTGAAGATTTTGCAAGATTAAAAGTAGCTCTTGAGAGGTCTTATTTGAGTAAATCAATAGAACGCAAACCATTCAGAAGCCTGCGTATAAATTTCTTGAATGCTTATGATGTGATTTGACTTCATTTGCATGAAAAAGTTTAAATTTAGAACAGATTGCACATAATACTTCATTATTTGCAGAAGTCAGAGTGACGTTTCATTTGCTTGAGAGTAGGACTCTGCCTTTGGCTGCTAAACATTTAGTTTGATAAGGATATATATATATATATATATATATATTTTTTTTGTAATCCGGGGTGTCCGGGTCAGCTTACGTGCACCACAACTAATCTCCGGATCCACTGAACACATTGCAAGCCCAGTAGACAGGTAAGACACCGCGGGGGTGACAGACGTGCACGCTGAGGCTCGAACCCAGGTGACAGAGGCAAGGAAACCTTGCCTGTGCCGCTGGGCCACAAGCCTCGGTGGATAAGGATATTTGATCTTGAATGTGATGGGTCTTCTTGTTCAGTTCATATTTACTTGGCATTAGAGCGAAACTGATGCATCCATGCTCGAGAGATACACACTGTGAATCTTCTTTTTTCTTTTTTCTACTTCAGATGGCTGTTAATCAAACAACTTGATAGGTAGCACATCCAACGTGTGTGTTAAACAGAGCTTGTGCTAGAGCTTAACTTTTGTTAGAATCAACAAAAAAATATGTAATCAATCAGGGGCATTATATGTTAAATTCATGCGTAATGGGCTGGTTTAGATCGATACTAACAGGATGATTATGAATTTTTTTTATATCTATATTCTATTTTAATATTTTAATAAAATTAATAGAATTCAAATTAATAGAATTTCAAGTCGTGATTTGTGTGAAATTCCTGCTATTTTTTATACAATTACTACAAGATCAATAATTTCATGAACTTGGGCTTACGATGTTGACATAAAAACATTCATTTTCATGTCTTCATATACAACCCATAAGGGTTAGCATATTTTTTTATGCATAAACCTTTCCAGGGATTTCACACAGATTCAGTAGTTCTCTCGCTTCAATGAAAAACTCTTCTATTTGTGTTTTATAAAAAGCAGTAAAAGATTGAAGAATCATTACGCTGATGATATTTGTTTAATTATTAAGCCCCCAACCAAATTCAAATAATTTAATGAGGTATTGATAAGGAACCTGTATATAGATGAGTTGTGGGAACTAGGCGGCCAGTAAACTAAAAATAAAACACAAGTGTAGAGCGGCTCTTTTCTTGCACAAATGCTTGTTTGAAAGGGTTTTTTTTTTTTTTTTTTAAGCCTTGAGTAAACATAACATCAACCTTTTCTTAGTTTCATCCGACGGGGATAGATTTCAAGCTCTTTTTTTTAGTGAAAAATCCTAGGGTGCAGGCGTTAGATTGAAAATATACATATTTAATGTAGTCTATTATGATAAGTCTTTTCTTTCAGTGACGATTTCAAAATCATTTTTATTAATAAAAAAATAAAAAAAAATCAATGCAAGATTTTAATAATCAAGTCAATGCGTCTTCTACTTTTTGGGACTGATATCACAGTGTTCTTAAACAATAAAAAATAAATTGGAAATAAAAAATAATAATTAAGATAATTGATGGAAATAAAAAAAGACAAATGAAGGAGAAAACATATAGCAAAGACAAACTTTTGTAAGAAATGATGCTTTAAGGTGGCACACTTTTTTTCTAAAGCATAATTAACTCCTTACCTGAATCTTTGGAACCAGTGCATATTTTATGATCCTTAGTGTCCTCTAATTACTAGGTGGCGACTTCAATTTTCCATAATATATTTTGGCCCCACCGCAACGTCTACCGAGGTGCGACATACAAGACTAAATGTATCTTATGCTTTGAGCACAACAAGAAGATACCAATCTAATTCAAGTGAGAGTCACCGAAAGATAGTTCAAAATATTCTTAAATACTTAAGAATATTTTTTTGGTCTATAGAGGAGATGAACTAGTAATTCATGGTTATTTAGATGTTAGTTTTCAATAAGATATTGAAAATATAAAATCCAATCTTATTATATGTTACTCTAAGTAATGGTGTTGTAAGTTAGAAAAGTTTCAAATAAGAGACCAAAGTAAATTCCACAACTAAAGCTAGGTACACCTTTTACTTCTGAGGGGACAAAGAAGGTTGTTTGGATTAAGAAGTTCATCACCGAACTAGGTATGGTTCTAGCATTGTTGATCTACTAGCCCTGTACTATGATAACAATGGAGCCATTGCACAAGTAAAGGAACCAAATGTCTCATTAATGATTCAAAGAAGTACTTAAATAATTCTATTTGATTAGAGAATCATAGAAAAGAAAGACGTAAAGATAGAGTAAGTACCTAGTGAAGAGAATTTTGCAAATCTTCTTACTAAACCACTGTCACAGTAAAAATATTATCATCAAGTAGAGCGATATGATATTTGATACATAATTGATTAGCTTTAGTGCAAGTGGGAGATCGTTAGTATATATACCCTGTAGCCAATCAGTTGGTTACACGTGGGATGAATTTTTTCGTGTATATATATTTAATTTACTAGTAAAAGCTTATTTATCTTTAATATTCATCAAATATTTTATTAATGAATCTAATATTCGATTAATGAATCTAGAGTAAAGACAAAGTCCTTGAGATAAAAATGTTTTGCAAAAGAAATTATAAAGTTGTTATAATTATGATATTCCTATTACATCAAAGCATTATTTCTAAATGTTCCTGGCCAATGATCTATTAAGACTAGATATTAATTAGAGCTGTTGAGACTGATACATATTATATTTTTTTTCTATGAAAGGAAGTAGTTGTTCTCATAAACTAAGGTATGAAGGATACCTAGAACTAATATGTAGGTGCTTGTTAAATGACATGTACACTAAACTGACTTGCATGAGAATTCTATATGGGAAGATCACCTGTGTTTATAAAAAGGCTCATGTGATGGTTGTGTAAGTGATCCTTAGACTTGATATCACTAAATTATTATACATACAACCAAATGGTGTGGGGAAATCATTGTTTCCCCACACCCAAATGCACTGTGGATTACAACAGTAATCCATAGTGCATTCCTCTTTTGTTTTTTACTTTTTCCTTTTCTTTTGTATTTTTTCCCCAACTTTCCCCTTTTTTCTTTTTTTTTTGCATTTATTTTTTTTTTCAAAATTATTTTTGTTGATTTTACTTTTTAAATATTGAGCTGGTTAAAAATTTTACTTTGTAATTTTTTTCCTTGAAAATACTGTGTATTGTTGCGGTGTTTTCCTGCATAGTTTTTCTATTTTTTTTTTTATTTTTCAAAATTATATTTGTCGATTTTTTTTTTAATATTGAGCTGATTGAGAATTTAGTTTTGTAATTTGTTTTCTTTAAAACATTGTTGATTGCTACAATGTTTCTCCTCAAGGTTTTTTTTTATGATTTTCTCCGAAATTATCTTTTTTTATTTTATTTTTAAATATTAAGCTGGTTAAAAATTACAGTTACAATATGTGAGGAAAACACTGTAACTTTCCTCGCAAATTACTGTGGATTGCTACTGTGTTTTTTTCCACATGGTTTTTTTTTTCCTGTTTTGTTATGTTTTTCCCTAAAATTATCTTTGTCAATTTTATTTTTTAAATATTAAGCTGGTTAAGAATTGCAATTACAAGTTTTTCCTCACATGGTTTTTTTCCAGTTTCTTTTGTGTTTTTTTTGTAATATTTTTTTTCAAAATTATCTTCGTTAATTTTTTTTTTTTAATATTGAGTTGGTTAGAATTTAACTTTGTAATCAAGCTTAATCATGTGGGGAAAGTATTGTAGCTTTCCTCACAAAACATTGTGGATTGCTACAGTGTCTCTCCATATGGTTTTTTTTTCTTATAATTTTTTCCAAATTATCCTTGTCAAATTTATTTTTTTAATATTGAGTTGTTTGAAAATTACAATTATAAATCATTACAAATAAGGATAAATCATGTGGGGAAGCACTGTAGCTTTCATCACAAAACACTGTGAATTGCTACAGTGTTTCCAACATGATTTTTTTCTCTTTTTTTTGGTGTGTTTTTTGTTATTTTTTTTCCTAAAATTGTCTCTCTCGATTTTTTTTAATATTGAGCTGATTAAGAATTTAGCTTTGAATTTTTTTTCTTTAAAACACTGTGAATTGTTGTACTGTTTTTCCATATGATTTTTTTATGATTTTTTCCAAAATTATCTTTGTCAATTTTGTTTTGAATATTGAGTTGGTTAAGAATTATAATTACAATAAAGCTAAATCATATGAGGAAAGCATTGTAGTTTTTCTCACAAAACACTATGGATTGCTATAATATTTCTCTAAATGATTTTTTATTTTATTTTATTGAGGAAAGCACTGTAGTTTTCCTCACAAAACATTGTCAATTGCTACAACGTTTTTTCTCATGGGTTTTTTTCCTTCCAAAAATATCTATGTTGTTTTTTTTAATATTAAGTTAGTAGAGAATTTAGCTTTGTAATTTTTTTTTTGTTTTTTATTAACAGAAAAGCTAAATCATGTGGCGAAAGCACTGTATCTTTCTTCACAAAACACTATAGATTGCTACAAATCATTTTGTTCAGTCTCTAAGTTTTTGATCACCAACACAACTTTTTTTCCATCATGAAATATTTGCTCCATCATACCTTTAGTTTCTATTACTTATCTAGCGCTGATTTACAATTATAACACTATCAAGTGCATTTGTTTTACAAGTCCGCTGCAGCGCGCGGGCATGTCATCTCGTCTTATATAAAAAGTGTTATAATTTGATCTTGCTACATACTCTCCTAATCAAGAGTAACAAATAGACATATATTGAGTATAACATGAACTATATGAAGGTATTTAAATAATCAAGAGAGGATTCATCACCATTAGTGAATTAGAAAAAAAATATTTCATTTGTTCTCAAATAGTATTGATTGGAAATCTTTATGCAATGTGGAATGAGATTTGAAAAGAGTTTCAAATCTTATTCAAATAATCAATGACTATGGTGTTGAGAACAAACATGATTTGATAGAGAAGACGCATTCTATATTATAATGTCTAAATCAAAATATTGTTGATGAAGGGATAATAATAACACTGAGAAACTGGTCACTAAAAGGTGAAGTCAAAACTCTCATGACTTTCTTAATATTTGGGGAATCATGACAAGTTGCTAGACATTTTACTTGATTTTCAAATATAAATCAATCAATCATTGAATTGAAAATAAATTAATTTATTTAATCATATTTTATTTAGGATTGTGATTTATATTTGGACCAACTTATCAGGAAGGCTTAAAAGAATTTAGGAGATTTCTCACTAGTGTTTGTGTAGATTACCGTTAGAGACCAAACATTTGGACGATTTGTGGTTTGCAATAACCCAACCTTAAAGTAAATATTCAAAGATGAAAAAAATATTCAATCTTCAAGTAATCTTCACATAAACTCTAAACAACTCTGAATCTATTTAACAGAATCTTTAATTTTAACATTTTCTCTACATGTATATGTTTCGGAAAACTCAAGACTTGATCTACCAGTGTTATCACACAGTACAAATTTGTTCCCCTCTCAGTGCGTAATCCATCGTATCCCTCTACAACTATACTAAAATGCGCATCTTATAAGAAGAATCCAACATTTTAACCAAGTTCCATTGTTCTCTCATCCTAGCTCTTGTCAAAGGAATCGAAAGACATCTTAAATACTAAACAAGACTAATCACTCGTGTCCGGTGTGGTTGTAAGTAAGATAATCACGTATTTTACAATTATTGATGTCTATATCATCAATAACGGGTGAGTTTTGACATATAAATTAGCAAGATGATTGGAGTCAATTTTTTTTAGTTCTTTATTTAAAACTACATCTTTTTTAAAAAAAAACCTAAGATCATTAAAAAAAAAAAAAACTTGATCGTATAGCACTCAAGTTTTAATCGGGTTATATATTTTGAAAAAAATTAATTTTAAAAAGATAAATTTATTTAACTTTTCAAAAAAAATTATATATATATATATATATTTGTTTTTGTCCGAAGAAAATGAAAACTCTAATTAACCTAAGTAATTAATAAACTATGAAAAATTGAATCAAAAACCACAATCCATGAACTCGGTGTACCAATTAATCACGTTTAGATGGCCATAAATACATTAATGTCCTTACTTTTTGGGCAAGGAACGCATGGGCTCCATCCATAGATACGTGGGGGCTAAGAACTTATAATTAAATAGTTAAATACCCTCCTGTGCTTCCCAGTTGGAGCAAATCGGCAGGGGACAGCAATGTCATTACAAAAAGCAGTAAGGGCAAAACTGGAAACAAAAGACCTGTATCGTCAAGGCTTTCATCAGTATGCAAAACCACCCTCTCGGTTCCTTGTGCCTTTGCGGTGACGGGAAGCAGCAGTAGAAGAAGTACTTTTAGCAGAAGCAGAAGCAGAAGCACCAGTTGGTTTCATTGCAGCAAATGAACAGTTCTCTTTCCTCAATGTCTCTTCTTCATCCAAAAATATCTGCCTGCACCTGCACTCCACACTGCAAAACCCCCTGTCTCCTCTATACTCCACAAATCAAGAATATATTCAAATCAAAAAACGATATAAAGATCTGGGTTCTGTACAAAAACAAGAAAAGATGAAGGCTTGAAGGTTAATAAACGCATCAGTAAGATCCAGCGCATTACTTACTTGTACATGTAGATATCCTTGCCAGGCAAGAGTTTCTGTCCACAAAAGAAACACTGATCAAGAAAAGTGGGAACTGGAAAAGAGAAGCGTGGAGAATGATTTCTAGAAGAAGAAAAACTAGGAGGGGAAGTAGGTTTGTTGTTGATCATCATGGTAACTTTGTTGATAACTTGCAGGGCACTACCACTCTTTGGGGTCTCCAAAACTATGCTTAAACCCACCATATCTCATTATAAAATCAACCTTCAGAAAAGGATTATGGTTTTGTGGAGGTGAAGGAACAAGAAAGTGTTTTTCATTTTTCCTTTCTAATTTAGGAGAGATTTTAGGGAAATAAATAGAAGGGAATGGTAAAAAAGGGTTGGATTGGCGGGTCCATTCACAGCCAGGAGGAAGAAGAAGAAGATGTACTAGGGACGATTTGACTTGTAGTGCTTGTTATTTGCCACGTACCTGTTTCTAGTTTCCATTTCATTTTCCATTTTCTTTATTACTCTTCTCTTATCGTTTGTTTTTTTGGCCTTTTCTGTTTTATTGGACCTACTTTAATGTATTTTGAATTCCAATTTACTGCTTCTACTGCCACCATTCGCTTTTCGAGGGTACGTTTTGTTTTATAAGTGATTTAAAATATTTTTTTTATCTAAATAAATATTAAAATATTTTTTTATTTTTTAAAATTTATTTTTAATACACCATATCAAAATGAATTATTTTTAATTGTTTTTGAAAAAAAACAAATTAAAATATACTCTCAAGCACTTTTTTTTTTAATCTCCCACAAGTATCATAGCCGTTTATTTTGATTTTGGTGATGTCATTGTGCTTGTTTTTTAAAATTATTTATTAGTATCAAATTAATATTTTTAATGTATTTATATTAAAATTAATTTTTTTAAATATCATTTTAATATATATACAATTAAATTTTTTTTTATATAAAATCATCTTCAATCAAATTACTAAACAAACACTTAGGTATTAGTGTCACAATTCTGATTAATGTAATTTTTTTTATTTTTGTGAATTATATAGATAGGCTTCACGAATACGGATTGCAATTATGTTCATAAGGCGCTAGCCTTCATTTATTTGAATGAGGGTAGGTAAGAAATGATTTTTACGTCTGTAAAGGCTGAAACCGGGATAGACTCACCAGGAAAGTATGAAAGTATCCTTTTATCTACTTTAAAAGAATATTTATTTTTATTTAACCATCCAGTAAATAATCAGTGATAAAAACTTGGGATTTAAGAGTTTGTTTTTTCTGTGGTCTCAGATTCGAGCCCTGTGGTTGCTAATATGATGACCACTAGAGGCTTACATGGTCGTTAACTTCAGGGTCCATGGGATTAGTCGAAGTGCACGCAAACTGGTCCGGATACCCATATTAATAAAATAAAATAAAAATATCCTTAAATTTGACGGATCTCCATACCCGAATGGTGTTATAATAATAATAATAATAATAATAATAATAATAATAATAATCTTCTATATATACTACATTAACTTTGCTTGACATTACTTACTTTTAAGATAAATTCATGGAGATAGGGATGAAGGGTACTATTATATCTCTGTTTTCATAGATTTCTATTACAATTCATGTTCATGTTCATGTTCATGATATGATGTCGTATAAAATTCTAGCAGGGACTAGGAATAATGATAAAGATACAAGGAGGAAGCGACAAGACACGTCTATGTGGAGGGTGCTTTCCAAACAACGTAGTATGATTAATTAATTAATTACACAAAAGATGTTTATTTTATTTTTAAAAAATATGATTATGATCAAAATCAAGATAATGGAAGAAGAGTTCAATTGATGCAAACCCGGAAGGTTAAATATTAGAATTCACAATAAAAAATTAGAATATTTATTCAAAAAAATTAAAATCAAATTAGAGAACGTACTAGAACTCCAATATTAACTCGTTATATACACTTCTAATTCTGTTGTAATGTTAGCTTAATTATTAATTTTAAAAAGATGTCGTTTTCTATCCTTGTTTTATGAATTAATTAAGTA
>Ga0307510_10000274_pt1 | contig 47463 bp, 58 predicted proteins | sample 12_EM_MG_FD_207224 | JGI IMG/M metagenome (GOLD analysis project Ga0307510, IMG submission 207224) | Populus trichocarpa ectomycorrhiza microbial communities from riparian zone in the Pacific Northwest, United States - 12_EM | ecosystem: Host-associated > Plants > Roots > Unclassified | place... | reverse complement strand
TCCGGACTTCGGTCCGGCTATAGCGCGATAAATGGGGCTGGTTTACCCTCCCGCCGCTTATCACTTATCCTCGAAGACAACATCTATTATAGGCAACTAAAATAGATACTCATCGAGATAAAGCGCGCTCAAAAAAAAAAAAAAAAAAAAAAAAAAAAAAAAAAATTATCCTGCAATGATTTGGTGGTCATTAGTGCTCATTATGTCTAAATTATGTCTAAATTATGGGGGGGTAAACGAAGCGATGATAATGCTGCTAAGTTACTAACGGTGCTAAATTATCTTCGCTTAACCTCACTTCACTACTGAGGTTTTTCCTGATGAAACGGGAAAAAAGATGGGAGAGATGTGCTGCAGTTGCCTGACCTTGACAAGGCCAGACGCGAGGGTACTTATATACAAGGCTGAGACAATACCAGACAATTATTCTACGCAGAGGTGAGCTAAAGGGGAAAAGGTGAAGAGACGAACTCGGTGCTGCCAGCAACAGGCCGCGTGGCATCATAAACGATGTAAAGCGGTGTCCAAAAGCAAGGAAATTTTACTGAATGGTCATAAGGCGCGCGACATTGAGCACAAGGGTGACAAGGATGAGGAAATGGTGGTGCGGTGCTCGATGGTAGTGTCTAGGATCAAACTGGGAAGTGTAACATCACTAACATGGAGAGCAAGACGTTGCAAATGGAAATAAGAAAAACATACGAAATCGTCCTAGATATAGTAAGGACCTTTTTATAACAGCAATGGAGTCCCGAACTGAGCTTGACCAGCAAGGGGCTGTGAACGGCGCGTGCCATATGGGGCTGTGGCCTGTGGAGGGCAGTGCGTACTTGCGAGTCGGCCAACAAGTTGAGTAATGCGCATATCTCTGGCGATAGGGCTTGGGTGAGATGAGGGGCGAGGCTTGTCTATTCGAGGGAAAGTGTCGATCTGATGGCAACGAGGGTGAAGGCGGAGGAATGGAGGCAAGGCAAGGAGGGCAAGGCAGAGTGAGAGTGTAGGCTGGGCGTTCGGGAGACGTCACGTGGTCGAATTGTCCTCGTTCCGTTCCGCGAGGCTACAGCACCCTTGACAACACCTTCCCGCCTTACGCTTCCTCCCAGGGCACTTGCCTCCTGATTTTGCAAGTTCTTGAAGAATGGCGGTCCCACAGCGTGAGTGTCAGATCTGGTCTTCGACTTTCCAAACCCTCTTATCTTCCGCAAATCGACCCTAATTCGTCCCAGTTTCTTTATTCAAAATCGATAACGACATTTTGGAAATCCGAAATAAACTCTCGCCATTACCCCGAGCTGACCCTCGGCGTTCTACGTACCTCGCAAATTTGGCCCTGGTACAATTGGTGCGCTATGTGCAAACAGATGAGAACGAAGACTTGGAGGAGTCGATTTCCCGTTCAGTCGAAGCCATACTCTTATTTGATCCCAACATCGGACATGGTTCAGATGTCGTCGAGGCCTTCTTCCACCTTACGATCGCCCTTTTCTTTCGCTCACATAAGCTCGAGCGGCTTGGCGATAGCAAGGACTCTGTCAGATATTTTCGTTACATCAGAGACCAGTCGCTTGAAACCTCCCACATCACAAGAGACCTCATTGCAACAGCCTTCACAGGGGCCCTAGCCAATCAGGTCCAAATGGAATCCATCAATCCAACGCGAAATATCGAAGAGGTGGCAATCCTCTGCCGGGAGCTTCTTAGATTGGATGCCCCAGATGGCCTCCTGCTTAGTGCTGCTGAAACATTGGTCAAGGCCATTCACAATGAACACCTCTCAGTGGGCCAACCACCGCCGGACCAAGCCATTGAATGCCTTCGTGAAGCGAATATCCGCTTTCCTGATTCGGACGATGTTTCCATTAGACTTCTCTACTCTCTCCTCCTGCGCTTCCTAGCAACTTACTCACATGCTGACTATGAAGATGCAATGTCAATCGTGGACGGATCCTTCACAAGTCCGGAGTCCGCCAAGCGTGCTTCTTTTGCGGCCGTAATGCTTGCACAATTTAGATCCCACATTTATGGGAACCCAGAGTATTTAGAGGAGGCAATTTGCCGCATTCGTGTCTGTCTTAGGGCGCTGTCCTCCGAAGATCCGGAGCATCAAGAAATGACTCTGAGGCTGGAAAGTCTCGAGAAGGCCCGCTTCTATGGGTTTTCTGTCACAGGTAATTCGCGAGCAGCGGATGATGCCGGTAAGACAGAAGTTAACAACCATCCATCATCCTCACGTGTGGTTCCCCCTCTTCCAATAGCTAGACCGGACATTGGCAAACTTACCCCGATGACGCAGGATGCGCACCGTCTGGATGTTCTCAAGACCTTGGCCCGCCTTTTAGATCAACCAATCGATCGAGTGACGATCGAAGAAGCTATGGAATGCCGCCGGCGCTACCTTGAATCACCTCAACCAAGTGATTTTCTCACTTCAGCGATTAATATCAGCTTGGCCCGACTCCTCATCAAGGCCTTCCGCTGCACAGACGACATGGCTCATCTAAACGAATCAATTACTCTGCTCCGTGACGCCCTCAAAAGTCCAGTTAAATCATCGACCAGCCTTGATATCATTCAAAGTCTTATTTTAGCCTTGATTTCTCGATCTATGCGGTTCCGTGAAACGGATGACCATGAAGAAATCATGCAGCTATTTTCCATAGCCGCCGCCGATACACATGCGAAAATACCCAACCGGTTTCGCATTTCATGTCAATGGGTGGGATTGGCGCGGCGTTGCGGACATCCGTCCACCTCCACCGCATATGAGAGTGCTATCTCATTAATGAAAGACTCTTTGGCGTTCAGCCCTACCCTTGAAACACAGCATTCTCGCCTTGCCTCAAGGCTCGATAATTATGACACACTGCCATTGGAATACGCATCACATCATATCGATATAGGTCAACTTGAGCAAGCCGTCGAGACTCTGGAACGAGGGAGAGGCCTGCTCTGGTCTGAGATGCGTGGCCTCCGCGTGTCGACTGACCAACTCCGTCTCGTAAACTTACCCCTGGCAGAGAGGTTCGCAGCTATTAACAGCGACCTTGAGGCTTTGACAACGTCGAGCTCAGCTGGTATCTGGACAAATCAAGGCCATGCCGATAGTGACAAGCCGATGGACCCCTTCGGCCGGCTGGTGGTCAAACAACGAGGACTTGTCGCGGAGCGCGACAAGCTCATCTCCCAAATCCAATCACTTCCAGGATTCGGGACTTTCCTGATGACGCCTTCTTTCGACACCGTCCGTTCTGCTGCTGAGCATGGACCGGTCATCATTATCAACCATACGGAATGGCGTTCAGACATCATCATTCTCCTCTGTGATGCGCCTCCTTCCCTCATTCCTACCCCCGACAATTTCTATGCACGGGCAAATCACTTGAAGGACAAGTTGTTGAGCGCACGAAATCATGGCCTTGAATCGGAAGCATATGATGACGCTCTGAGTTCCGTCCTCGAAGCCCTTCATGACCTCGTTGGTCGTCCTGTCATCCAGAGACTCCACGAATTGGATATACCAGAACAATCCCGCATATGGTTCTGCCCCACTTCTGTCTTTTGCTCCCTTCCTCTCCATGCCATGGGTCCAATCAGGTCAGAAGGTCCCATCAAGTTCTATTTCTTGGACCTCTATATCCCTTCATACACCCCAACGCTTGGCGCACTCATAGAATCACGCAAACCTCGGGCGCGGCCACTCGACCAGCCTTCGCTGCTTCTCGTGATACAACCCGATGCCAAGATGCCAAAGGCATTGCAAGAGATGCGCGTCATCCAATCTGTTGGCATGTCTACAGTGACACTTCTCCGGGAAACGGCAACGCCAAGCGCTGTGCTGGAACACCTCGAAGATTACCCGTTTGTCCACATATCAAGCCATGGCAATCTCGAGACAGGAAAACCGTTTGATGCGTTTTTCAAACTGTACAAAGGCTCACGTCTCACGTTACTCGACATTGTGCGATCGAGGCTTCCCGCTGCCGAATTTGCGTTCCTTTCTGCTTGTCACACGGCCGAGCTCACAACGGAGAGCATTGCGGACGAGGGACTGCATCTTGCGGGTGCGGTGCAGTACTGCGGGTTCCGGAGTGTCGTCGGGACGATGTGGGAAATGGCGGACGATGACGGACCAGACCTTGCTGGGAACTTTTACGGGTTGGTGTTCTCGAATAGGTGGGGGGAGGTGCCACATTACGAGAGGACAGCGGAAGCTCTGAGGGATGCTGTGAAGGTTCTGAGAAGAAAGAGAAAGATGACTTTGGAGCGATGGGTGAATTTCGTTCATTACGGTGCATGACTCGGATTTGAAGGGGTCTGTTGGTCGTCTCTGTATGTTTTTGAACAATGTTATCGGTAACTTGTCACGGTGATATTTGGCATGTCCTATGTATTGTGAGGTATGGACTCGCTGCAGCGGAACGGAGCACTTTCGACCACGTGGCGCCTGTGTGCCTGCCAAATCGACGTTGTCATCCTCACTCTCACCACCATCGCCTCGTCCTTCACCTAAGCCTTCACCACCATCACCTCGACCGATTCGTCGTCCTCTGCCCCCCCTCGTCGCACCTCAGATCCCACATGGTTCGCCCACCTTCGCCGGCCGACGCCGCAACTGCGCGCCGCTTCGGCAGGCGTCATTCCAACGTCACACACAACGTGCACGACACCTCGCCAGTCGGGCCCTCATGCGGGACCACATATTGCCGGACTTGGGTTTTACTGTGTATAGAATTATTCAGGACTCCTTCTTAAGTTTCTTGTCCTTCTTTCGCTTGGAACGCCTTCTCTGCCTCTTTTACCTTCCTTTTCTACTTAGCCATCGGACATGGGACAACACTGCTCTCTTTACTCGCAGTAGCGTACTTGTATATAACCACCCTCGCTGGCCTCGTCCAGGGGAGCGATCAATCCAGAACCCTATCGATGCAATAGACTCTTTCCCCTACTCGTTCGCGTGCCGTCGCCGTCTCAAGCTCTCCTTACGCCCCGTTACATTTCCTTTTGCGTGTTGCTCCCAGCCATTCGGGCGCGCGGCCACTCACTCACCTCTCCCTCGCGCCTTTGCTTTCCCTTCGGGATTGCGAACCCGCCTCGGATCTCAAGGACTACCCTTTGAACTCACACAGCGTGGAACTCTTCGACAGGCCCGATGGATTAGTGAACAATGCGGTTCATGTCCCAGTGTCCCATTGCAAATAATTATAACCCTGGCATCCAGACGAGTACGACCGCACTAATACTCACTTTACGATACCTCACCGCAGCGGCGACTATCCTATCAAATCGGTACCCCTCTGGTCCAGGGTCGACTTTTGCCACACAATTTCACCCTTGCGTTGTGCGGGCCTCAATCTCTAACGCTCCAATCCTTCCTTCCTAGGGCACTTGAGTTCTGATTTTGTAAATTCGTGAAGAATGGCTGTCCCATCGCGTGAGTGTCAGATCTAGTCTTCGACTTTCCCAACATTTTTATCTTCCGCAAGTTGATCCTAATTCGTCATAGTTTCTTTGCTCGAAAAAGATAACCACATTTTGCAAACCCGAAATCAACTCCCGACCGCACCCATTGCTTCGCTTCCGGGAAGCAAGATCACCGCCTTCGTTGCCCCTTGGTCGGTTACGGTTAAGATCGAACCATGCCCTTTCGAGTTCGGGAGTTTCGTGATCAAATCCACGGTATCCGCCGCGATGGTTTTGAGAGGTTCGTTTTCGTTCGGAGGTCCGATAGGATGTAACGGTGGGGGATTTGGGTGTGTATTAGTTTTATTCTGCCGGCACGTTCCGCACCCTTTGACGTATTTTTGTGTGAATTTCAGCAGATCGGGCCACCAGTAGTCGACCAGGACTTGTCGATACATGCGATAGATCCCCGGGTGTCCAGCGATGGGACTGTCATGATAGATTTCCAATATATCTCTTGCGAACGCGTTCGATCTTGTTACCACCAATCCGGAGCCCTTCCATCTTCCTTCTCGCTTTGTGAGCCCGAACCTCCCCCACTGTTTGATTGCTTTCTTATCCTGGGACTGGTATTTTCGGACCTGTTGGTCCAAGGCCGTTGTCTCGATTACCCTTGTGAATGGCTCGTCGGGTAACGTAGTGACCTGCTCGTTGTCCCCCGACCCGTTATCGTAGTCGGGTGTTCGGCTTAATGGATTCTTTAAGCTTTATGCCTGGTAGGTGCTTCAATTCCACGTTAAGATCTGCCAATGTTGCGACATATCGGGCCACCCTGGGGTTAGGTTTTTGCGGATGACGATAATACTGTACCCTCCCGAGAGAGGGCCTCATGTGGCTGGTACGTGTGGGTTGGGGAAACGACTGGAACGTGAGTATTCTCCTCTTCCTCCTCGGCCCTTTCCGGGGACGGACTGCGGCTGCGATATCGTGCCATGAGGATACTCGGATTTGATTGCGGAGGTAGCTGTGAAAGTCGAGCGTCGAGAGTCGATGGTGACTCTGCCAATTTAACTGAAGCTGAGGACGGCGTCTCAATGAGCTTGTGGGGGGTTCGAGCGGAAGGGAGTGAACGGATTCCGAGGGTTGTGGGAAGATAAATGCGGGTGAGCTAGCCTCGCCGTTGCGCATTAACGGAGGTTCGGAGTAGTTTCGGAGTCCGAGACAAAGGGAGTGGGTTGTTGTGGGTATGGGCTGCCGTAGAAAGAGGGATGAGTGTGAAAGCGGGGAACGCCTGACAACTGGTGTGGGCGCGAATGTCATTCTGTAAATGACAAGCAACAAAGCTTCCAGAGACCGCGTTCGCGGAATTTGCGTGGGACGGGACTGGGTTCGGGAGGCTAATGACTTGGGATCAGCAAACGTGGACGAGGAATGTGGGTCATAGGAGGTGGGGGGGCGGCAGTAGTTAAATGGTGAGGGGTGAAAAAAGTCATAAGAAAAGAACTCACCCAGCTTGTGACAGGAAACGTTGGCGCGATAAGGCGCGAGGGGAGGCAGGATGTCCGTTTGCCATTGTGTCCGTAGTTCGTTTAGCGGGACAAACATGCGTCCATCGGAGGATCCTTCGCTTGGTATTGCTACGGATGGTGGCATTAGACGACAAATCCGTTCGTGAGTCGCAACCGGGTGGATGGAATTACCAAGTTGGTTGGAATCAACATGGCCTCTCCACTCCGGGGGACTTCTGTGCTGTCCACAATTGGTGGGCCAACCTCGACTGAGGGCCGAGTCGGGTTCTCGCTCACGCCCGCGTAAACTCAAATGGTTTGAAATTCGACTTAAACAATTATTTTTATACCACCACCGATAAAACTTATCATCGTGCCTAGCACCTTTTCACCTCGCGCCTCATCCACCTCGACAAAAAAAACACTGCAATGTCTATCACTACCGGTCTCAGCTCGTCTTCAACGTCTTCAAAACAACTACGAGGACTTTGGCATGCACCGCACAGTCGAGGGCGTCCTCGTCGTTCACGACCATGGTCATGCGCACATCCTCAGGCTTCAAACTGCCAAAACGCATTCTTCAAGCTGGTTGTCTGCGCTCTTCTAGATCTGACTTAGCCTCAAGTCCTGGTGACTAACTGAAACCCGGCGAAGATGAGCTGGAGGGCCTCAAGCGACGTCTGGACGACCGGCTGGCCCCACCTAGTGACTCTCGTCAGTTCAACGCCTCCCACGGGATCGACAACGACTGGGAAATTGGAGACTGCCTCGCCCAATGGTGACATCCTGACTTTGAAACATTCATGGTGCGTGACGTGCGCTTCCTCCACCAGTCTGACGTCGAACGTGGTTGTCTCACCCATGGCCACTTAGTATCCATTTGTACCTACGCACATCACCAAACCTAAAGAGTGCAAGAAACTTTTCCTCGTGCAAATGCCCGAACGTAGTCCGTCATTTTTCCGATGGCATGTGCCCATGGAGACCTACTCATGTATGTTTACCCACTACAGAGGTTCTGGCCGTTCCCAAAAACAGGAAGCTCCTCACCATCCCACTTTTCGAACTCTATGACAATGCCGCACGGAAGGCTGTTTGCTTTCCCCTTCGCTGTCTCACGACACTGAGACGCGCATATACCCAGGTATGGCCCACAGTTGTCAGTGATTGTACACCTCTCTCGGTATGTCTTGTCTTTCTTCCGAGTTCGTCACCTAACTTCTTCTATCACCTCATTTTCCCCAATGACAGGTATGACTTTATCTATCAATAACCCGTTCTCTCTTATCCCCACGCCAATTCTCGCGAAGAAGTCCTTGACATCGACACCAAACTCTACGGAAGGCCGAGGACCCTTGTCCTGCTTCGTGCGTTCCTGCATATTTCGACCTAACCTAGCTTTCGCCTTGCGCCGTTTTGCGGCCCTGTATCATGTCTCGCCATGTAGTTTGTAAATCGATAATGTGAGACTTATCGATGCGCATGTCCTCAGCAGCCAGTGGCCTCTCGCCGAGCATAGATGCAACAAATTGTTACCGTTTTCGGCGACTGCCGATGCCGGACAAGATTGCGCACTTCTCAGACAATGTTTTGCGTTGTTCAGTGATCCGCACGACAGGATACAGAACAGACCTGGCCGACTTCCGACCCGCCAATGTGCGCTTTTCTGCTTTCATACTCTCAGTGAGCACACAATTTGGGCCGGGCTGATAGATTCCCCTGTTATGTGGTGTTCGCTCACAGCAGGCAGGGTCAGTGTAAGGTCATGGGATGTCTCCAGCCACATCACACGAGCGTAGCGTGAATATGCATGCCGAACGAATATGCTCGACCAAATACTGTAGTATAACGCCGTGTTGGCGGATATCCGAATGAGCCAGTAGCCAGCACACCTCCGTTCGTGCATGTGCCGGGAGCAGATCACGACATCCGGTCTAGGCTCACATCACATCACTTGTGACCCTGATTATCGAGGGATCGATTTTACGGCGGATGCGGGACTCTCATTCCATTCTTTAGATCCAGTATTTCACTTTCGGTACGGCGGTCGAAAGGTGGTATGATGAGAGCCGACTTTTTTGTCCGTACAACATTAGTAATAAAAGGGGAATGTCGCCTAGTCAACGAGGACGAGGTGAGGTCCAAGGATCAAAATCGATCAAATCGCACATCGAAGGTAGACCCACTTAAGCCCCTGCCCTGCCCTGTTTTTGAAGACCCGACGGCTTCTGCTTCATTCCCAGTATTGCGCCAACCGCGGCCCACAAATCCTATCACCGCCGTGTTCTAGTCTCTTGTTCGATGATCTCCGAGGTACCTCATCAGCTGCATCAACGTGCCTTATGTCCGCTCTGAGATCCAAAGCATTTTTGATGCTTCGAACGAGTAGCGATTGAGTCATTGGGTCAACTTGCTTCTCGTAACGATGCGTCCGTTCGTACGTACGATGACTTCTACACGAACGTGCATGCACGACAACCCGTTAAATTATTGGGTCATGATGGCATCATGTGTCGCATCAAAGCTTCCAACGTCGGTGGATACAGTTGGGGGGGCATGTGGGTCACTGTTGTCATGTGTGTGTCCATCTATAGTGGCCCTTGACTCCCCGGAATCAGGAGGCAAACCAGATGACTTTAACAACTCGGGCTGATTGATTGATAGAGCTTGTAAATGTGAGACGATGGCGTCCCTGCTCCTGCTCTAGACCCTGACAGAGGTAGCTGCACGCCCCACAAGCGTACGAGACGCCGTGATCCCGTGATGTTACTATTTGGCTTCTGTATTATTTTCCTCCCGGTAGATAACTCCCTTGACTTATGCTTGACTTTCTGGGGAGCTGACGACGAATGCGAATGAGATTTCACAAGTGAATTCGTCTGGGCCTCCTGGCTTTACTTGGCTGAGGTTGTTTTCAAGTTACTCCTCCTCACTGACCAACTAGCTAGCCGTGCGGCCCTTGAACCTTCCACAAGCCAGATGCGTCAGCAAAAGACGTAGTCAAGCTCAATGTATGCACCCTTGGTCCTGGGAAATGCACGTGGCCATTATGTGAAAGAAGGGGTAAAAAGAAGGTTAGCTCTGGTGATTCCGCGGTTGAGGGATTGGTCTTACAACAACCTCGATCACCATGCTGCCATTCGCAGCGGCAAAACTGGATGCACCAGCGGGATAAACAAGCTACACGACACCCATACTACTCAAACCGTCAAAGAGTGAAAATTTGCCAACCAAGGGAGATAACGTACGAGGCAAAGGATATAGACACCCCCCAGGGTTACCGAGTTCCATAAACAAGAAAAAATTATCATGCCATCTGGAAATCACGTGATATTGGTTATTCAAGCAAAAAAGACGACACGCATACGCATTGAATGACGTGCAAGAAATACCTTCGAGGATTTTGAGCAGTCTTCCAGTCGGTCCGTGGGTTGAAGCTTGAAGGTCCACAAAGGGTACCCCACGATAAAACGGTCCTTTCCCAGATTCCTTAAGTAAAACCGCATTTTCTTGGTTCCTTTCCCCGGTTTGACTTGCAACCAGGCTGAACCAGCAGTAATATTCGATTCTTCCGCTTCGGTTCTCAGTCCCATCGACGTTATGAGCCGGAATTGGTTACTTGAGCCGCACTCGCCCGATACCGAGGCCCTTCGCGCCACTGTCCAGCAGCGCTGTCTCTTTGGCCTCTCTCTGTACAGACTTGAAGGTAAACTCCATTTTCATCACATTCACCCTTCTAATATACACTGTATAGACTTCTCCTTTCTCCGCTCGATTGTTGACCGATGCGTCAAGTGGCATTAAAAACCCCATGCCACCTTCCATCACACGGTCCAAGAAATCCTCTTGTTCTTGTTGGTTCAGAGTCTTCATATGGTCGATAACGGACGCAGGGTCGTAGGCAGGAGCGGGTCCAGGTGCGTCGTTGTTTCTTTCTTCCTGTTCGTTGCTCTGACCTTCTTGGCCTTCCTTTCTGGCCTCAACGACTTGCGCCCGCTCGGTCCTCCCCTTTGGCCGTCTGCTTCCTTCGCCGCCGTCACCATCCTTCATTGGATGATTCTTCTTTTGGTGGCCTTCGCGGCTGCACTCGAAGCACTGCCCTCATTCAACCGCTTCTAGTGTTTTTCCCTGCTCAAACTTCTGCCATTTCATCATCCGCCTCCGGTCCCCTCCTTTCCGAACGAGACCACGTTGACGTCCATGGCATCGGGGTCTCTCTGAGGCTGCCGACCCTGTGGTCGTCTTGGGGGATCGCATCGGAGATCTGGCGGGTGCTAAGGAAATCCCTCCGCACGGTCCGAGGCTGGCAAATACCATCCTGCGACGTTGGACTTTGCGTTGGGAGGCGGCCTGCCATTTGTCGATGGTGGTTGGCATTGAGTCGTGTTGGAGGATTGTCCAATGTGAGCCTTTTCGTAGGCCTTGTTTGAACATCTCTAACGACCCTCTTGTGTCCCTTTTCCCAACCAGCATTTTCCAGACGCGCTACCTATGGGCTCATATTGTTTCACGTAGTTGACAAGATCATCATCGCTCAGGATCCCCTCAAATGCTTCATCAACACAAGACGTCCTGGGGCACGCACCCATCACTAAAGTTGACTTCAAAGCTCTGGATAATGTCATAATCAGACTTGTCGGTATGCATGGATCCAAGGTTGAGATTGTACGCTTGTTGCGAGCTCTTAACGCAGTTGGCGAGGACATGTGCGTCTTTTTCTTTTTCTTTCGTTTCTAAACCTGACAATTACATCCGCAGTGGTCATTTGCTACTTCTGCCAACTGAGCTTGGTGGTTCCAGGCCATCCCTATCGTCTGGTCTATACGTCATCACTGCTGGAGAGATGGGTCCTACTCAGAAACACCATTTTGTCATTTGTTGGCCTGAGGACTCAACTTGGGACGACTTGGCAGCTTCTTCAGTTTGTCGGAACAGTCACGTTTATGAGGTGAAGAGCTGCAGATTGTCCTTTCTCTCTTGGTCTATATCATCCTCATACCTTACGAAAATATGCAATCAAGTGGTTGCGCTGTTATCAGTGGAGCACTCTGCGTCCATAGTCTGGGGGGACGATGATGACGATGACGAACCTATGGATGTTGACGCTGGTGATGATGACCGACTATTCATGTATGAGGTCCCAAAGCGGAATGAACAGGAAGAGAGCGCATCGTCACGTGCCGGGTTTCAGGCCTTCAGGTACTCACGTCCACTTTATCAGACACAAAGTCTACCGCTGACTCAGACTTTACCAAAGATGAATCCACGCCCCATTTCGAGCTACGTGGCTCCTGCAGACTGTCCCGTGAATCCATCGATCTTCGTCTCTACGATAGTCTTCATGGCGAAACTGCTCAAGGATTCTGGACAGCCTCCTATGTTCCGCAAACGACTCGAAGTAGTTCTCTTGTCAAATACAACATCAAGAGTCACGAGATGCCATGCATGAATGCTGCAATCTGCATGAGAAGAGTCACCATCTGTTGACCGGTAGCCAATGACAAGGCACAACACTGACGTGATCCGCAGCGGCGACGAAGCCCTATCAGAAGCCCTATTAGGCGGATGTCAGCATGTTAGCACCCAGACTTTGGTACAGACCATGGTCAAGCCCGTCCTTCATATCCCTTCCTGTTAACCAACACCATCAATGACATCGACTTCCTCAGGGCAGCGCTTCTCTACCGCAGTCGCCCTCAAAACCGATCACCCGAAATGGATACATAAGCTATCATCCACAGTGTTTTGGTGAACGGTAGAGCATGTTGTTTCTTACGGCAGCACAGGCCAGTACAGAGACAGAATGGGCGCTTCAGCTTGCGGACTCGCAGTGTTGAATTTTGCGAGGGTCGCCTCCTCCATCGAACAAGGGGGTTTGCAAGACGCGGCTCTTCTACAGGCCGTATCAGCTTGCGAGTGCTCCGAGGTGCGAGCATCGTACAATCCCCTACCCGAGCATAGCCTTGTTTCCCCAGGAAACCACCGCTATATGCGCATCACGGTCCGGTAACCTCCACCTTGACGTCGAAGATATCTGTCGCATTCCATTGTTTGAGAAGACCTTGAAACTAAAGACGGTCACATACGGCCAGCCTGGGGTCTCAGAGTTCACAACCTTACTCACGTGAGTACACGGCATGATTGCGCCTTGAACGCAGTGGCTAACAAATATCCCTGTATTAAGGGAACTGTGCGACATCGACTCATCCGCAGTCGCCATTATCATTCGCCCTCCTGAAATCATCGCCTGCTTGAAATTACGACTTAGGAGGCGAACCGTCTTCATCATTTTCGACTCTCACCCACTTCCATCCTATGATTCCTATCCCAATGGTGCAGGGATGACGACCAGTCCCTCGATCGAAGGCACTGTCCGCCGACTTGCCGAACTCCTTCCTACCGTCGACCCTTGGGACAGTTTCCTTCAATGGGAGGCTCAGCTCCTAGGAAACTACAGTGGCCACGTATTCGTACCACATGGCGTCGGGATGTCCACGCCGACATTGTGGCAAGCGGTTCTCGAGTCTAGCCTGGCCCAATTATCCACGCAGGTAGAGTTTGCTGATTTGCGCTCACAGAACAATCTGTTAAAAGGCGAACAGCAACGTTTGGAGAGTTGAATCGAGGGGGCGCAAGTGCGGAGTCGACAGCAAGAGAGGCGCATTCAACAACTTGAATCATCTGCACTCAACGCCAAATACTACCGTCCTTCCACGCCACCAAGACAATCCTCTTCTTCATAGTCGTCGACGCGCTTTTCATATCATCCGTCTTCCTCTAAGGCGTCTACCTCACCCTCTACGTCCACTTCTACCTTCGCATCCTCTTCCGCTGGTTCAGGACTCGATCGCACACTTGGTCGCCATGGCAGCCCACCTACCCCACCCATTGATCGCGAAGATGGTCTTATGTATGCTTTGCGTCTGCAGCGCGAGTATGATGACGAAGATCACGCTCTCTCAGGACAACGCACCCAACTCGCTAAGTCCGCCCAATGCCTGTTCGAATGCAGTATATGTATGGAGATGCCCGTGGATTCAATCGCCCGCATTAATTCCTGTGGACATACTTTCTGGCGCGGATGTCTGCGCGGACACGTCAGTGCACACATAGACGGGCATAGGTTTCCTGTACTCTGTCCCACTTGTACTGCAAACAAAGGCAAGGGAAAGGGAAAGCTGGCGGAACGTACCACTCAGTCTTGTCACCCTCCTCACGTGACTTTCTTCAGAGGTTTTTCAGTCACTAGCCCTAACCCTCGGGCTCACCGACGAGCAATTCAGTATATGGACCGAGATGGAAATGGTCGTATTTTCCGTGCTCCTACACTGTAGAAAGTACGTCCTCCGTGTTCACCATCGTCCTTCCTGTGTCGATGGCAGGAATCTTTTGTCGGTACAGTTGATGTTCGTGGCTAGAGACGAACACGAGGAGACTTCTGCCATCGCTTGTCCGCTTCCGGACTGCAACCACGCATGGTGCAAGCAGTGTCAGCAGTCGATTGACTTTGACGCGCCGAAGCACGGGTGCGATGGCACGTCGGAACTAGATAATCTGATGAAGCAGCAAGGATAGAAGGACTGTCTGAGTGAGTCCGCATTAGCGTATCGCCATCTTCGCTCTCATTTCTGCAGCATGCAAGATGCCGATTCAGAAAGGATCTGGATGTAACTACATGACGGTATGTTAGTATAATCGAGATATGTCAGCACTATCGCTGACGCCTTGTCCATCTACAGTGCATGACACCTGCCTGTAATACGTAGGTCTTATTGTGATTGTCATCTCTGATGGGGAGCATTTATCTAGCCACTTCTGCTAGCGCTGTGGTGGTCTCATCGTGAGGTCCGCACTTTTGATCACATGGCGCCTGTGTGCCTGCCAACTCGACGTGCCAACTCCGTGGCTCTCACCACCACCTCGTCCTTCACCACCATCACCTCGACCGATCCGTCATCCTCTGTCCCTCAAGTCCCCTCTCGCTGCATCTCAAATCCCACACGGTTCGCCCACCTTCACTGATCGATGCCGCAGGTGCGTGCTGCTTCAAAAGCCGTCATTCCAATGTCACACATGACGCGCACGACACCTCGCCAGTCGGGCCCTCGCTCGGGATCACATATTGCCGGACTTAGGGTCTTACGGTGTATGAAATCATTCAGGACTCCTTTGTACGTTCCTTGCTCCTCTTTCGCTTAGAACTCCCGCTCTGTCTCTTTTACCTTCCTTTCAACTCAGCCATCGGACACGGGACGACACTGCTCCCTTTACTCGCAGTAGCGTACTTGTATTTAGCCACCCTCGCTGGCGTCGGCCAGGGGAGCGATCAATCCAGAACCCTATCGATGCAATAGACTCTTTCCCCTTCTCGTTCACGTGTCGTCAGCATCTCAAGCTCTCCTTACGCCCGTTACAATTCCCTTTGCGTGCTCCCGACCTTTCGGGCGCGCGGCCACTCCCCCTCTCTCCTATCCCTCTCCTTCTCTCCCTCGTGCCTTTGCTTTCCCTTTGCGATTGCGAGCCTGCCTCGGATCTCAAGAACTACCCTTCGAACCCACATAGCGTGGAGTTACCTCTTGCGCTACAGTACTTCTCGGAACTCTTCAAGAAGCCTGATGGATTGGTGGAGCATGCGGTTCAGGTCCCTATGCGTACCGTTGACCGAGGTCCCATTGCAAATGACCATAACCATATTTGCACATTATTTCCCGCGGGTTCCAGACGAGTACGATAGTACTATCGTAGTACTCACTTTACAATACCTCACCCCAGGGCGACTATGCACTATCGAATCGGCACCCCTCCAGTCCAACGGAGATTTTTGCCACACGATTTCACGCTTGCGTTATGTGGGCCCCAATCTCTAACGCCCCATCCCTTCTGTGACACAGACATAGAGTCCACATGTAAGTTCGGATCCTCCATGGAGCACCACAACACCTGATACAGATGATCCAAGAACACACAATGGTGTGGGTTTGAGGGAAGGAGAGGGCCACGCTTGCCCTGGTTGATCGAGAGTCACAAGGCACGCAAGCAGAGTGAGAGAGAGAATGGAGAGCAGTTGCCCTCGAGAGCGAACAAACGGAAAAAAAGATGGGGAGAGTTGTGCCACAGTTGCCTGACCTTGACAAGGCCAGACGCGGGGGTACTTATACACAAGGCTGAGACGATACCAGACAAGTGTTGTACGCAGAGGTGAGCTAAAGGGGAAAAGGTGAAGAGACAAACTCGGTGCTGCCGGCGACAGGCCGCGCGGTATCATAAACAATGTACAGTGTATGGCAGACGTCGTGTCCGCGCGTAAATTCAAGGAAGAGGGGGAATATTAGAAAGCGAATAAGGAACCAGGCGGCGCTCCCGAGGATCTGAGAACGCGCCGTAGAGTAGTCGGGATGCGGACAGTGAGTAGCGATCTTGTGTCCGCTAGCGGTCGTATTTCAAGCGAGAGAGGGAAGAAGGGGAAGGGGCTCGATCGCCCGGCACACACACGAGAAAGAGAGGAATTCTTGGGCCACTATTGCCTGCTGTTCAGTGAGGCGGGCGCACGGGTATTTATAGAGTTGGCTGACGTGATTACGAGACAAGTACGCTATGAATAAGTGAGTGAAACCGAGGGGAAAAGGAAAGTAGAAGGGCGTCGGTCTTGCCAGCGACAGACCCATGCGGTGACATTCGATATTCCAAATTGCATGTAAATGAGTGAATTATTTTGAGGGCGCGAGGTCAAATAACGGAAAGCTAAGGTAAGGAAGAAGCGAGCGGATGTTCTGATGAGAAAAGAAGGTAACAAATGTACGAAGGCGCATGGAGACCTATGAACAAAGCCCTTTATCCGACAAGGCCGTGGTGCTTGGGCCTACTTCTCTGTCCTCGAGGCGGCACGCGACTGGCTCTGGGCGATCCGAGTCTTCTCGATAGCAAGATTTGAAGCTAGACGTGTCGAGATATGGGAATATCAAGGGAATGGATGTCGATTGCGAGGCGATGAAGGCAGAGGGACGAGGCGTGCTTGTGAAGGGAATATTGTCGCAGGCGCAGGTGGTCGGAAATGGCCAAGTCCGAGCCCAGCGCAAGTCCACTCCCTACAACAGCGGTGTCCAAAAGCAAGGAAATTTTACTGAATGGTCGTAAGGCACGCGACATTGAGCACGAGGGTGACAAGGATGAGGAAACGGTGCTGCGGTGCTCGATGGTAGTGTCTAGGATCACATCACTAACATGGAGAGCAAGACGTTGCAAATGGAAATAAGAAAAACATACGAAATCGCCCTAGATACAGTAAGGACCTTTTTTATAATGGCAATGGAGTCCCGAACTGAGCTTGACCAGCAAGGGGCTGTGAACGGCGCGAGCCATATGGGGCTGTGGCCTGTGCAGGGCGGTGCGTACTTGCGAGTCGGCCAACAAGTTGAGCGATGCGCATATCTCTGGCGATAGGGCTTGGGTGCGATGAGGGGCGAGGCTTGTCTATTCGAGGGAAAGTGTCGATCTGATGGCAACGAGGGTGAAGGCGGAGGAATGGCGGCAAGGCGAGGAGGGCAAGGAAGAGCGAGAGGGCCAACGTGGCAGTTCGGGAGACGTCACGTGGTCGAATTGTCCTCGTTCCGTTCCACGAGGCTACAGCATGTTCCCACCTTACACTTCCTCCTAGGGCACTTGCCTTCTGATTTTGCAAGTTCTTGAAGAATGACGGTCCCATCGAGTGAGTGTCAGATCTGGTCTTCGACTTTCCAAACCCTTTTATCTTCCGCAAATTGACCCTAATTCGTCCTAGTGTCTTTACTCGAAATCGATAACATCATTTTGCAAATCCGAAATGAACTCTTGACATTACCCCGAGCTGACCCTCGGCGTTCTATGTACTTCGCAACTTTGGCCCTGGTACAATTGGCGCGCTATTGGCAAACAGATGAGAACGAAGACCTGGAGGAGTCGATTTCCCTCTCAGTCGAAGCCATACTCTTATTTGATCCCAACATCGGACATGGTTCAGATGTCGTCGAGGCCTTCTTCTCCCTTGCGGATTCCCTTTTCCGTCGCTTACAAAAGCTCAATCGGCCCGACGATAGCAAGCACTGTCTCAGATATTTTCGATACCTCAGAGACCAGTCGCTTAGTACCTCCCATATCACAACAGATGTCTTCACGTATGCCCTAGCCAATCAGGTCCAAATGGAATCCATCGATCCGACGCGAAATATCGAAGAGGTGGCAATCCTCTGCTGCGAACTTCTTAGTTTGGATGCCCCAGACAGACTCGTGTTTAGCGCTATTGCAGCGTTGGTCGACGCCATTTATGATGAACCGGTGTCCCGACTACCGCCGGACCAAGCCATTGAATGCCTTCGTGAAGCGAATATCCGCTTTCCTGATTCGGAAAGTGTTTCCCTTAGTCTTCTCTACTCTCTCCTTCCGCGCTTCATGGTAACTCGCTCCAATGCTGACTACGAGGACGCAATGTCAATCGTGGACGGATCCTTCACTCATCCGGGGTTCGTCAAGGTTGCTTCTTCTGTGGCCGTAGAGCTTGCACAATTCAGATTCCATCTTTATGGGCACCCAGAGTATTTAGAGGAGGCAATTTACCGCATTCGTGTCTATCATAGGACGCTGTCCTCCGAAGATCTGGAGCATCAAAAAATGACTCTGATGCTGGAAAATCTCGAGAAGGCCCGCCTCGATGAGTTTTCTGTCGCAAGTAGTTCGCAAGCAGTGGATGCCAGTAACACAGAGGTTAAAAATCGTCCATCATCCTCACGGGTGGTTCCCCCTCTTCCAATAGCTAGACCAGACATTGGCGAACTTACCCCCATGACGCAGGATACCTACGTTCTGGATGTTCTCAAAACCTTCCTCCGCCTTTCTTATCAACCAATCAATCGAGCGACGATCAAAGAAGCTATGGAATGCCGCTGGCACTACCTTGAATCACCTCAACCAAGTGATTTTGTCACTTCGGCGATTAATGTCCGCTTCGCCCAAATCCTCATCGAGGCCTTCCGCTGCACAGACGACATGGCTCATCTAAACGAATCAATTACTTTGCTCCGTGACGTCCTCAAAGGCCCAGTTACACCATTCACCCGCCTTCGTATCATTCGACAGCTTATTTCAGCCTTATCTTCCCGATTCATGCGGTTCTGTCAAACGGTCGACAATGAAGAAATCATGCAGCTATTTTCCATAGCCGCCGCCGACACATGTGCGAAAATACCCGACCGATTTCGCATTTCATGTCAATGGGTGGAAGTGGCGTGGGGTTGCGGACATCCGTCCACCTCTACCGCATATGAGAGTGCTATCTCATTAATGAAAGACTCTTTGGCGTTCAGCCCTACCCTTGAAACACAGCATTCTTGTCTTGTCTCAAGCCTTGATAATTATGACACGCTGCCATTGGATTACGCATCACATCAGATCGATAAAGGTCAACTTGAGCAAGCCGTCGAGACTCTGGAACGAGGGAGAGGGCTGCTCTGGTCTGAGATGCGTGGCCTCCGCATGTCAACTGACCAACTCCGTATCGTAAACTTACCCTTGGCAGAGAGGTTCGCAGCTATTAACAACAACCTTGAGACTTTGACAACGTCGAGCTCAGCTGGTATCTGGCCAAATGAAGGCCATGCCAATAGTGACGAGCCGATGGACCTGTTCGGCCGGCTGGTAGTCAAACAACGAGCACTTGTCGCAGAGCGCGACAAGCTCATCTCCCAAATCCAATCACTTCCAGGATTCGGGACTTTCCTGATGACGCCTTCTTTCGACACCGTCCGTTCTGCTGCCGAGCATGGACCAGTGATCATTATCAACCATACGAGATGGCGTTCAGATATCCTCATTCTCCTCCATGATGCGCCTACTTCCCTCATTCCTACCCCTGACAATTTCTATGAGTGTGCAAATCAGTTGAAGGACCAGTTATTGGGCGCACGAAATCATGGCCTCGATTCAGGCGCATATGATGACGCCTTGAGTTCCGTACTTGAAACCCTTTATGACCTCGTTGGTCGCCCTGTATCCAGAGACTCCACGACTTGAATATACCAGAACAGTCCCGCATATGGTTCTGCCCCACTTCTGTCTTTTGCTCCCTTCCTCTCCATGCCATGGGTCCAATCAGGTCAGAAGGTCCCATCAAGTTCTATTTCTCGGACCTCTACATCCCTTCATACACCCCAACGCTTGGCGCACTCATAGAATCACGCAAACCTCGGGCACGGCCACTTGACCAGCCTTCGCTGCTTCTCGTGATACAGCCCGATGCCAAGATGCCAAAGGCATTGCAGGAGATGCGAGTCATCCAGTCTGTTGGCATGTCTACAGTGACACTTCTCTGGGAAACGGCAACGCCAAGCGCTGTGCTGGAACACCTCAAAGATTACCCGTTCGTCCACGTATCATGTCATGGCAATCTCGAGACAGGAAAACCGTTCAATGCCTTTTTCAAACTGTACGAAGGCGCGCGTCTCACGCTACTCGACATCGTGAGATCTCGGCTTCCCACTGGTGAAATCGCGTTTCTTTCTGCTTGTCACACGGCAGAGCACACAACAGATAGCATCGCGGATGAGGGACTTCACCTCGCGGGTGCGGTCCAGTACTGCGGGTTCCGGAGCGTTGTCGGGACGATGTGGGAAATGGCGGACGATGACGGTCCAGACCTTGCTAAGGACTTTTACGGGTCGGTGTTCTCGAATAGGTGGGGGGAGATGCCACATTACGAGAGGACAGCGGAAGCTCTGAGGGATGCTGTGAAGGTGCTGTGAAGAAAGAGAAACATGACTTTGGAGCGATGGGTGAATTTCGTTCATTACAGTGCATGACTCGGATTTGAAGGGGTCTGTTGGTCGTCTCTGTATGTTTTTGAACAATGTTATCAGCAACTCGTCACGGTGATATTTGGCATGTTCTATGTATTGTGAGGTATGGACTCGCTGCAGCGGAACGGAGCACTTTCGACCACGTGGCGCCTGTGTGCCCGCCAAATCGACGTTGTCATCCTCACTCACCACCATCACCTCGTCCTTCACCCAAGCCTTCACCACCATCACCTTGACTGATTCGTCGTCCTCTGCCCCCCCTCGTCGCACCCCAGATCCCACATGGTTCGCCCACCTTCGCCGGCCGATGCCACAACTGCGCGCCGCTTTGAGAGGTGTCATTCCAACGTCACACTCGACGTGCACGACACCTCGCCAGTCAGGCCCTCACTCGGGACCACATATTGCCGGACTTGGGTTTTACTGTGTATAGAATTATTCAGGACTCCTTCGTAAGTTTCTTGTCCTTCTTTCGCTTAGAACTCCTTCTCTGCCTGTTTTACCTTCCTTTTCTACTTAGCCATCGGACACGGGGCGACACCGCTCCCTTCACTCGCAGTAGCGTACTTATATATAGCTACCCTCGCTGGCCTCGGCCAGGGGAGCGATGGATCCAGAACCTTATCGATGCAATAGACTCTTTCCCATTCTCGTTCGCGTGCCGTCGCCGTCTCAAGCTCTCCTTACGCCTCGTTACAATTCCTTTGCGTGTTCATGCCTCGGATCTCAAGCACTACCCTTCGAACTCACACAGTGTGGAACTCTTCGACTAGCCTGATGGATTAGTGAACGAGTGTCTCATTGCAAATAATTATAACCATATCTGCACATTGTTTCCCGCGGTTTCCAGACTGTACTGGTACTCACTTTACAACCCCAGCAGCGACTATCCACCAACAAATTGGTACCCCTCCGGTCCAGCTTTTGCCACAGGATTTCACGCCTGCGTTGTGCGGCCCCCAATCTCTAACGCCCCATCCCTTCCTTCCTAGGGCTGTTGCCTTATTTTGTGAGATCTTGAAGAATGGCGGTCCCATTGCGTGAGTGTCAGATCTTCAACTTTCCAAACACTTTTATCTCCCCCCGGTTGATCCTAATTCGTCCCAGTTTCTTTCCTTGAAGTGATAACTACATTTTGCAAACCCGAAATCAACTCTCGACCGCACCCATTGCTTCGCTTCAGGGAAGCAAGATCACAGCCTTCGTTGCCCCTTGGTCGGTTACGGTTAAGATCGAATCATGCCCTTTCGAGTTTGGGAGTTTCGTGATCAAATCCACCGCGATGGTTTTGAAAGGTTCGTTTTCGTTCGGAGGTCCGATAGTATGTAGCGGTGGGGGATTTGGGTGTGTATTAGTTTTATTCTGCTGGCATGTTCCTCACCCTTTGACATATTTTTGTATGAATTTCAGCAGATCGGGCCACCAGTAGTCGACAAGGACTTGTTGATACATGCGATAGATCCCCGGATGTCCGGCGGTGGGACTGTCATGATAGGTTTCCAATATATCTCTTGCGAACGCGTTCGGTCTTGTTACCACCAATGCGGAGCCCTTCCACCACCTTCCTTCTCGCTTTGTGAGCCCGAACCTCCCCCACTGTTTGATTGCTTTCTTATCCTGGGATTGGTATTGTCGGACCTGTTTGTCCAAGGCCGTTGTCTCGATTACCCTTGTGAATAGCTTGTCGGGTAACGCAGTGATCTGCTCGTTGTCCCCCGAACCTTCATCGTGGTTGGGTCTTCGGCTTAATGGATCAGCACGATTCTTTATGCCTGGTAGGTGCTTCAATTTCACGTTCAAGTCTGCCAATGTTGCGACATATCGGGCCACCTTGAGGTTAAGGTTTTGCGGATGACGATAATACTGTAGGTTTGCGTGGTCGGTGAGGACCACTACCTTATGGGGGCTCCCTCAGAGCAGGTGCCTCCAAATCCTCAGTGCCAGGATTACCTCCATAAACTCGCGGTCCCAAATGTCGTAGTACCTCTCTGTCTTGTTTAGCGTCTTCGAGAAGTATCTGACATACCGTCGGCTCCCGCGTTCGTCCTGTTGGATCAAGACTGCCCCTACAGCGAAAGCGGAAGCATCTACTTCAAGTTTGAATGTCTGCTCAGGATCGGGGCATCTCAGGACCGGTTCGGACGTGGCAATTCTGATGAGTCGTTCCGACACCGTTTTACATTCTGTTGTCCGCCTGAAAGGAAGGGTTTTCTTCTTCATGGCTTCCGTGATCAGCCTGGCCATCTCCGCGTACTCCGAGTCCGCCCATCGTGACCTGGGCTTCTTTCTGTGTTTTTAGTTCTACTGGCCATGTTCCTAATCCGGCAACGTTATTTGGATCAATTGAGATTTCTCCTCCGCCGACCCTCTTTCTTGTTCGAATGGGCACATTCCCAATTTGAGAAGTACGCCCTCTTTTCGATTAGGTCAAATAATTCGCGCCCTTCCTTCAGGATTTTTCCAAGTATCGCCGAGGTAGTTCCCGAACTTCTTGGGATATTTCTGTAGAATCGGTCTCGGTCCCGGTGAATGATCCTTTGGGACATTGGCAGCGCATTGGTCAACCCGAAATATGTCACTTTGGGTATGTGCGTTCCGAGCACTGTTTGAAAGCGGCCTTGTGCTGATCCTCCTTTCGCATTCTCAGGTTTTTATATCCCCACCTAATGTCAAACTTGGAGTACAACTCCTCTCTTTGTGGAGATTTTCTAGCGCTATCTGGATGTTAGGCAATGGGTTGTGGTCTCATTTAGTCCATTTGTTAATCTCCCTATGGTCCATGACCGGGCGTAGTTCATCCGAATCTTTCTTTCCACCGAAGAAAACCAGCGCCGTATACGGGGACCCCTGACCCTGAGCGATATAGCCTTTTCAGTCGGGGCTCCCGGTAATAGTTCGATTCTCAGATCTTTGTCCCTTTACGAAAGTGTTCCGCTGCCTTCAGGTCAAACTCCTTCCAATTAATGCAGTTGATACTCCGTGGGAATCTCTTTCCTTCCTGGCGTCCTTCGCCATGCAGCACCCCTACCAAACCCACACCCTGGTGGGTTGATCCCGTATTTCTAAATCCTCCATACATTCTCTCCTGTCCGCTCTGATAACAATCGCATGGTCGTCAGGTAGTCCGCAGATGCCAACTGGAAAGGTGTCTTTCCCTGGTCGGTCCGGGCATGCGGATCTGCACCACGTTTCGGTAAGAAGTCCGCAACATGGAAACATCCCTTGAATGCCGCCTGGTGTAAGACAGTCCAGCGATATTTGTTCCGCGCGTTCATATCAGCGCCTTGATCGAGAAAAATCCGCACAACTTCCAGGTGTCCCCATCTCGCTGACTCATGCAACGGGGTGTGTCCCGAATTGCTCCGGACGTTTGCGTCCGCGCCATACTTGAGGAGTAACTTGACGACTGCGACACGTCCGTGGTATGATGCTTCATGCAATGCGGTGTTCCCCCAGATATCCAATGCCGCGAGATTCGCGCCGTTGTCGAGTAACAACCGGACAAGGTCGTCGGACGGGTAACGAGACGAAAAGTGCAGCGGACTCTTGCCGTCTGTGTCCTGGTGATTCACGTATGCGCCGTGCTCCAGCAGGATCTTTGCATTCTCCAGTATTCCTTTTTCCGATGCCACAAGTAGTGGCGTCCACTTGACGTCGTCCATCTCGTCGTCGTTATCGTCGCACTCCACGTTTACGTCTGCACCACGGTCGATTAGCAACTGTAGTACAGCGGCGTTGCCACGAGACGATGCCATGTACAATGCAGTCTTGTGCTGGTCGCAACGAGAATCTACATAGGCACCACGCTCCAATAAAAGTAGCACCACATTCAGATGTTCCTTTGTGACAGCTGCATGTAGCGGTGTCCGATATTTGGGGTATCCATCCGGAGCATTGACATCTTGCGGTCGTGCATCGAGGAGGCGCTCTGCAAGATCATGGAAACCACACAGCGCAGCGTAATACAGAGGAACTGCAGCAAGCTTGTCTGGGAGATCATAACGATAGTATCGTCTCCGACTTCTCTCGATATCGTATAACCAGGTCCACGCGGCCAAGTGCGGCTTATTTCCGTCAAAGAGGCAATCCATCCCGTGTCGGATATCTGATGATACATCCTCAAACCGCGCATGATCCATCCAATACTCCGCCGCATACCGAGCCAAGGGGAAATCGAGAATCTTGACCCCGACTGTGTTGTAGTTCAGCTGGAGGAGGATGCTGAGACAGGCTTTGGCGAGAAGAGTATGTGCCGGTTTAGGGAGAATGTGAAAGAAGGAGACATGATCCAAATTTGTGAGGCGATCAGATGTCAAGTATTCCTTGACAGAATAAATGTGAGAATTGCGCGATTTTTGTCCCTCCGAGGTCGACGATGGAGACCAAGGTGGAACAGGTGGACAGCACCGCTATTTCGGCATTTGTGTCGCGCAGACTCAAGTCGAACGTGGGAATCCCGAACGTTTCCTTATCAAAATCAATTGCGAAAACCTCCGCAAGCTCCTTGACGAGAAGCGGCCAAGAAGACACTGTAAGCCATTGAAAGATACGATGAGCATCGTCCCGCTTCTCCTCATCGATTCCCTGTAGTATCCGTTCATAGGTATCATCCAGTGTCCTCAGTAATTCCTTCAAAGCGCGTGAAATCTTGCACAAAGGACACCAGCGCAGTGTTTCCAGCTGGCAGTACGCCCATCGAAACCTGAAGTCATCGCATGAGAGGCAATTCAAGGGATCATAGTCATCGTTACTTACATCCCGGCGCCATTTTGGACAAGAGTATCGATCACCAAATTTTTCACCTCCTCTGGCCATTTCCGCATTGCTGGGTCTGAGTGAACGACTGACTCAACATATTGGGCTAGGTCTTTATTTTGTCCGACTTGATCATGAAGTGCCACCTTATAAGGACTCAAGGGGTCGAAAACTTCTTGGATGTCGATCTCGGGCTGGCTGGTGATACAGAAACGCAAATGTGGGAGTTTCAAGTCAATTAGCTCGTTGATAATCGCAAGGACCTGCTGACGTCGTGTAGGGAGCCTGGCAGAATTCGGGCACTCGTCGAGTGCGTCCAAAGTAATGTAGAGCGTGCCCTGCCCTGGAAGTGCAAGCATTTCCTTCAAGCATACCAGAAGCGCATCTATGCTGGGCTCTTGCGAGCCATCACCATGGGCCGAACAGACGGATGAGAGAACTTCGGAGAATCTATCTGATTGTTGACAAAGCTGAACAAGAATAGACGACAGCATATTGCGCGGATTCTGTTTGGCGATATCTCGGAAGTCAAAGTAGAATATCGCAAGGATCGCTAATCCAGTCAGACACATGGTCTGGATGTCTTCGATGATGCTTGAACTGTCGATGACATGAGTACGCCTAGAGAAGTGTAGCTGTAGTGGCACATACGAAATAAGCGCCTTTCCGGAGCCGGCTAAGATATTTGAATGTGTCAGTCGTAACGATTCTAACGAGGGATGAGAAGGGGAGACGCGCACGTGAGCCATTAACCCACAAAGGGCAACCGGTTGATTTCCATTGCCGGAATGTACTGTCTTGTATAAACCAGGTGGAAGTGCCACGGTGATGGGCTTCGCGGGCAAGATTGTGATTCGTCCAAGGGTCTGGTGGAGACAACCAATGTCGAAACTTCTCTTGCAACTGGTCGCCTACAGGGTGGTCTCATCTTATAAATCCCGAAATAGCAACGTTGGCAGCCCACGCACGTTCCATCTTGTTGACTTTGATCGCTATGTCTTGGATAATGACTGGCGGACAACGTTGAGGATGGATATTTTGTTCACAGTTCAGCTAGACGTACCAAGGATTTGGCGGACATCGTCGGTCGATGCCCTGCCACCTACAGATCCGTATTTTATACCACGAATCTAACCACACAGCTTAAAAGGCAACGCGCACCTTCCATCATGACCTCCATACCACTGACAAGACCGCAGACAACGTCGAGGGTCTGGGCAACAGTCATCTTAGACTCCTCTCCCGTAAGTCGATCGAGACGCTGGAGGACTGATTCGATTTCGTTCTCCCCAAGGAGCTTCTTTGCGTATTTTTCTGCAACGTTTCAGCAATGGGTGCTTATTAGTACGAAGAAACCCACTCAATTGCCCTTGATTCATTTGTTTGGTCGCGAGAGCAAGAACAGATATGAGTTCGGCCATTATATTGATAAGAATCCCAGTCATCGCAGGGGTGGGTCGATCGATCTTGGTGTAAATCATGAGTCGTCTAACAAAGCCCTCTATGCATTCAAAGATTTCGGCGAGGGCATCGTAGCTTCCTTTCACGAACTTGGGCGTCTAGCAATCCCAGATATCAGAGGGGAAGTGTCAGTAGCGAGCGTGCTATGATACGCACAGACAGAAGAACACTGATGGCAGAAAAAATTGGCGATGTGGGAGGAACGCCTACGGGTATTGAAGAAGATGGTCAGACAACAGAACCGTGGGGGACTCACAAGAGTAGCACCAACACTAAGAGAGGCCTCGCGGAGGGTGTACAGGCCCGTGACGACAGGCTGAAGCCACTTCATCAGTTTGGGATCGCCGTGTCTGAATTCATGAAATGCTTTTGCTTGTTCTTGGAATATAGCGAGGATTGATTCTGCTGAATCGCATCCGTCAATCTTCGAGGTGAGCGGATGATTGCGGAGACCGTGACCCGTCTGATTGGCGTACTTGACCAAGGCGACCTTGAAGATGCCTTCGAAGTTGATCGTCTTAGGGTTTGAAGACATGGTGAGTCAACTAGACGTTGTAAGTGGAGGCGACAGGAATAGAGCCAAAACCTGAGGCTCGTCGGGCGCCACCTATGCTCCACAGAGGATCATCGCGACAGGCGAGACAAGAAACTGCCAAAAAGGGTCCTGTCTTGTGACCGCGGGAAACTCTTGGCCGCACGTGATGCTACCGTCCTCGATCGCGCGATCCCTTTCCACACAAAGGGGGCACAGGTTCGTCGGGTCTGTTGTTGCACCTTTGTCACCAAATGCCACTGAGCATGTTCAAATCTCACCGCCTTGATTTCGACTTCTCCTTCCAGCAATCGTCCCGTCTTCCAGTCGGTCCATGGGTTGAAGGTCCACAGGAAAGGGTACCCCAGGATAAAACAGTCGTTTCCCAGATTTGTTAAGTGAAATCGCATTTTCTCCGTTCATTCCCCCGGTTTGACCCGCAACCAGCAGTAATACTCTTTTCTTCCGCGTTCTCGGTCCCATCGACGTTATGGACCGGAATCGGTTGCTTGAGCTGCACTCACCCAATACCGAGGCCCTTCCAGACGTCCTCGTCTAGGAAGTTCTCTCTGACGCCACTGTCCAGCAGCGCCGTCTCTTCAGCCACTCTCTATACAGACTTGAAGGTAAACTGGTAAACTCTAGTTTCATCGCGTTCTGATATACACTGTACAGACTTCTCCTTTCTCTGCGCGGTCGTTGGCCGATGCGTCGAGCGGCATTAAAAACCCATGCCGCCTTGCATTACACGGTCCAAGAAATCGACTTGTTCTTGTTGGTTCAGAGTCTTCATATAGTCGATGACGGACGCGGGGTCATAGGCAGGAGCGGATCCAGGTGCGTCGTCGTCTTTTTCTTCCTATTCGTTGCTCTGACCTCCTTGGCCTTCCGTTCTGGCCTCAACGACTCGCGCCCGCTCTGTCCTCCCCCTCGACCGTCTACTCCATTCGCCGCCGCCGCTGCCACCATCCTTGATTGGACAATTCTTTGTCTGGTGACCTTGGCGGCTGCACTGGAAGCACCGGCCCTCATTCAATCGCTTCTAGCGGTTTTCCTTGCTCAAATCTCCGCCATTTCATCCTCCGCCTCCGGTCCCCTCCTTCTTTCCGAATGAGACCACGTTGACGTCCGTGGTATTGGGGTCTCTCTGAGGCTGCTGACCCTGTGGTCGTCTCGGGGGATCTCGTCGGCGATTCTGGCGGGTGCTGAGGAAATCGCCGCCGTGCGATTCCAGGCTGGGAAACACCATCCTGCGACGGTGGACTTTGCATCGGGCAGCGGCCTGCCATTTGTCGATGATGGTTGGCATTGGGTCGTGTTGGAGGATTGTCCAATGTAAGCCTTTTCGTAGGCCTTGTTTGAACATCTCTAACGACCCTCTTGCGTCCCTTTCCCAACCAGCATTTTCCAGACACGCTACCTATGGGCCAATATTCTTTCACGTAGTTGACAAGATCATCATCGCTCAGGATCCCTTCAAACACTTCATCAACACAATACGTCCTGGGGCATACGCACCCATCACTAGAGTTGACTCCAAAGTTCTGGATAATTTCATGATCAGACTTGTCGGTATGCATGGATCCAAGGTTGAGATTGTACACTTTGTTGCGAGCTCTTAACGCGGTTGTCGAGGACCTGTGCGTCATTTTCTATTTTTTTCGTTTCTAAACCTGACAATTACGCCCGCAGTGGTCGTTTTCTACTTCTGCCAACTGAGCTTGGTGGTTCCAGGTCATCCCTATCATCTGGTCTATACGTCATCACTGCTGGAAAGACGGGTCCTACTCAGGAACCATTATGTCATATATTGACCTGAGGACTCAACTTGGGATGACTCGGCAGCTTCTTCAGTTTGTCGGAACAGCCACGTTTATGAGGTGAGGAGCTGCGGATCGTCCTTTCTCTCTTGGTCTATATCATCCTCATACCTTACGAAAATATGCGGTCAAGTGGTTGCGCTGTTATCAGTAGAGCACTCTGCGTCCATAGTCTGGGGAGACGATGATGAATCTATGGATGTTGATGCTGGTGATGACGGCCGACTATTCACGTATGAGGTCGCAAAGCGGAATGAACAGGAAGAGAGCGCATCGTCACGCGCCGGGTTTCAGGTACTCACACCCACTTTATCAGACACAAAGTCTACCGCTGACTCGGACTTTACCAAAGATGAATTCACGCCTCATTTCGAGCTACGTGGCTCCTGCAGACTGTCCCGTGAATCCATCGATCTTTCGTCCCTAGTCTTCTTCACGGCAAAACTGCTCAAGGATTCTGGACAGCTTCCTATGTTCCGCAAACGACTCGAAGTAGTTCTCTTGTCGAGATGGTGCCATATGCCATGCATGAATGCTGCGATCTGCGTGTTGACTGGTAGCCAATGACAAGGCGCAATGCTGGTGCGATCCGCAGCGGCGATGAAACCCTATGAGAAACCCTACAGTATTAGGCCCAAACTTTAGCTTTACGCCCTGCGCCCAGTGGCGTTGTCCGAAACTTTGGTACAGTAGCGTGGTCAAGCTCGTCCTTGATATCTCTTCCTGTTAACCACCACCGTCAATGACGTCGACTTCCCCCCTCAAGGCAGCATACCTCTACCACAGTCGCCCTCAAAAACGATCACCCGAAATGGATACAAAAGCTATCGTCCACAGCGTTTTGGCGGACGGCACAGAGCATGTTGTTTCTTATGCCGGCACGGGCCAGTACAGCATAGACGGAATGGCCGCTTCAGCTTGCGGACTCGCAGTGTTGAATTTCGCGATGTCGCCTTCTCCATCGAACAAGGCAGTTTGCAAGACGCAGCTCTTCTGCAGGCCGTATCAGCTCGCGAGTGCTCCGAGGTGCGAGCATCGTAAAATCCCCTACCCGAGCACAGCCTTATTTCCCCAGGAAACCACCGCTATATGCGCATCATGGTCCGGTAATCTCCACCTTGACGTCGAAGATATCTGTCGCGTTCCATTGTTTGACAAGACCTTGAAGCTAAAGACGGCCACATACGGCCAGCTGGGGGTCTCAGAATTTAAAACCTTACTCACGTGAGTACACGGCGTGATCGCGCCTTGAACGCGGTGGCTAACAAACATCCCCGTATTGACTTGAAGGGAACTGTGCGACATCGACTCATCCACAGTCGCCATTATCCCTCGCCTGCTTGAAATTACGACTTTGGGCGAACTGTCTTCATCATATTCGACTCTCACCCGCTTCCATCTTATGATTCCTATCCCAATGGTGCAGGGATGACGACCAGTCCCTCGATCGAAGGCATTGCCCGCTGGCTTGTCGAACTCCTTCCTACCGTCGACCTTCGGGACGGTTTCCTTCAATGGCAGGCTCAGCTCCTAGGCAATTCCAGTGGCCACGTGTTCGTACCACACGGCGTCGAGATGTCCATGCCAACATTATGGCAAGCGGTTCTCGAGTTCAGCCTGGCCAAATTATCCATCAGGCAGAGCTTGCCGATTTGCGCTCACAGAACGATCTGTTTAAAAGCGAACAGCAACGTTTGGAGAGTGAAATCGAGGAGGCTGAAGTGCGGAGTCGACAGCAAGAGAGGCACATTCAACAACTCGAATCGTCTGCACCCAACTCCAAATACTACCGTCTTTCCATGCTGCCAAGACAATCCTCTTCTTTATAATCGTCGACGCGCTTTTCATATCATCCGTCTTCCTCTAAGGCGTCTACCCCACCCTCTACATCCACTTCTACCTTCGCATCCTCTTCCGCTGGCTCAGGATTCGATCGCACGCTTGGTCGCCATGGCAGCCCACATACCCCACCCGTTGATCGCGAAGGTGGTCTTATGTATGCTTTGCGTCTGCAGCGCGAGTATGATGACGAAGATCGCGCTCTCTCAGTACAACGCACCCAACTCGCTAATTGTTCAGGACTCCTTCGTACGTTCCTTACCCCCCTTTCGCTTACGACTCCCGCTCTGCCTCTTTTACCTACCTTTTCTACCTAGCCATCGGACACATGACGGCACTGCTCCCTTTACTTGCAGTAGCGTACTTGTATATAACCACCCGCGCCGGCATCAGCCTGGGGAGCGATCAATCTAGAACCCTATCGATGGAATTGACTCTTTCCCCTTCTCGTTTGCGTGACGTCGCCGCCTCAAGCTTTCCGTACGCCCCATTACGATTCCCTTCGCGTGCTCCTGGCCTTTCGGGTGCGTGGCCACTCCTTCGCTCGCTTCTCCCTCTCCTCTCTCGCGACTTTGCTTTCCCTTCGGGATTGCGAACTCACCTCGGATCTCAAGAACTACTCTTCAAACTCACATAGCGTGGATTTACCTCCCGCGTCACAGTACATCTCGGAACTCTTCAACAAGCCCGATCGATTAGTGAAAGATGCAGTTCAGGTCCCTATGCAACCGAGTGTCCTATTGCAATAATGATAACTGTATTTGTACAATCTTTCTCGCGTTTCTAGACGAGTACTACTGTGCCAGTAGTCACTTTACGATACCTCACCCTGGCGGTGACTATCCACTATCGAATCAGTACCCCTCCGGTCCAGCGGACATTTTTGCCACACAATTTCACGCTTGCGTTATGTGGGCCCCAATCTCTAACGCTCAATCCCTTCTGTAACACAGACATAGAGTCCACATGTAAGTTCGAATAAGGACGGGTGAAGAAAGATATGAAATAAAACCAAAACCAAAGTCATGTTCCAGATGATCCAAGAACACACAATGGAGTGGGTTTGAGGAAGGAGAGGGCCATGCTTGCCCTGGTCGATCAAGAGTCACAAGGCACGCAAGCAGAGTGAGAAAGAGGGAGAGAGAGAATGGAGCGCAGTTGCCCTCGAGAGCACACAAACGGGAAAAAAAATGGGGAGAGATGTGCCACAGTTGCCTGACCTTGACAAGGCCAGACGCGGGGGCACTTATACACAAGGCTGAGACGATACCAGACAATTATTCTACACAGAGGTGAGCTAAAGGGGAAAAGGTGAAGAGACGAACTCGGTGCTGCCGGCGACAGGCCGCGCGGCATCACAAACGATGTAGAGCGGTGTCCAAAAGCAAAGAAATTTTACTGAATGATCGTAAGGCGCGCAACATTGAGCACGAGAGTGACAAGGATGAGGAAACGGTGCTGCGGTGCTCGATGGTAGTGTCTAGGATCAAACTGGGAAGTGTAACATCACTAACATGGAGAGCAAGACGTTGCAAATGGAAATAAGAAAAACATACGAAATCATCCTAGATGCAGTAAGGACCCTTTTATAACGGCAATGGAGTCCCGAACTGAGCTTGACCAGCAAGGGGCTGTGAACGGCGCGAGCCATACAGTATGGGGCTGTGGCCTAGTGCGTACTTGCGAGTCGGCCAACAAGTTGAGCGATGCGCATATCTCTGGCGATAGGGCTTGGGTGCGATGAGGGGCGAGGCTTGTCTATTCGAGGGAAAGTGTCGATCTGATGGCAACGAGGGTGAAGGCGGAGGAATGGAGGCAAGGCGAGGAGGGCAAGGCAGAGCGAGAACGTGGCAGGCTGTTCGAGAGACGTCACGTGATCGAATTGTCCTTGTTCCGTTCCACGACCCTTGACAACACCTTCCCGCCTTACACTTCCTCCTAGGGCACTTGCCTTCTGACTTTGCAAGTTCTTGAAGAATGGCGGTCCCATTGAGTGAGTGTCAGATCTGGTCTTCGACTTTCCAAACACTTTTATCTTCCGCAAATTGACCCTAATTCGTCCCAGTTTCTTTACTCGAAACCGATAACTACATTTTGGAAATCCGAAATAAACTCTTGCCATTACCCCGAGCTGACCCTTGGCGTTCTACGTACCTCGCAACTTTGGCCCCGGCACAATTGGTGCGCTATGTGCAAACATATGAGAACGAAGACTTGGAGGAGTCAATTTCCCTCTCAGTCGAAGCCATACTCTTATTTGATCCCAACATCGGACATGGTTCAGATGTCGTCGAGGCCTTCTTCTCCCTTGCGCACTCCCTTTTCCATCGCTCAGTTAAGCTCAAGCGGCTCGCTGATAGCAAGCACTGTCTCAGATATTTTCGTTACCTCAGAGACCAGTCGCTTCAAACCTCCCACATCACAAGAGATCGCATTACAACAGGCTTCACGGCGGCCCTAGCCATTCAGGTCCAAATGGGATCCATGGATCCAATGCGAAATATCGAAGAGATGGCAATCCTCTGCCGCAAGCTTCTTAGGTTGGATGGCCCGGATGGACTCCTTCTTAGCGCTGCTGAAACGTTGGTCGGGGCCATTAATGATGAACCATTCTCAGATCTCCGACCACCGCTGGACCAAGCCATTGAATTCCTTCGTGAAGCGAATATCCGCTTTCCTGATTTGGATAGAGTTTCCATTACACTTTTCTTGTCTCTCTACTGGTGCTTCATGTCAACTCACTCACATGCTGACTACAAGGACGCAATGTCAATCGCGGACGGATCCTTCACTGATCCGGAGTCTGCCAAGCTTCCTTCTTCTGCGGCCGTATTGCTTGCACAATACAGATTCCACATTTATGGGAACCCAGAGTATTTAGAGGAGGCAATTTACCACATTCGTGTCTATCTTAGGATGCTGTCCTCCGAAGATCCGAGGCGTCAAAGAATGACTCGGGTCCTGGAACAACTCGAGAAGGCCCGCTTCAATGACTTTTCTGTCGCAGGTAATTCGCAAGCAGCGGATGATGCTGGTGACACAGAAGTTAACAACCGTCCATCATCCTCACGTGTGGTTCCCCCTCTTCCAATAGCTAGACCGGACATTGGCGAACTTACCCCCATGATGCAGGATGCGGACGTTCTGGATGTTCTCAAAACCTTCTCCCGCCTTTTAGATCAACCAATCAATCGAGCGACGATCGAAGAAGCTATGGAATGCCACCGGCGCTACCTTGAATCACCTCAACCAAGTGATTTTTTCACTTCGGCGATTAATATCGGCTTGGCCCGATTCCTCATCCGTGCTTTCTCATACACAGACGACATGGCTCATCTAAACGAATCAATTACTTTGCTCCGTGACATCCTCAAAAGTCCAGTTAAACCATTGACCAGCCTTCAAATCAGTCTACGTCTTCTTTCAGCCTTGAGGTCCCGATTCTTGTCGTCCCATGAAATGGTTGACTTTGAAGAAATTATGCAGCTATATCCCATAGCCGCCGCCGATACACATGCGAAAATACCTGACCGATTTCGCATTTCATGTCAATGGGTGGGATTGGCGCGGGGTTGCGGACATCCATCCACCTCTACCGCATATGAGAGTGCCATCTCATTAATGAAAGACTCTTTGGCATTCAGCCCTACCCTTGAAACACAGCATTCTCGTCTTGTCTCAAGCCTCGATAATTATGATACGCTGCCATTGGAATACGCATCACATCAGATCGATATAGGTCAACTTGAGCAAGCCATCGAGACTCTGGAACGAGGGAGAGGGCTGCTCTGGTCTGAGATGCGTGGCCTTCGCATGTCAACTGACCAACTCCGCCTCGTAAACTTACCCTTGGCAGAGAGGTTCGCAGCTATTAACAAGGACCTTGAGGCTTTGACAACGTCGAGCTCAGCTGGTATCTGGCCAAATGAAGGCCATGCCGATAGTGACGAGCCGATGGACCCCTTCGGCCGGCTGGTGGTCAAACAACGAGCACTTGTCGCAGAGTGCGACAAGCTCATCTCTCAAATCCAATCACTTCCAGGATTCGAGACTTTCCTGATGACGCCTTCTTTCGACACCCTCCGTTCTGCTGCCTTGCATGGACCGGTCATCTTTATCAACCATACTGAATGGCGTTCAGATATCCTCATTCTCCTCCATGATGCGCCTCTTTCCCTCATTCCTACCCCTGACAATTTCTATGAGCGTGCAAACCAGTTGAAGGACCAGTTATTGGGCGCACGAAATCATGACCTTGAACTCGAATCGGGCGCATATGATGACGCTTTGAGTTCCGTACTCGAATCCCTTTACGACCTTGTTGGTCTCCCTGTGATTCAGAGACTCCAAGAGTTGAATATACCAGAACAGTCCCGCATATGGTTCTGCCCCACTTCCGTCTTTTGTTCCCTTCCTCTTCACGCCATGGGTCCGATTAGGTCAGACTCTGAAGGTCGCGTCAAGTTCTACTTCTCGGACCTGTACATCCCTTCATACACCCCAATGATTAGCGCCCTCATAGAATCCCGCAAGCCCCGGGCACGGCCACTTGATCGGCCTTCGATGCTTCTGGTGATACAGCCCGATGCGAAGATGCCAAAGGCACTGCAGGAGATGCGAGTCATCCAGTCTGTTGGCCTCTCAACAGCGACACTTCTCTGGGAAACGGCAACGCCGAGCGCCGTGCTGGAACACCTCAGATACTACCCATTTGTCCACGTATCATGTCATGGCAATCTCGAGACAGGAAAACCGTTCAATGCCTTTTTCAAACTGTACGAAGGCGCGCGTCTCACGCTACTTGACATCGTGAGATCTCGGCTTCCCACTGCCGAATTCGCGTTCCTTTCTGCTTGTCACACGGCCGAGCACACAACAGATAGCATCGCGGATGAGGGACTTCACCTCGCGGGTGCGGTCCAGTACTGTGGGTTCCGGAGCGTCGTCGGGACGATGTGGGAAATGGCGGACGATGACGGTCCGGACCTTGCTAGGGACTTTTACGGGTTGTTGTTCTCGAATAGGTGGGGGGAGATGCCATATTGTGAGAGAACAGCGGAAGCCCTGAGGGATGCTGTGAAGGTGCTGAGAGGAAAGAGAAAGACAACGTTGGAGCGATGGGTGAATTTCGTTCATTACGGCGCATGACTCGGATTTGAAGGGGTCTATTGGTCCTCTCTGTATATTTTTGAGAAACGTTGTCACGGTCATATTTAGCAAGTCCTATGTACTTGTCAGAACTCTTCAACAAGCCTGATGGATTAGTGAAGGATGCGGTTCACGTTCCTATGACTGTGAGCAGATTACAAATAAATATTTGTACCTGGACTCCTGGAGTCGGAGGAGCCGATTTCCTGCTCAGTCGAAGCCATAGCCCCATATGGGACATGGCTCACATGTCGTCACGGCCTTTTACTGCGTCGCAGACTCCCTTTTCCATTGCTCACAGAAGCTCAAGCGGCTTGGCGATAGCAAGGACTGTGTCATATATTTTCATTACCTCAGAGACCGGTCGCTTGAAACCTCCCGCATCACAATGCGCGACATTACAACAGCTTCGTGGCTTCTGTGACCGGCCTGGCCATCTCCGCGTACCCCTTGATGACCAGCCTTACGTAGTTCATAAGGCCCATCGCGACCTGGGTGTCTTCCTGCGTTTTCAGTTCTACTACTGGCCATGCTTCTAATCCGGCGACTTTATTTGGATCAAGTCGGATTTCTCCTCCGCCGACCTTCCATCCTAGAAAGTTTATGCATTCATGCATTCTTGTTCGAATTGGCACTTTCCCAATTTGAAAAGTACGACTTCTTTTCGATTAGGTCAAACAATTCGTGACTGATTCTTTGATGTAGCGCCATTCCTTCAGGATTTTTCCATGTGACAATATTATCCAAGTATCGTCCAGGTAGTTCCCGAAATTCTTGGGATATTTCTGTAGAATCGGTCGCAGGTCCTGGTGAATGATCCTTTCCTTTGGAACATAGGTGGCGCATTGGTCAAACCGAGATATGTCACTTTGGGTATGTACGTTCCGAACAGCCTTGTGCTGGCTGATCCTTGGGCTGATCCGCTGTTTGGATGTTAGACAATGGGTTGCGATCTTGTTTAGTCCATTTGTTAATCTCCTTATAGTCCATGACCGGGCGTAGTTCATCCGGATCTTTCTTTCCACCGAAGAAGACCAGCGCCGTATATGGGGACCCCTGACCCTGAGCGACATACCCTTTTATTTCTTCTTCTAGGGAATTTTGAAGGATATTGGTCTCCTTTCGGTTTAATGGATGGAGCATGCGATTAATTTCAGTTGGGGCTCCCGTAATATATCGATTCTCAGATCATCGTCCCTTTGCGTGGGAAAGCGTTCCGCTGCCTTCAGATCAAATGCCGTTGATACTCCATGGGAATTACTTTCCTTCCTGGCTTCCTTGGCCCACTGCACACAAGGAGGGTTACAGTAGACCTTTTGCTGGGTCTCCACAGGTTCGTCGGGCCTGTTATTGCACCTTTGTCACCAAACGCTGAGCATCTTCAAATCTCACCGCCTCGATTTTTCAACCGTCCCGTCTTTCAGTCGGTTTGTGGGTTGAAGGTCCACAAGAAAGGGCACCCCAGGATAAAACAGTCCTTTCCCAGATTCGTTAAGTAAAATCGCTTTTTCTCTGTTCATTCCCCCGGTTTGACCCGCAACCAGCAGTAATATTATTTTCTTCTACGTTCTCAGTCCCATTGACGTTATGAACCGGGATTGGTTGCTTGAGCTGCACTTGTCCGATAGCAAGGCCCTTCCAGACGTCCTCGTCTAGGAAGTTCTCTCTGACGCCACTGTCTGCCGATGCATCGAGCGGCATTGAAACCCATGCCATCTTCCATTACACGGTCCGAGAAATCGTCTTGCTCTTGTTGGTTCAGAGTCTATATAGTCGATGACGGACGCGGGGTCGTAGGCAGGAGCGGGTCCAGGTGCATCGTTGTTTCTTTCTTCCTGTTTGTTGCTCTGACCTTCTTGGCCTTCCGTTCTGGCCTCAACGACTCGCGCTCGCTTTGTCCTCCGCCTTCGACCGTCCGCTCCTTTCACCACCACCACCACCACTAATTGGACAATTCGTCTTTTGGTGACCTTGGCGGTGGCACTGGAAGCACTGGCCCTCATTCAACTGCTTCTAGCATTCTTCCTTGCTCAAACTTCCGCTATTTCATCCTCTGCCTCCGGTCCCCTCCTTTCCGAACAAGACCACGTCGACGTCCATGGCATCGGGGTCTCTCTGAGGCTGCCGACCCTGTGGTCATCTCAGGGGATCTCATCGGAGATTCTGGCGGGTGCTAGGGAAATCGCCGCCACGCGGTCCCAGGCTGGCAAATGCCATCCTGCTGTGTTGGACCTCGCGTCGGGCGGCGGCCCACCATTTGTCGATGGTGGTTGGCGTTGGGTCGCGTCGGAGGATTGTCCAATGTAAACCTTTTCGTAGGCCTTGTTTGAGCACCTCTAACGACCCTCTTGCATCCCTTTCCCAACCAGCATTTTCCAGACGTGCTAATTATGGGCTAATATCCTTTCACGTAGTTGATGAGATCATCATCGCTCAGGATCCCCTCAAACGCTTCATCAACACAATACGTCCTGGGGCATACGCACCCATCACTGAAGTTGACTTCAAAGCTCTGGATAATTTCATAATCAGACTTGTCGGTATACATGGATCCAAGGTTGAGATTGTACGCTTGTTGCGAGCTCTCAACGCAGTTGGCGAGGACCTGTGCGTCAATTATTATTTTTTCGTTTCTAAACCTGACAATTACGTCCGCAGTGTTCGTTTGCTACTTCTGCCAACTGAGCTTGGTGTTTCCAGGTCATCCCTATGGTCTGGTCTGTACGTCATCACTGCTGGAGACGGGTCCTACTGAGGGACACCATTATACTTGGGACGACTCGGCAGACTCTTCAGTTTGTCGGAATAGTCACGTTTATGCGGTGAGGACTGCAGCCTGTCCCTTCTCTGTTGGTCTATCCCATCCCCATAACCCTACGAAAATATACGATCAAGTGGTTGCGCTGTTATCAGTGGAGCACTCTGCGTCCATAGTCCGGGGAGACAATGGTGACGATGATGAATCTATGGATGTCGACGCTGGTGATGACAACCGACTATTCACGTATGAGGTCGCAAAGCGGAATGAACAGGAAGAGAGCGCATCGTCACGCGCCGGGTTTCAGGTGCTCACATCCACTATATCAGACTCAGAGTCTACCGCTGACTGAGACTTTACCAAAGATGAATTCACGCCTCATTTCGAGCTACGTGGCTCCTGCAGACTGTCCTGTGAATCCATCGATCTTCGTCTCTAGTCTTCTTCATCGCGAAACTGCTCAAGGATTCTGGACAGCCTCCCGTGTTCCGCAAACGACTCGAAGTAGTTCTCTTGTCGAATACAACTTCAAGAATCACGAGATGGTGCCATATGCCAATCATGAATGCTGCGATCCGGAGTGAGAAGAGTCCCCGCGTGTTGACCGGTGGCCAATGACAAGGCGCAATACTGGCGCGATCCGCAGCGGCGATGAAACCCTATCAGAAACCCCATTAGGCGGATGTCAGCATATCAGCACCCAAACTTTGGTACAGTAGCATGGTCAAGCCCGTCCTTGATATCTCTTCCCATTAACCACCACCATCAATGACATCGACTTCCTCCCTCAGAGCAGCACACCTCTGCCACACTCGCCCTCAAAAACGATCACCCGAAATGGATACAAAAGCTATCGTCCACAGTGTTTTGGTGGATGGCACAGAGCATGTTGTTTCTTACGGTAGCACGGGCCAGTACGGTAGAGACAGAATGGCCGCTTCAGCTTGCGGACTCGCAGCGTTGAATTTCGCGAAGGTCGTATTCTCCATCAAACAAGGCAATTTGCAAGACGCAGCTCTTCTGCAGGCCATATAAGCTTGCGAGTTCTCCAAGGTGCGAGCATCTTACAATCCCCTGCCCGAGCAGGGCCTTATTTCCCCAGGAAACCACCGTTATATGCGCATCATGGTCAGGTAACCTCCACCTTGACGTCGGAGCGTTTCATTGTTTCGAGAAGACCTTGAAGCTAAAGACGACCACATACGGCCAGCCTGGGGTCTCAGAATTCAAAACCTTGCTCACGTGAGTACACGGCATGATCGCGCCTTGAACACAGTGGCTAACAAATATCCCTGTATTAAGGGAACTGTGCGACATCGACCCATCCGCAGTTGCCATTATCACTCGCCCTCCTGAAATCCTCACCTGCTTGAAATTACGGCTTAGGAGGCGAACCGTCTTCATCAGTTTCGACTCTCACCCGCGTCCATCCTATCCCAATGTTGCAGGGATGATGACCATCCCTCGATCGAAGGCACTGCCCGCCGACTTACCGAACTCCTTCCTACTGTCGATCCTCGGGACAGTTTCCTTCAATGGCAAGCTCAGCTCTGAAGCAATTACAGTGGCCACGTGTTCGTACAACACGGCGTCGAGATGTCCATGCCGACATCATGGCAAGCGGTTCTCGAGTCCAGCTCGGCCCAATTATCCACGCAGGCAGAGCTTGCCGATTTGCGCTCACAGAACGATCTGTTTAAAAGCGAACAGCAATGTTTGGAGAGTGAAATCGAGGAGGCGCAAGTGCGGAGTCGACAGCAAGAGAGGCGGATTCAACAACTCGAATCGTCTGCACCCAACTCCAGATACTACCGTCCTTCCACACCACCAAAACAATCCTCTTCTTCATAGTCGTCGCCGACGCGCTTTTCATATCATCCGGTTTCCTCAGGCGTCGACCTCACCCTCTACGTCCACTTATACCTTCGCGTCGTCTTCCGCTGGCTCATGATTCGATCGCACGCTTGGTCACCATGGCAGCCCACCTTCCCCGCCCGTTGATCGCGAAGATGGTCTTGTGTATGCTTTGCGTCCGAGTCTGGGGCGCGAGTATGATGACGAAGATCGCGCTCTCTCAGTACGACGCACCCAACTCGCTAATTGTTCAGGACTCCTTCGTACATTCCTTGTCCCTCTTTCGCTTAGAACTCCCGCTCTGCCTCTTTTACCTTCCTTTTCTACTTAGCCATCGGACACGGGACGACACCGCTGCCTTTACTCACAGTAGCGTACTTGTATATAACCACCCTCGCTGCCCTTGGCCAGGAGAGCGATCAACCCAGGACCCTCAGGCTATTGATGCAATAGACTCTTTCCCGTTCTCGTTCGCGTGTCCTCGCCATCTCAAGCTCTCCTTACGCCCTGTTGCGATTCCCTTCGTGTGGTCCCGGCCTTTCCGGTGCGCGGCCACTCACCCCTCTCCTTCTCTCCCTCGCGCCTTTCGCTTTCCCTTTGGGATTGCGAACCTGCCTCGGATTTCAAGAACTACCCTTCGAACACACATAGCGTGGAGTTACCTCTTGCGCTAGAGTACTTCTCTGAACTCTTCAACAAGCCCGATGGATTAGTGAAGGATGCGGTTCAGGGTCCCTATGCAACCGAGTGTCCCATCGCAAATAATTATAACTGTATTTGCACATTGTTTTTCGTGGTTTCTAGACGAGTACTACAGTACTATCGTAGTAGTCACTTTACGATACCTCACCGCAGCGGCGACTATCCACTATTGAATCAATACCTCTCTGGTCTAGCGGAGATTTTTGCCACACGATTTCACGCTTGCGTTGTGCAGGCCCCAATCTCTAACGCCCCATCCCTTCTGTAATGCAGACGTAGAGTCCACATGTGGTTCGAATAAGGAAGGATGAAGAAAAATATGAGATAAGACCAAAGTCATGTTCCAGATGATCCAAGAACGCACAATGAACTGGGTTTGAGGGAAGGAGAGGGCCACGGTTGCCCCGGTCGATCGAGAGTCACAAGGCACGCAAGGAGAGTGAAAAAGAGAGAGAGAGAATGGGGCACGGTTGCCCTCGAGAGCACACAAACAGGAAAAGAGATGAGGAGAGATGGGCCGCAGTTGACTGACCCTGACGAGGCCAGACGCGGGGGTATTTTATGAAAGGCTGGGACAATACCAGACAAGTATTCTACGCAGAGGTGAGCTAAACGGGAAAAGATGAAGAGACGAACTCAGGGCAGCTGGCGCCAGGCCGCACGGCGTCGTAAACAATGTACAGAGGTGTCCGAAAGTAAGAAAAAAAAAATTACTGAATGATCGTAAGGTGAGTAACATTGAGCGCGAGGTCGATGAGGGTGGGGGAACGGTGCTGCGGTGCTCAATGGTAGTGTCTAAGATCAAACTGGGAAGTGTAACAAGGAGGGCAAGACGTCGAAGGCAAATGGAAATAAGAAAACATACGATATCGTCCAATAGACGGTAAGACCCCTTCTATAATGGCGATGGAATCCCGAACTGAGCTTGACCAGCAAGGGGCTGTGAGCGGCGCGAGCCATATGGGGCTGCAGCCTGCGCAGGGCGGTGCGTACTTGCAAGTCAGTAAACGGGTTGAGCGATCGGCGTATGTCTGGCGATAGGGCTTGGGCGCGACAAGGAGCGAGGCTTGTCTATTCGAGGGAAAGTGTCGATCTGATGGCAACGAGGGTGAAAGGCGGAGGAATGGAGGCAAGGCGAGGAGGGAAAGGTTAGGTGGGCGATCGGGAGACGTCACGTGGTCGAATAGTCCTCGTTCCGCGAGGCTACAGCATGTTCCCAACCTTACACTCCCTTCCAAGGGTACTTGCCTTCTGATTTTGTAAGTTCTTGAAGAATGGCATTCCCATGTGAGTTTCAGATCTGGTCTTCGACTTTCCAAACACTTTTACCTTCAGCGAGTTGATCCTAATTCGTCATAGTTTCTTTGCTCGAAATCGATAACGACATTTTGCAAACCCGAAATAAACTCTTGTCATTACCCCGGGCTGACCCTCGGCGCTCTACATTCCTCGCACATTTGGCCATGGCACTGTCGGCACGCTATATGCTAACAGATGAGAACGAAGACCTGGAGAAGTCAATTTCCCGCTCAGTTGAAGCCATACTCTCATTTGATCCCCACATCGGACATGGTCCAGAAGTCATCAGGGCCTTCTTCGCCCTTGCGTTCTCGCTTGCCCGTCGCTTACATAAGCTCAAGAGACCTGGCGATAGCAAGGACTGTCTCAGATATTTTCGTTACCTCAGAGACCAGTCACTTGAAACCTCCGACATCACAAAAGACCGCATCACAACAGCCTTCACTGGGGCCTTAGCGAATGAGGTCCAAATGGAATCCATCGACCCAACGCGAAATATAGAAGAGATGGCAATCCTCTGCCGGGAGCTTCTCAGGTCGGATGCCTCAGATGGACTCCTGCTTAGCGCTGCTGGAGCGTTAGTCCGGGCCATTGATGACAAACCCTTTTCAATCGACCGACCACCGCCGGACCAAGTCATTGAATGCCTTCGTGAAGCGAATATCCGCTTTCCTGATTCAGACAGAGTTTCCCTTTGTCTTCTCTTCTCTCTTTTCCAGCGCTTCGTGGCAACTCTCTCACATACTGACTACGAGGACGCAATGTCAATCGTGGACGGACCCTTCGCTCGTCCGGAAGCTGTCGAGTGGGCGTCTTTTATAGCCGTAGCGCTTGCACGAATGAGGCTTTACATTTATTCCAACCCAGAGAATTTAGAGGAGACAATGTTCCGCATTCGTACCCATCTTATGACGGCATCCTCCGAAGATCCGCTGCATCAAGAAACGACTCGTATGTTGGAAAAACTCGAGAAGGAACGCTTCGATGCGTTTTCTGTCACAAGTCATTCGCGAGCAGCGGATACCGGTAACACAGATGTTATCAATCATCCATCACCCTCGCATCTGGTTTCCTCGCTTCCAACAACTAGATCGGACATTGGCGAACGTACCCCGATGACGCAGGATGTGGATGATAAACATGTTCACAAAACCTTACTCCGCTTTTTCGCTCAAGCAACCGATCGAGTGGGGATCGAAGAAGCAATAGAATGGTGCCGGCGCTACCTTGAATCATCTCAATCAACTAATTTTCTCACTTTGATGGCTAATATCCGCTTGGCCCAACTCCTCAAGCGTGCTTTCCACTGCACAGACGACGTGGCTTATCTCAACGAATCAATCACCTTGTTCCGTGACATCCTCAAAAGTCTAGCTACACCATCAACCCGCCCTGGTATCATTCAATGGCTTATTTCAGCCTTGTTGTCCCGAGTCTTCCGGTTCCGTGAAACGGTTGACGTTGAAGAAATGATGCAGCTATATCCCATAGCCGCCGCCGATACGTGTGCGACACTACCCGACCGATTTCACATTTCGTGTCAATGGGCAATGATGACGCGGGGTTATAGGCATCCGTCTACCTCTACCGCATATGAGAATGCTATCTCATTAATGAAAGATTCGTTGGCGTTTGGCCCTACCCTTGAGATACAGCACAATTGTCTTGTCTCAAGGCGCTATGATTACGAGACGCTGCCATTGCACTACGCATCACATCAGATCGACATAGGTCGACTTGAGCAAGCCGTCGAGACTCTGGAACGAGGGAGAGGCCTGCTCTGGTCTGAGATGCGTGGCCTCCGCATGTCAATTGACCAACTCCGTCTCGTAAACTTACCCTTGGCAGAGAGGTTCGCAGCTATTAACAACGACCTTGAGGCTTTGACGACATCGAGCTCAGCTGGTACCTGGCTAAACGATGGCCAAGTTGACAGTAGCGAGCTGATGGACCCATTCGGCCGGTTGGTGATCAAACAACGAGCACTTGTTGCGGAGCGCGATACACTCATCTCCCAAATTCAATCTCTTCCAGGCTTCGAGACTTTCCTGACGACGCCTTCGTTCGGCACCCTCCGTTCTGCTTCCGAGCGTGGACCGGCCATTATTATCAACCATACGAGATGGCGTTCAGACATCATCATTCTCCTCCGTGATGCACCTCCTTCCCTCATTTATACTGCCCACAATTTCTATGAGCGTGCGAATCAGTTGAAGGACAAGTTATTGAGCTCACGAAATCATGGCCTCGAATCAGGCGCGTATGATGACGCCTTGAGTTCCGTACTCAAAACCCTTTATGAACTCGTCGGGCGCCCTGTCATCCAGAGACTCCACGACTTGAATATACCAGAACAGTCCCGCATATGGTTCTGCCCCACTTCCGTCTTTTGCTCCCTTCCTCTCCACACCATGGGTCCAATCAGGTCAGAAGGTCGCGTCAAGTTCTATTTCTCGGACTTGTACATCCCTTCATACACCCCAACGCTTAGCGCACTCATAGAATCCCGCAAACCCAGGGCGCAGCCACTCGACCAGCCTTTGATGCTTCTCGTGATACAGCCCGATTCCAAGATGCCAAAGGCATTGCAGGAGATGCGCGTCATCCAGTCTATTAGCATATCGACAACGACACTTCTCCGGGAAACAGCAACCCCAAGCGCTGTGCTGGAACACCTCAAAGATTACCCGTTTGTCCACATATCAAGCCATGGCAATCTCGAGACGGGAAAACCATTCAACGCGTTTTTCAAACTGTACGAAGGCGCACATCTCACGCTACTCGACATCGTGCGATCGAGGCTTCCCACTGGCGAATTCGCGTTTCTTTCTGCTTGTCACACGGCGGAGCACACAACAGAGAGCATCACGGACGAGGGACTGCACCTCGCGGGTGCGGTGCAGTACTGCGGGTTCCGGAGCGTCGTCGGGACAATGTGGGAAATGGCGGACGTTGACGGTCCGGACCTTGCTGGGAACTTTTACCGGTCGGTTTTCTCGAACAGGTGGGGGGGAATGCCACATTACGAGAGAACAGCGGAAGCTCTGAGGGATGCTGTGCAGGTGCTGAGAAGAAAGAGGAAGATGACTTTGGAGCGATGGGTGAATTTCGTTCATTACGGTGCATGACCCGGATTTGAAGGGGTCTCTTAGAGCTTTCTGTATATTTTTTAACGATTTTTGAAGGCTACTGTAGCCCGAGTGCGCGCCACTTGTCCCTGGGAAAGCTGGCAGGTCTCAACTCCCACATGACTTAGCGATGGGTTGTGGTGTCTCTCCGAGCTATTTGCAGTAAGCCAGTCCAATCAATTGGAGGTGTGGTCAGTATGACATTAGAATAGAGACCATTTTTTCGTGCATGAACAGACCCATCAGTAGTTTGGTGTTCTACTTTTTTCCACCTCTGCAGGCGATTAAGGAAGCTGCGAGATGGTTTTTGAAAGTTGAAGTTGGTGTCGTTCGGGATCCTTCAGTGACACCGGACCTCGGTTCTCCGGCACGGAGTCGCCTTTTATACGGCAAGAAAGGGACCATACATAAAAAGTGGGGATTCAATGAAACAACAAATATCCCATTGCTTAGGGAGAGGCGGTTTCCATAATTTCATGGATGGAGAGGAGGTGAGAAAGCTGACACAAACTCCGGTGCCATTTGTGGGTATACAACAAAAGGTAACTTACAGCAATGAGACGACAAATGACAAAAAATCATTACCACGTATGGGAATCGATCCGCCACTCGCTTTCAAGGCAGGTGTACTTGCTTGCTTTCGAGGCAAGTGGTCTCGAACCCGTGTCACTTGCTTTCAAGGCAAGTGTCATGTCCATTGCACCAGTAGTGCTACACTACACTAGTTGAGGGTCTGGGATACGGATAGGAAGTCGGACGAGAATGAAACCTCTATATCTAATCAAGCACAGCATACCCTCTGATTGAAAAATGACATTGCATTCTATATAATACCTGCTATGTGTCTGCGTGATATGAATTCAAACGAACTAGCAATGCAATTGGAAAAAAATCATCAATGACATTGGTGTTGCCATCGCAATATCGATCAATCATGAACCACCGTTTTTGGCAACGAAATGTCACGGAAAAGTCTAACTGTATTTATGGCAACAAATCCATTCGTCTCATCGATAGTTGGGGCTTGTTGGGGGATCGTTGTACCGTTTTCAAGGTCCCTGCGCCTGATCCGAGGTTGCTCCGGCGCGCAGTCATCGTGGCGCGATAGGATCAGTATTAGCGCCCGCCTCAACAGTTTCACTCGACAGCACGCTTATTGCAAACACGAGGGGCTGTCGCGTAAGAGGGGTGCTTCTCGCCCGTGCGCACGTCGCGCGTCTCGATGCGACACGTGTCCGCGTCTGCTTCCCACTTGGCCTTGTCAACGGGCGCATGGAACGGGCAGTGAGAACGCGGGCTGTGCATATCGACGCCGCGCAAATGCTCCAAAGATTCCGGCCGTGTGGCGTGCGAGTGATTCCAGTGCGGTTCCGGGTCGGTGGAGAAGGTGTAAGATCGAGTGAGAACATCAGGGTCACAGCCCTAGAAGGAAATAT
>Ga0307510_10000273_pt1 | contig 47469 bp, 28 predicted proteins | sample 12_EM_MG_FD_207224 | JGI IMG/M metagenome (GOLD analysis project Ga0307510, IMG submission 207224) | Populus trichocarpa ectomycorrhiza microbial communities from riparian zone in the Pacific Northwest, United States - 12_EM | ecosystem: Host-associated > Plants > Roots > Unclassified | place... | reverse complement strand
AATGATGTGGCAATATTGATAATTCATTAGTTAATATATTAAATTAATAGATATACTTTTCAATCTAATCCTGATATTTTTCAAAATGATTATAGATACAGTGTTTTCTACTAGGATAAAATTTTAGTCATATAAGGAATATATTCTAGAAAGATTTGTTATATATATATTTTAATTAATTTAGATTTTTTTTCTATTTGATTGAGAGTTTTTATTATTTTTCTAGTTTTATTTAGTATGTATTTTTAATATATAAGTTATTTAGAGGAATTGTAATATTGGATTTTGATTAAAAAAGATATTGAATAATAAAAATTTAAATTAAGATTTGTATGTAGTGAATTTATTTGAAAAAAATCTATATTCTTGTCTTTTTAACTCTTTTTTTTTTAAATAATGAATACCACATCATTTAAATAATAAAATAAAAATAGGAGTACTAGATAGATGGTGGTCGGGTGAGGGGTTTCGTTTTCGAATTTTAAAAAAGAGCGAATTTTGAAAGGCAACTTAGACGGGAAGTCGTCTAACTAACAGAATAAAACTCGCCCAATGAGCGAAAAAACAGTATTGGAAGCAGTGAGGTAATTTCATGTTGAGTTGAGGGATTTCTTTCATGTAGGGAGGAGGGGAGTAATTGAAAATGGGTGATAGACAAGCCGTAGATCAGCAGCAGCAGCTACAATCTCCATCGCAGCTGCAGCAGCAGCAGCAACAAGGAGCAGCAAGAGAAGACATGATTGGGTGTGTGATGGCTTTAGAGGCGGCTTTGCTTCCATGCTTGCCTGCCAGAGAGCTCCAGGCCATTGACCGCTCTCCCCATCCTTCTCATCAGAGTTAGTAACAACTATCGATCTCTTTTTTAATTCCGTTGCTTATTATTATGTAATTTTTATTTTTTGTAATTTTCTGAAATACAATACAATTGGAATTGAGGCTTCGTATTTTGGAGAGCATAGATCCAAAACGAAAATAGCTGTAGAATGTAGCTGTATTATTAATGAGGCTGGTATTGCTGCTTCTCGTCATCCCACTCACGCTTGGGGTTTGGAGGGGTTAGGGAGGGAGCAACCCTTTGTATGAAGCCTGAGGTCCACCTCACCTCCCAATGAACAAAAACTAAGGGAATGTTTACCAGGAAGGAAGTGTGGATAGGAGAAAGGATCGATATTAACCTGTCTATTAAGTTTGTTTGGCTAACGAGGGAAAGGATGGAAGCCAATCTGCATCTACTCATATTGGGAGGATTGAAAATTATAAGTAGGCAAAGATAGAAGGGACCCTTCCAATCCTTTCTTTATTTAATCTCCATCCAGACCTCATCCACCCCCCTAAATCACACCCCTGTCTCCTAACAAAAAGACCCTAAAGCTCTAGGAGATAGACAAAGATCTGTAGGTGTTTGCCTGGAGATTCATCTTTTCATTGATGTCTCTTGGTTCATTACTCATCCATCACAACTAAAATTGCCAAGCATGAACGTGATGGTGGAAACTGCTAGAAAAACAAGTGGTAGAGATTTTCGGAACTAAACTTTTGATGCATGTCCTGAAACTGTAGCATGTACTTTAGGCTTTTAGGGAGCAAAATATTTTTTCTTCATTCCTCTTATAACTTGATTTTGCTTTATCCATCCCTCGCGTTTGGCTATTCATCACTCCTTCCATGACATTCTATCACCGGGTCTGCTACTGTTTCAAAAGGGAATGAATTTGAATAGCGTGGCGTGAATTTAGTGTAAACTAATTGAAGTGCTGGACGCATTCATATAGCTAGAAGCCGAGAGTACTAGATTACCAGTTTATGTTTTTAAAACAAAACTATTAAATGATACATGCTGAAAAGTGTTTTCTTTTTCAATTGTTCCAGTTGATGTGGAGAGACATGCCAGGGATTTCATGGAGGCTGCCAAAAAGCTTCAACTGTATTTTATTGGTCTGCAACGTGAAGATCAACCAACCATGTCTGAAACACTGAGGAAGGTAAATTTCCACCACTTGCTCCACTTCCCTAAAGCATCATGGGGACTCTGATGAAATGGTGTGTTGCATCTTAACAGGATATTGGTATGATGGAAGAAGAGTTGAAAGTAAAGGATGAGCTGATCAAGAGACAAGAGAGATTGATTCAAGGGTGGTGGAAGGAATTGAAAGATCAAGCGGAAAAACACAACACTGAATTAGAGAGAGTGTAACAGAGCCTGTTAGCATCAGACATTTGGGATGCCAAACCGGGATCAATAATATTTATTTTTATTCAAGTGCTTGCCCGGCATTATTTTATCTTTTTTCTTCTTCTTTTTTTGTTTAAATCGGGCTTAGAGCCCAACATTATTTTATCCTTAGCTTTCGAGTATGTGCGATTAATCAAAACACCTTCTGATAACAGCCATGCCTCGAAGATTGACTGAAAATGGCCAATGTCTTTGGGTACCAATATGTGATTATATCTGGCAACACCGCAACAGCATTATCTAATTTAATCTGCAACATTACACTCAAGCAAAAATTACTGTTGAGTGATTCTCAGAAGCAAAGGAAAATATTTGACAGAAGTCACTCATAGCTACAATGATACACGAAAAATCTAAACCTCCTGTTCAAACAAAGAATGAAAAAGATAACAGGACACGCTTGCAAGAAGTTGAAGGTCCTAATGTCAGCCCTCCCCTAGTAGTAGCTGAAAACCCAATCATTTGTCTATTTCTTGGCGTAGGTAATTAACATTGAATTCTGCTGAAGTATCTTGAATCCCTGAAGTCCATGCATTGCGCCTGTCGATTGCATCTCATCTCCATACTCTACAAAGGCAATGCCTGGCTTTGCTTCCACCATCCTGACCTCCTTAAAACCGGGATACTGCTGGAAGAGCATTTGCAGCATCATTGGAGTAGTCTCATTGGGAAGATTTTGAATAAACAGAATGTTATTTGGTGGAGCTGGAGCCTCAGGAACCATAGATTTCACACCACCTGGATAGGGTATTTGTAATAGCTGCAACAACAATTTGAAGGTCAGGATCATAATAAGAGATATCGAACTTTCTTTTCACAACAAATTGACAGCTAAGCTTCACCAGTTTCTGAAAACAGGCTGTATCCTTTTGAATCTCAGCAACGAACTCTTTCACTAATTAATGGAAGTGAAACTAATTTCCATAAGTAGTTTATCATTAGCCAAGGTAACTAGCGATGGATTATTGTTTGATGTTTGATAAGTTGATCAACATAGGATCAGCAAATAATGGTTTTCCATCAGCAAAGAGAAGTAACACTCTAGATTAACTGACTAGAAATGCAATCCTCTTTGCCTACTTCAAATGTATATATATTATAAATGCTGGCCTGCTCTCTGTACTTTATAGCAACCAAAAGTTAGTTGGTAAAGAAGTCAATCTTAATTTTCGAATCCAAATATAAAATTAACTAGCTGAATTTCAGGTGAATAGTAATCACAAACATGCTGTCAAATCCATAATCAATTAAGATACAGAGGAAGATGAAATTAACCTAAATACCACATATTCTAAAGAACCCAGTAGGGTAATCCTAATAGAACAGAGAACATGCTTACAGAAGGTGTTGTCCCGTAGGCGCCGCCATAAGCAGGGGTCAGACCCACTCCCACTTGATTAGCATCATGTTGATCTTTCTTCTTTTTCCCTGCCATTAGAAAAATATAGATCTCAGAGGAAAATAATTCATAGAAACTGAAGAAGCATAATCTACACAATGATACATCTATCCCAAATCGGTTCCACATCTCAAAGTAATATCAAGCATATGCACACTCTACTGTTTCACAGCCATGTGTGTTTAAAAACTTTTTATATTTTTGGTTATGAAAGGGGCCAAAGGTCCAAAACAAAGAGCTAACCACTACCACAATCACGACTATTCCCTGTTGCCATTAAATCACCTTTTGACTTCTCCCATTAAAAAGCAGGAGTGGCAAAAAAATACGGTCCTGAGTTCTCAGCACAGAAGTTCACTATGCATATTGTTTACAAACACAAGTACACATTCTGTTTCATGCTATATATATATAACTTAGAATCATAGTTACACAAATCACTCTTTCTATAATCTATATGAGCAAAGGCCATGACATCAAAATTGCGAATTTGCGAAGTCAGACAGTGAATACAAACAAAATTACTATTGGTCATGTTCTATCCTTGCAAGATCCAAAATAAAGGTACATAAAAAAAATAAAAAATGTGCTACTACTCCCACATGCAAAAAACAGAAACACTATAAGCAAATGCTTGGCACTTATCAGTGAGTTTCTCTGTCATTCACTAAATAAAGAATATAAAAAAGTGTGAGAGGGAAAGATAGAGATGCCTTACCTTTTTCCTCATGCCTCCTTCGTTTTTCCCGTGGAACAAAAGTACCATCAGCTTTTGCTATGATATCCGATTTAGTTTTTGCATATTGTATTCTCTGCATTAGAAATATTTTTCACCAACATTAATTTTTGGCAAAAGAGAGGGACCCATGCTTTACAATAGTTGAAACATGGAATATGAGCTTGGTCAATTCGAGGAAAAGAAACGTAAAGGAAACATGTTTAAATATGGTTCTCTGCCAATAGATTAAACAGCAAAAGAAAGAAAAAGTTAGAAACGTGACAAGGTTCTTCTCTACTAGTAAATAGAAAGGAACAAATTCCACCCAGAAAATTATTGAAGAACCTTTATTTTTACTGATTGATGCTGCAGAAGTAAGAACGTGTATCTTACAAGCAAACTAGGATCTAATTGTTTCTAATTCAAGCTATGAAACCAGCAATGCACAGAATAAGATATGGGCAGATAAGCACTAGAAAGAGCAGCCACTCCTTCATCGATCTGGGGGGGGAGGGGGGGATCTAGGTCCATTTGAGCCCTCCTATCCAACCCAAGCAAGACATTTAATATCTAAGGAAAACATTAACCATTTTTTCACAAGGTTTCCTAGAGTTATTAAATCCTCTGCAATTTCAAGAACTTTCCTGTTGAAAAATGTGATGCTGACTTGGTTCATGAATGTTCATAATAATCATTTCATGTTTATCATTCCATAATTAATGTTTACTTCATGCATTGTTTAATTCACACATTGTTTGGTTCATGTATTGTCCACATTAAGTTCTTGTATTTGGTTTTTCCACAACATGAGAAACTTGTCACAACAGTTTTTTAGAGTTTTCTTTCACGAATACAGAGGTGTTCTTTTTTACTTTGTTGTAGTTAGTGGATCTAGATACAGTCGCAAGTTTTCTTGATCTTTTGTTTGTTCAACTTTTTCCATTAAAATTCTGCCTAGAAATCTTAAATAACACCCATTGTTTCACATATGAACACAAATAGGATAATTTAAAAACTTCAAACATAATATAAGAAGAAAGAAACCCTAACAATATACATACATACATACATGCATACATACCATGGGCTTATCATAAAAGGGGAAAGACTGCATTTGCCGTATAGCATTAGAGGCAGACTGAACATCCTCGAAAATAACCCAAGCTTGCCCTTTGTGTTTCAATGTCTTGAATGCCAATATCTCCAGTATCTTCCCGAATTGCGAGAACACAGCGTGCAGCGATGTCTTCAACTCTTTTTTTTTTTTTTTCCAAGTCAGACATTATCACATACAAACCATATATGTGAGAAAGAGGACGACTATTGAAAATTAAGAAGAAAAAAAAAGGAAAGAAGAGGGGAATCTGACATTACCATCGATTTTGATCTTCTCGTTGAGATTGTTGATGTAAATAGTCATGTTCTGCGAGACATCAGTGCCTGTACTATTATTGTTATCTCCCATTTCTTTTCTCTCTTGTAATGCCATGATTTCCAGCTCTAAATTTTGTTGGAAAAGAAAAAACGAAGAAGAAGAGACTGAGAGCTAGCTGTTTTTGCTGATAAATACACGAGCAAGACTGGGGGGTTTAATTTGATTTCTTTAGGGTTCTACAATCTACATTTTGCCCAAAAAATCTAACAGCCACTGAAAAAGAGGGAGAGAAGCAGATGTGAGTCAGGCCCAACTCGTCTGCCCAATCCACCTACTTGGATTATGAGTAAGTAGCTTGGCCCATTATTAGATAAGGTTAATTTTGGGTTTGGCCCATTATTAGATAAGGTCAGTTTTGGGTTTGGCCCATTATCCAAGGCCTTCAATCAAGCTGGCTTCGAGAAAAGAGAAGGGCATGCAATTTGACCTCTAAAATCTTGAAGAAGAATGACTCTGTCCGCATATATTAAGTAATACTCTGAGGAGTGGGGAAAGCACTGTAGCTTTCCCCGTACTCTTATATATTATAATTATACTTATAATAATATAATAATAATACATATACTAAAATACTCTGACTTATCTTTTTTTTTTTGTTTTTAATTTTTTTTTGTTTTTTTTTTGTTTTTGTTTTTTGTTTTTTTCTTTTAATAATTTTTTTAATTTATTTTGTTAATGTTATTTTTTTATTTGGTTATCAGATTTTCATGACACGGATCCCGAGTTTGACGGGTTAACCCATAATTTTTTTTTTACTTTTTTTTTTAATTAATGTTTTTCATTTAGTTTAGTTTGTTAATGTTAAATTTCTTTCTATTTAATTATCAGACTTTCATGACACGTATCCCAAACTTGACGGGTTAACCTGGTTTGACGGTTTAACCCATTTAACCCGTCAATTTTTTTTTCTATTTAGTTATCAAACTTTCATAACGTGAATCCCAGGTTTGATGGGTTAACCTGGGTTTAAGGGTTAACCCAGTTAATTCAAATTTTTTTTTCTTTTCTTCATTAATTTTTTTTCTTTATTTTTTTCTTTTTTATTAATCTATTTAATTATCATACTTTTATGACACGATCTTGCAGTCAGATCCACATCCAAGGCTATATATTAGGTCTGGTGTTGCAGTCAAACTCACTTAAACTTAGGTCATGCAAGTTTAATGTTATTATTAATATTATAAATATTTTTTTTGGGTCAGGCGTTACAGTCAAATCTAAGACTCTTGGATGTAATTTTATAGAAAAACCTAACATTTTTAAATCTTAAGTTTTTTTTATTTTATTTATATATAAAAAAAATTAATCCGCAGCATCACGCGGGTGTATGATCCCAACCTTTGTAACCAACACTAAAGTCACATTGCATCTTTTGGTATGCAATAATCCACGTAGCCTAGCTAGATTAGGTATTAAGTAGGTCATTTTATCACCAAGTATACCAGGGTAATATTCAAAAAAAATTATTTAAAATTAATTTTTTTATGTTTCTAAATTGTTTTGACGTGATGATGTCAAAAATAATTTTTTAAAAATAAAAATATTATTTTAATATATTTCAAAGCAAAAAATATTTTAAACCGCAACCGTTATAATAAACAAATACACCACCCGATTATTAGAGGATAAGGATGGAAGAACTTTGGCTCTCGTCAATTCTCAAGTGGCGTGAGGACTTTTTCTTGATGCATGCATATGAACGTTGTTTGATTCCCAGTCCACTTCATTTGGTTCTGCTCTATCTTTTTTTAGTGCTCAGCTTCCCTGAATACAAAAGGAGACAACGAGAAAACAAAGCAAGTGACCACCAATTTGAGTAATATCTTATGGCTACTTGAAATTCATGCCAGCCTTGTTTGTTGTTGCTTGTGCCTTCTGTTTTGCTAGGGTATACTAAGAATGGCTCTGTTCTTGATCATTTACATCGTTACCTACAAGAAAATAAAAGGAAAGGAGTTGACTAAAAGTTTGAGTCATTCAGAGCCACTCAGGATCTTGACAGATGATTTTTTTTATAGAAAAAAAAAGGTGCTGACAAAGAAGTTTTTAATGGGGCACGTCAAATGCCATTAATTTTACATCTATCAGAATTTGACGTGGTTACCAAATCTGTCTTCTAATCTAGGCAGTCACGGAAAACGAAGAACCTAGCTAGATTTACTGGATCAGTGACGTTACGTTCCAACTTGGAAAAGCAGACTTTATGCTAGATCATTACAGTTCACACAAGTTGCTGGAAAACCAGCTATCTAGCTCCATTGAGCAGCTTTTAATTACTGGAGGCAATGACTGTCAGGAGACAGCTGCAGCCTCCATGCAATCGTAAGGGTAAAGAAAAGAGTGAGTGTCCCACGGACTGAACATGATTCATGACAAAGTTAGAGCGCAAGGAGTGAAAAAGAGATTTTCATGCGTATTTTAGGACCACAATAAATCTTTTTAAGAAAAGGTAAATAAATAAATGCTAGCAACATAGCTCTTGTCTTTTTATGCGCGCCCCGGTTTCAAGAAAGCTATGCTCTGTCGTGTGGTATTGCTTTGCTGTTGGCTTACCAAATGGAATTTGCCTAGTGTTTCAGAGTCTGAGGCTCTCAATTCTCAAAAGCTTCCAGCTACGCTGCCTGTGGTGGTCCGCAAAGAGATTTTTATTTTGATTAGCAATTTGTAATCGTTCTCAACGTCTAAACTAATTTCTTAATCACGGATTTTTGCTTCTCCAGTGTCATTAGCATTTGTTTAATTTAAAAAATTCCGTCCAACCATTTTTTTTATTCTTTTATGTTCTCTGGAAAAGCTTGATTTTTATGGACTCCGAACTTTCTAGGCTATAAGCGTGGAGCTAGGAAGTTGCTCTAACTCTATCATATAACGACTGTATGTAATTAAACCATTATTTGCAATTACGCCGAAAGATAACATAAAAAGAATCACCGATTCATATGCGTTTACATAATTATCACTACTAGTAAGGGGTGAGTAAAAAATTTGAAAAACTGATTAAATCGAGAAAACCAGAAAAAAAATAATTGAAAAAACCGAACCGAAAAAAAACCGATTAAAATTTTGAAAAAACCAGCCAGTTCGGTTCGGTTTCGATTTTATAAGCAAAAAACCAAAAAAACCGAACCGAAACAAAAAAACCAAGCCAAACCGGTTTGAACCGGTTTTTATCCTAAAAAACCAAACCGAACCGAAACCTGTCGGTTTGATCCGGTTTCGGTTTTTAAAAAGAAATTTCAATTTAATTATTTTTTTTATAAAAATCAAACCAAATAAAAAATAATCAACAACAATGATATGCCCGATGCGAGGGCAGAGAAAACATCTACAAAAGCATATTTGGAATTCTCGCTAACATCAAAATCAGAATCCTTGCCACAACTACACATTTTACGTCAGAGGATAATTTAGTTGTATTTGAATCGGTTTGGTTATTTCAGTTTTAACTTTACATAACCAAAATTGAACCAAATGTTTTTTAAATTTATTAATTAGTTTAATCTTTTTGTTAGTTTGATTTTTTTGGTTTTTTTTTTAACCCTGTTAATTAATCAATATCTAGAAAGAGAGGGAAAAAAGAAGAAGAAAGAGACTCAGCAAAAAGCACGAGAAGCTTGGAACTTGGGAGACGGGGTTTTAATTTCCCTGGACAGGACCTCAATGCACAAATACTCTCCTGTCGTGAAATCGAGACACGACAACATGTTCACGTGAGTTCACATGAGTTAGCGCCTTAGCAACTAGCCAGTAGCATCTATCTCAAGAATTCAATTCGAAATTGGGCACCTAAAGCTAGAGCCCATCAATTTAAAGAGCTGGAATCTGCACATACTGAAAGCCATTTTAGTTAAATTATTATTGACTCTTGACTCAGTCGGAATTCTCCTTGATCTTTCACGAGTTCATTGGGCCAGGAATATGTCTTCCAGAAAAATGAAAAAAAGAAGAAGCAAAACACACAAAATAGGGACCCTCTTGTCTAGTTCAAGTGGACTGCTTATGTCATGTTGCTCACCTAATCATCATCGGCTGTGAGTCCTTTTAACTTTTTCAAGACACCGCTCTCACGCCGCTCTTTCGGCCCGTTTGTTTTTTTACATTGAAAAGTATTTATGTAAAAACTTTTTTTTTTCTTCGAATGATTTTTTTTTGTTTTTATAAATCATTTTACTATACTATTATTAAAAATAAATTTTAAAAAAATAAAAAATATTATTTTAATACATTATTAACCAAGAATATTTTAAAATACCAAACCAGCTCGAAGAGGTCAAAAGAGGTTCGCTTCTTCTTCACATGCTTGATTCTGGTGTGAGAAAAGTCTTCACTCCTCTGACTCTCTCAACCGTTGGATCATCGATGTTTCTCATCATTAATCTGAAGAATTTAGTAAGAGATCAAAAACCAAGTCATTAACAAGGAATTAAGGATACGCCAGGTGTTTTCTTTTTCATTTAAAAAATATGGATATTTTAAGTTAAAAAAAGGGACAGGCGAGAGCGGCAGAAAGAAGAAACAGTCATCACGTGGCAAGAACATAGAAGTTCACTGCATATTTCATAGCGTAATTTGAAAGGGTCCACCGTTTAACCGTAGTGGATGCTATTTCTTCTTCGAGCCTCACGCGTCTCAGTTTCCGTCTCATTCTATATAAACCCCTTAAGGCTACCTTCTCTCCTCACATGTTTTCGCAACCTTGAGCAGAGAGTCCAGAAAAAAGAAAGAAAGAGTGACTCTTTGTTTCTCTCGGCTGCTGCACAAGGTTTCTTTAAGAAAAAGAAGAAGGAAACAAAAATTTCTACTGCTGTTAAGTTCATTCTCTTTAGTTTCTATTACAATGGCTCGTTCTTCCTCAAACGCGAAGGTCATCTCTGGCTTGATCAGCAGGGCGATCAACGGCAGAGGATTCTCAGCTGATGCATCACAAGGAGCTGCTGTGCCCAAGGCAAGAAGCGGTGCTGATGCCATGGTGAAGAAAACAGGGGAGGAGGTTGGCAAGTCTACCGAGAAGACTTCCTGGGTTCCAGATCCTCGTACTGGATTCTACAGACCAGGGAATGTTGCTGAGGAAATCGATGAGGCTGGATTACGTGCTTCCCTCTTGAAGAAACATTGAGAAATCACTATCTAATCTTACTAATAAAATTTGATTACTATATCATGTTCTACGGTGCAAAACGAAGGATCGATGGACGCATGTGTGTTGTGGGGGTGGTTCTGATGCATTGGCAGCGTGGGCTATCGGTGTGTGTGCAAAAAAAAAACAGATCCTGGCTCGATTCGATTACTGTTATGGCATACATCTCTGTCCTCTCTCTGTTTAAGGGACAGAATTCGCAGATATCTTACAGATGTAATATCTCTTCCTTTAAATTTATCATGCAATTACAGGTTATTTATCACACACGATCTCAAATTATTAGTTTTTGTTTCCCTTTATGCGAAAACCATTAATTTTTCATGATATTTTCGTGGCAGCACGCATAGCTTTGCCCTTTCAATTGATGACGTTCAGGTCTGAAACCTGAAAACCAGTTTTTTCAATGATTTGGAATGCCCGCTTTTGATTGGCCAGACACCAGTGACAAAAAATATGAGTCCACAAGAAATACGAGTGGCTACTTTCCTTGTTATATTGCCTATTATCCTTACCGTGTTTTTTAAAATATTTTTTTATTAAAAAATATATTAAAATAATTTTTTTTATTTTTTAAAATTTATTTTTTATATCAATATATCAAAACAATAAAAAAATTAATTTCAAACAAAAATTCTCAAAATTTTTAAAAACATTATTTCTACTATGAAAACAAACATACACTACAAGCAAAGCAACTAACTAATAATTATAGTTTTAGAATTATAAAAGAAATTATCCAAACCAAGCTAATTAATTTAAAAAAAAACAATCTAAATCTAAACCTCCATTTTCATTGTATAAGGAGTGATTCATAATGTAGTGGTTGAGCTAGATTTTTAAATTGTTTTTTTTTTGCTTGGATTAAAAGCTTGTTAATGATTGTGATATATTAATATTAATATTTTTAATAAAAAAATACTTTAAAAAATACAAACTGTGAGGCCCAAAGCATGGTTGAAAACCCTTATCCATGTGATAAATAATATATTTGAACGAATAGGACGATCTCCTCCTAACTTGAAACAAATAAAGCTTAGCCAAAAGCAACACCTAGCTGTTTACGCGTAGTCAGTCTATTACCATATATTTTGATTATAGCGTGCAGTCTAATATTACCATTATGCTAACTTTGGTGTTTGATCAATCTAATAATGTAGGCAACACCATCAACAGCAGGTCCCTCACCAACCGAAAATTGCATAATTCACTCCTTGCTTGTCTCTGCCTTCCAAATAATTTATCAAGATTCCGCCGCTGAGGATGGCTTCCTCTATTTATTCTATGCCAATTAATGGTTTAATAATCGAACTCGTATATAGTAAGTGGCGACAGCGGAGAATTTCTTCTGTCATCCTTTACTGGGTAATTCGTTAAAGATACCTAGCTACTGTTCATCTGTGGGATCGTCATAGTTGAAATCGCATAATGATCTTCTAATATTATAATGGATGGTGAGAAGGGAAGTTAGGCAAAGTTCAGTTGCCAGTTTGTATATATATTTTATTTTATTTTATTTGTTCTCTAGCTGTATATATAAAGTTTGCGATGAATCTGATGTTGCAATGCAAACTGCAAAAAAGCCAGGACTCGCTGAATAGTCGAGTCTGGCTCGCAGAAAAATAAAAGCTGCCTGATTGTGACAGTGACGAGGGAAATGCACCGCTTTTCTGTTGATTTTGAGCAGGCAGTAATTTCAACAATAATATAATATTATTCGAATTCGAAGAACAAGATCGAAAGACATGCATAGATCTGTCACACGAGGACGATTCTCTTGTGGGTTCACCCAATATTTCAGGGTTTGCTTGCAAAAGGAAAAATCTTGAAGAATAGAAACTCAATTTCAACTAGAATTGATAAGATTCTGGAATGGATGAATGATTGGGTAACAAATTAACAATGCAATGAACCTTGGAATAAGATATTTTAGATTGCGGGTAGAATTTGTTTTTGAAAAATTCATGTTTTAATTTTAAATTAATTTTTTCATATTTTTAAATCATTTTAATATATTAACATTAAAAAAAATTATTTTATTATATTTATAAATAAAAAAACACTTCAAAAACAGCATCAATCAACTTCAATGCATAAATTCCGATGGAGTTTACCCACGAATTAAATTTAGGAAATGCTTGTGATGCTAAATTTCTACGCGTCCCAAATAAGTCAATAATTTATAATGGTAGGAGCAGCGGAGACGGTATCTTTCGTGTCAGGTCATGATGGGTGTCGTGCATCAAGTTTCTTACAAGACGAGGTTTGTTTTGGTGATGATATACGGGTTAATTACACCAGGATGGGAGCCTTGTGCACAGAATCCTGTTGTAATGTTCCAGTAGCAAACATAAATCAACAAGAATTGAGGTAGGATTTAGGAACGATGTTGTTGTTTCTCCTTCTTTTGGCACATGGCAGTCTTCGTGTTACTAATATAACCGTGCTGTATCTCCCATTCGGATTTTGGATGGAGTATTTTCTCCGCATGGAGAAGAAAGACGTGGGAAACATATATTTCACGTCGCATGATCAGTTCAAGGAGAAAAAACTTCATGAGCACGTGCTCATCTTCGTTCTGTCACAGGCAAGCACAGTTAAAGAAAGTTCTCCGATCCTGCCTTTTGGATTTAGTGAAAACCACAATATACCTTTCTCCAAATCAAGCTATGGGCGGCGCTGGCAAACGAAAGGCAGCAGGACAGTCCCTTGATAAGACAGCATGAAATGATGCAGCTTCCTCAATTTCACGCTCAGTCAAATTCGTGCTTTCCATGGACCAGAGAAACTTCTAATCCGTTAATCCCCAGAGGCCCAGTTTTACTCCTCTACGTTAGCTCTCTGCAATTTAATATCGTTCTCCAAATGCAAGCCCGTGTTAGGCATCACTGCTCTAGGAGAGGCGCAATTGCAAACAATGAGGCAGAGAGCCTCTTCAACAAGATAACCTCATCAACTCCAAACCAGTAAGACCACGAAAGATACCTACACTCAACAAATCTGACTCAACTGAAATCTCGATCCTGAGTGTATGACTATTTTAAGACCTTGAGCATTGCATGAGAAAACATAACAAGGGAGAATAATACTTTACTTACCCTGCAAGGTCCTAACAGCATACACGAATTCCAGCTACCAAAGAATTTAAAATCCCCACCAAATATATCAACATTACCTGTATAGCCTCTCAAATCTACTATCTGTGTGTGCTTGAGCTTGGTAGAATAAACTCAGAATACTGAAGCTTATCTGTGAAATTAGATTTTTCAGATAGTCATCCTTTCTTTCATGAAGTTATCATGGGTACTACAAAACGAATTGCAAATAGTGAGAATAATTTCTTGACCTTACAAACTATAGCAAGTTACAAGTACTTATCAACAAGTCCAAGGCCATAGTTTTTCTGCATCTCAAGTGACTAAAGTTGGAAATGACTCGGCCAAATGCCATTCCTACAATACAATTAGCAGCTTGTGATATTGCAGTTGTAATGGCATCAAAGGGGGTATTGTAAGTTCTTATACTCATGGGACAAATACTGGTGCCACTACTCATGTAAGAAAAGTCCAGGTTCCAAATGAGCACAGGGATTCTAAACCAAAAGAAACTCCAACGAGGATCCATAATTCCTTAAAACGAAGAGATGCACCTTTAGCTTTCCGGGCAGAACCCTTTCTGGAATATTGGTTAGACGCTGAACACATACCCTCATCCTCATATAGTAGATAGATAGTTCTAAATAACTTCTTTCAAAAGTTACTTTTCCTTATTATAAAAGAAGAAACATATAGAGTTCAAAGCAAACATAATTAGGAAAGCGGTGATTTGTTGCAAAATGTCCATGCAGCGATGGTTCCGCCCAGAATCAAGACTGGTTTTCCGTATCAGTTTGAAATTTGAATGATTTGATAGCTTCTACTACCAAGTTCTTGAAATAAATTTAACAATTGTGCCAGCATCTCCAATTTGTTGACAGCATGAAGAATGTAAGGAAACATCCTAAAACCCAAAGCGAGCCTACGCCGTGCTAATTGCTTTACGGACAATGTTATAAGAAAGCTGCATAAATACGGTTTACAATGTCCAATTCTTTTCCTTCAAGAAAAAAAACGATTCAATTCAATACCATGTCAAACTAAAAGAAAAGCATCCCATTATTCATCCCTTCAATATCCATTAATTAACAGGTAAATAAATCCCTAAAAAGAGGAAACAAAGGGGTTTGATCTAAGCTTGGTTGCTAACTCAACATTATTGCAATTCAACCCACACCCACACTGTGGACACTCATAGAAATTATCGATTGGAAAACTGGCGGAAGCGATTCCAACAGAAAAATCGAGCTCATCTCCATTTCTAATAACCTCCACAATATTTAACCAAAAAAACAGAACCTTCACACTTACTCCACTCAAACTCTTTAGCCTGTTGTCGCTTATGTAACCACTGATTGTGGATTTGTAGTTAAGCTGATAAGAACCTTCCACAGAGAAACTGCACGAACCGTTCAAAAAGGCGCTGAATTCGCCAGTAGTTTTGTCCAGTTTGTAGCCTGTGGCACCTTTTGGGAGAATACCGATCGGGAAGTTGTATCCAGCTATGATTTCATACACCGTTGGCAGATTGTCGGTGATGGTGAGAGATGATGAAGTGACGAGCGGTGATAGGATGAGGAAGAGGGTGAAAATGGCGGTGAAAGACATTGGGGTCGCTCTGCTTGGTGTGAAAAGGATTCGTTTTTTATTTTTGTTTACTGGATTGAGGTAAATTTTGTTGATTTCTGCTTGGGAAGTCGTTGGAACTCGGTAGGACACGTAATGACTTTTGGAAAAGTAGTTGGTGAGTGCTGATTTTGTCACCATCGGAGAACCTAGATAATGTCTCTGGTTTTCTTTTTGTTTCTTCCCCTCGATATCATCAATGTTTCATTACTGCTCTGCTGATGAACTTAACCTTATCAATCTTTTACTGCAGCAAAACAATGTCGTAAAGCACTGTTCTTTAACATTCATTTACCTGACTTAAGTAAATTTTCCCTTTTCAGACCCTTAATTTTCTCTTTCAACTCGATCATTGAACTTTCTTTCTTCACAATTTCATCCTTAAAAGTTGTGTTATCATGATTTTAACACATAATTTTATGGTAATTAGAAACTTTAACTGATTTTCACATATTCTAGGAAGAGGACTAGCTATGTAATAAGAATAATAGCCGGCACCTTATAAATTCTATCTAAGATAAATTGCGTTATTGTTTATTAAAAAAAGATGGATATTGTGCTTGAGATTGTTTAAACTAGCATGTTTTTGTTTTAAACTTACATTAAAATAACAGTTTTGGGCTTGGACCTTAAAATAATATGATTTCTATTTTGACAAAAAATACATATTGGACTTGTGAGGTTGATGAGTTATCGATAGGCATAAACCCATTCCAGATTATATTAATTAAAATGAATCCAAAGGTAACTACTCGCTCTCAATTGACCTATGTGGAATCATGTCAACTCAGCCTAAATTCACTTACTACATGAAAAAAGATATTCCAAACAGAAAAACAAATAGCATGAATTAAAATGACATAAACATGTATTCACCAATTCAAATACCTTATACTCAACATCCAAAGATAGGAGCCGAGAACGAGTCATCTAATCTTAGGTAGGGATAATAATGTGTACCCACGAGTCGGATTTCTTGATATTTATATTCTACCCATTATCTATCGAGCAAAAACTTAGATATTCATAAATTATCTTTCGGGTTTCGGGTATTCAATGGGTGTCCATTATCCACTATTATTTATTAATCAATAAAAAATAAAATAGTTAAATGTGTGTGTGTGTGTGTGTTTTATGTTAATATTAAGGTATGTATATAAATATTCTATAATTTTGAGTATCCATCGGGTCCAAAAAATACTTATCCATTCAGGTCGGGTCGAGTCAGGTCAGTAACCATCAGTTTCAAATTAAATTGTCATCCCTAATCCTAGGTTGAGTTCTCAAGATAAATAACAACAAAAACATAACAACAAACACAAATATTCGTTAAAATAACAAAATATATATTGATTACTTCAAATACCTAAAAGTCAACATCCTTGGATAAAAGTTGAGAATAAGTCATTTCATCCTTCTCAAGATATATAATAGCTTATACATGTCATCACAAGAAACATAAGCATGAATCCACTTATTATATTACCCGATAATCAACATTCATAGATAGGAGTCGATAATAGGTCCTTTAATCCCGGGTTAAGTTATCAAATAAAAAACATTTTACACACATTTATATCAAACAAAAATCATGCAATACCAACATAAATATGTATCCATTTATTCTATCACCAAATAGTCAACATCCAAGGATAAAAGCCAATAACATATCCTCTAATTCTGGGTTGAGTTTTCAAATAAAGGATATTTGATAAACATTTATATCAAACCAAAAACACATATAAAATGACAACAAGAAAGATATATACATGCATTAACTGATTCTATTACCTGATAGTCAATATCCAGTGATAAGAAACAATAACGGATCATTTAATCTTATGTTGATTCCTCATATAAAAGACAATTGATACACATTTATATCAAACAAAAAATACCACATAGAAACTCAACATATAAAAGTAATTGAAAAAATCTTTATTTCACCACAAACAACACATCGAATAAACACATATTTATGTATATAATTTTCACATCAAGACCAAATCATAACATCTCAGATAAAAATGTTGCAACCTAATCCTTCCAACCAAATCACAAGGCAATGAACCTTATCATGTGCTCTTGCACTTTAAAATATATTAATATTTTTTAAAAATAAAAGATCTTATCACATGAGTTTTTGGAAAATGTGTGTTCTAGCCATTTTTAACAAAAAGAAAAGCACTCGGAAGAGCAAAAATCTTTTATTCTTTTCTTGAATTTATAGTTTATGGATTTAACCATAATCTAATAATCCAAATCCTTGTTTACGCTAGTCCTCGGATAGAATATGAAAACTATGCGATGCAACATTTAATGTAAAAGGGAGGGAAATCATATTAAAGACAACGGCTTGACAATGGAACCATGTACTTCATAGCTGCATAATTCCTTCTTTTGTTTTTTTTTACACCCAAGCCATTTCACAGGAGGTAAAAATAATTGTTACCGAGTGCTTAACTACAAGTGAATGCTGACTCAGCATGCCAAATGTCATAGCATCCAAATGCCATCATATTTGCCATGATGAGTCAGCATCCAGCTAAGTCAAGGGGCCCACCACACAACTTTCAACATTTCCAGAAAAGCAAAAATCAAGGACAAAATTTAATTAAAATAACAAGATTAAAAAAAAAAATGGAAGGTGAAGTGTTTTAAATTGTTTTTTTTTTTAGTAATTGCTAACGGCCACAACTTCTCCAGCGCCAGAATGCAAATTTAGATTTTACGTAGGGATATTGGAAAAGTTTTTATATTTAAAAATACATTAAAATAATATTTTTTTTATTTTTTAAATTTTTTCATATTAATATAAACGATATAAAAATATATTAAAAAATTAAATTTTAAAAAAAGAATTTTTAAATTTTTTTCAAAAAACCAAACCGGCTGTAGACTGATAGACGATCGATTCCCCATTTTTTTTTTAAAAAACGTTTCCTGCTAAATAACTTTGCATACGAAAAAAATGGCAAAAAGTAAAAGGAGAATAGAAGAGACACATTATCAGACCGCACAAATCAATCGGAAGATATTCAAGAAAAAATGAATTACGAAAAATGAAGACAAGACAATTAAAAGACAAAAACATTAATTTATTCTGGCAAATGCTAACGAAGACAAGTCACTGGGACCTACATAAATTTCTAAGAAGAAGAGAATCGACGACTGAGCCTGCCTTTCCTCAAGTCGACATCTTTACAATCAAAGCCACATCCACAAATGGGGCACTCAACAAAATTACTCACAGGAAAATTAGCAGAAGCAATCCCCACAGAAAATTCTAGTTCATCTTCATCACGAGTCACTTCAACAATGCTAAGCCACAGGAAGAGCACCTTCACTTGAATCCCACTTAATTTTGAGAGCTTGTCTTTGGCTATCACACCCTTAACAGTGGACTTGTACTTGAGCTCATATGAATCGATTTTGAATGAGCAAGTGCCATTAAGATGGACTGTGAACTTACCTGTTGAGTTGTCAAATTCGTAGCTCGTTACTCCTGCGGGAAGGAGACCGATAGGAAAGTCGTATTCCTGGAGAACTTCGTATACTGTTGATGTGTCGTCTGCATTGACGAGTGAAGATGCTGAGAGAGCTAGAACCAAGAAAGTTGGCCAGAGGGAAGCCATGGGAGAGATGGATCTTGAGCGGAAAGGCGAACCCATTTCATCTGTACTCCCATGTGGACCTGCAAGTCTCTTTATCAATCTTGTGTAGTTGGTTTATTGACTCGTCGTTGGGACTTGGGAAACGGGAAACGCGGGGTAGATATATGTTGACGAAGCCTGAAAATGGCCTACTGTTCTACAAAGAGTTAGGTAGGCTAGTCCCTTGTGGCAGTTAAAAGTGGCGGGGGACACCCGTCTCTCGCAGATATTGCCGCTTTGACTTGCACGAGGTTAATATACTCTTTTTAAAATTAAAAAAAAAACTAAACGACATTATAGTTATATTATTAAAAAAAAAAATGATACGGAGAAAATATTGTTCATATATACATAATTTATTTTGGACGAAAACAATGTTTTTTTCTTTCTTGGCCTTAAAAAAAATAAAATTATTTGCCATGTGTTTAAGAGTAAAATAATCTGACTTTGGATGATTTTGGAATTCTAAAATTGATTGGGGAGCACAAGTATTTTATGTTTGGACTGTGTAGTGGATTTGCAACACTATTTTAAAAGAAATTAATTTGTAAACTTGAACTCTGTTAATTTTGTATTTTTAATTAAAAATACATAATAAAATAATATTTTTACCGAATAATAAAAAAAAAACTAATGGATATACAATAAAAAGACTTTTGCACTCTAATATAGAATAATTTAACTCTTATATTAAAGGGTTTTTGTGTTATTTTATTACTAGTTTTTTTGTAATTAATTGTTTGGAGGTGCATCATTTAAATATTTTAATAATTAAAAAAAAATGACGTAGTAGCCATATTTGGACATGCAATTGATTCCAACGACCAAAAAAGTCATTTCAGGATGGTTTCAGCTTCGTATCAGCGTCTTTTCCCTAGATATTTGGTGTGAACTAATTTTTCAAGTCAACCCCTAAACTAATATTTCGGAGTGGCTTCAGCTTCGTCTCAGTTTGTTATTGACGATCATTTTTTTCTTTTTTTTCTTTCATCTCTTTTCCTCGATGTTTGCGCCCTGCCACCTGATTTTTCAAGTCAACCCATAAACTTCTTTTTTTTTATCCCATCCCTGTTTTTTTTTTTTTGCTATAAATTTTTAAAATAATTTATGAAATTAGATTTTTCTTTCGATTTCATCCTTATTCAAATTTTTGTTCTGTCAAATCTGATGATATTTTCTTATTACTATTTCTTGTAGTCTAAGATAAATTTTAGAGTTGTATTTTTTTTAATTCCACCCACCATAATTTTTTTCCCTTATATATTTCATTCACATTCTTTTCTTATTTTTTTTATTTGCAAAATTTTCAAGAGCGGTATTTCTCACCCAATTTAATTTTTCAACATTTAATTGGTTTGAACTTGAGCTTAATTAAGCTCGTGTCTAGGATTTCACGGGTTGCAAACTTTGAAAATTAACCTAGCTTTATAAGGTTTGCCTAAGATTGCTTTATTTTTTTAAATCATTTTTTAAAACTATTTTTTTATTTCATCATTTAATATTTATTTAACTAAAGATTGAGTTCTATTTTGTTTTTCATGCTTTCTATGACCTTGATTTTATCTTTTTTCTTTTTATTTAATTGCGTTACCTCGGGTCTTTTTATTAATTATTCTTTACTAAATTTATTTTTTAAAATAAATTTTATTATTGAATTAAATAGAATTGATTTATTAAACATAGACGGATGGTCACTTCATTTTATTTTGTTTGATTTGCTTTTCCAGGTAGTTGTTCTAGCGACTCGTGCAACTTCTCATATCGTTGTTTGGAATTTTACGATTGGGTTTAAACTGTCTTAACAAAAAATTTTTTTGTGATGAGTGATGTCCACAATGGAGTGATAGTGGGTTGCCAACGATCTTTTTTTTTTTCTTTTTCCTTCTGGGTATAATATTGACGACTCATTTGTTTTGGTTGATTGTTACCAATTGTTTTTTTATGGTTCATCTGCTATCGTTGCTTGTAGTTTAAATCATATTAATATACTACTTCTTTATAAATATTGTTGTCGTCTAAACATCTCTTTTGTGTGCTAAGAATTTTTTGATTGGTCCACATTGGAGCACATGTTACCAATCTAGTAAAACACTAAAAGATATAGGTTTTTTAATATACACAAACATTGTTTACTATCTTACATTTTACCAAGGACTCATTGTTTAAAGTTTTTTATTTTTATCCTCAAACTTTTTGTTTTACGTGATTGAATCATTTGTTACCCAAATTAAAAGATAATTGAATCAAATTTGTTAAATAAGGACAAAATTAAAAGACGGTAGACCAAAGTGTAAAAGACACCACAAATGGATGATGGTTTCATAGTTCTCACAAAAAGTTCACTTTTGTTCTCAAAATATACCTATTTGACCCCTCCATATTTTTTCAACTCAATTTTGGTATAATTTTTTTTTAATCTCTAATTTGAGAGAGGACACATATGGATATGTGGATTCTGGTGGTAGAGAAAGAAAAATGTTGTTAACATCGATTTTGGCTACCAAAACGATCAATCTTTGTATCAAGTGATTTCATTTGACGAGGAGAGTTCAATTTAAGCGTTATGTTTTTACCTTGAAAGTGCTTATAAAAACATATATGAGCTCAGAAAGATATTTGATTTCGGGTTAATTTTGAGTTTTGTGATGGTTTTTGAGTTTTTTGAAGTCATGAATGTATTTATAAAGGTATTTGGGGTGTTTTCGATAAAAAAAATACGTTAGAAAATGGATTTTTGGGTAAAACAATCTTCAGCCCCGATCTTTCGGCAACCAGTGGTCGAAATCTAGGTAAAAATCACACGATGAATCGTTTGTCTCAACAAATGACACGTAGTCTAACTCATTTTTAAAAACAGTTTTTATAAAAATATTTTTAATTAAAAATATATTAAAATAATTTTTTTAATTTTTAACATCAATACTTAAAAATAAAAATAAAAATAAAAAACAACAACTAGAGAATATTAATTTAATACAATTTCAAACAAAAAAATCATTTAAAAATAAATTTAATTAATTTGATTTTTAATAAAAATAGAAATATTAATTTATCTAAATTTGATTTCATAATGCTTACCCTGGGTAGTGTAATTGAAAGTTGTAAGAGAAATGGAAAAGGTAGGGTCACCTCCACTTGCTCTTGATGACAGTAAAGACGCGCTCCTCTTCTTGTATATGTATTTTAGGCTTGTACTAGTTTCTTCATCCACGCTATTCATCAACGCAGTCCGCTAAAAGAAGACAATGTCTTCAACCAAAGCATGCCATGTGAAAATCTTATTGGGTGTGTTTGAGTGGTAGTTTAAAATATTTTTTATGTTTAGAAATGTATTAAAATAATTTTTTATATTTTTTAAAAATTATTTTTTAAATTAGTATATCAAAATGATCTGAAAAAATAAAAAAAATTTATTTTAAATAAAAAATTCAAAATTTGAAGGAATACAATTTACAGCACGTTTTTTTTCAAATACACCTGAATGAAGTCCTCCAATCCTCCTTTTACCACCACCCAAGAGGTCGCCCGGACAAAACTCCACTGTAAAGCATAGACGCCATTTTAGTGGGGCCCTTTCCCCTCTTCCAATTGTAAGATGGATAGCTTTCGGCTATTCTTAAATGTGATGAACTCTATCATTGCCTTCCACATTCTCTTCAATTCTCTTATGTTACAACCCATAAGGTTGTCCTGACAGGAGATGGGCAATCGAGCTTCCCCGTCTCATATGACACAACCCAAAAAATACTCCCTAGAGGTAGTGCTTCGGGTTCCAATAAAGAACACATTTGCCCTAGAAAAGATCTATTGACAATTATTAAACCACCCTGCGTTGGAGTCTGAAAAGTTCATTTCAATAGCTAAGCTTCAAGATATCAGTGGCTATAGACAGCTACAGTCAGCTCACCATGAATCTAGTCCAATCCTGGCTCAGTCTGAGAGCAGATAGAAGTTAAAGTCTAGTGGAGAAGGGTCAGCTAGATAATGCAGAAACTCGCGAGCTAGATTAGATTATGAATGGTATATATTAAGCCAGCCAAAATCATGGTTATCTAGAACAGTCTTCCTGGCCAATGTAAAGTTACTGTTAAGAGGCATCAGCACTGTAAGCAGTGGCTCGAGCTCCTGTAAGATGTCATCTTGATGGAAGATTGATTTCTTCGCCTTCACTTATTTTTTTGTTTTTGTTTGTTCCCCCTTTCTTTCCCTGCTACTAGTGGGGCAGGCGGTGGATTTTATCCCCACCTCGTCCACAGCAAGGACGTCTGGGGGGAAGGGCTACGGGTACAGGTCTGACCTTAGATCTATCACAATGAGCAACAGCCCTCATTTACACAACTCAACTCAAAAGAATTCAATCAAACAATCTGATGCATATCTAAGAGAACTATAAGCACATAATATAATTTTCACAACTACTAAAACAATGAGAAGAAAAACATTGGAAGCAAATAAATGTAGCAATGATCAAAAGACAGTAAAAAGAAAGAAGGACCATACATGCAACAACGTGTGAAATCAACTAACGTCCCTGAGTTTTTTTATCAAAGCATCCAGAGACTTCTTTTTTGGATTCTGCCTGGCTCCCCTGCTCCCAAATGTTCCAAATAGCCGATCTGAAGGATCCCTCAACTTCTCTGATATTGTCATTACTTTCCTATGGTCCAACATATTATAACTCCTCTCCCTGATCACAGGATTCAGAAAATTCTCAGGATGATTGCTCAAAAGCAAATTAACCAGTTGCCTTGCCTCAGCAAGTGCTGTTTTCAACTGATTTGCATCCCCTTCAGAGAACAATGAAGCTTGGTTATCAGCAAAAGACTCCAACAATCGAATATCCACGTCAATCCCCATGATAGCATTAACATTAAACCTCTTAACTGAGTCCCCAAGTAAAGCCCCAACAACCATCTCTGAAATGTGAGAAAGAACCTCTTGCAAAACCCTTTTCAGAACAGGAGTTGGCAATATCTGTTGAGCAGTAGAAACCAAAGTTTCCAAATATATCATGACTTCATTCACGTATTCATTGCCGCCCTGCGTGGGCTCATCAGCCATCCAGTTCACATTCTCTATCAACATCATAAAACCATCAACCTTCTGTTTCAGCAGCCCGGATAGCATCTCTTCAGCTGCATCACGAGCATTGTTGAGAGGAAACCGTCGCCTACCCCTCTCTGCCATTCTCAAGGGAATGCCTGAAAGCTGCGCAGAATGACGGAAGAAGAAATCACAAGCACGTTCTAACACGGCCATGTTTGCTGCAACCTGCATAGCCTGGGATACCCCGTGAACTGATGTGTTAATAAGCTTCAATAAAGCTTCATCCAAAACCTCGCTCAAAAGCCGGTCCAAATATTTCTTTATAACATCAAAGAATTCAAGCTGCCCACCATACGACATAAAACTCACAGAATCTTCAATAAAGGACCGCACAATTCGGCAACAATCAGGCACGGTGGATGAAAAAGGTGCAACGTAAGGAAACGCCGGTACAATGTCTGATGTCTGTAATTGAAATGAAAGCACATTCATAGAATATTCATACTCTTTCTTCATCAACATCTGCTCAAACTTATCTGCAGAAAGCGCTTCAGCAATCTGCCTACGACAATCAGACAACAATAGCTCATGGTATTTATCCCTGTGCTTGCTCAAAACATCTAACAAAGAATCAACAGGGTACCCATATCTACGCAAAGTTACTCCAAGCAAACTCACATAATCCTTAATCAATAAAAGATGATTCGCAGTTTGCATTCTAGAAAACTGATCCTCTAATACTGAACACATCTTACTAACAGCGGTTTCCCACAAATTCTCAACTTCCATTCTCGAAATCAAACGCCCTCCAGTCCTCAAAATCTGATCTTCCACAATAAAAAACCCGGCAATTTGTGCGAAAAAAGTCTGATGTGATTCAAGAAATGGAGTCATCGAAGATACCTGAAAATCCGAAGTCAATTGAAGCTTCCTATTCTCAAAATAATACTGCTTAAACCGATCTTCAAGTCCTAACGTCTGATGTATATGATAAGCCCTATAAAGTGGAGTCAAATCGAACCCCAACAACCCATTACCGCCACCATTACTATTACCATCATCACCGATCACACCACTAAGCCCATCGTCCTCCTCCTCCTCTTGCAAAGCATAAACACAATCTCTCAAACTAAGTCTACTCTGTTCTTCAGCTTGCCTCTGCTTAATCCTCAAATCCTCTTCTCTCTGCCTCGCCGCCGAGGCTTGACCAATAGCCAATTGCCCCAAATTCCGACAGGCGACACGAATATCCACTAACCAATCACCAAACTCTTTACTAACCTTCCTCTCTATATGCGATCTAATCTCCGGGATCTTCTTCTCTAGCATTCTCTTCAAAGTAGACGACGGCGTTTTATCTAAGAAATCAGTCTCAATCGAATCCACACACTTCAACGCCATGTAAAAATTACCGCCAGATAAATGGAAATTACATCTAGAACAAAGCTCTAGTAGCTTGATACAAGAGAGAATCAAACTGAGAGCTAAGTTCACATTATTCGATCCAGTTTGAGCTTCGAGGTAGGAATCAAGGGAGGTTAAGAGGGGCCTAGCGACGGACTGGAGCTTGGAGTTGGAATCGGAGAGTGCAGATTTGAGTGAATCGACGTCGGAGAGGAGAGATCGGAGGTCATCAACGGCCAAGATGAAGTCTTGATAGTGAGCTTTGCAGACTTCTTCGATTTCAGATTCTTTGGAGCGAGCGAAGTGGCGGAGATTGTGAAGGAGTGTCTCCGGCTTGCCAGATGCGAAGGCTTTGCGGACGAAAGGTCCGAGGTCCTCGCCATTGCATACGGCGGAGGATAGGAGGAGCTGGTCTTGTTTGTCGGCGGAGTTGTCAGCGTCTCCGTTCGCCGGAGCTACTTTACGGCGAGCCTTTGAGGGGAGCATAGTAACTGATAATCGGGGAAGGGAGGGGGTTTGATTAGAGTTTAGAAACGGTTATCTGGACGGTGGGGGTAATCTGGTTATTTCAAGGGCTGGAGGACACGTTTTTTGTTTGACTCTTTTCGTGATTCTGATTTTGGAAATTCGATAGCGGCGGTCCGGTTAAGGCGGTGTCTGAAATACGAGCACTATCTTTCCTCGTAAAATCTCCTTAACCGGAAAATGCCGGCGTTAACAAAATGTTCGATGTTTGTTAACCAACTAGATTTAAATAAAAAGAATTATCAAATTTAAATCCAATAGCATAATAGGCATTTACAGCGACCTTCAAACTTTCGTGCTCCATGTGTTTACACATGCCCCCACGCTCTCTCTTTCTTTCTCCCTTCGGTGCAAGAGACTACAGCACAATCAGCATTGAGATGATTCTCCCATGCCATGTACAATTTCCCGCTAGCAGCACCCGACTTTGCCTGGAAATCCAAAAATAAAATAAAAATTGTCGTTCATGCAAATAAATCACCATAAAACTATATTCCAAAGGATGCCGCGGACTATAAGTAATGAAATATGGATCTCCCGATTACTAATTAAATGATCGATCGAGGATAAAATTAACAATTGCCACGTAATTTGTATGAAAATAAAATTATAATATGATTTATTTGTATTTATAGCACTGTTCACATGTAAAAGTTCCCCTCAAATCGTCTTATGATCAAGTCTTGTCTTATTTTCCGAATTGAAGCATGATGGGAATGCGGATCAATGGAACACTGCCTTTTGTTTTTTAAAATTATGTCCCGTGCTTATGCTATTGCTAGCTATTTTCGTTTAGCCGGGATAGTAATTTTTTTTTTTAAAAAAAAAATTGAATATACAAATAAACCTTTGTTGATGAAAATAAAATTATACTATCATATATATTATATATTTACGTATCAATATCAAGCAATAGCATAAGCACTTCTCATTTATATTATTTATTTGTATAGTATGAATATACAAATAAAATTATAATATCAAGCATGTGCTATCAACTTCTCAAAATAAATAATTAAAAATTAAATATCAAAATACCATAATGACTTTTAAAGTTATAAATAAACTCGTGTTAAAGGATAAAAACACCTTTAAATACATGTCTTATTTAAATTATAGCCTAGGAAAAGAAAAAACAAAAAAATCCTTAGTCAACAACTCTAGTTTTTTTTTTCTTTTTATATTAAGGGCAAAAAAATATTTTTAGTATTTTAAAGTTTGTGAAAAAATAAAAATAATATTGGTCAACAACTCTAAATTTTATTGATTTTAGGGGTAAAAACATAATTTTACACTGTAAAACATTTAAAAAAAACTCAGATACCCCCGAATAATCTTTTAATAATCAATGAGCCACTAGAAAAGACTAATGAGATAGAACCAAGTTCAAGAGGAAGTATGATCAAACCAAACTAGTATAGCAGATAAAAAAATCAAAACTTTAAATTCGACTATTAAATCAAATTTTTATAAAAGATTCCTGAAACCTATTTTTAAAAAGGAACTACTTCACCAATCCAACCATCATGTGGAATTCCTTGAATTAAGTTATGAATATTCTGTTTCGTTGTTTTTTATTGATTATTCTAGATTTTATGATTTTTTACTATTTTTTTTATTATGATTTTTCATAAAAGATTTTTAAAGAGATAGACCTAATCGAATTAATATTTTAGAAATAAAAATAAGATTTTAGAGTTTTTTTTTTTTTTAATGGTTTGACCTTATTTCAGCATATCTTCCCTCTTTCTATCATTATTGTTGTCCTTCTTGCCCTTTGAGCTGCATAAAAAACTTTAGCATAGTTATATGGAGAAATATAAACATCTATATTTGATAATGATCTACACGTACATAAACATGGCTGCCTCTAAATCCAGGAAGAATTCTATATTGAAGTTTAGGCATGCCTAGTCGAGCAGAAGAAGTTGATACACGTGTCTCGCATAAGTTTTAGAAAGCAGCAACCTATCGTTTAACAGTGAAAACAACAGATTGGACAATTCCATCGGCAATAGGCATCCGATGTTCCTTTCTCGCCAAATGAAGCGAAGACAAGCACACTATGAAAGTCTCGAAGCACAGAAACAAAGGAAATGATCAGTAATCTGCATGAGAAACCTGCTATTTCTTTTTCAAACATTCTTTTCACTTTTTCGTAAAGAACTGTTCTTACATCTTGATAACTGTCCCTGAAACTATAGTTTAGGTTTAAATGAATTGAAGAACAGATTGGATGATACTCTCAGCAAGGGTTATAGAATAATATTTGTGATCATAGGTTCAATTTGGTTGGCCTAGAATTGGCTAATTATTATTTTAACATAAAGTGTGCGTGCGTGTGTGTGTGTGTGTGTGTGTGTGTGTGTGTGTGTGTGTATAAATCAGCTAGCTGAGATGAGACGAGGGCAAGTTGTGGAGTAAGTGCGCCAGCAGCAGAGAGAAATGCATTGACAGACAGGCAGTGAGGAGTGGATGGAGATACACCTAAATTCAGGAGATTTTTTGTCGTTTAATTTGCCACACGTTAAGCGACATTTTTGTCATGTGTTTGTCAAACGAAAGTCTTCTGGAAACGACGTCGTTGAGCCAAGTGTAATGGACTTCATAAACAAACCAGCCCGGCCTAAAACAGGCCCAGTCCGAACTTGTCTGTTCTTACAGTACGTACAGAGGGGTCCTAAAACCCTAGCCTCCGTCTCGTTGGTTCTGTTTAAGGACATTTGATTTGCCTCTCTCAGCAGCAGCAGCAGCGAAGCACCCCACAACAGCAATGGTATCCATCTTTCTTCGCCACCATCTACAAAAAATAATAATAAAAGAAAATAGAAGCCGTAACACTGTAATTATCTCTTACGCACTGTTGCATGTATGTGTAATTGCAGGGTATCGATTTGAAGGCCGGCGGCAAGAGTAAGAAGACCAAGAGGACAGCTCCAAAGTCTGATGATATCTACCTCAAGCTCCTCGTCAAGGTAGGCTGCTAATACATGTCTCTCTCTTTTTTTCTTTTTTCCCTATCTATCTCTATCTTTCTGTTATATATATATTGTTAAATAAATGGGTGGATCTGTGAACAGCTGTACCGGTTTTTGGTGAGGAGGACAGGCAGCAAGTTCAATGCGGTGATACTGAAGAGACTCTTCATGAGCAAGACTAACAAGCCTCCTCTTGCTCTCTCTCGTTTGATCACTTACATGAAGGGCAAGGTTCATCTCTCTCTCTCTCTCCTTATATCACTCTGTTTTTTTCATTTATATTACTTTTGTTTTGATTAGTGATATTATCTGTGTTGTTAATCAGGAGGGTAAGATTGCAGTGGTTGTTGGGACAATAACTGATGATGTTAGGGTTTATGAGGTTCCTGCACTCAAGGTTACTGCCTTGAGGTTCACCGAAACTGCCAGGGCTAGGATTGAGAAGGCAGGTGGTGAATGCTTGACTTTTGACCAGCTTGCTCTTCGTGCTCCTCTTGGTCAGAACACGGTATGCCAAACCTAACCAACCTCTTGGATGATATTTTTGTCAACTGTTGATTATTGCGCCTTAATCAAATAATGTGGCGCATTCAAAATTGGAATTATCTAAATTTGGAACTCTGATGCTCAATAATTAAGCTTGAGGGACTCCAGTGTTATTTTATTAACTGTCTTCATTGACTTAATTATGATTGTGATTCTAGTTGAAACTTGTTTTGTGGTTGAAGATAACAGGCTTATCTAAGATGCTTCTTATACTGGTTATTGTATTTTGGCAAGGGGTGATAAAGTAGCCTAATAGTGTTAGATGTAAAGCCAGGGAATGGGATGTGTGGGAGGTTTATATAATTCACTTTTCCTTAGCATGAACTGTGATTTACTTGATAAATTACATATTAGCATGATGGTTGTACTTGCAAAGAAACATTTGGAGTATTCAATATTCTTTAAGTTTGAAATATGGCTCTCTTGCAGTGTATTACCTTTATAGAAGTAAATGTCTTCAATTCCCTGTAAAGCTAAGCACCATATCAATCCTTTTAAATTTTGGGATGTACTTGGGTTCTCTCGTGATGGGATTATGAGCCTGCCATTGGTGGCGTGTTTTAAACTAGTTCTTTAAAAGTGATTTCAAGTAGATTCAAAGGTTGTCAGCAGTTTGTGTGAGTACTTTAAAAGTGCTTTCAAGTAGATTCAAAGGTTGTCAGCAGTTTGTGTGAGTACTTTAGTTTGTTAGCAAGTTTGCCTTCCATCTCATTTACCAGGCATATGATTGTGGACCAATCTTGGAACCTTCAAAAGTTAAATTCCTAGAGTCAGGCACTTCATCTCACTGTGTTCACAGCGCTAGATTGTTCTCATTATACATGTATAAAGCTCTGGTTGCACTTTTGTTCCTCTTGCCTCTATGTTTCCCTATAATGATATAAGATGAAGCAAGAACAGTGGAAGGAACACATGAGGATATGCTCATTAATCTCGAGCTTTCTTTGTAACCATTATTCTATTACCAGTTTCCTAGTTTTCCATGTCCTTTATGGCATGCATCATGCAAGTAAAATTACAGTGATCAACTTATACTTGATGGTTCTATTCACATGTGCAAATGGTTTCTTCTGCTCCTTTTTGGTGTGATTAAAGAATTTGTTTTGCTTGGAGCCTTGTCACATTGAGGATATTAAGTAATCATGGGCCAATGTTACAGGTTCTTCTCAGAGGTCCCAAGAATGCTCGTGAGGCTGTGAAGCACTTTGGACCAGCTCCTGGTGTGCCACACAGCCACACCAAACCCTATATACGATCAAAAGGAAGGAAATTTGAGAAGGCTAGAGGTAAAAGGAACAGCAAGGGATTTAGGGTTTGAGTGTGGTATCTCACGCAGAAAATACAGCCAAATCCAAGCAGATGCATCTATAATCCAATATGCAACTTGTTTGTTTTATCTTTTCTTTTCTTATCCTCACGTCTTGAACAATTATTTTGTCTTAGAAGTTAAAAGTTTCGGTTTTTCAATATTTTGATCCGAGCAACGATTTTGTTTGTCAACTGGGTGATTAATGGTTTACTTCTGAATTTCAGCAATGTTACCGTTACTGATATCTGAGGTGGTTCGTGTCATTGAGATGATTCGTTTTCATTTGAGATGGCTTATTCGTACACAGAAATACAGTTTGTTCTTCTTAAGAAATAAGGCCTTACAGGGTATAGTGATTTTAATGTTCTTATCAAAAGTTAGGTTTAATGTCGGATCTGTTTATCGACACAAAAATAAAGTCATCGATCCACCCACGTGAAAATGCAAGATTTAGTTGAGATTGGCTGGTGCTTGGTAGTTGGGCCCGCTGAGCCTGGGCAGGGACTCCATGATCGTGTGCATTCTCATCTGGATTACAAACATCCTCTTCGCAGCAGCAACTGACTTCACATGATTGATATTCCATTGGTTCATCAAGGCCAATCTCACATGCTTTGTGCGTCTGTTCCCTTCCTCTTTAGTCACAAAATTGTTTTCCATTGGCTATAGGGCACTTGGAGATGGTGGAGCTGATGTCAACGATTAGAGAAAGCTAAAACTGGATGGACATTTAATTTGAAGATATTCTTCCATGCACATCATCGAAAAACCAAGAAGAAAACATGCATCCTATCAAGCTCCGATTATCATGTCGCTCGGATAATCAGATTTCCCTTCATGCATATCAATTGGCAATCACGGAAAACAAATCTTGTGTATAACAACTTGGGTTTGCTGGTTGGGATTTGTAAAGTGATCAGCGTGAATTGAAGACTTACTCATTATCAAAAAAAGAAGAAAAAAAGAACCGGACAAGTGAAATCATTTAGACGAGAACAAAACAATAACAGAGAGATTCTGTATCTTTTGACATGAAGGGCGAAAACTGGAAGACACCCAACATGGAGAAAATCTCTCTCCAGCACAATACTTCTGTCCATAGAAATCCTTGTTCAGGTTATGACGTCCCACAATTACCAGATGACCTAGTACCTGTTGGGGATCTTACCTTTGGGTAATAAAACTGTAGTTGACTGGTTCTAATTTTGAAGATTTTGGGTCCCGAATATGTGAAGTATTTTCTAGGTAAGATGAAAAGGACACAGAACAGTCTAGGGTACGATAAATCCTTTTATAAGATACAGTAGCGTCAGCACTCAGGAGCAGACAACGCCCAACTCCAACCTTGGGCTCAAAGACCTGTATTTATTATTTGTTGCAACCTATTCACACACTTTTAAGGCCATCCCGTGGAATGGAGCATTGCCGTATAGGAAAAGCAGACAATTGAGTTCTGCAGATATATATATATATATATATATAAAACCTTGAAAGGAACATGTATGAGATGTCTAATGCTAATTAAACTTCTTGATGAAATCGTAGATATGTGAGCTAACTTCCTCTGGCTTTTCTTGGTTGAGAAAGTGAGCTACACCTTCCATTATAGCTACTTCTTGCAAGAAGGGGACATATTTTTTTAACCCACCTTTGCTGATATAATCTTGAGCTCCAGGCATATTATAGGTAATGTCCAGGTCACCGACAATAAACTTCACTGGTACCTTAATTTGTAACCCAGTCCATGCTGCCATCAGCTCCCAGTTTCTGCAACAAGGAACAAAATTGAGTCGAGAAAATCAATTCCTTTCAGAAATGAAGCGGCATCTTTCAATGCCTTCAGCAATCTAATCCGCATCTGCTAATCGAGAATGCAAAAGTTTATGCCTTGACAAATATCTGCCCAATAAATGTTACGACAAAACAATGGAAGAGATCCATTGCTCTGCTGAAACTAATATTGTATGAGAATTGGAGGTGAAATGGACTTGTGCACCAAATAAAGACATGGAAAATGAATCCTCTACCGAACAAAGTGTCTAGTTACTATGATGATAAACAAGAAGATTAATGTCCTAGACATATTTTGACATATATTTGTATTAAAGTCAATAAGAAGAGATTGAGTACACATACAGGTCCAAGCATCGATAGTAGTTCAATCCTCCAGTGAAGCCTGTCTGGTTGAATTTGCCAGCATAATAGTTTATGTCTTTTTCTGACAACCAAGAAGGTAAATTTGGATTGTCAGGTAAACCTCTGAACCCTACCTCTTTCGGTATACAAGGTGGCTTTGGATTACGAGAGGTCAGAAACTTTCTGATTATTCTTGCAGTATCCATTTGAGCAAAGTCTTCTTCAACCTCTCCAGGTTCCTGCCTCACAAGTTTTGAAACTTTTTATGATGGTTAAATCAACCCTGAACAGCATTTACAGCAACTAGAAAAGGACGGCTGAATACCAGGTTCTGCATGATTAGAAGAGTACAATTCCAGAAGGCTATATATCCAAGATAATTCCCAATAAATTCTAAATAAAATCCATAGCACTTCAAAGAGTAAGATATCGGGTAAGAGAAATCCTTATTCTAGACAACTCGGAAGTAAATATGCAACGCCTTTGAAGCTGTTAATGCAATTCCAGCGAAGTTTTCACATAGACATTAATAGCATTAAGGGTTTGTTTACTAACAGAAAATTATTTTTCTTTTCTATTTTCAGTTTCCTTTTTCTTTTCTGGTTTTTGTCTTTCAATGAAAAATTAGAAAATGTGTTCATTTGTAGAGAATGAGGACTAATTTTTTCATCCAAAAATATATGAAATATACCAAGATACAGCTATTTTTTATTTAAAAAAAATCAAAACTATAATTTATAATAGCCATCTTAATATTTTGCATTCGTGATAATAATCTAATGGTAGAAAATTAATTTTATTTCATGAAAAAGTTATGTTGTTAATTTAAAAAAAAAAGAGAAAATACTTATATTAGACTTATAATAAAAATTAAATTCATGACACTAACTAAATATGAAAATCTAAAAAATAAATAATTTTAATCTTTTATATTGCTTAAAAATGTTTGCATATAAAAGAAAAAAAAATTGCACAGTTCATGTCTTTTCTTCGTTTGAAAAACAGTGGAAAACTTGTGAATGAAAACCGTGAAAAACCTCTAATTTTCTGGATAGAAAAGGTATTACTTTATTTTGAAATAGCGCTTAGCTTTGCACTTCCTTTTCACTCTGTGTTGGGTCACTGAGTTGCTCCACTGGTTAAAGCTAAATGTTAAAGAGCACAATCCAAGGAAAAAAATAACACTAAGGACATGATAAAGAATCTAATAATTGTTAAAGTTAATATTCCAAATCTGAACCCAAACATCTAATCTAATAATAACTCCAGCTTTAGGAACATGCGAAAAGTATCAAATCAATAAAGCGATTCTATTCTACCCCCACTGGAAATCAAATGAAAGAATTTGCAACATTTATTACTAACGAACCACCAAACAGGAGCAAACATTCAAACCAGATTTGCCTTTCAGCACTAAAACCACTGCTAAAACAGCAAAAATGAACACCACCCACAATACGAAATTAATAAAATAAAACCCAATTAGTAGCGTATAATATACAAGATAACTGAGGTAGAGAACAAGCTCTGAAACTGGAAACAAATATGCTGATATAAATTCGGAAGTATTTTTCACAAACCTGAAACCTGCAGATATAATAATCATCACCGAATAAATCTCTACTAATCTGGACGAAACTCTTGTGTGGATTCCTGGGTTGGAACACAACACTCATGTTAACCAAGGCCTTAATTCTGTCAGGCCTCAACAAGCAAAAGTACCAAGCCACCATTGCTCCCCAATCATGACCCACCAAAAACACCTTATCGATTCCCAGCGAGTCAATCAACCCCACAAGGTCGCCCAGGATGTGGAATACTGTGTACTCTCTATAATTCTTTGGCGCGTCAGTGTCACCGTAGCCACGAAGGTCAGGGGCTATACAGCGGTAGCCCAGGGAGGAGAGAGATAGTAGCTGGTGTCTCCATGAGTACCAGAGCTCAGGGAAGCCATGGAGGAATAGGATCTCTGGGCCTGTACCAATTGATGCTATGTGCATGTTTATGCCATTTGTGGCTACAGTTGTGTGCTCTATCTTCTCCATCTCTCTCTCTCTCTTTTCTTTTTGGGTTTGTGCTGTGTTGGTGACGGTGATAACCAGTGATGGATGGTGCTGGTGTTAGCTTTCGTTTGGAAGCCGGCTTTTTTTGGAAATGTAGACAGCGGGGGGGAGAGACGACAAAACGATGCTATATTTAAGAAAATAATAATAATATTTAAAGTGGTGTTTGGTAAGAGTTTAAAAAAACAGAGGTGAACTAGCTGAACTAGCTATTGTTTGCCCTTGTGTGTTTGGTATTAGGATTATTGTTATGATTGTTGTTTTAAAAAGGTTATTTTATAAAAGATATATTTAGTTGAGGTTGATTTGGAATATATATATATGGTTAAAACTGTGGTTGAAATTAAGGTTAAATAAAAAGTAATTTAATGTGTTTGGTTAAAAAAATGTTTTTCAAATTGAGATTATAAAATAATTAAAATATATATATATATATATATATATATATATATATTAATATTAATGATTTTTAATTTAAATATTGTAGATTTAACTATTGTTATTACATCATGAAATAAATAATATTGATATCAAATATTTTTTATTATTCCATTAAACTATGTATAATGTCATCACATACGAAATCTATCTAACAAGAACTATATTTTCTATAGTTTCTTAAGCGCGCAACAACAAAAACTGAATTTTTTTTAACTGGGTTGGACCCGGCAAGAACATAATTGGAATTGCAATCAAATTCCACAAATGCTACGTCATTATGCGATATCTTTCTAATTTATGTAGTGTTATTAAATAATATTAAATACTAGTTTTTCGAGTAAAACACAATTTTTTAAAAAAAATTTACAATTTCATTATGTACAAAAGTCATTCGACAAAAACTACAGTTTCCATGATTTTTTGAACGTGCAATGAAATTAGGTAAAATATCACCAGGAATAAAATTGAGATTACAGTACGAGTAAATTTAATTCACCTTAAACTAATTTTAAAAAAAACAAAAAAATATTGTTCACGTTCACGTGAGCAATACAAGTGAAATCAATTAACTGCATTGATTTTTCAGGGGAAAAAAACTAAACTTTTCGCACTGGTTTTTTTTTTTTTAAAAAAAACTGTTCATATGAACAGTACGAAAATGCTGCTTCTCCAAATCTTGCGGCAGGACAGCAAAAGTTGGTGGGTCCTACCAAGCAAAATCACTTTTTTTGCTTTACCAAACGCTGATATGTGTGGCTGTGGATGAACCTCACCCGCGGCCACATTACTAAACAGCCTGAATTTTTTTTCTTATATAAAAGAAAATTATACATTTAAGTTTTAAATGTAAATTAAAAATTTTATGTGTTTGTGTAATAAAATAAATAGAAAATTATGTATATTAATAAACAAGAAAAAAAATATTATTTACTATAACCAAATATAAAACTTTAAAAATCAAAAGATAGATATAGATAAAGATATTTAATTCTACAAGAAATGACATTTAATTAGTTATATTTACTGAATTTGTTTATTAAAATTAATTTTTTATTCAATCAAATGATATTAAAAAAACACATTAAATTAATTAAATAAAGTAAAAATAAAAAAAATATTATACTAAGCTGCACATATTAGAAATATTTTTATTTTGAAATATAAAGTTCTTGTATATAAAATATAAATAAATCATAATAATATTTTTAAATATTAAATATGCATAACACCATCACAAAACAATGTCTATTCAAAAAATTTAAATAAACAAAAAAAATCAGAGGAAAGATTTTAATTGAAACAATTTAAAAAACATGTTAAAAAAGATGTTAGTTAAAAAAAAGTAATATCAAGAAAAAAAATAATAGTCTAGATGTTGTGGCTTAACTTTTCAAACCCGTGACCCAGATCATGAATTCAACCAAGTTCTTTCTCCTAAAATTTATATCAAATTTAAAAAAATTAAATAACCAACTTTTTTTTTACATTAACCACTTTTTTTAACCCACTTTTGTTTTTTTTTTTTTTAATCTAAAAAGCAAAAACCACACTTATAAGCCTATGGCACAGCACGTAGGGCCACAACAATGAAGAGCTCAAGGGATAAAAAAGATTAAAATATAAAATAAAAATTGCTCGAGGTAATATTTTCCCTCCAAATTAACCAAGCTTTTTTTTTTTTTTTACCTCTTTCACCTAATCAGATTGCTCAAATGTCCCTCTGATAATTATAAGTTTGTTATGATATATAAATTATATGTTTATAATTTTAAACATGTTTAAACACTAATCTTTTTTTTAATAATATTTTATTTTGTATGTTTGTAATGATAAACTTAAACAATTTATGCTTATTAGTCTAATTAATATATATTTAGTACTGTAGTAGTTTTATAGTTGGGATTTAAAAAAAATATAAATTATAATTTTATCTTAATAAATATTTCAAGAATTTTTTTAGTAAAATTCATGTAAAACTATAGTATATATTAATTAACTAAATAATTTTCAATATATAGGTCGTGCAAGAGATAAACTGCACCATGAAACAAACAAGACAACAGTCTTTATAACCCATTACCTCCAATCTATCAAATTGATGATGCCACGGCAACTTCAAATATTTGAAACGTGATTGATTTAATTGATGGAATTACTAGCTTTTTAAACCATTCTTCACTGTAAATCAAATAAATTTTATTTTTAACACAAAAAAATAAATATATAGACTTTTCTAAAATGTTTTCTTACATAAAAAAAATCCTAATTGTAAATTAAAAAATAATAATGCATATATTTATTTAAATAAATAAAAAATCATTTGTTTTAATAAAAAAAAATCATTTACGATAACTAAAAACTAAACTAGAAAAATCAAGAAGTAGATATAAATCAAAAATTTTGATATCGCAACATATATTATGTATCAATAACTTTTTTTTATTGGAACTAATATCTTATTTAATAAAACAATAATAAAATAAGACATATTTAAAAAAGTGATTAGATAAAATTAAAAAAAAAACAATTTAAGTATAGCTACACAAAAAGAATATTTCTTGATATCATAAAAAAAAAAAACATTGAAATCTTGTCCGTAAACTAAGTAAAGAATCAATTATATTACATTGAAAAACATTATAAAATTTTGTTAAAAATATGTTAAAAAAATAAAAAAAAATAAAAATCTAGTATTAAATAATAAAATTAATAGAAAAAATAAAAAGAAAAAGAAAATCAATGAATCAAAAAAGAAAAGACCAGGAGCACGTGCATGGACTTTAAAAAGCCCAGGGGAGCAGGCTTTTTAGCCCAGGCCTGTTCGCCTGGGCTGTCTATTTTCTTCTTAAAGTTAAGAATTTTCTGAAAACAAAATAAGCAGAAGATATGTTGTGAAACGACAAGTTGATTGTCTCTTCCTGGATTCTGACCACTGTGTTGAATAGAAAATCAGGGCAACAATATTTTTATCTAAACACTCATTTTAACCCATTTTTTTATAGCTAAAAATGGACTCAAGTACTTGATATACCTTAACAAACACACATATAACCTCAAATAACTCAAAAACCGATTCAAAAATCCTAAATCAAACCGAAACTAAAAAACTTGTGGTGATAGTAATCGTGCAAGAACGGGACACTTGTGGTGACCAAAGCCTTCACACTGTCAGGTCTCATCGTGCAAAAATACGAAGCAATCATGGCCCCCCAGTCATGACCAACCAAAAACACCAAATCGATCCCCAGCGAGTTAAGAAGTCCGATCAAGTCGCCCACTATGTGGAACCCGGTGTGCTCACGTACTGATGTGCGAGCATCGGTGTCTCCATAGCCACGATGATCGGGAGCTATGCAACGGCAAGTGGCGGAGCCGAGTAGAGAAAAAGGGAGCAATTGTCCCCTTAATTATTTTTTAAATTAAAATATTAATATATTAGGTTAGCGGATTGTTACCGAGAAGGAAAGTTGTTATTATTTATTATTATTGACCTATATGTTAATATAATATAATATAATATAATATATATATACACACAGCTCATTCCCTAAATTTTATTCTTTTTTCTTTTTGTTTCTATTTTAAATCAATGGGACCGGTTTAAAAATATAAAGTCCTTAACTAACAAAGAGTATTTTGCGTTCCTTACCTTTACTGTTTTGTTATTTTCATGAGCTGCTATGCCACTTTGTTCTTTTTATTAGTTCTTGTTCCTGCCTCTCTTGTAAGTAAATTTCTCATCAAGTATAATTATGCAATTATTCTATTTTTGTTTTTTACTTTATATTTTAGGTAAATTCTTTTATTTTTTTATTTATTTCATTGTTTAATTTTAATTTTATTCTTTTATAATTAATTATTAAAAATATTAGGGTTTATGATAATTTAGAAGTTTTGATATGAATATGTTCAAATATGTTGAAAATAAATGTTTAAATCTGCTAATTTAATCAATTAAATATTTTTTTTCTTATTATAAAAGAATAAATTAATATTCATGCAAAACCACTATTATTGACATCTCTTGCATTGGTAGAGTAGTTTATTGAAATTTAATATTTTCACATGATTTGTTTATAAGTAAAATATCAAGTAGAAATCATGTTTTTCAAGAATTGTTCCTCTTACACATACACTAGGCATTGCTCCTCAATTAAATATCTAGAAATGATTAAGTATAATTTAATCAACATACTTATTATATGTATATAGATATGCATCGAAATAGGTTTTGATTTTGATAAATTGATGTTTATTTTGCTATGAATTTTATATGGAAAATTTAGAATTATTGTGCAACTCAACTGACTTTTATTTAACAGCGAATTATTGTGTAATTGTGTTAATTATTATGTAGATACTAATGATGATAAAAAAAATCAGCAGGTTCATATTAAATTAACATGTCATTAGACAAGTATTTCAAGCGCAAATTCCTTGAGGATGAAGAGTCAATCAAAGCTTCAAGTCATGTAACTCCATCAAGTTCAAATAAAAGTCATATTGAAATCAACCCCGATAATTATAATGTAAGTTTTTTTAGTTTAAAAGTATTTTTAAATTAATTTTACTTGATATGAATTAATATATATGTTTTGAATTGATTTCTAATACATATTTATATAATATAGTATTTATTAATAATTTGTTTTTTTATTGAAAAAACTCTAGTTCCGTCACGGACAACGGCAACCAAAGAAGGAAAGAGAGAGGAGTTGGTGCGGCCACGAATACCATGGTTCAGGGAAACCGTGCAGGAACAACCGAACAAGATTGCTGGGCCTCTTCCTATTGATGCTACGTGCATGTTTATGCGATTTGTGGCAACTGTTGTGTGCTCGATCTTCTCCATTTTTTTTGTTTTTCTAACGTGCTTGATTGGTTTTGTTTTTGGTTTTTTCATAGTTAGCAAACTGGCCGGCCTAATGACCGTCGCATTCAGAACCTTAGCTTGGATTGGGACTGGGTTTTGAAAGGGTAGCAATTAATTCTGCTAAACCAGCTCTGGAAACTCAACAAGTGACCTAACCATATATAGATGATTGTAGAGACAATTTTAATCATTTTTTTTTAAATTTTACCCAAGATGATGATTTGAAAAAAAAAACAGTATTGTTCTGGAGATGACTTGATTATCCTATGATCTGAGTTCTTAGCCAATAAGATCCTAAATCAAGCATAATAACTATAATATTTAATGGATCTAATCAAATGAAATCAATAAATTAAACAAGCCACTTCAAGAAAAAGGGAAAGGGAAAGGAGAAAAAGAAAAGAGTGAAATATCGGTGTTATAAAATATTTCACTCCAATCACATACAAAGCTTGCATAAAGCTGTTGAAGATAATCGATTGTCACCGCATGACGAGGGACATGAACGCCAACTTGAAAAACCAATGTTGCCTACGAGTTGAGATATAAATTTAAAGAATTATATAAATTATATTTAATAATTTTTAATTTAAAATAATTATTTAATATGGTATTAAAATGATGTTAACTAAATAGTCACAAGTTTAAATTTTATCATTTTTACTTTATTATTAAATACAAGATAATATGAGTTTTTTAAGTTAAAATAATTTTTATTTATATATTAAATAATTATATAAATTATATCTTGAAATCTTTTTAAATATCTAGTGATTAATGTCTCATTAGCACTATAATAAGAGTTGAACAGTGTTATTTATTAATTAATTTGTTTCTAATAATGTAAATTAGCAACAGATTTAGCCATAAATAATCTGTCTCTAACAGTATTTAAATCTTTTTTATTCTTTATTGAAGTTTCTTAAAAAATAAGTAAAGAAACAGATCTACTGATGGAAATTCCATCTCTAGCCCATATCCATCCATCCGTTTTTTTGCAGGAGATTACAAGTAACAAGGATCCTGACTTTTTGCAGATTTTATATAGATTGTAATAATTTTTTTTTGAAAATATATTAAAATAATATATTTTTATATTTTTTAAAAATTATTTTTAATATTAGTATATCAATAATATTTAGAATATTAACTTAAGTTGACTTTGTATTTTTAGGTTTTTCATTGATTTTTTTTTTTAAAAATACTCACATAGCCTTAGTTTCCCTTTACAATGAAAAAATAAAAATAAAATTACCAGTAATGTACCCGCATATGGTATCAACTCAACACCATCCAGGCATCCACCATGATATTCTCAACAAGCTTCATTATACTAATATTGATGAACAACCTCTGTGGGAATTTCTTGTTATATTCAAGTACATTAATCATTCTTTTATCTGATTTTTTTTTATGTTTTCGACAAAGGAATCTATTGTCGCATACCGCGCTAACGCTGCTCTTGAACAGTGGTCTGAATTCGAATACAAATCCATCATCAACAGCTTGGTCTTGAAAGTTATATGTTTAAATGATTTTGTGGTGGTTCGGTGGTTATTGGTTTGCGGGCGGCAACTGGCAGGGAAGTGGATTGTGGCGGTTGTCGTGTTCTTTTAGATTAAAGAAAATCTTATTACAAATATTCTGGGTTTTAAAAACAAGATTTTCCTTCGAGGGAAGAGAGAAATTTACAAAATCAGTTTTGCAGTGATTGAAAGAATTAAGAAGATGGCGGTTTCTTTTCAGTGATGTTCGTGAGGCATGAAGCCGTTCTTATGAAGCATTTTTCCTTGAGCGAATATCAAATATACCTTGAAAGTTGAAACTATTTTTTGTATAAACTTTATTATTAAATTATTTTGATTTCTTAATTAAAAGTTTTTCTAGAGTACTTTATATAAAACATAAAGTTTCTTATAAAATGGTATTTTTGTTAAAAGAAAATATAATTGGATGGAAATATGGACTGGAAGCCTTGAAATAGATGGAAGTTATCCATTGAAAATTTCTGAAAACATGAGGATAGAACAACCATCACCGCATTTCAAGATACCTCCTTAATTACAAACTTAATCAAACAAGTTGCCAGCTGACAGCTCTCTTAATCTTTCAATTAGAACAATATTTTAACTAAAAAGAATTTGCTACATTATTTTTAATGAATCCATAAAACAATTACATTGACAGCTGCCAATACCATTCTTTCGCTTTCCAGGATATTGTCTTGCCTTATTACAGACTGAATAAACAGTTGCGAGAAAAAAAATGAAAGAACAAGCACCAATTTATATAGAAGTTGCTCATATCAGGCCACTAGAGAAGGGAACGGCTGTTTGAGGTAGCCAATCATTCCCCAGCAAGAAGCTAGACACGGTGAAATTAACAGCATCAGTAGCGTTAATAACGTGGAAACCAGGCCATGTTACCCTGTTTGTAGTGTCAGAACCCGGTCCGGTGTTGTTGTATTCTGCATAATATGATGTGTTTAGTGCGAAATCTCCACTCCATATTTGCCAACCAGCAGGATTTATCAGTCCATCCATGAAACTTTGCATATAAACAGTTCTTGAATACTGCTTCCATGGCCTCCCAAGATATGTTTGTACCGTTGCATTGCTTGAAGCCAAATCGTCAGCAGCTTTAATATTACAATTATGTATAGATGTGCCGGTATTTTGGTTCGGATCTGTTCTACCTTGGGCAGTGATGGCATTGAATTGACCACTCATAGGCAGCCGTGGATACAAGTTACAGTTTTGTAAAACAACAGCAGCATTGCCAAATATAAAATCAACAGTACCATAGATATCACACTCCCTGTAGAATTGTCTCAGAGAATGGGTGTATAAGGTATCCTGGTACCCTTCAAAACTGCAACCATAAAATGCAGACAAATCAGCTCCACTTCGAACAGCTACAGCCTGATGCTTGACTGCCCCAGCTGTGTTACGGAATGTGATGTTCACTGCAACAAAGTTGGGTGCCACCACAGCTGCAACAAGGATCACGAATTTGATTAATTAGCTAGATTAAGCCCATATAATTATTTGGTCATGAAATATTATAAAATTAGCTAGGATGTAGTCTAATACCACGTTGAAGGTTCAAGTTCTTACCAAATGTAGCAGAATTGAAAGTAGTCCACCCATCAACAACACTACGATTCCCAGTAATCACCGTTTGATTTATACCATCTCCAACCATCATCAAATATTTCTTGTTCTTTGCAATAGACACATACTCTTCATAAATGCCTGCAGTGACATAAATCATGAAGTAGCCATTACTGCCGTCGGTATTATTTGGAGCTGCAGCGACAGCATCATTGATGGTTGTGAAATTTCCTTGTCCGTCCTGACTCACCGTCACTATATCACTGACCTCTATATCGTTATTCACTGTCTGGAGAAGTTTTCTTGTGCTCACTGACTCGTAAATTGCACGGGTCCTGGCAGACATTTTCATTGGCAATCGTCCATGTCTGAATGGAAACTGCTTGCTTTTAGGCTGCCATGTGCTCCCTCTCTTCTTTTTAGGAACCCAACCTTCGGTGAAAAAAGCTAGAGAAACACTATAAAGTTTTGTGTCATTAGACAAAGGGACTGAGAGATCGTTACTTACACTCGAAGCAGAAGATGTGGCCTGTAGGCCATCTAAACAGGTTTGCTGGTTCGTTAAAATGGCACTTAGCAAAGTTTGCACATTATCAGCTTGCAAAGAAGGCAAGGTTTTACTAGTAGCATTGACAGTTTGAAAGGAGCTCAACAAAAACTCCATGTTTAGATTAGCTAGAAACTGACAATCCTCAAGAGCCCGAATTGCAGCGACGGACAAAGTGGAGCGGCGTGAGAGATATCCATTAACTAGGTTCAAAAATTTACGGGATTGTGATAGGGACTTTCGGACGCAAAGTCTGGCAGAGTCATAGACATTGGTAGATTGGACAGGGAGAACAGATTTGCAAAAGGAAGGGTCTGGGGTGTCCTTGCAAAGGGTTCCAGGGCTGACAGGATCACTACTTGGTACATCTGCTAAAGATGGAGAGGCAAGGAAGGGAAGAAAAACAACAGCCAACGCTACCAGAGAGATGAGCTTAGAAGGCATCATTTTTTGGACAAAGGAGAGTTACAACTAGCTAGCTAAGTTTGAGGAATTTGTGTAAATAGGAAAGCTTTATTTATAGAGGATTGCAAATTAAGTGGCTTATGATTCAAATATTATAACATGATGATTGTTAGCAGTAATATTTATGAAATCAACTTGCACGACTTTCTGAAAAACGCGTTGGTCTCCTGTCACGTCTCAGGCATGTAAACAGAAAATCCAAGTTGTTATCTATGCAGGTTAGTATACGAGTATATATATATATATATATATATATTCTGATTGAACGTAGTCTATTCATAATTCTCCTTGCAATTCGGTGCTTGTCATTCTTCAACGGTTGTCAACTAGTCGGCTACCTGCCGCTGGTAAGTCTATCTCACTTTCTTCGTTTAATCAATTTGATATAATTTTTCTTAGCTGGTGGGAGACATTAAACTCTAACTATAATCTTGTTTAAAGTAAGTAACAAGTTACCAGTAGAATGGGCGCCCAAGACATACTGACAAGAACTCAAAAGTCTAAGCAATATCATTCCAGGGAGGGTAGCAACTACAAAAGAAAAAAAAAAAAAGAGGTGGTAAAATGTCAAAGAATTGATCTCTCATGAAGTCAAAATCATTGGTTTGGTTCGTTTCATGGTTGTGAGAATAAAGCTGCCTGCCTTGCATATGGTAAGCGACTAGATGCAGCAGCAGTTTGATTTGAGAAAAAATGAAGTCCCATAAAGTCTATAATAATCTCGAGTAATAAAAGTGAAATAGAAGTCACATCTACACGAAACAGATGTGGGCATTAGCCAAATACGAGACTAGCTAGTAACAAGCTGTTTATTTTTGTGGTAGAATACATATTTATAAAATTTTGAAATTTTTCAGATTATTTTGACTAAACGTTGTTGAAAATAAATTTTAAAAAATAAAAAATATTATTTTCATGTATTTTTAAATGAAAAAAACTTAAAAAAAAAACTATTTTTTCAATACCAAACACAACCACAATAAAAGTTGAAAATAAAATAAAAGGTGAGCGATGACTTTCAAGTTAAATAGAAACAACTTTAAATATGAGAAAACATATCGTTTCTTTTCGTCAAAATTCACACAAACCTAATACACATATCCAATTTATTCTAACTTGTCCAGTCAACGGTGGAGCCAGACAGGGTTGGTTAAAAGCATAGATTTAAGACTCGATTTGCCAGATTCATCACGGCCATTGGACGTAACGAAACCTGACAATTCCTTTGAACCCCACATCCGTAAATAAATACGAGGATGATGAGGATTGGTTAGTTGTTTGACGAATGGAGAGTATAGAGATGTCTGTTTATTTTTTTGTTTTTAAAGTATTTTAAAAAAATTATTTTTTTTCATTTAAATTAATTAATTTTTATATTTTTAGATTACGGATATTAAAAATAAATTTTTAGAAATAAAAAATATTATTTTATATATTTTAAATAAAAATATTTTAAAAAATAATTAGTTAACAAAAACAGTAAAGGATCGGAACTTGTCTTTAACTGTTTCATTACATCAGCATGTATGTCAGCCGTGGGTGAATATCAAAGAAGAATTCTCATCTTAGGACAAACGAAGAACTTCTAAAGGAATCAGACAACATCTTTTTTTAGCTTTAATTAGTAGGTGTCTTGGAAAAAAACCTCAAATAATCTTCTTTTTTTTTTTTATGGAAGATGATTACCCTGGTTCCATGAGCGTTGATCGGAAATGTCTCTGGTATTTGAAGAATATCCATTACTTGATATTTTATGGACTTAAATTGATAATCACTTTAAAATTAATTGGTATGTTTCGTGTGATTTAAAAAAATAAAAACAATATATACTTGGAACTCTTCATGGTATAAGTCATTAATTGTGTTGATTGAGCCGTGTGATAGAGGTTGATGAGCCTGAATTCAAGCTCTTAATTATACTAATATTATTATTAAAGACATACATATCACTTCCCTAATATTATTAATTTTTATAATTAAACTATATATTTATTATATTGGATGCATGTATGATTGGTAACTATCATACGTATAAAAATGAATAGAAAAATATATATGTTTATGAGATAGATCCATGATCCAATAGTCTAGGCTTTTGGATTGGAAATAGTGTTCATCCTTGTGCATAAAGCTCTCGTACGCGCAGACTCAAAGTAAACGCAAAGACTCATGCGCATGCATCTCCTCAAACACGAACAATCCTCTCACAAATTGATTTCAGAGCTGAATATTATGGTTAGGCTCCTGTTTCCCATGACTGATCAGCAAATAAGCTAAGCTCTAAACCTTGGATGAATACGATAATAAGCATGAAAAAAAATCCACATCAAAAATAGCTATTTCTGAAGTACCGCTTGCTGTGTATAAGATAAACTCATGATCACTTCATAAACAAGTTAGGTTTTTTTAAATTAGAGGAATTAGTGCTCATAAATATATATAAATTTCTGTACACAAACATGGATTAGATCCATTCAATCTCATTTAATGCAGCTACACAAATTGGGTATTTCCTAAGGCTAATCTGGATTATTTTCCTTAAAAAAAAAAGTATTTGACTGACGGGAAAACCGTGCAAACGCGTGAAGGTTTCTTCATTTAACTACTCTTGTGTGCGCAAGTACTGTGTGTGTGTATATATATATATCGGCTATGGCTAAACCTTACTCAACAAATTCCCGCAGAAATCTAGACTGTCATATATATATATATAACAAGTTGGTTTGA
>Ga0307510_10000272_pt1 | contig 47470 bp, 56 predicted proteins | sample 12_EM_MG_FD_207224 | JGI IMG/M metagenome (GOLD analysis project Ga0307510, IMG submission 207224) | Populus trichocarpa ectomycorrhiza microbial communities from riparian zone in the Pacific Northwest, United States - 12_EM | ecosystem: Host-associated > Plants > Roots > Unclassified | place... | reverse complement strand
AGTTGTCACGGGGAGTCTGGTGGGGTGAGTAGTTGGGAAGAACGTTGGCTATTCTCCGATATATCGCTACCATGCTCCCGAATAGGGATGAATAATTCTTCGAGTGAGATGTTGTGATTGTGGAGAATTGACTGGTGGAATGCTGCTGCCTTGGTTGAAAGGTTGTCACGATTGACGGTGGATGTTTTTCACACCTAGTATGTCTTGGGGATTGAATGATTTAACCTGCCCTGGTGTCTATCCTCTTGAATATCCCGTCCGCATTTATATTCGTGACACATGGGGGGGGGGGGTCACTTGATAGGTGCAGAAGGCGAGCCTACAAGCGCAGATTTCTATTATGATACGCGGACTGAGTCCACTGAGAACACTAGTCTTGTAGTCGTCGCTTGGGTTGAGAACTGCAATTACTGTGTCCTCTAGCTTGGAAAGCCATGTACCGCAGGCTGCACAGGTTCGCTGACCGTTCGGAGGGTGTTCGGGAGGCTGCAGAGCAGCAGCACATAGGAGGCAGTAAATATGACTGTAAGACGTGAGGAAAAGATAATCAACTTAAGGCCTAGGGGGCCTGGACCCGGTCTCACGGTGGGGCAAATGGAAAGCAAGCAAATGGGAAGAAAAATGGGAGAGGGACGAAAGATTTGGTGGAATTTTGTTTTGAAAAAGCCCTATTGAACAATGAAAAACGAAAGAGATTGAAAAAAAAAACAGTCTAGCCAACCCGGATACAAAGGAAACCATAATAGAAATCGCCATCACAATTGGTGCCTCATGGACACCGTGAGATCTCTAGAATGGGGGGTTGGGAGTTTGTATCTTTTTTAAAGCCCGTTCTCGAACGGGCCGTTGTTGGTGAGGGTGGCTTCCAAGATTTCTACAAATTTTGTTTATTTTCGTTAGTTTTTTTCTTTCCTTCCTAGCCCACTGGATTGATAGATGGACGGGGGGGGGGGTGTGAAGACTTGCCAGAGGAAGGAGCACCGCCAGCTTCTCCCCACTGCTTAAGCTCGAAGCGCCTATCAGCCGCGTGGAAGATCTCCTTAAACTCCTCGAAAGTCCTCTCCTTGGCGTTCAGGAGAGTGGCCATGATCCAGCCCTGCAACAGGTTAGCATTTTCCGCACTGATGGTTCAAGAGAAGAGAAGGGGATAAAAGGGTCATGTTATACCATGTTGATAACATATTTGTGAGTAGGATTCGGCAACGCTCCGGGAGGAGGGAAGATACTCTCAGCAACCAGAATGCGCGCTCCCGGCTTCATTGCGGGAACAATACACTGCAAGACCTTGACGCAATCCTCATCGTTCATGAAGTGCAAGACCATGCGCATAAAATAGACGTCAGCGACAATAGGTTGAGTCTCCAAAAAGTTGTGCACAAGGTAGGAGAATCTGGTCTTGAGGCTATCGGGACAAAGCTCCTTGGCCTCGGCGATTGCCTGGTCCTGGTCCTGAATCATGAATTTCAATTCCGGGGCCTCTTGAGCAATCTGATGAGAAATATGGCCATTTCCTGCATTTTTCAATGTTAATACTCGATGCGTTATCAGGGTGCAGTCCAAATATTTCTTCTTACCTCCACCAATGTCAATCAACAAGGCGTCACCAAGGGACCTCCAAGGGAAAACATTGCGAAGTCTAGCATGTGAATCTTCACTCATAGGTTTCATGCATTCATTGAACCGCTCACAAATATCAGGGTTATCATAAATCCATTCCCAAAATGTCTTGCCAGTGGAAAGGCCAAGGTTGAATGCGGTCTCGTTCGGGTTGGTAGAAGAGCCGTACTTTCTCATGCACTCGCTGTACTTTGCGGATGCGGGGTAAAGAACATCCATACTTTTTTTTTAAAAATAAAAATAAATTTAGTACATTTTCCTAGAAACCATTTAGGGGTGAGCGTCTTACCAGTAAGTGACAAGACATTCCATAGCCCTCTCGGTCAAGCGAATGGAAGAAAAGTTATGAGCGACTACAGGAACTGTCAGATTTCTCCAGACCCAGGTGGTTGAATTCAAATTCAAGCGAGTTTAACCTACAAACTTTAGGCGCGACCTCGGCAAATATATAGGAATTTGCTAGTTGTCTCATGGCGGTCACTAAAATAGTTAGCTAAAAGGGAAATAAGAAAAAAAACGGTGTAACCATATCTAAAGTCACAGGTACCGGTACTCACAAAGCTTATGTTCATCTGCACCGGTTTTCTCCGCAAGCTCAGAAATAGGCATTGGTCCTGCGGCGCTTAAAACATGTGCGACTTTCCATTCGACAGCAACCCTGAGAGCTGAAGAATCGGTAAGCTAAAATCAAGTTAGATATTAAACATATGAAGGGTGGGACTATTCCTTCGAGTGTACTTACACCCAAGAGGACACCACGAATGTGAGCAAGTGGGTTAGTGGCAAGAACGGTCAGAGCCTTGGATGCCACCAAAAGAGACTCCCTAGCATCGCGAATTTCCGAGTCCTCGGGGAGCCCAGGAAAGGTAGGACTAAAGTCAGGCTCGTCAAGACACTTTGAGCGAAGATGCTGGCTAATGGAAGAGGCAGCTGTTGAAACTTGTTCTGCAAGCTCCAACAAAGAAACAGCGGTAATCATGTAGGGTGAACGGGGCGCCAGTTTAGTAGTCATAATGGTGAAATGGTGGGTAGGTGTTGAGCAAAGGTGATGTATTTGTGTGAATCGAAGTGCCGAGATTGAGGACGAGGATATACTCAAGGTCTGTGAGGAGGTTCAAATAGAGGAATTGACCTTAGATGAAGTTTGGGCCTAGGCTGTGGTTGGATGGTGCGGGAGAGGGTTGGTATGACAGGTGGGCAGGTGGAGTAGAACCCAGAGGGTGCATCACTGAACCTTTTAGGGCAGAGATAGGAACACCGCAAAATAGTAAGTTATATAATAGACTGCACCCCCTCGATGGAATTATCAAGCTAACTTAAAAAACCCCCCTTTTCTTTTTCTATTTTGTGAGCAGGCCATAGGTATTACTATATACTACCGCGGCACCAGTGTCTATCTAGTTTTTTCTTTTCTTCGGCAACACAACAGATAGGACCCCATCCCAGAAACCTACAGGACGGCAGCCAAGCAGCTTTCCCACAAGCTGCCCAGACAAGACGATAACTAAGAAGTTGGGAAACCTCTAAGGATAGTATTATAGTGCTTGCATATGCAGCCCGTCCTCTGCATTAGGTATGATAACAACTAAATTTACTTGCGGAGTGACATGCCCTCATACCTACAGTATAACACCCCCAAGTTTGTCATGAACAGGAACATAGAGCTTACAGCTCCGCAATTTAGAATAATTGGCACAGCACTCAGCACTACAGGGTACCAATACTTCTCTATTGCACTGGTAGGCCATCGTGGCGGGAAATAATAAATGTCAGTATCCCTTGAACGATACACTGTTGCTTGTAAATATATTTACTAAACCTGGTGGAGCATCTCCTGAATTCTACAGCTTAGGTCCTAGCAGGACTGCCATCTCAATACCGGTTAGCCATACAATTGGGTATCCGACAATTAGGAGAGATACCACTACCATCCGACCCCTGCCCCACCAGCTAGGTTGATCCCTTAGAGTGGGGGAAAGTGCATTTTTCCCCGGCGTTGTATAGCTGAAGGATGAGAAAAAAGAAGGAAAAAAATCAATGGCCGGGCTACCACATGGCGTTAGTCTAGCGCTAATATCAATTACACCGGGGAAAACACCCCCCAACCCCACGATCTAACATAGTATAACGCTAGCGCTACCAGACGCCACTAACGATAGTCGTACCCTAATATATCATATTAATAGTCCAATAGCGTAAGTCGCTCCCCGTTTCTCGAGCTCTCCATTCATAGTTCCGTAAAGTTGATTGTTATAGATGCTTAAATCTACACAACTGTCCTACCAGAGCCGCTGCGTTGGTGGGACGCAGGACCGGCTCAGGTTTCGGAGCATCGGTCTTTCCCGGCATCAGTTGGTTTCGCAGATATTTGCGCAAGAACATATCAAGAAGGGACATCCAGAGGGAGAGAGAAGCCGAAGGGTGGGAGATTGTGAAACGGAATGAGATGTCGTTGGGGTGCCTTATGCCCTACACTCATCGCATCACGGGCACGGAGCATCCGGGGTTTGCCAGAATCCACCTAGTATTTAGTCAGCTAAAAGTCGGCAGTGACCGAAGATCCTAGTTGATCTGGCTCACTTCTAGACATGTTTAAACAGAATATATCTTACCGGACCCCTGAGGATGAAACGCTACCACCTTGGATTTTAAATCCCCAAGGAAATACCCAAGGGCAAGTTAAAATACCAGGGAAACAAGCCAATCCTTTGATGGAAAACGTAATATCTCTATGTACACAGTACGGTTTTAGACCTCCGCGGGGGTTGTATGTCAAGGTTTAAAGATGTCAACCCCACAAGTTCCTTATTTTGGAACAATCTTGACAATAACTTTATACCACCTCAGAAATTTATCAGTCCCAACCGAGCCCTAGAGATGTCAGTAAACGTTGGTAGTATTGGAGCATTGAGCCTAGTTTCGGGTAGGCTCCCCCACGGTGTCTAACGGTCACAATTTGGCATGTTGTAGGGCCTAATTCAACTACGGTACTGGTGGCCGAAAGGATTAAGCGCCTTCGTATAGCACATTCATTGTATGATATGTGTCTTGGGAGTGGCCCCACTAACGCACATGAGTCGTAAAGAGATAGCCTATGATCAAGTGGGGCCCATAACCGACCCTACTCCAATTGATACCCCGCCATGCCAAGAAAAAGGGCAGAAGCGTGCCCAGCGCGCAACCGTCGATCCGATGGATCTGGGTAAACGCGCGCGTATAGTTCCCCAGAGGCGTGTCAGCGGGGAGATCAGCTACCTCTCCAGCATAGGGAGCAAAAACCAAGCGTGGCTATTTATGATCAAGTCAAGCTCTCATCTCACTTCTTGGCACCCCACATCGGCAAGTGGAACAGGAAAAACTAATGCTATAAAATTCAGTGGCGTATCATACTTGAAACAGGGCAACAGAGCTGGAGTTTACAGCATTTAGCAGTGCCCCGCTCTAGGTAGCAATACCTTCCACCAACCTTATGCAAGACCAGGTATAAACCGCGACCTCCAGGAAACTTTTATAAGGTATTCTTATCAGCTTCTGTTGACAGATATGCATCGCTTTATCCCAAGTATAGCCGTAGGGAATGTTGTCCGAAGAAGCACCCTGTCAGAGTGGCTAGACTAATTGTGCAACTCAACAACTTGCACCCCCAGGTGTTGGTAACAGGGTTAAATGTGCAAAAAAAAAAACTAACGTCACCCCTCTAGTTAGAGCTAACACAGGGAAAAGCAGCGTTGGGGGAAACCTAAAGTCTCTTGCTTCGCTCCCCATTCCGTGATCTAGAGAAATGATCAAGTGGACTGAAGGCTTTATCTAGGAGTAGAGAGAGTGCCTCAGCAAATAAACCCTTGAGGTCGAGTAATCCTGAGAGATTGGTATCATATCGAAACCCCCAAATATTGGTCCCTCTCTCCTCCGGCTACCCTGCCGGTCCCCACCCGCTAGCCAGCTTATTTCTTTAGCTCGAGGAGCCACGATAACCCAATTAGCAGCTGATCTTCGCCCGGTTATCATCCCCCCCCACGTCCTACAACGTGGGTTGCGCAGCACAGCGCCCGTCGCCGAAGGCTCAAAAAGGTCTCCTATTAGCTGCCAGGCTGGAGCCCATACTATAGTTCTAGAACTCCCCGAGAAAGAGCCACCTAGAGAAACACTACAGGATAACAGGTAGAGTTTGTGGTATTATATCTACTCCAATCATAACATAACATCGAGTGATGATTGATGATTTGCCTGACATCTACTTCTCCGGGGTTGCCCATTACCGTAAGTCCCTCTCCAGTACTCACCGGAGAAGTGATTGGGCCAGAAAATGCGCTGCTACTGTATATCCGAAAAAATACCGGTAGACGACTCTGCGAAATTGATTCTCAACCGATCCCAATCGAGATAGGGCATTCCCCCAGGCACGCATTAAGCTTCCTTTTCCATTGGACTTCTCGGGTACTAGACTTAATGGCAGCTAAATTACCTCGGAGGAGGAAGCAAGAGGAGGAGAAAGGATTCAAAGTCAAGCACCAATGCCATGCAAAATATGAAGCTTCCACCGGTATTATACCACAGCCACCCCCTCCCCCACTAGATACCATGCGCTTATTAATCCTTGCGCAGGAATACGAGTAGGGAGACCACGGTCGGAAGATCGCGGTCAGGAGTCTCTCGTTCGAACGCTTGCCGGTTGGGGGGAAAGTAGGGGTTGAGGAAAAAAGGAAACGAGTTGGGGCCAAGAGTCAATAGTCTAGGACTGGAGGCTCAGGTGGTGTTGCCGCGTGACAAGCATGGTCATTGCAACTTGGTGAGAATTCCTGGAGTTTTGTTCTACGAAGGAACAAGAGATCCTATGGTGATCACTAGCCAAGTCAGGTCGGACTAAAAAGACTCGTCGGGAGCATAAGAGGACAAACCTCGGACTCCTATTGTCGTGATCCCTTTCTTGGGCTTCTCAGACATGGATTCTACACCCTCCCATAAACATTCGCAACCACTGCTACCGGCACATCACCCACCATCAATCTAGATCTTCTGCGCGTGAGGCGCGGGGATTACTTTCCATACAAGATAGTCTTCTCCGTATTTATCGGATCACGTCTCTTCATCTCTCATTTACTTCCCTCCTGTCTCCTCCTTGTCGCTGGTGGAAGTGATATAATATTAAGTGATATGACATTATTGCCCGGATAAACACCCCTTCCCCGATGTTAAGCTATGACTTTGTTAATCTGCCTCCCTCTGCGATGGGGAAGTCTGTCGCGATCACGGGAATCTCTGGGGGCTGAGATTTGGCTCAGCAGTTCATACGGCTTGCCCCTTGTATCGGAGTACCCGTATTTCTTTAAATACCTTCATTTCCTGAAGCTCTGCAGGCGAATGGTACCATGGGCTGCCAGGTTGCATTATTCCGTCTAATTCGAGGATGAGCAAAGCCACGTCCATTCAAGCATGATGCAGGTACAAATACGACACTGCACGAGTGCAGCAGGCATTCGGTACCGAGAAGAAAAATGCGCCACACCGTACGATATGATAAGTAATTCCTTATCAGCCCCCACTATTTGCATTGCCCCTGGAGAGGAAATGCCGACATTCTCAAGTGTCGCATCCGGTCGCCAGCGCCTTGTTATTATAATTTTAGCAATTATCGGTCTCGTCAACTGTTAACAGTCAACCCTTCAAACGAATCGGTAACTCTCGTTTTAAATTACAAGTGGAGAATTTGAACCGCATACCTAATCCGTAGTAAAAAGGAGGGATTCTCGAAATAAGCTTCACAATGCAGGTTGAGAGCAATCTATTGGGCCGTCGTGAATGATCTGACACAATTGATCAACTGTCTTGCCCAATACGGTAGCGCCGCGGCCCATCCTTGGCACAGGTCGGCTTCCTTGTCACAAGCACCAACCACCTGACGGAAGGGGATAATAGCAAGAATATAAGTATCAGTCGAACCTCATGATTCGGTTCCAAAGTTAAGGATCGCCGCTCTCAATATTCATTACCTAAAAAATCCCGAGGCTCGAATTTATTGCACCATGCATATTTCGCGGACCCTATTGGCCGCGCTTCTCGCCGCGGGGACAGCATTTGGAGCTCCAAACATCCCCCTGGAAGCAAGGAAACGCCAGGCCAACAATGCGCGCGCTGATGCTGTCAAGGAGGCCTTCTTACACTCTTGGAATGGGTATACCAAGTACGCATTTGGATTTGACGAGCTCTCGCCAGTCTCCAAGAAGGGCACAAATTCTCGGTATGCCACCAGTATACCCCGGCGCGCACAATATCCGGCAGAGCTGATGGATGATGTAGTAATGGATGGGGGGCCTCTATTGTCGATGCTATGAGCACAGCCATCCTGATGGAACTGGACGATGTTGTTTTGAAACAACTAGAGCATATCAAAACAGTAGATTTTACTAAGACCACCACCACCGTCAGTCTTTTCGAGACCACGGTATGTGCACACAAAAATTTCAAGACCCCCCCCGAGAAGCAATTGCTTACCAAGATCAGATTCGATATCTCGGAGGTCTCCTCTCCGGCCATGACCTACTTACGGGTCCTTATAAAGACCTCTTGCCCAAGGCATGATTTTCCCACATAAAACTTCACCCCCGCAAGCCGTTATATTAACGCGAGTATAGAACTCGACCAAGCTTATCGATGCTCTCGTCGACCAGGCGGTCATCCTAGCAGATACTCTCGCCTTTGGCTTTAATACAGCCTCCGGCGTACCCGCAAATAACCTCAACTTCGCGAGTAAGTCGTTCAGCGACACCACCAACGGTCTCGCGACAACTGGTACCCTCGTTCTTGAGTGGACACGCCTGGCAGATATCACCGGCAATCGAAAGTATGCCGAGCTTTCCCAGAAAGCCGAGTCCTACCTTCTGAAGCCGGCTCCATCTCGATGCGAACCATTCCCGGGGCTGCTCGGAGCGGACGTAGACATCAAAACCGGGCAATTCATCAACTCGCAAGGAGGATGGGGCGGTGGCGCCGACTCCTTTTACGAGTACCTCATTAAAATGTGGGTCTACGATGAAGGGAAATACGGATTATATAAGGAAAGGTATGCAAATATTAAGCCCTCCCCCCCCCCCTCCCCTGCTAAACAACCCAATTTCCACCTCAATAATTATACAAAACTTTGAAACGGCCGTTACCTAACCACAAAACCACGCACCTGCCGCCGACACCACAGATGGATAGCAGCAGCAGACTCCACAATAAAATACCTAACCAGCCACCCACAGCCCCGCCCAGACATCACTTTCGTAGCAGAGTACGAGAACGCGCAAACCCTATCCCTAAACCAGGGCCACCTAACCTGCTTCATCGGCGGGAACTTCATCCTGGGCGGCCAGGTCCTGTCCCGGAAGGAGTACACGGACTACGGCCTCGCCCTAACCTCCGGCTGCCACCACACCTACAACAGCACCTCCTCCTCCATCGGCCCCGAGCGCTGGTCCTGGGACCCGCAGGGCGTGCCCACCGCGCAGTCCGACTTTTATGCCCGCAACGGCTTCTACACCACCGCGGGCTTCTACGACCTCCGCCCCGAGGTGATAGAGTCCTACTACCACGCCTTCGTCGCCACCGGCGACGAAAAGTACAGGGAATGGGCCTGGGACGCCTTCCGGGCCATCAATGCCACCGCGCGGACGGCATCCGGCTTCACCGCCGTATCAGACGTCGGCCGCGCGGACGGCGGGCCCAAGATGGATAACCAGGAGAGCTTCTGGTTCGCCGAGGTGCTCAAGTACCTCTACCTGATTTTCCAAGAGGGCGGGAAGGTCGGGTTCGTCAAGGGCGCGGAGCAGAAGTGGGTGTTCAACACGGAGGCGCATCCGTTCAAGGTACGCAGTTGAGATCCCATTGTGTAAATATCTCCGGGAGGTGGGGGTGGGGTGTGGGGTGGAAAAGCGGGGACGGAAAAGGGGCCGGACATTTCGCGGGTTGCCTCCCTTTTCGGAACATTCCCCAGATTTCTGGAAGGAGTTTTCAATTGTTCCGCGCCGATTCTGCCTTTCTCTCTCTCTTTCTCCCGCCCCGGAATTCCTTTATACTATATTTCATTTCATTTCATTTAGTTTCACTTTATTTTTTTCCCCCCCAAAAAAAAGGAAATAGACTTTAGAAAGGAAGGAAAAGGAAGGAAGAAATCAATAAACCATGTACACTGTCATTTCCGATAGACAGAAACCCGCACATCATCAACTTTCTACCCCTACCCTTACTCATAATAAATCCCACCACTATAACTCTAACATCGTCCAAACCCCCAGGTCCTCAATACCAACACAACCTCCCCATCTCCATCTCCATCACCATCATCACCGTCAACGGCCCCGAGCGTTGGAATCCCCACATCAACCAACGGCCCCAGCCGCTCGAACGCTGCCTCGTCCAGCCCGTCGCCCAGCCATTGGCTGCTTGTAGCGTTCCTCATGGCATTCTGGGGATTAGCCGTGGCGCTGTGAGTTTTGAGTTTTGGAATGTTCCGGAAAAATTGGGCTCTGGAATTTTTGGGAGGCAAGGGTTTGATTTGATTTGTTTGATTTACCGGCTGATCGGCGTACATAGGAGGTCAATGACGCGGTACAGCACTCGTACTTTTGTATCTTAGGGTATTATTGTGTTACTTGTAGATCCTGTATTACTTGTATATCCTCCTTTTGGTTTTCTTTCTTTTTTTTTCTCCTTGGCCCTTCTTGTTTGTTTTTTGTTTTTAGAGGTTTATATTAGAAGGGGGGAAGAGTGGTCATGGCAATGGTGAAGGAACAAGTGAATGAACAGACACCATCGGTGACATCCTACGACAGCGAACGTTAACGCGAGTGGGCTATGATTGTTACAAAGGTAAATAAACAAAAAAGCCCCCTCGTCCTAAAACGAATGAACGATGAGATGAATAAACGACAAAGTCTCGAGACCCCTATACACGCAATTCGACCCAAATCAGCCAAAACCTCCAAATCTCGACAAACTCGCAATCGAAATAAAAAAATTAAAAAAAAGCAAGCAAGCAAAAAACGCCACATTAAACGCCCATAATCAGCCGAAAAAACAAAAACAAAAACAATAAAAAAGCCACCCCCCCACATCAATAGCTAGGTATCCCCTTTCTCTCTCTCCCCTCCCAATGTCGACTCGGATTCCTCTCCCGTCGGACAAGCCCCCGAGGCACGATCGAGCCCACAAGCACACTTTCATGACCAATAGGCTCGTACTCAATCCTATACAAGCACCCATCTGGGTTTTGCAGTAGGTACTCGCACACGTCTTCAGCGAGGTAGTATCCACGGCGTAGGTATGCACGGGGAATGAAGTTTATGACCCAGTGTGCTGGTGGTGACCGGAAATGGCGGTTCCATTCCAGTAGAGACTTTTGTAGACATTTTGAGTTTGGCAGGAGGGGTTTCAGGGATTGGAGGGGGGTTAGTGTTGTCCCTGTTGAGGAACTTTCACTGTGGGGAGTGTCAGCCTTAGGACGCAGCATATCTAGGGATACGTGGGAGGATTACACTTCGTATATGCAGCATCCATTTCTATTATTCTTAATCCGGAGGGTGCGTTCTCTTCTCCGCTCTTCCTCTTCAACTGGAAGCGTGCACCCCACCGATATCGAAAAGTGGAAGCCGCTAAAAATGCCCTTGACACGATAGCGTATCTCGTCCACGTACCGCCCCGCGCATCCAGCCTTGACAGTCATGGGTGTTGTGGAGCTGGGGCCGGAAGGGATCACCGGTCCTCCAGCAACACTGTGCATTGATCTCCCAGCATTGGTGGAGAAGGTCTGGATGCTAGGAGCAGATGGTGTGGCAGCGTATTGGAAGCCTGCTGGGAATTCCTTGATTTTCTGGTAAGAGTCTCGAGAGCGATCTCTTATGCTTCGGAGGATCTGGTCTGGCGAGGCGGTCAAGGAGATCTTCCTGCTGTGGGTCGAGCGGGATGTCTGGGCAGTGGTGTTGCTAATGTTGCGGTTATGCTTATTGTTTGAGTTCCGGGTGCGGGTGTTTCGGGGCATTGAGACGGGTGTGGATACGAGTGATGAGGGTACCCGCTTGGATATAGGCACTGCTGGAGGGGGACGTTGAGGCGGTTGGTGGGGGGGTGGTGGGATCGAGATCGTTGGAGGTGGTGATGGAGGAAGGATCTGCGTGCCCGGGTGAACGTTGGGGATTTCTCGTGTCATTCTGATATTTAGCGTATCGCTAATTGTTGGTTTTCTTTGTATAATCCTGAGGAATTCAAGTTCCTGTAACCGTAGAGAGGGAGCGTGCAGGCTTCAAAAAAGAAAAGAAGAAAGGAAAAAAGTTTGATATGGAGTAAGATATGTTATCAGTGTTAAAGAGAGTGGAGAAGCGAATAGGTCATTCGGTCATAGTCATGAGTACTAACAGCAGAGAATAAACGAAAACTGTCAGGAAAGAACGTGGCCTCGGGAGGGGGATGGCCTCAGGTATATCACATTCCCCAGGTCGCTCCCCTCCTCCACCTCCATCCCCAGCCGTCCTAGACAGGATGCCAACAAGCACAGGGGGGGATGAGTGAGGAGGGAGGGAAAGAGGGAAAGGATAACAGTGCAGAAAGCAGGAACCCTTCCTTTTTGGCACTAACCGCTTTGTCCCCAGGAAGCAATTTTACCGAGATGCCCTAGCCCTCCCCTCATCATCTTTCCCTATCCCTCCCTCCCCCCTGACCCCTGTGCCATGCGCCATTAAGACGTGCGCAAAAGGTTGAAAGAGCTTAGAGAGAAAGGGCATTTTGCTTTTCTGCGGAGTAACCGGATGCGTGGAATTACCGCTTTTCTGCTTGGACCCTTCCTTTCTTTTTTGTGATGACGGTGTGCGTGAGCGTGATACCGATTCCAACCCTAGCCTAGCTGATGCATGTAGATTGTTGGGGTACTCGAGTGCCGGTATTATGTAGAGTAGGGTCCACTGGGCAACACGATATGCATGGGAAGCGAGGGGGAGGGAGATGGAGATGGAGAGGTACCGGTGGGCAGTGTAGGGAGGATGCAGGAGAAGTGGCCGATTCTGCGGGACTGTGATACAACGGCGGAAAAGGAATTGACTTTTGAAAGCAGGGTAAAACCGGAAGTGAGGCCTGAGTACGACAGACTGCTGCTATCGTGGAAAGGAGAAGAAGGGGAAGCAGAGAGAGTGGATGCCCCAGGGTTACAGTAGCGAAAGAACGAGTACGGTGGCTTGACACAGCATTCACGTGGCCGATTGGAAGTTGGAAGCCTGGCCGCGCGAGTATTCGAGTACCATTCGAGTACCGGTATCTTACTGTACTCGGGCGCTATGGTAGCATAAGACATTCTAAAGTCGAATGGCGAATCGTATTCATCCAAACACGAAGCGAGAGCCTCTGCAACGCAGATCCTATCATTCCTTTGTCCATCTCGAATCTTCCTTCCCGTTTGATCGCCTATTTTTCCCCGTTCAACCCCGGGTGCTGGTGGATCCATCACGGTCATGAAGAGCAATCGTTCGGACTGAATGAGTATTGCACAGTAAAATGCTGCAATAATACAAACATGAGTGCCAGTGTGTCCACTTGTCCACCAGTGTACCAGTGGTACAAACATCAATATCCACTGCATGACCCACGCGAGCTTACATTGGACAGAGGGCCCAGGACACGAGACATGTGCTCACGAATATCTCCCTCCTCCCTATTCCGGCAAGCAAATATTGGATGCATCACCGGATATGGGAAATACCTCCCCCTCGGTGGGCAAGAGTTATAATAAGGAAGTATGCTATACCGCCTCATTTCATCCCAACTTTTCAGCAAACACTGCTAATGCTGCTACACAAGTGTACGGTACCGCATAGCGAATCTGCTCGAGTAGGATTTTTTCTTCAGAGCCCAATTAGGCAACACCCTTCACCAGGGGTCGTACTAAAACTCTCGCCCCGAAGAATCGGATGTACTCGAGTACTGTCAACCCCGAGTCTTGATCAAGCATGGAACTCTGTGAGAGAGAAAAAAAAAGGCCTCACAATCTTTTGCCTAGTGACTTTTCTCGCAGCCTATAGGAAATCTACAATGGCGCAACTCTTGCAGTATTGTAATCGCAGGTACCGGTACCCAAAGAGGTCCGCTTGTTTGGGCGCTGGGAGCCATGATAGGATTACCGTCCACCATTGTCAACGGTTGTTCTGGAAGGCGTGTGGAAGGATGAAGTCATCATCTGCCGCCCTCTTCTTTCGACGGGGGTGGGCTACCGGCACTGCACCAGCACTCGTATGGCCCAACGAACCGTGTACCAGGTTGTCATCGGCTGTCACTCGAGTTTGAATTTTCGGCTGGATCAGGGGGGAGGGGGGTCAAAGCGGACCAACAGAATCTGATGACAAAATAATAGTTTAATAGGGGCGTATAGAATTTTCAACTATTGATCCGATATAGATTATGTCCACAGGCCATTAAATGCTCTTCTACCGATCTCTCGACTGCGGATTCCTTGTGTTCATTGCCTTAGCTTCCAAACTCGAGAACCGTTACCTAGGCGCGGCGCGGGTTATTATGGTATTAGGCTGCACGGCACTGGTAGCCTCCTGCAAGTATGATGGGATATGCACAGAGATAACAGCAACAGCAAAGAACTCCCCTTTTCTGTCTGTCTTAAGTTATCGCGACTGCCGGCATTGTACTATCTCCGCGGTGCTCGATAATTGTGCCGCCATCCCGGATTTCGAAAATCCGGGTACCTCGCTATCTCGTAGGAACCTCTGCGAGTCTCAAAAACCCCTGCACCAAAACTGCACCTGCCACCGGGGTATGATTGTATAGTATCGTGCTTGAGAAGAAGGAAGGGAAAAAAACAACACTATTGTAGGCTGCCTGGTTCCTCTCTGGCATAGGTACTCGAGTAGAGTTATCGTGGTTTCTAGTGTTTCCCCGGCACACTGTAATCGATAAGGAAGTGTTTCACTCTTCTTACTCAATACTTGCCATACTTCTAGCTAAGGCAAGGGAGGGCCAATGCTCTTGACATCCCTTCCTTCCTCCCTTCTATCAATGGGAATGCAACCACCATTCTTCGGACCACTTCACATCAATGGTGACTCCAATCCCTTGTTACAGTAACCTACCGTACTGTAGTACTTTACATTCTCTCCATACTCACCAGAATGCCCAAACAAAGCTCACTGCAAAACAAATCCAAACAAGACATCAGCCGCTGTTCAAAAAGGCATCACTATATCGGTACCTCCCTTCTAGGGATTCATCAACTCCAATCACGACACTCATTTACGACAACGACTCCGGTAAGTCTCCCCACACTCATTTCACGCCCGATAAGTGGGGTATAAAAAAGTAAAATAATAAAATAAAATGAGAATCCTACTCCCTTCCACTCTTTCCCTTCTGTTCTACCTCCTCTCCCCCATCGTCCAAGCTTGCGACAATGTCTGCCCAACCACCACAACCTACACCATGATAGCCCCATCCCCGAACGCTGTCGCCTACCCCGTCACCCGTCAATTTCAAGAAGTTCATACCTACGTCCCCGAATATGCCGTCTGCAACCCGGACAATTCAGACTGCACAACGGTGTACGCCATGCGGACGTACAATTGGTGTTCAGCGGTGGTGCCTTGTTATGGATGTGCGTGCACGGTTACGGATTGTGCACAGTGGGTCACTTTCTCGCACGCCAATACTTACACTCTGCGCACGGCGGTATGTGGGGAGGGTGGGGTTTACACTATCCGTGGAACTCCAACGACGGCGGGTGTGGCAACGTCGTCGGCGGTGTATTATGTCGAAGCTATCGTGACTAGGTATGCCGTTTCGTACAGGGATTATAGCGAGGGCAAGTACTCTCGTGTTCGCGTTGAACGCTGTCTGGAGGACGATGATGGGGGGTGCGATTTTTGGTACGAGCGGTGGGTGGAGCAAGTCTACGAAGAGGAAGAAGTAGTGGTCATCGTGCCCGTCACTGTCAATACCTACTGTCCGGAGCCGACCACCATTACCTATGCCGGGAGTACGGTTACGGTCTTGGAGGCCCCGACGACGGTAGTGTTTGTCACGGAGAGCAGGGTTACCAGTACTGTTACGGTTACGAGGTTGAGCACCACCACCAACACTACTGTAAGCACTCTTATCCTGGGTGATTGATTGGTACTAATAGTGAAGACCGCATATGTTACATCCCAACGCTCCTCCGAATCCTCCTACGAAACTCCAACCTCAGCACCAGCCTCAACAACAACGAGACACTTCTCCTCCATACCCCAATACCCTGCCCAAACACCGTACCCCCGCCCCTCCCCCACAAACCACGACCCAACCACCCCAACCCCCCGCTACCCCAACCCTCCCCAACATCCTAAATACCCCTCCAAAGGATATGAGGAGGAAGAGGAAGAAGAGAATGGCCCAGAATACCACAGTTACGGCCGCTTCGAAGACAGCGAAGGCGTGCACCAGTGGGGCAGATTCTACGATTCTGAGCTACGAAAGCGCCAGTTGTGGGGCGAGTACGAGGACGGCGAGGAAGCACATAGTTACGGGCAATACGCGGTGTATGGAAAGCAACGGGAGCAGAAGGTGCATTGGGGTGGAAGTCCTGGGCATAAATATGATGATAAGGCGGTAGATTCTTATGAGTAAGAGCTGTTTTTGCGACGGGGGAGGCAGCTAGAGAGAGCTGGGCTCGCTTTTTGGAATATTTCTTCCTTCACTCTTTTCTTTGTAATCTAGATATTGTAGTTAGGGATTTCTGCGAAATTGATTACGAATTAAATGGTTTTGTCCGAGGTTGCGAAAGCCTCCCCGATCCGCTAGGTACTTTACTAACCCTAACCCCATCAGCCATGCATGGTCTTCTTCCTCTAAGATATTCTTGTCATTCCCACTCCCATTCACTTCCATTTCCGACGGTTCATTTCTTCACTAAAGACTCTCCCTTCTTTCCTTCCTCCTTTCTCTCCCCAGTCCCGATCCCCTGGGCAGAAGGATATACACACATCGCAAGCAGCAACATTAATAATCTTTTCACCTCCCCACTTGGCACCGTACGGCATGCTATGCCCCCTCCACAGCCCCGGAAGGGAGGGGGGGGTCATCATGTAAAGAGTGAGAATTAGTGATTTAGATAGCTCCAGAGTTCATTACTGTAACAACCCGAACTCTCATTTGCCTATAGTGCATAGTGCTGCATTGATTTTCTCCGTTTTTTTATAGAGGTTATTGGAGAAAGTTGAGGTGGGGTGCCCCTTCTCCGTTTGTACAATACCGAGCTAAGTAGTTATGGGAAACTTGTAGTAGTAGTAGTAGTGGGCCCGCGTGACTCGGGTCTGCTCCCCCTCCCCCCCAATTTTGCCCCTGGGGAGGAGTAGCATCGTGCATATACATACCTAGCGACCTGCCTCCGGTAGGATACTACGATACACCCGTGTATATTCCTACCCTTTACTATTAAATGAGCGTGATATGACCCGCGTAGTACAGTAGCTTCCCTAGTCCGGAAAAGATGTTAAGGCTGCGTGAGAAACCGTCCTTACTCCCATCCCGAAAAGTAGAATTCCGCGGGAGCGCTGTGGGGGAGCCGTGATCCCACTGCTGAGGAGTGGTGGGGTGGGTGTATGTGGGGGCATGGGAGGGAAGGGGGGAGGGGGTTTGAAGATCCTAGTTATTTAGTTGGAGTTTAACTTAGGCTGCTATGCGGGTCTCGGATGTGAAGATTGCTAGCAAGAATAAAATAGGATGTTATGACAAATTGTAAAGACGGTAATGAATGTTACTGTCCAGACTAGGGTTTTTTCTTTTCTTTTCTTCTTTTCTTTTGCTGGGTTCGGTTTCATCAACCTTCGTTGGAAAGTTTAGGTTAGTGCAATGAAAGTAAATTACATGACGTCACAAGATATGACTCGGTGGTCTCTAGGGTCCCAAGGTCGTAATAATAAATTTATGTCGGGTGCTGTGGGAGAGACGTCGGGTGTAAATTGGGTGACTTGTCACACACAGATCTAACACGCGGTCCCAGTACAGGTACTAGGTTGGTATGTGCGGTAAAAGCTATCCAGAACGAAACAAGAAAGTAAAAGTAGAGAAGGAGACTCGAGGAGGGGAGAGGGGAGAGGGGAGATTCGATGGGTAGGTATGGAATGGGAGTGTTCGGACCGGTATCTTGGCTGTGTTGCTGGCCGGGGATAAAGTGAATATCCGGGGCGGTGGTTCCCCAGCACAGCAGACATGTTACAAGTTACAGGCATATAGAACCCGAACACTTCAGTCCGAATTTTGTATGGGCGGTCGGATACGCATAGATAATTTACCATACAAAAGCCCCATCCCTGCCCTTTCCTCTGCCAAAGAATAGTTACATCGGGGATACTAGCCATGGAATTCGGGGAACATTTGCACCTCTGGCAAAGAAAGGGAGTGTTTCGAAGGTAGAGCATATCTATATATGTACTGTACGTCGTATCTAAATGTTCTATCTCAAAATACAATCTGATCTGATGTGTTCAAAAAAAATACCCCAATGCTTGCTTGCTTGTTGGGAGCGGACCCCCCCCCCCCCCCACCCACAGAAATGAGGGATCCCTAGAAAGCCGGGGGGGATGCAAGCAAGAAAGAAAGGAAAAAAGCCCTCACAAAACGCTGGGGCAGGCAGGAGGCTGTGGTGGGGTGGCACACATGGGGGGAAATAGGGAGGGAGGTCTCGAGGTCTCGAGTGGGGCTTTGCTGGTACTAGGTACCAGTTACTGTACTATACGTTACAAGATTTGGATTATCTGAACTTAAAAGTACTGGCTCAAGCTAATATTTTATTTCTTTCTAATCCCACAGAAAATCTAGAGTAACTAATAAAATGTAACCTTTTCTACCACGCAACCTGAGCAATGGGAATTGAGCTCGGTGATGAGGTATCAAAGGCTTCTTCATCAAAGATTAATCAAAGCACTGGCGATGGCTGCAACTACCATACACCTGGCCAGGTCAAAAACGCTAAAGCTCTCCGGCTCCTATATGGGCACTGAAAACTTGATAGGCTGGGTGCTGTATAGTGATTCTGTGCTAGTTCCAATTTCTAATGGGGACATACAACTCCTTGTAGCTCATTGCCCTCAGGCTGGGTGGTTTGGGAAGATCAGAGCATGCTCGAGGAATCGCACATTCTTCAATCCTGAGAATCATCTGCATCGGGTGCTTGACTGGGATCAGGCGCTCAACTGTGGGGTTGGCAATGGCTCCGTCGTGGCTATGTTCCGGATTTTGGGACCGGAAGGCTCATCGAGTTGGCCTCGAAATAATGGCACTAATCTGGTATCCTCCGTTCTGATTCTGGTGTATGCCTCCCACTCCTACTACCACCACACACTTTCGGGGGATTCAGCAAAATACTTAGGGAGAAAAGAAACAAAAAGGCAAAGGAGGTAAAATGGGTGAGGAGCTGTACCTTTGTATGTGTTTGTGGAAGAAGGTGGTTGATTGAAGCGAGGAGGGAGGGAGGAAAGGTCCCTTATATACTAGCAGACTCGTCGGCCAAAAACGCTGGCCTGTTCTATGGAGAAGAAATAGGGTTTAGAGTAGCGAGAACACTTAAGGATTTAGGGCCAAAACAACAATTCTATAGTTGTGTTTTGCTTAGGGCAGGAGTGTTGAAGAAATCATATGGTGTCACTCGGGAAGGTGTGAGTTAGCGTAGTGGAGTCAGCTCAGGTGCAGCATACAATATAGCAAGCTAGTGTAAGTATAAACGAGGGAACTGGGTGTCATTAAGGAAGGCGCGAATATGTCTGGGCACCTGCCATACTATGTGGGTGCGGTGGAGAAAAGTTGAGTAGTTCTATTGATGTATGATACTAGTAGATATGCGCCGGAACCCCCCCCGTCTCCCCATTCTATCGATATCATGAGGGGGTACTATGATTGGATACCAATGCCCTGCCCTTTTTTACCAATGATAAAGTATCAGGCGCCTGAGCTGTCTATTTTCTGAAGAAGCAGTTGAAAGATCAAGAATAAAGAGTATTCTCGGCCAATTCCTATAGTCTAATAGCTTAGGAGACTGGTCGGCTAATTTTAAAACAGGGACCATCACGAGTTCGTATCCGGGGGGGGGCAGTGGAGGAGTCGAGCATTAAAAATAAAATAAAAATGCTCGGCGAACTACTTTTTCGCTGGAGGGTAGGTCTAGGGTTGGTAATGCCCTTGGGTCAATTCCCCTCCAAATGTTGCGGTGGGATTGTTGGCTAACTTAATGTTCGGGTACTATATTCTCGTAACTTGCACAGGTTTAGTTTGTAGAGCGGGGACATTAATCGCTCGTAGGTAGGTAGGTAGGTAGGTAGATAAGTAGGGAAGCAGTCTAACCCTTCAGGATGTGATGGGCGAAAAACAGTATAAGTTAGCTGGGGGAGGAGAATTCCATTGCGGTGAGTAAACTTTTACAATATCTTTGTTGGTGATCTCTATCTTTGATCCGGGGGTTCCTGACTTCTCTCATATAGCCGTCGAGTCCCTAGGTATCTTTACTCAGGTCGTGATCTATCCGCTGTAGTGTTCGTAATTGCGTGCATCATAGGGATTGCCAGTGTGATCGTGTCTCGGATTTGCTGGTAGCTGAGCTTTCATCACACTAGGCGCTGCTATGCTGCGCTGCATCTACGAATCGATGGTGTGCTGTTTTGCTCTAGCACTAATCGCGATTCTCCTACTTCTTGTACGAAGAGGGCCAGTAAACTACTCTATTATAGAGCACCCCCTCATTTTCCTTAAAAGGCACGGACGTCGTTAAAGGCAAATGACTCTTCTCCTTTTCCACGAGACAGGTAAACAGCTTTCCTATAGGACTTTTTAACAAGACCACCTGTCGCATCAACTTTCCCATTCACCTGCTCGCCCAATCGTATTAAAGGAAAATCAACGTTTTATTTATTTATTATTTATTTTTTAAAAAACTACAAACTAACAAGTAATAAATTCGACAGCTTTGAACCCCGAGTAATTAAATCAACCCCCTAAACAATTGAAAAGACGACAATATAAAAACAAGCAAACTCAAGAAAGCATCTCGTGGCCCACTTCCGTATATGGCCCTACTCCACAACATCAACCGGCATAGGCGAGAACTTATTAAACAGCTTGATAACACTTTTCCTAACATTCACCTTCCCAAGCTTCGCAAACATATTCTTAGCAGCAAGCTTACTCTTCTTCTCCTTCCCATTCCCAGAAGTGACAGCAGGGACCTCTCTTCTAGCATCAACACGGGGGCCAGCCACTTGGTTCCCTTGAAAACCCTCATCTGCCTGAAGATCTTGAGACAAAGGTCGTGTAATCCCAGCAGATGTACTAGGGGTAATAGTACTAAGGGCTAAATCAACCACTCCCACCTCTTTAAACATCCCAATGAACATATCCGTAAGGTCGAACTCGAATTTGGTCTCCCCAAAACCTACCAGGGTAGGATCGGGTCCCCGGGTGTCAGGGCCAGTGTTGACCTCGGAGGAGAGAGTGGAAGAGCTCGCACCGCCGCCCATCACAATATCGGAGCGGAGACCAAGGGTGGTTGCGCTGGTGCTCGGAGTGATGGCGGGATTTTTAAAGATCTGACAGTGCCCGTAAGTTTCCGTCCTGGAGGCCGATCCCTTTTCCTGGGAGGGGAGGTCGAAAGTGCATTCGGTGGCGGTTGTGTTGGCTTTGAGGGTTAAATTGAGATCTTTGGTAGAGAGGGAGCGATTACGGGGGTGTGTATTCCCAACCGTGTCCTGCTCATTGCCAGCGTCAATTCTCTTCCGCTCTTGGTCCCCCTCGTCACCTAAAGATCTCCCGACAACCCCAGCAAACGATTCCCCCATAGAAATAGCAATCTCCGGGGATTTTGGAATCGCGACATCTTGGAGGGCTTCAGGGAGGGGTTTACTCCTGTCGTCGGATTCTAGAGGGGATTTTACCTCGAGATTTGATAAGGGACTTTCAAAGTCAGACTCGTCCTCGAGAGGGAGAGGGGTATTGAGAGAGTGTGATAGAGCGAGCAATGCACCACCCGGCATGCGTTCCAGGGAAACCAGCGCAATACCTAGTTCCCTAGACAGTGGAGGGCGGTGCTGGCAGAGCGGTTTGATTGGCTCCTTATTTGCATGCATAGCGTTCGTTGGAAGGGAGCTGGCCGCGGATCCTGCAGCTCCGATATCTTGGTAGGAATCAGGGAAGGATTCCTTCTCGTCAACTTTCGGAGAGGATTCTGTCTTGAGGATCGGCAAGGGGCTTTCAGAATTGGTATCGGTATCGACTAGGAGGGGTATGTTGACGGCGAGTGAGTGAGTGAGTGATGTATCCTCAGACCAAATATCATCATCCTCTGGGAGGGGGGTTTTGAGGGCGAGGGATAGAGAGCTGGCTAGATCCTCGGAGCCAATTGCTAAAGAAATAGTCTGGATTTTATGGGCCTGGATATGAAAGGCCTTGTCAGTATCGGCCCTAGCAATAATTTCAGGTGTGCGAGCACTCACGATTGCTTCATCTTGGGGTTCCTCAATGATTTCTTCTACACCAGTAAGTCTGCCAGGGCCCACACCGCAGAATGAAATCTCAGCAGAAACTGAAGGATTGTCAAACATGATCTCTGGCTCCTTGGCCGGTAGAGCACGATGGGGGTCGGGCTCCATAATAGGTTTCCCAGTAGAAAAGGGAGCCTCTGTGGAAACCGAACTGCAAGGGGATCTTGTAATCAGGACGTCTTGGGCAGATTCAAGAAGGAGCTTACCATCCTCTGCTCCTAGAGGGGGTTCGATGTTGGTGATTGGCAGGTGGCCCTCGATGCAAAATTCAGTGTCGACGGGAAGGGGTGTGTTGATCGCGAGTGAGTGAGTGAGTGGAACACCCTGGGAGCCAGGTTCGACGTTGTCTAGGAGAGAAGCTTTGGGGCCAAATGTTGCTTTGGTAATGATTGGGGCGACTTCTGCTGCTGGGCTGGGTTCACCGATATCCTGGAATTGGCTATGAGGGCGCTTTTCTTCTGGCTGTTCCTGTTCACCCCAAGCGCCCGCATCCGGACTACCTTCCAAGCATCCATCTCCAACCCCATCCGCCAATACTCCGATTGAAATATCACTACCCGGAGACCTTGTGATAGTGACACCTTGTGGCGCTTCAAGGAGGGATTTATTGTCACCGCCGGCTTCCACAGGAGACGCAGCTTCTGGGGTCCAAGGGTGATATTCAGAACCGAGTCTGGTATTGATAGGGAGAGGGGCGTTGAAAGAAAGAGAGAATGCGAGTGAGGCATCCTCAGAACAGGTTTCGACACCTTCGGGGAGGGGTATTTTGACTGTGATGGATAGATAGCGGGCTCGATCTTCAGAACTGATGTTAGAAGAGACAATCTGGGATTCAAAAGTCTGTGAGGGAAAAACAATTTGTTAGTATTGCTCTTATTATTAATTTCTGGTGTCCTAGAACTTACTTTAACCCGGTCCTCGAGCTCATCAACGAGTCCGTCTCCGTCACCACGCCCATCGGCTCCTGCGCCCCCATATACGACCTTCCAAGAAACCAGAGCGTTGGTAGGGGAAATTTCCTGATTCTTGGCCAATACAGCACAGCCCTTGCAGAGCGGCTTGATGAGCTTGGCAGCAGTAAATATCCCCTCTGTCGAAACAGGACTATCCGGAGACTTCGCAATCACGACATCTTGGGGAGCTTCAAGGCCCTTATTATCGTCGGCATCAAATTCTGTGCGGATGGGGAGGGCACTGTTGAGAGCAGGTGAGAGAATAAATACATCTTCAGAAAAAGGTTCAGCGTCCTCTGGGAGGGGGGTTTTGAGAGCGAGGGAAAGAGAGCTGGCTAGATATTCGGAAGAGGAATCGTGAGAGGCAACCAGGGCGCAAAAGAGCTTGTCAACCCATCCTTTGGTAGTAATTTCAGATGCCCTGACACTCAAAACAACATCGTCCCCGAGCACGCAGATGACTTCTTCGTCTGCCCCCTCAAGTCCACTTATCCCCGCTGCTTTGGATCGAGTCTCCTGGGAAACCAGGGTATCCTCAAACGAAACCTCTGGTTCCTTAACCAACAGGGCACTGTGCTTGCGGAGCTGCTTGATGGACCCCCCAGCAGTATACATATCCTTTGCCAAAACAGCACCATTTGGAAATCCTGCGACCTCGACACCTCTGGGGGTTTCAAGAAGAGGTTTGCCATTGGCCCCCGCTTCAAGAGGGGATTGGCATTCCAGGATCGGCAACGGAAATTCGGAACCGGATTCGGTGTCGAGGGGGAGAGTGTTGAGGGCAGGAGAGGGCGAGGGTGAGGCATCCTCAGAACAAAGTTCATCATCATCAGGAAGGAGAGTTTCGACAGCAATGGATAGATAGCGAGCTGGATCTTCATCAGTAACGGCGGAAGTAACCGTGTGAGGTTTGAGCGTCTAGACCGCGCACAATTTGTTAGTGGCATTCTCGGTAATAACTTCAAGCAAAAACTTACAATAGCTCCACCCTCAAGTCCCCCAATGACTTCGTCCGCACCCTCAAGTCTATCACCAAGCCAGCTAGGGCCCATCCCACCAAATACGACCTTCCGGGAAACCGAAGCGTTGACAAACGCAATCTCGGGCTCCTTGGACAACCGACAACGGGGCTGGCGGAGCTGCCTAATTGGCTTCCTAATAGGAAATATAGCCTTCGCCGGAATAGTAATATCCTTAGATCTTGCATTTGCGGAATCTAGAGGGGCCTCAACGAGGGGTTTGTCATCGCTGACTCCGAGAGAAGGTTCATTTTCAATTTTGGGAGTGGCGGGAGTGTGTTCCGAATAAGATCCAGTGCGGACCTGGAGGGATGCGTTAAGAGCGAGCGAGTGAGTGAGTGATACATCTTCAGAATGGGGCTCATCATCCTCCGGGAGGGGGGTTTTAAGCGCGAGGGATAGAGAGCTCTCCAGACATCCGGAAGACACACCCTGGACGCAAAGGGACCTGTTAGTATTTTAGGTAGTGATTCCAGCGTTGCGGGGACCTACAACAACTTCATCCTCGAGTCCTTCAATCGGTTCGTCTCCAGCCTCCGGGGGAACCGAAGCGTCTGCAAAGGAGATCTCCAGCTCCTTGGCCAATAGAAGGCTCTTGCGGAGGGGTTTGATGGGTTTCCCAGCAGTAAATATAGCCTCAGCAGGTCTCATAGGAAGCTTACATTGCTTCTCGCTCACAAACGCAAACTCTGCAGGCTCGGACGTCACCACAAGTCCACGGGGGACCTTGATCCTGCGGCCAAAGACAGGTGCCTCAGAGGGACAGGCAATTCCGCCAAAGTTAAGGCCATTCGTCATAGTATATCTTGGAGTGGAGAAGGGTGGAATAGGAGCTTCAAGAGGTTTTCTGCCCCTGGGGGTGTAGGGGACGAGACTCTCAATGGAAATCTCTGTAGGAATGGTGGTCTTCTGAGACACACCGTCGGCCAGGACACTCCCAGTGGGACTGTTAGGATTTTGAGGAGGGGGAGAAAAAGAAGGCCCACTGAAGGGAGCAGAAGACTTCGTAATTTTAGCCATTCTTTAATGACCTTTAGAGGGTAATAACGTCTAAAAATATTTTCGAGATAAGAGGTTTGGAGGAAGAGGAAAGTAAAGATCTAAAAAGAATTTTTGAAGAAAGCTGGTAAAGTTTGTGTAGAGAAAGGTAAAGGTGGAGGTGAAGACGGGGTTGATCGCAGGAGAAAAGAGGAAAATTAGGAAGAGCATAGTTCAAGCAAAGAAGCGGTAGAAAAAAAAAGCAGAGGGGAACCCCCATTCAATAGGGCTCATTCGACAATGGCTACCACGAAACCCATATTCACTTGATTGGGCAGAACACTCTCAATGGAAACCTAACTGAATGGCGCGTCCGAGCCACACGTCCGGGTATTCGTTGCAATAAAAGAAAACTTTACCAGCCATTGGGGGTCCCTCAGGCGGTGGGAGGTTGCTAATAGGACTGCATCATGGGATATGGCTCGGTAGTGATATTGCAATAGGAGTCATTTAGTAACAAGACAGAGGCCAAAACACACCAAAATTTCTGATCCTCCGGCTATTATATTTCTGTGGACGTCTTGAAACTCAGCTTTGGAAATTTTTTGAAAAAATATAGCATGTCTAAAGTACAACATATACTTATTTCAGTTTTTTATCTCAAGTTTGTAGAGAGCTGTGGGCACATGAACTGGATAAAGTGTGTTTGAATGTATGATATCATTCCCATACAAAACTCCTGGTCTTGGCATGTCCCTAGTGGTAAAGGGCATTCCACTCCCCACTACTCTAGCAGAATTGAAGGAAAAAATCCCACCCTTTTTTGTGTGGGTGCTATTACCGCAAATTTCTTTTCGAATGCTCTCCCATGCTGCCCTCACCTCCGATTTTCTTGCTATGATATCTCTAAAACTAGCAATTTTGGTGTGTTTTGGCCTCTGCCTGGTTACTAAAAGGCCCCCAATTGATGGGTAGTGAAAGATTGAAGAGGGGATAGTAGGGGGGACACAAGAGAAGCTGGACCACTCGAAGGATTAGAGCTCTACTAATCTCCCCGAGATTGAGCTCTAACAGCCACTACTAGATATGCGTAGGTATGATATAATAAATGAAATCATTATTATTCCTATCCTAAAAGAAAAGGTCATAGAGAGAAACCAACGAGATAGGATTAGCGGAAAATAAAATAAAGAGAAAAACAATGCCAAATACTGAAAACCGTATATTTACAACATGTACCTAACGAACCTAGGATTCATATAATGTATCATACCAGAAAGCCAAGATCTCAGCAACTTTCGCAACTAATTCGTCTAACGATAGACTCGAAGTACGATTATTGATCTAGAAGAGTACCGTTTTAATTACCAGCAACCTTAGCCATGCTTGGACATACCATATTCAAAGCCTTTATTATTCTACACTATTATACTTATTTAAAGCTCTTGTATTTCCCCACCTCTCCAACGTTAATTAAGGAACCTTCTACCCCTCTCTCTCATCCCACAGCCGTACAACACGGATACTGTCAACTGTCCCGAGGAAACAAAAGGAATAGGAAAAGCAGGTAGAACTCTTGCAAGCCCCATCCCACTCATCAAGCAGACAGATTGAGGGAAAAAAGAGGCTTAGTAAAACCCAAAAGAGTTGTGCCCCCAAAGCGGAACTTGAACACCTCCCCCATCCAGAAACACTCAGAAAATACTTTTTCATTACTCTTACCCCCTCTCCGCGATAAGCACCTTTAACCTCCTCCATCTTCTTAGTAAACCCAGACTTCGCTCCTCCTCCCACATCTCCAGTAGGACTCTTCCCTTCAGTAGCAATCCTAGCCAAAAACGGCAGACAACATTCTCTCTGTGATGGCGGTTAGTAGAATTCAACTGCGATTCCTCGTTAGTTTCAATGTATTGAACCGTCCCTCTAGAAGTGTTCAAGGGTTGGTAACGTTCGTTATCTCCCTTCTTCTTAGCTCAGACTCTCACCTCAAGTCAAGGTCCCCTTCGGCGCTTACCTCTTCACCATCCAGCTTTTTGAAACGAGAAGCAAGATCCTCAATTACACCAGTAGTACCCATACCTACGGCAGGCCGTACAAGAGGCTTTGATGGAGCAGGAGCCCCCTATGACCCTGCCAGAGTCAAACGATATAATAGATGTTTTTCTCCGAGCGAGTGAATTTAGGGACAGGGGATCAAAAATTGAAGGGAGTAATCAACGAAAAAAGTCGTAGAGTGGTGAGATACGAGGTGGCTCATGGAAAGCGAAAGTGGGAAAGGGGGTTGATGTGGGGGAAAGGACGATGAAAGAATGGTGAGTTGAACCCCCCACCTTCTCTACCCAATTCCCGAAACTGATGACAATGACCTCTGCAGTTTGTAGATTTCCCCCGTTATCATCCACTCGCCGCAGTAGGTTCCCTCCATCCGAGCACCCCAGGGGCTGCAGCTCCCTTTTCCTCCTGCCCAACAAGCCTCCCCAGACTTCACAGGACCCACTTTACCAAACATGAGTAGGAAGAAGCCAAAAGGATGGGATCTGAAAATCGCGTGGGCCAAAAGTACAAAGCAAAGGATAACAGAACCTCCGCATCGAAAAATGCAAGCAAGAGTGTAAATTTTCACAAGGGGGTTAACGAAAAAAAAGTGGAGAATAGAGCATATGTGTTGCCCCAGAAAGCCACCGAAAGCTTGTCCGAGTGACAGTCTATGAGCTTGAACCTAGTGCAACGTCCCTGGTCGATACCACTTATCTAAAACATATGTGACCCGGTAAATACTCTACAGATGCCCGCTACATAAACCAAACCTTCTAATTGAATGCTGAGGTAGCGCCGCAGCCCAATGGTAGGCACGATAAAGGATGAATATACAGTGACTAACCAAGAGTCTTAAAGACTGCTCCGCTTGACACACTAAAAACCTCACTCTCCAACCGTTCGTATATCATTAAAAACCAGATCACCCTTACCAACTGAAGGTCCCACAAGCTTGTAAAATTGTCTACATAGATACAGTATAGGAGCCTGGTTAAAACCCCTTCAAAACGACGACCTCTGGTGTAAAGGAGCCAAATTTCCAAGGCTTTAGTTAGCCATTTTAAAACCGTTTCAAACCAGATTATTTATTCCCGAAACTATCTATTGCCAAACAAGAGAAACTAAGTGAGAAAAAAAACAAAAAGAAACGAAGCCAGCAGATCCAGAGAGAATATCTCCCAGAATACACATCATTTAGCCCCAGAACCCCTAGTCTCCCTCACATTTAAATCTCCTTTCCGTCAGACATTGAGTATCATGTTTTTACCAACCAGAGTCATCTGCTCCAGTGGTTCCAGCTTCGTTTCCCCAATCCCCACCACCAGCAACAGCGTCTCCAGTCCCATCACCAGAATCTCCCTGCGTTTCACCCTCTCCGGCATCCGAGTCCGGCTCATCGAAGGTTATTTCGCCAATCGGGCGATATGGTTCAAGGAACTCGGGAATCTCTTGAGAAGACTCCAAAAGAACCTTTACTAGGTCTGTAGCGATGTCCTCATTGCTGCTATTAAAGAATGAGGTGGCGAGCCCACGATTGCCGATACGAGCCGTGCGTCCTATTTTGGATTAGCTTCGATTTTATCCCATCCAGGTTCCGAAACATAGAGCTCACCAATACGATGGATGTACTCATCAATATTTTGGACTAGATCGTAATTGATAACATGCATCACATTTTTAATGTCTAGTCCACGAGCCGCAATGGCAGTAGCAATCATAATCGGGCATTTTCCAGAACGAAAAGCCAAACTGCAAAAATTACATCAGAAAACATTTTTTGGTGTTGAAAAGTACTCTCTAGAACTTACATTGCATCCTCACGTTCACGCTGAGTACGGTCACCATGGATAGAGGTGGTCGGGAGCTTGACTGCAAAAACATGTTAGTCTCCTGATTCTCCTGTCAAACCCGGGACACAAGGACATACGGTTGTACAAGTAGTCATCTAGACTATCGGCAACACGCTTATGATTGACAAAGATAAGAGTGCGTGCTGGGGGAGCAGTGCACAAGAGATCGTATATAGCCTCCTTCTTTCTTGTTTCGTCGACCCACAGAACCTGCACAGTTCAATACATGGGTCAGAATGTAGAGTGACAATACAAGCACCGGAACAGAAATTACCCTTTGGGTGATGTTTTCGTGAGTGCTGCCGATACGGCCAACTTTAATATGAACGAAATCATCAGACAAGAAATCTCTAGCCAATTTACGGATGGCCTATCGACGCTCATTCTATATCAGTATGAAAAATAACCGAAGCACAAATCTTAAGCTCTAGTACCTTTTGAAAAGTCGCAGAGAACATCAAGACTTGCTGGTCATCGTCCTCGTTTGCGTCTAATCTCCTGTTAGCTGCATTAATCTAACTCATAAAGGACAAACTACCAGAATTCTGAAGAAGTTTGCGAATCTGGGGCTCGAACCCCAGATCCAACATTTCATCGGCTTCGTCAATGACTATAAATCTATGGATAGTTTTAGCAAAGAATTGCAGCTTTAAACCCCTTGGATCAAGGGAAAGGTAACATACTTCAAACGTCTCAATGACAAGATCCTTCCCCGTTCGAGGAAATCGGTCAAGCGCCCTGGTGTACCAACAAGGACATCACACCCCTTTTTAAGTTCCATACGCTGGGTAGCACTATCAGCACCACCGTAAACGACACAAGGCCTCAATCTGCTCCTATAGCAAAATCGCCTGGACTGGTCAAATGTTTGAGTAGCAAGCTCGCGAGTCGGTGCCACGATGAGGACTAAAGGCTGTGCGATATAGGGCTCCATGGAGCCTGGTACAGGGCGGGGGGCAGCAAGCGAACTAGCCTTCCCCATAAGTTTGGATAAGATAGGAATCAAAAAAGCCGCCGTCTTTCCAGAACCTACACAATTCAAGTCCTCTTAAGCACATGCCAACCTCGCAACAGGGAAGTAGAATCCAGTACAAGCGGTGGGAACCCACCAGTTTGGGCGCATGAAAGGAGGTCATGTCCGTCGAGAATCGCCGGAATACAATATCTCTGGATAGGCGTGGGGATTTCGTATCTTTAGTGGGTTAGCATCGGAAACAGAAACAACAATACTGAAGAAATACCCAGATAGTTTGATATTCCCCAGCATTACTGGATGGAGAGGGGCTTCCTCGAACTTAGAACTCAGTTAGCCCAAAATAGCCACAAGAATTATCTATCTTTTTCTCCTTTCTTTTCCATAAATCCGAAGTGGAACATACTCTCTCAATCGGATTCATCTTCTCCTGGCCTTCAACATAGACGGAGATAGTGAGAAGCCTATTTTTATTTCAGCACTGAATCAGCCTTGGTCTTGTATAATCAACATCTCGCAAACAACTGCAAAATTGGAGGAAACCATACTTGTCAAATTGAAGCCCGGCACCTGCGCGCTCAGTAACACCATGCTCACCAAAAAGCATACGCTCAAGTACCTCGTCAGCAGGTGCAACATCACCATACTCCTCCTTCCATTCATAACGAGCACTTGAAGCACCCCATTCACCGACAGGAAGCCCTTTGGGGCCCTCGGGATCTTGGGCAGGAGTAACGTAGGTATCGTAATTGGTTGTCTCACGTTCGGTCCACTTGCCAACGCGTGGGCCAACAACAGGAACAGGGGGAGTGCTCTCCTGAGCGCCCTCCCCAACAACATACTTATCACCTAGAGCGGTATTCTGAACCGCGGCCACCATAGCGTTGACGTCGTCAGACAAACTCGCCACAGCGCTTGGACCCTCTTGAGTGGTCATGATGAGGGTTAGTATTTGTTTTTTGGTGAGAACAAATTGAGTGCGATGAAAGGATGAAGGCTGAAAAAGAAGTGGTGGTTGGAAGGTGTGATAGCAAGAGTGAAAAAAGTGAGAGTGCTGGGTGGGGGGCGGTTGCGGGGAGGGGAGAGGAGAGAGGAAGGTGGGGGAAAAGGTTGGTTAGGGGAAAACCCTTATGGCGGGAGAAGAAAGGATAACGACGAAATAGGGAAACAGTGCAAAGAGCCGCACAAACTCAAGGCGAGTCGTTCCTCCTTATTACAATCGATTTCATGACGAGCGCTCGATAGTCATTGTTCAGTGAACTATGCTGCTGTTAATTGACTTGGCTGAAGACAGTAGCAGCAAGATATGGCCCCCCAGCTCATACGAGTGATACATTATGAGCAACCCCTAAGTTGGAAATAAATTAAACTAAACTAAATTTACGTCCCGCGTGGCATGCTACTGTACTTGAGTACAAGTATATCAGAAAATTGTATCATGGGTTGTTTTGCAACACTACTACGACAAAATAAAGAGTATAGAGTTCCGAGAAAACTGCTAATTAGAAGATAAAAAAATTACTGAACCAAAATATAGCTAGACCTTGACGATTCACTATCCGGTCGTACTTACCTATTCCAAAAGTATCCCGGGCCTAAACAATGTAACGACTTCTGAATACCCTCGGGACCGGTGGGTAGTGATCGAAGCCAATTTTGGTGCGGATCGAGCCACGGAACCACTGGTATTAACCCGAGAGGAAACCAAAACATAGACCTTCTGTATAATACACCAACCAAGCCCCCCATTTCAACCTATTTTCCTTCCGAGGAGAACGGTGAAATACCATAGAAAGAAAAAAAGAAAAAAAGAAAGTCTTGGCACTTGCAAGACGCCAAACAAACACTGAATGAAGTATGATAAGAAATTTGTTGGCTTTGATGCTCCCATTTACTCGTTTTCGTGCCCGTTCGCCATATCCAGTAACAATAAAGATACAATTTGATAATAGTTAAATACAGTACTTGCACAGTCACTGGGCAAAAGTCTTGATGAATCGGATTTTCTCTCTGGCGGAGATCACGGTGGCCAAGGGGAGGGTACTGCGCAACTGGGTATGCGCGGAGTCTCATCCTATCACGGAGGAGAAACTCCACTCAGCAAAGACTTTCTCAGAGTATCATACCATATCTCAACAATATACCCCATATAAATATGGGGTAAACCTTAAAATTCTAAGATAAAGCAAAAAACACAGGACAGCAACTACTAGGCTGCAAATGCTTACTATGATGACCGACACCGACTCGGCAGCTCACGGAATCTGATGGCGCTATCATACCCAAAATACTGCCCGAAATCTAAGGAATATGGGGCCACATCTGTGTGTATACCAAACACTCCCCCTCGATATAAAGTCTTTTTTTATAGAGACAAGCACCCAACAAAAAACAATCCCAAGGATAAAACTGACATACTGAATAGAACATTAGTTACAACAGAAAATCACCCCCACCCTCCCCAATATGGAAAGATTATTGAATCTTAGATCTCCGGGCCTCCTTGAAACCCCCACATACGGCCCTCCTCATCCCAACCCTTCAGCATTTTCATTTGAAGGTAAATGATTGCTTTTAAGCCTCCAGGAAAAGAAACTGGCCAATGCCCGCTCTCACTTACCTTGCTGCTTGCCCTGTACTCGAGCATTATGATACAATTCTCATGGCCAGCAGTCAAAGCTGTCCGTCCACTTGTTCATCAATCATCCCTAAGACCTCTGTTTCTCATTACAGTATTCACTAATAAAATTCGCTATCCTAGCCCCAGGATGTGCCAACCTCGGTTTAGTTAGAGAGTAGGATTCGACCCCAAGGGGCATCTCTTGCAGGCTGTTTTCTGCCAGCCAGCACCACCCAATCACAACCCACGGTTTACACCAAAATCCATAGCAATACGATATCTACAAGTTACGGGCATATAGTACCCGAGCACTAGCCAGCAGTCCCACCGCAACATTTGGCGGGAATTGGCCCAAGGGCATTACCAACCTAGACCCACCCCCCAGCAAAAAAGTGGTTCGCCGAGCTTCTTTTTTTTTAATGCTCGACTACTCCACTGCCCCCCCGGATTCGAACTCATGATGGTCCCTGTTTCAAATTAGCTGACCAGCCTCCTAAGCCATTGGACCATAGGAACTGGCCGAGAATACTCCTTCTTCTTGATCTTTCAACTGCTTCTTCAGAAAATATACAGTTCAAGCACCTGATACTTTATCTTTGGTAAAAAAAGACATTGGTATCCAATCATGGTGCTCTTTCATGATATCGATAGAATGAGGAGCAGGGGGGTTCAGGTGTATATCTATGCTCTACATCCGAAACACTCGCTTTCTTTGTCAGAGGACAAATGTTCCCCGAATTCCATGGCCAGTCCGATGTAGCTATTCTTTGGTACAGGAAAGGACAGGTATAAAACTCTTGTATGGTAAATTATCTATGCGTATCCGACCGCCCATACAAAATTCGGACTGAAGTGTTGGGGTTCTATATTCCTGTAACTTGTACAGTACTAGGACAAAAGGGTTCGTCCGATGCCCTTTTTACACCAAAAGTGCCCATCTTCACCACCTTCTCTCATTACGCAATGTCTATGAGAATCAGTGAAAACCTGTCCTTGCATTAGCAAACCTGTAGATAACATGAAGAAAGCTACAGAATCCTTAGATATTACCAAGTGATGGAGAAATGGTTGTTTAAGTATCTGGTATGGGTTGCCATGTACCTTTTTGTATGGAGCCTCATACAAAAATTTAGGTCACTTTCACACTTGTTGACGCAATCATGGACAACTAAAACAGCTTTGATTCCTTACACTTCTACTTGAAGAGGTTTCAATAGATAGTGATTCCCTAACTGATAGAAAGATTTCAAGTGTTTTTATGGAAGCAGTGTTGAGAATTGTTTGTTTAAAAATGTCCATTTTTGGTGTAAAAAGGGCATCGGACGAACCCTTTTGTCCTAGTACTGTAAATGGGCTGGAACGAACCAGGTCTCGGACGGACTTGACGAATTTGACCATCAAATACGGCATCGAAGCTCCACAGAGTGGGCCACCAGAGATCTAACTAATTATCCCTTAGAATCGAGCTCCCGAGCACAGCGTGACACTAACTCCATTTATAATCCCTTACTTGATATGCATTCTCTGTGAAAAAATCATTGCAAGTGAAGTAGCCAATAAGAGATGTCCTTGGCAGATGTTGTGTGTCTTGGCAACCTAGACCACAACAAAAACATCTTTGGTCTCAACCCCCGAAGCTAGTACTCTCTTCACATTCTTCCCTCCCTCCCTCTCTCCACTCCACTCTCCCCATCCACTAGTCGGTGCCCTACTGCCCGCCGCTAATAAGCCCCTTAATTGATCGGGCTACATCTGTCAGACGACCCAACCACAAACGCTTGTCTGCGAGCACCCCTCCCCAGCGCTGGTAGGTATCCCCTCTTTCAGGCCTTTTATACGGATGCAATTACCCGCTAACTTTGTTTGCAAGTGCAAACAACTTTTTTTTGCCTTACATTGTTGATGTCTTCAACTGCATCCCTCACACCAAAATCCCAGAGCTCTCCACCCGGTTCCGCCCTACCGCCTACTCCAAATCACTCTCGAGCTACCCCCCCTTTCAAAACACCGTCAACTGTAACCTCCAAGCTATCCCAAGTCTCCTCACCTTTCTTCCCATCCCCACCAAGTCGAGGGGCTTCCCCAAGTAAAATGAGCGACTTCGAACTTATCGGAGAAGAAGAGGTATTCTTAGGCGGCGAGGCGGGAGAAATGGGTGACGTGGGTGATGAAACGGTTTGCTCGAATTTTTCCGACGTCACACTTGGACAGTTCGGCTCTGCTGGAGTCCTGAAAGATTGTGGGAATTTCAGTCCTGGGAAGCGGTCACCCGTAAAGGTACGTGTAGCTTAGGCTCACCGAAGCTATATATCAATATCCATTTAGAATCATTTTGATTGACTCCCATCACCAGTCCCGCCCGCAAACCCCAACCAACCGTCAACCCAACTCAACAGCTGCAACTCCCAAAACCACCCGTCCTGGATCCCGCCATAACAACATGCAATCATCGTCAGATTCCCCGGCCTCTCCTCCCAACCACAACCAAACGGCAAATCTCCTTCTAGACTTCACACAGCAATTTGACGCAATCACTTCGTGTCCACCGATGCCGACAACACCCCTGCACCGCCGCACAAAGTCTGCCTCCCCAACCAAAGGTGGGAAAGCGTCGCCGTCGAAGTTCGCGCTTCCTCCAGCAACTCCTACTGAAAAGAAGTTCTTCAACCTTCTTGACTTTTCACCCGGGCCATTGGCCTCTCCTCGCTCAGTGCCTTCGATCACACCCCGTGAGGTTGACCAATTGAAGGCCTCGTTTGCCAGTCAGCTATCGCAGATGCGTGCAGAGTTGAACGGCCGAGAGACTGAAATCATTGGACTGAGAGATGCGCTCAGACAATCAGAGGTGCGATATGCAGATGCGAACGACGGCATGAAACAGCAGGAAGACGAATTTGAACAGGAACGGAATAACTGGCAAAACACAAAGATAGAGTTAAGACAGCTATTCGAAACCGAGAGGATAGAAAAGGAAACCCTCGTCCGTGAAATGGAGAAGAGAGAAGACGAACTCAGAATGTTGCGAGAGCGAGCAGAAGACGCCTTAAAAGAACTCGCAGATGCCAAGCGCAGAGTCACCCACGCCGAAGACGAGGCGGCCAGGGCCAAGAAGGAGGCCGAAACTGCCTGGAAGCACGCCGAAAAGACCCAGCCTTCCGGTTCCGCCGCGCCCTCATCCCCAGGCTCCACCAACGTCCAGGCAGAAGTCGAAAAGGTTGCCCGCGAGCTCCACTCCCTCTACAAGGCCAAGCATGAGACCAAAGTCACCGCTCTAAAGAAAAGCTACGAAGCAAGATGGGAGAAGAAAGTCCTCGTCGTGCAAACGGAACTAGACACGCAGAAGAAACGTTGCGAAGAGCTCGAAACTCAAATCCAGGAGAAGAACGAGGAGGAGATAACCGCAGACATCAAGTGCTCCGCCTTCAACGCCGAGGAGTTAGCAGGGCTACGCGACGCGGTCAAAAGACTCGAAGGAGAGCTCAAGGCTGAGAGGCGCGAGAAAGGGGAATTGGTCGGTGCTGTCGAGGAACTCCTATCCATCCAAGCGAGCGCTAGCGCCATGGGAGGGGGGGAATTGGCAGCGGAGGAGCGAGAGAAAGTTAGTAGGAGAGTGGCTAGAGTCAGTGGAGTGGGCTTCGGGAGCATCGGGAGTAATAGTGGATTGAAAGGTGGAATTGAAAGGATGGGTGGTGGTGCTAGGAAGTAGGTCGGCAGGCAGGCAGATTTATATCTTATGAGATTCAATGGGAAATGATATTGGTTGGCGCGTTTGGGTTGGTCGGTTGGCTGGTTTAGCTTTGGTTGGTTGGTGGGATGGGGTGGTTCACGGATCTTTTTTCTTCTCCCTCTCTTTGAATAGAGCACGATAATTTTGTCTATCGTTTGTATAGCAAAGTATATTGGAATAGGCTACCCGCTCCCCGGTTTCTAGTTTTACATGTTGCGCTTTTTAGTTATGAGTTATGAGGAAACCGCACCTCCGGTATACTCAGGCACGGCTTTCGCAACTATTGGCGGACGCCTATAAATGGGGCCGTGACATACTGTACCAATAGGCCGCTATATATCCAGCCATAGGGTGGAATAGAGAATCAACGCCGACGTCATCAATACCCCCTTTCCAATTCCCTCTGTCAAAGTTCACCGGACACCGTAAAACCAATCACCCACGATTTATCCAGTTCACACGCATCACGCACACACCCCACCCCAAAGCCATCACCTAGAGTCAGCCCAAACCAGCCCACTCCATAACAACCCAAGTAAGCCCAAGTTTTTCCCCCAGCCCGACTCTAAAAATGACGCACGCTGTTGAAGTGAAATGAAACGAAGCGAGCCGAGCACTGCACGGTACGGTAAGGCGAGACACAGAGAGAAAAAGGCAGTTAATTTATTTTTATTCAACTCGAAGAGAAATCCCCAAAACCCTCCCAGAGAAGCAAAGAAAGATTTTTTCGTGCTTAGTCGAACAGCCCGAAACCCATATCCTCGTCGGACTCCTCCTTCTCTAATTGTTTCACGTATCTCGTTAGTACATATCCGGGCAGGAGACCAGGGGGTTATAGGATAGAGCGAACCCTCTTCCTTCTCGGGCTCCTTCTCCTCAGCAGCACCGGCGGCACCTGGAGCGGCGGCGGCACCACCGCCAGGAGCTGCGGCAGCTCCGCCTCCGGAGCCGACGTTCAGGAGAAGGTCCTTGACGTCCTTCCCTTCGAGAGCCTGTTGACCTTTTGTGAGAATTTGAACTAGACATCGAATACTGAGTGAAAGGCTCACCTTTGCGAATAGCGAGCACCAGATGGGCTCGACATCGCTATTGCCGGAAGCCTTAATAATAGCTTGGAGCTTGTCGGCCTATGGCACCAAAGACAGAGGAGTCAACATCCAGCTCTCTCTCCCTTCCTTCCTCCTAATCCATATCAAAAATTTCCCGGAAGATGGAATGCGTACCGTAACCTCAACACAATCATCAGCAAGGATGAGGGCGGCGTATGAAACGGCAAGTTCGGAATTAGACATCGTTGTTTGTAGGAGTGTTAGCGGTAGGTATGGGAGATTCCTTTCTTGATGGTAGAATCCGTAAGTGTTTGTCGTTCGTCGTGTTGTTGGTAGGTGAGGTTGGCCTGGTGGACTGCTATACGGTGGTGGGGGGGGGAGAGAGAAAATTGTGGGGCTTTGCCCTAACACTGAGTAGAATTAGTGGGGGGAGCAAAAAAGCAGTCTAATGATGATGATTCTCTGATAATATGTGCTTCAGATAAGATTAGATCAGATCAGATCAGATTTCAGGGTTGGCTCTTAGCCTTGGCTGTCGGCCTAGCGAGACCCACTTGCGCCGGGGGTCCCTTCTCCTCTGGCATACCCAGTCACTCGTCCTTTCTCCTATTGCTTGCTTGATTCTCTGGCTCTTAGGCGATTTCCGTATCACACTGTCCATCTGAAATCTGGCTGTGGTTGATTCGCCTGAGGTAAAGAGCTACAGTACTTGTGCAGCATCACAAATCTTCCCCCTTAAAAGAGTTATTGGGCTACGGCACGAGAAAAGTACTATCGGTACTCGTTCAGAGATAGTGGACTGGGGTGCATTATGTACCGCACCGTTGGCTATCTCAGTGCTTTTCTCCACATATCTACCCGTTCGACCTGGTTACCACCCACAGTATGATACACCGTTTGGAGGAGATGAGTTTTCAATACGAGTGATCGTATTGTGATGGGATTGCAATGGAATCTGGGGAGACTGCCGAGAACATGAGCAGGGATCGGGGGGGGGGGGGGAAGGTTAGGTTACACGAAAGGTCGGTAACGCATGAAGGTTTGTGGTTTCACGGACCCCCCCATCTGCCTTCTGTGTTGTCCTCTCTACAGCAGCCCTTTTTTTTCTTCCCAAGCTCCCTCTTTTCTCATTCGGTCAATCGTAGAGTTTTTTTCTTTTCCCTGGTATCATAGTGGGTAGGTTCTGAGTGATGCATTGGATGCAATTGCCTGTTAGGATATGAAAGCAAAGTGTTTCTCGTGAATAATTTTTAGAACTAGATTTCCTTGGCCCAACAACTCATCCTTCCGTGATTTTTTTAATACTCATCGTCAAGTAGTGTTTGGTGACGGTGTTGGTGTTCTAATAGTTGAGGCTCGATGCCGAATCGAGGGAGTGGCGGGACGGCTTTAGCCAGGACTGATCTATCTTCGCAGTAAGGTACCACAGCGAGCACCGGTACAACTGGACACACGCGTTATTGTGTTCAGTACATGTACGAGTACTCCTTGGGTAAACAAAAACCCTTTCGCTCTTTCTTTCTCTCCTTTTCTTTGCGCTTACCTTCTCAAAGATTCCCTTCTGTTCTCCTTATTCCTCCGCATATTCTCCTATCCATCGTTTTCTCAAGAACCTTAAGAAGCTCTCTGTTGTTATTATTCTGTTACTTATTCCGAAATTTCGTTCTTTCTGCGGATATCTTCCTTGTCCCACACCGGTACACTCCCGCCATCTCTATTCACCCTGTAGAGTGCACAGCAAGGCTTGTCACTTTCTCAACCGCTGATTCGACAGGTTCTGATTTTTGTGGCAACACACACCCAGAAAGCTGGGATCTGGTGGACAACGCATAACTTCTTACCTTTCCTCCCCCAGCCTTCTTTTCTCGAAGGGAGAAGAGGTGGTGGTGGTGGTGGTGGAAAAGGAATACCGTAGGTGCCCTAGGTGTTTAGAGAAGGAAGAAGAAAAAAAGGAAGAGATAGGCAAACCGGTGGTAAGAATTGATTGATTGATTGATTGCTGCTTCTTCTTCTGCTTCTGCGGTATATCGTTCGCTCTCTCTTAGCTTTAATTGACTTTCCTCCTTCTCTCCCTTTCCTTTTCTCTTTCCTTTTCTCTTCTCCTGCTTCCTCTTCTCCATTTTCTGGGGTAAGAACAGGTAAAAACTCGGGGGCTGGGTTTTTTCTGCTCTTACGTCGTTCCTTCCTAGTCTCCGTTTATAACAACCCCTGTAGTCGGTTGATTGTTTCCCTTTAATTTTCTACCCTTTCTTCTCTCGATCGATTTTTTGAGTTTTTTTATGAGTGACACCAAAGGAAGAAGAGCAAGAGGCCGTGCAAGACAGGAGAGAGAGAGAAAGATAGCCTGTGAGAGTGTCATTGAGAAAGAGGGAGGCCAACTCCAGACCAGGCCAGCAGACGAGGCATAAACAACAACAAAAGCTGTTTGTATTGCGGCGACCAACAAACCCTGGCACTCAATTGGTTTATTATGATAGCGGCAAGTTGTCCTTCACCGTCGCCTCTTTTTGCGGGGCTGTAGGTTGTACTGTCGTTTCATAGGGACAGACGCGGCTCCAATTGTAAGTTCTCTTCTCACCCAGCCCCCCCAATTGACACGATAGTAGGAAATTGATTGTGCCTGCTATTCTTTCCATACATGGCCCGAAATACCCTTCTCCTGCCCCCCCCCTCCCAACCCCCCCATTACTTACCCTAACACACACTTCCCACCTGCACATGAGAGACACGCCTAGACCTACCCCCCTTCTCCTAACTAATGTTGCTGGGCTCCAGGGAACGAGACAAGCTGCACACCAAGCGCCGCCCTGCTTCACATCCTCTCTCATTCTATCACAATTGCCTGCCATCCTGTTTCTGCACACCCACCACCTCATCCACATTACCCTACTCTTGGAAGTGACATCCGATATCCGCCGCCATCTTGTTCTCCTCTTCCTCCTCTCCATCCTCGTCGTCACCGACACCGACGAGGGGAGACTTTATTCGAGGCAGCGACTACACCCAACACCGAAGGTCCGCTCCAGACTCTCCCACCCTTCCCGCCTTTCAAGTGTCCGCGAGGATATCCCGACATACTCTTTCTGCCATCCACTTTGCCCTAGAAGAAGCAATTCGTACTCCCTATCCTTTTTCGCCTGATCCCGAGGAAGAGAACGCGTCTATGTCAGCGACGATGGCTTCTGGTGCCCCAGGTCCTACGCCGGTGGCTCAATACCTATCATCGCCAACAGCAAATACACAACATCAACAACGCGGACACTCAAGACAGACGAGCAGCGCGCGCCAAACCCAACAGCAGCAACCGCCACTTCATCAGCAACATGGCGGCGACCCTTCCGCTGCGCGTCGAGAGACGAGGCCGAGGGGTGCAAGCCAATCTGCGCAGCAGACACAGCAACATAGCATGGGAGCTGGCGCGGGAGCGGGTTATGTGGATGAGAGAGGATCAACAGCGAGGGTTGGCCAGCCAACCACTGGACACGCGCGAGTTGCTAGCGGCGGATCGGCGCAACCAAGGGTCCATGCTCCTAGGCCTGCAACGTCGGGAGCTTCCGCGCCGAGTGGGGGTCAGCCATCAGGCCAAGGACACCCCTCTCAGCGCCAATCTCAGACTGCTGGCTCTTCTAGATCACGACAGACGGAACCTACTCGGCCAGGACCGGAGCAGCCTCGGGCTCAGCCGCAAGCAGTTCCGTCTTCAAATCGTGTTCCTCCGCAAGCTGGTGCCCAGCAACCAACATCCTCGAATCGTCCGAACTCGGCTACTCCCGGGGGAAGTTCCAGTCGTCAAACACAACACCAGACCATAACCAGCAGCTTCCCGCATGCATTTGAGCGGTGGGAACGGCTTTCTTCACGATGGGAGGGGCTGACCGGATATTGGATCTCGAGGTTGGAACATAACAGGGAGGAGTTGGCTGGTATGCCTATCGAACAGGAAATGGCAAGACAAATTAGCGATCTCTCCACTGCTGGTGCGAATCTGTTCCAGGCCGTTGTAGAGTTACAGCGCCTTCGCGCTTCTTCAGAGAGAAAATTCCAACGGTGGTTCTTTGACACTAAAGCTGATCAAGAGAGAGCTAAGGAGATGAGTAGCGAACTGGAGCGTTCCTTGCGTGTAGAGCGTCAACAGCGTGCAGACGCAGTCAGTCAAGTTCAGAGACTTGAAAAGGAAAAAGCGACCGCGGAGAAACTTGTTGAGGAGATGAGGAGAGAATTGCAGATTTCGAAAGAAGAGTGCCGACGCTCCTGGGAGGAATTGGGACGAAAGGAGCAGGAGGAACGGGAAAAGACTAATAGTCTCAAAGAGGGAAATCCAACACTCGTTGGTGGAATTCAAGTATTCCCAATGCCCATGCGCGGGGTTCCTGATAGAGGCTCGACTAGACCCCGAACAGCTGGAAGCAGCGGTACTGGGGCTACTCCTCAACCGATGACGGAAGAGCAGTTTCGTCAGCAGTTCCCAGACAACGGATATGGCAGGGAACCGGTAGCAGATTATGGCGGTGCGGCACTCCCTCTTGAACCCCATTTGCCGTCACCGGGACAAGTGCCTCCCACTTCGGCTAGTGGCGCACACTCTCTTTCTGACACTGCTCCTCCAGCTTTCCCCCAACAGCAATCGCATCGGCCATCAACCTCAGGCCAGCAACAGCAGACCTCTGACGTCCACCCCTTCTACCAGCATCAACACTCAGCTCTTCACCTGCCGCCTGATCAACAGCCGGGAAGGACTCTTTCTCCCGGTGAAGAGTCATACGTAACCAACAACTCTGCGATGCGTTCGCGCGAGTCTGGATCCGTGACCGAATCGCAACAGTCGGAAGTAGGTGAAGGAGAAGGTGGATGGGAATACGACTCGCAGGGAAACCCCACACCTGTCTCGTACCAACGTCGTGAGCCCAGCCGCGCAGAAGAAGAAGAAGAGGAGGAGAGTTGGGATACTTATCCTACATATGATGGAAACGACTACGAATCGAATGGTGGAGGCAGTGGCGGAGGAGTAGCAGTTGGCTATGGAAGAGGCTGGGAAGGCGTTTCAAGAGCCCATCACCATCCTACGAGGTTGAGCGACGTTCCGGAGGAGGACGAGGAGAGGAGAACTCACCTTGGTAGTGAGGGTGGCCGGGTTTCGAGGTAGCTTTTGTGAGGAGCGTGCTCAAGTCACAAAAAGGGGGTGTTATGAGAGAGAGGGAGTGCGTGAGAGGGCTGGGGATGACGATTGGAATGGAGAAGTCTGATCTTGGATTATGTCTTTGATCTTTCCCTTCATTCCTCTATATCTGTTTTTCTAGCTAAATAGCATTGGTGAAACTTCATTTATGTGCTGCTTTATTTCCTAGCGAAAAGGGGGTTTTGTTTTATTTTACTATGATACTGGTTACTTGTTTTCCGTTTGTGTCGGATCGTATAGGAAGGGGATGGGATACGGTAGCTGTAGTGTGGTGGTTGTGCGCTGCTAGGTATCTTTTTATTTTATATTTCTTTTTTTGCTCATCTCATCCTTTTTTCCCTATATGCTTCATCAAGTCCAATCGATCCAAAAATTTCCAAACCTAATGTCTCTTTTCTCTTATCCTTTTTCGTTTTTTTCTCTCATCTCGTCCATCTGGGGGTTTCTGTCTTGTTCTTTTTTCTCCTTTTTCTCCTCTTTCCATATAATTTCTCCATTCTCTAATCCGTTTCCCCTGCTACCAACCCCAACCCCAACCCCCCCCCTTCCCCAAAAGAAGTTATGTTTTATAGACGCTAACATGGAGAGAGCAAGAGGGTGCAAAAAAATGAAAAAAAAATATTCTCAAATGAAAAAGAGCATTATATTTCCTGGTGTTTTTATTATTATTTTTATTTTTTACTTTGTGTCTTATCCTTATATCCTTATTTTTTTATTTATTGTGTTTCGTATAATACCGAGTAAGTGACTTACTGTAACGGTAGCAGAAGCAGATTTTTACGTAGAAGCGGATGGGTTATGTTGTGATACTGGAATGATATGTTTTTTCTCCCTCCCTGCTGTGCCCGATCTCGGGAGGGGTGTTCCGGTGATTTCTAGATCTTGGTTTCGTCAAGGAAGATACAAATGCCGGCACGGTACGGTTGCGGGGCGGGGTCACGGGTATTTTAGTGTGGGGGTATGTGTAGATGGGGGGCAAAAAAGCAATGTTTGGATCGATCGATGATTTATTTATTTATTTTCCAACATTAAAATTCCACTATGATAATTATCGAGACACGGATGGATGGAATGCTTGGTCATTTGGACGAAAGCCAGACTACCGGATACCACAACATGGCGGACCGGAAAAAGGAAAAAAAGACAGGAGGTAGAAAAAAGAGGGTAAAGAAAAGTCCAATGATCAACCACCCGCCATTTCCACAACCACATTACCCGTCATTTAAAGCCCGGTAATAACTAACTTCTTGGCACTAACACCGTGGAAAAGATCCTCGACCGCCTTCTCCACCTCTTTCAAACCACCGCTGCGAACCTCGACCGGGGTCTCGATGATGCCCTCAGCGACAACCTTGGAGTAGTACCCGCCTGGAGCCCAGAAGTATTGCTTCTCCTCTTTCGCCGGCTCTTCGGAGAAGTTGTACGTGAAGAACTTGATGACTAGGCTTGCCGGCCATCCCTCGATGGGTGCCATGCTGGGCAGTAGGGAGAGGATAGTGCCCTCAACCTCCTTCTTCCCCTGCGATTCCTGGAGAACGCGCCAGATGGCGGCGTGTGAGGCACCGGTTCCAGCGTTGTCGAGGATCCCAGCGAATGGGCCGTGGGAGGCAATCTCTTTCGCTTGGTCGTAGGTGTAAATGTTCTGCGCGCCAAGGGACTTTACATATGCGTGGTTGTGCGTGGAGGCGGTCGTCACGACGGTGTAGCCGGCTTTGATGGCGAGTTGGATGGCGTATCCACCGGCGGAAGTGCTTCCTCCCCATATGAGCACCGGCGCGGAGCCGCTGGGGGCAGTCTTGGGCAGGCCGAGGCCGACGAAGAGGGAGGAGTACGCGACGGGGACGTTGACGGCCAATGAGGCGGCCTTCTCGAAGGTGATGCTATCGGGGAGTTTTAGGGTGAGGTCCGTGCCGACGGTGTACTTCTGGAAAGCTCCGTATTTGTTATCGTTGGCTCCATATGCGGGCGTGTGGGAGAGGACTCGGTCGCCCTTGCTGAAGTTTGGATTCTTGGAGGCAACGACTGTGCCGGCGACACCTGAGCCAAGGACTGCCGGGTACTTGATTGGGATGAAACCGATGCGGGCTTGTTTTGCGTCGACAGGTTGAAGAGGAATGGCCTCGTTCTTGATGAGGACCTCATTGTCTCCGAGGGTTGGGATTTCAGTCTTCTCGACGACGAGTGGGGCCTTGGCCTCGGGGATGTATGCTGCTTCCGACATGTTGTTGATGTTGAAGTTGTCCTGGGTAGATTTGTAGTAGAGCGCGTAGGCGAGGACACTTAATGTGCAAATGGATATGAAGATCTTGCGGAATGGGTAGAGGGAGTCGTGATGTTTCTTATCGCTGTGTGCTGCTCTGGAACTGGGGTTTCTCATCGTGAATAGGTCTTTGATGGTTGAGGAGGTGGTTTATATAAGTTTTTGTCTTTCTGTTTAGTTTGGCTTGTGTGCCGTATGATATAGTGGGAATTGAGCTTTGACCTAGTCATTGCCTTACCCCGTCCTCGCTCCGTCCACTGCGCTTCCCCGCAGCACAGGGGGTGTTTGTTCTGTTTGTGTTCATCATTTGTAATACCGAAGCTTGTATATCCCGGTGTGGCTAGATTGTGAGAGTGAGGTAGATGCGGATGGTATGGAGCGAGGTGCCGTGCTGCTCTGAATCCTTACGCGAGCGAGGGATTGAAGGGGGGAGGGAAGTGGTGGGGAGCTCTGTGGGTGGGACAGACACAACGGTGTGATGCCGTAAGCAAGCATTACCCAAGCGACCCCAACCTGGGGATTGATTGGGTCCCACACTGAGGTCAACTATCCCCACGGTCCCACATCTCTAGTACCGGTATCTTATCGTATTGGTGATGATTGTGCTTGTACCACACCCCGGCTGGATTTCCACAAAGTTAATACCGGTGCGGTGCCAGATTCCACTGAAGCACTTTATTAGTAATTAGCAATTTCGCCTTTGAAATCAACACCCTCTTACTTTTGACAAAGCGAGTCGATACTCCATTCCATAGTTTTCCGTCCCGCCGTTAGCTATGCTGGGTGGGGCTGCTGCTGATGTGCTGTAATAGTGAGATGAGGTGCGGGAGATAGACTGATAACCGTTGCTATTCGGGAATCCTGGATCGGCGTTAAAGTTTGGCCTCTTTGGACCCGAGTAAACTGATCTACCGTACAGTGCTTGTGCGTTTGCTTCGCGTAGTAGCAATAGCATCCAACGGGTATTTTCAATGCGGGAATTTTTTGCTCGCACTCTAATGAGCTCGTATTGGTGCTTGAGATTAAATAGAGCGGATCGGCTTGCGTGGTTTTGGATGGGAGTAGTTGGATTGAGAAGTGTTAGGCGGTGGTTTGTGTTTGCCGATGGGTTAAATGGTGACGGCACTGAAGGGGCGCTTGCACTTTGCGGTAACTAGGCCCTCGAGGAAAGCTTTGCGTCGCTAGATGCAAGAGTTGATAAATAGAGTTTTTATCTTGACTGCTGTGCTGTAGTATTTGCGAGAGCGGGGTTGTGACTTATGAAGTTTGATCGGGGGGTTCGACTCTAGCAGTTGCCTCTTGAGATTTAGTGTGGTATTCATCATGTATCACTCGTGGCACATTTTTAATTGACGAGGTGTGCGATCTGAGGGGAATTCCCTGGCAGTTGGCTATCAAAACTTCAGAGACATGGTTTTGTTGGATATTATTCTGGCCATGATTCTAGTAAATTATAGGTGGAACGCTAGTCTTCGATTGTATCAAAATGGATGCTTGTCCTAGTACCGAATTGAGCGATTAGGAAATGGTTGGCCACGTTCTCTTGATTTCTGGGTTTATCTACCGCCTATTGAGGATTACCCCCGAAAAGCACTGTAATTTCAAAGCAATTGAGTACATCATTAGCCACCTGGAATTTTACGTCTTAGATCTCAAGTGAGACAACTCTAGCAACACCTTATCTCTGGGTGAAAATCAAACTATGGTTAGGGATAGCCGAGCCAACAAGAGGGTGGGAGGATTCAAATCTCCAAACTTTATTAAGGGCGTGACTAATTAAGGTTATGACACTGTTCAAGAGGGAAGTCGGCTTAGAACCTCACTTGCCGTAGCTTCCGGAAAAACTCGGGTTAAGAGTCTGAAATTTTTAACCCAATTACTTTCCACTATTTGCTTAGAGGTGCTGAGTCCTCTGAGGGTTGAGTGGAGTGGTGCCTTTGCCCCCCAAGTAGTAAATCTAGTTCATCCTATCGTTTAGTCAAGATCTGAAGCGGTTCACCTGATAGATCTGTATCCATGTTCCAGATTTTCACTCTTTGACTTAAATACGTGTGCTCGGTCTTCCTAATGCAATCACTTCAAATACCAACCTGCCCGTCTTGCCTAGGAGAACTATTAGAGCAGATTAGAATCACAATCTCAAGATTCTATCAATGATATAGGCTACATGACGCAATGGGCCGTGTCCCGAGGTGGGTGTGTGCTATAAAGGACGGAAGAGAATTACCATGGCTACCACTGCCCACCTTTTAAGTCTGTTTAGAACCGGGGCACTGGGAATCTATGATACCTTCAGAATGTTCTGTTGCTTTCCGGGATGCTGTTATGGAATCTTCTTCTCGGGCGCTTAAGGGCGGGAATCCCATTTGACATAAGAGTGCTGGTTTAATATGTGGTGCTATTCTGGTTTCGGTGAGCCTTTTTTTCGTGGGGTCTTGGTGTTTCTTGAGGTAATTGGGTCTAGGAGATATATTTCCGTTCTGGCTGTGACTAGAGCCCGCCTTCCCGGGGGCTGGTCACGTATCTCATGAGCCTGCATTTAATTAGAGCAGCTCAAGTTCTTTCTTGAGTTTAGGGGCGTTTTTACCCCCAGTATGGTATTAAATTTTCTGGAAAGAGAGAATGAACACTGCCGGGAACAATGGCCTAACGGTAATAACTTGTTCCCGGCGCACTTGGA
>Ga0307510_10000271_pt1 | contig 47484 bp, 63 predicted proteins | sample 12_EM_MG_FD_207224 | JGI IMG/M metagenome (GOLD analysis project Ga0307510, IMG submission 207224) | Populus trichocarpa ectomycorrhiza microbial communities from riparian zone in the Pacific Northwest, United States - 12_EM | ecosystem: Host-associated > Plants > Roots > Unclassified | place... | reverse complement strand
TGGGATTTTAATACCAGTCAATAGAAACATCACGTTAGGGTCGTGATGATGAATCATCAATCGCCTCAACGCCCCGCTTGTACCAATCCTCGGGCGACTCGGAATTGGATGGTGATGAAAATGTGCACCATCCAAGCAAGTCCGAGGGCGATCGATGCGTCGACGCAGGTATATCCCGTTCGATCGCTCCTTAGCACTCCAAATTTGCGGCATTCGTGTGTATTGCATTGCAATGCATTAATGGGTTTCCGTGCTTCAAGTATTGTCCAGTACTAGTTGCGGTAGACGTCGAGCCCGTAAACAAACGTGGTGATGGCAACGGGATGACTGCAATTGCTTTGCGCGGTAATGGTAAAGGTCCCTTTGACTATCCATGGTTGACATGCAGTTCAAGCTGGCTAGGCCAATGTGTATTCGATGCCGCAGCAACTAGGGGCCTCAACATAGAATATCTACGATTACAACACCCCTCACAGGCACTGGTCACACACATCGGTGAATTTTAACCAGGCAGGTGCGGTCGCGCGCGGCCATCGGCGGTCGGCGCATGATCCTCCAGCGCACTAGTACTATCGTTAGAACCTCATCGAGCCCCTCAGCTGTGTAGCTTTTAGTTTGTTTGTTTCTCTTTCTCGAGACCCGATTTATTTATAGCCCTGGTTTGTGTCATCTGGACCCCGGCGCGGGTACCCTTGGTCTCTATCCGCGGAAGAATATGGTTTGATGGTCGCGCGTTTCATTTGCAACTCTTTTTCTTTGCGCCTATCTTTCCAGGGTTATATTGGTGCCCCAGTATTGTACGAGTACGATGGTATCTTGGTTTACATACGTAAATTTAGAAAAAAAATACAAAGGAAGGTGTGAGTGCTATCCCGTTTCCGTGTTTCAGCCCGATGGGCATGAAGACATTCAACAAGGCCCAGTCGCCTGCGGGTAGACGCAGGTCACGAGGAAGATAAATGTGGGTTGGTTTGGAGACCGTGAGATTGATGAGGGTTGCCAAAGTCCTGTATCAAGCGGTACCCGGATCCTTCCAAGGGATAAGAGATACAATTGATACAAGACGAAGCACAGTATGGGTAACCAGACGACAGTACATCGACTTGGGCCATTTCCTGCTGAGCAAGCCATCTATCGGACAATGGTGTGAAGGTCCGAGTCGACTGTTAGAAGGGGGCAGGAAGAAATGCTTATAGAAGAGAATGCCGGCGCGCCGTATCTTGCGTTTCATCGTGCGCAGGCCCCTCAGGCTCTACGGCAAAAAAAAAACACTGGTAAAACTCGTCGATAAAATTATTGATCAAGAATCCCTTCGGAAACTTGCGGTTGCTATTCAGTTCCTCGTGCAGGACGATGATCTTCTTGAGCATATCGGCCCGCCGAGTTCTGCGTTTCCATTCCAAGCGGTTCTTTTGTGGAGAATCGAGGCGTGTATCACCTGCACTTTCAACCCTTTGCGGATTAAAGATTCAGCGTTTCCTGTTCTCAACTTGGACATCACGTTGACGTTGATCAAAGCCCTGACAAGCATGCCAGTACTAGTGGCCTTCAGTACATATCCATGACTTACTTGCACAGGCCATCGAGTCTGCCGCTGCCCTTCTGGCACACCGATGAAGTTTGTGGTATGTGAAGAGTGTGAAAACACAGGCCCAGGCCTGGCACCTTTACGTCACATGCCTTAACGCGCTCGACGCGCGTGAAGAATTACGTTCAAAAAAGGCAAAAATGAACACGGAGCAGTGCAGCACGCGACTCAAAAACGCGGCCGTCTGCTGTTCGTCAGGCAAATCACCCGGCACCAAATGTACAACGACGACGTGAGCGGTGCGTTTTTTCCCTTCACGTATCCCGTCCCCTCAAATCCCGCCAGAACCTGACGTCAAATTAAAAAAACAGAGGCTCCGCTTTATCTCGTGCCCAACGCCGAGGGCACGGGCAAGCGGCTCGTCCGCCGTCCACACCCTCCGCCCACGACCGCACCACTCCCAGACGACTTTGACGCGATCACAGAAACGCGCGAGAGCACAACCGTTTACGATGACGCCACCAACTCCGCTCTAGGTATCGATTACGACGACATCACCATCGCTCCTGCTCCTGCTCCTGCTCCCGCAGCCGCAGCCCCCTCGTACGGGCGATCCTCAGCACCACTGATCCATGCTCCCGTGCCCATCTCTCCCCCTCGCAATCTGACCAGCCCCCCGCGCCAGCACCGCCCAAGCAGTCCGTCCCACAGCATCGCCGGCCTAAGCCCGGACGTGCGCGGATCAAGGCGCAGCGGTGGCGGCGGCGACGGCATGAGCGTGGGCAAAGCGCGCAGCGTTGCCGGCGATCGTGACCGCGAGCGCACGGCGCAGCGACGGAGCCTCGGCACCGGAAACGCGCCCGTGCCGATGCCGGCGTTCTCGTCGGGCAAGGGCCCCGCGAAGGGGCGGAATGACCTCGTGGAGAAATTGGTGATTGAGGACGGGCCTGAGCGCACCATCTCTGTCTGGCGTGAACACGTCGCGAAGAATGGCACCGGTGCTAGTGTTGTTGTTGCTCGTGGCGAAGAGAATGGCACTACCGGTGGCGGCGGCGGCGGCGGTGGTGGTGGTGGAGATGGCGATGGACGCAACGACTTGGACAGCCATGTTGGGCGTCGGAGGGTGAGTACGGATAGTCGCCGGCGCGTCGAGTCGCTCGTACAGAGTACTACGGGCAGCCCGAGCGTGAAGGGCAAAAGCCACCGAAGCAGAGAATCCGCTGAATTTACGGAGGTAGGTGGCCCGGATAGTCTCTTCCTTATCCTCCGAATACGACGCTAAGAACGCGTCAGGACCTGCGCTCGCCTTTGCAGCCCGCACTGCCAATGAGGTCTTCGACGCCGCTCGCCAGCGGCCCTTCGCAGCCCACGACTCCGCAAAAATCTCAGCGTCGCGCGGCGCCGACGTCTCCGTCGGTCGGTCCAAGAGGGACCGAGTACAGCGCCTCTGTATCGGACGTATCCACCAAGGTCGCCTCCCACAGCCAGGTCGAATCGGTCCTCTCCTCTTGCCAACCCTCTCTGCTGCACCTGTTGCCCATTTTAGACGAGCTGGGTGTGCGGCGTTCCGAGCACATGACCGCTTTGGCGCGAATGCGCGAGGAGACTCGTGACCGCGAAGTCAAGGAAGAGGCCCTCAGGAAGGGCATCACCGTGGTCGAATGGGCTATTCTCATTGATAAACTACAGAGTTTGTGAATTTACGGAAGACATCACGGAATATTCTCATGACCCTATGCTTTATCTGTACGGATCTGTATACACGTCATGGTTCCCTATGATACGAATTATCCCTTGTATCGTAGAATGCGCACGCAAGGCGGGCATGAGCACGACTAAGATCTAGAGAGAGGGTCCGACGAGGAGGACAAGGTGACTAGGGCGAAAGGAGAAGGGAAAACATACGAAAAGCAATCCTAATACAGTATAAATGATTCCTAAACAGCAAGGGGATCCCGAACTGAGCCCAACTAGTGAGGGCTGTGAGTGGCGCGAGCCTTATGGGGCTGCAGCCTGCATGAGGTGGTTAGTCGGCCATCGATTTTGGGCGATCCGCACCTGCTGGGTTGATGCGATGAGGGGCGAGTCTTGACTATTTAGGGAAAGGTGCTTGATCCGATGGTAACGAGAGTAGAAAGCAGAGGAGCAGAAGATGCGGGAGAGTGGTGAAAAACGATGAGTGGAGGCCAAGGACGATAGATAGGAAGGAGAAGGAGGCGTTGCATCGGCCGGCTGTAGCCTGTCACATCATTGCTTCCACGCCAGGGCTTCCGTGCCAGGAACTGGAGTCGTCCGGGTCTCCTTTCAAACCGAAATGGGAATGATAACACCGATGCGGCCAGGATGGGAGCCCCAATTGCCAGACATATCGTCAAAACCTCACACCTTTGTCAGCTTGTACCACAATCGGGCCTGTTAGGGGTGAACCCCTCCAGTATCCCTCCTCCTGGTTTTCTAGAAATGTGGTCTTTCTGCCTCCAAAATCGAGAATGTGGAAGGAGAGATGTATTCCATTCTAAATTAAAATTTATAAAGTCAAGAACTTGAAACTGTGGTTGTAGAGATATAAGACGAGTCTGTTTCTCTTCAGTTGGAATCATTGATTCAGGATTTCCTCCCCATCTCGGATACAGTAGTCACGAGTAAGTCCAATTCCCCCTTTTTCTGCATTCCCACCCACGTAACTCCTTTTTTGCCCCTCTTCTTCCAGTGTCCTCCCACTACTTCCTCCTCCACTACTTCCACCTCCACTACTTCCTACTCTCCATCCACCGGGATCTGGGACCAGGACGAGGCTGTTACTAGTTCCAGTACCTACTCCCTTACCAGCAATATGTCTGGACCTTCTCTCGGAGATCCTCTTTCCATGGGAGATCTCTCCATGACGCGGACCTTTTCCTCCCCACTGCCCTGTCTTTCTGATCTGGAGGCCAAGCTTTACTATTATGGCCTGCCCTCTAGGCCAGTCCTGATCGCTCGCACTGGCTCTCTATGGGAGGCACCTGGCCCGGAGGCGTACCCCAGGCTCAAGGAGCTCAGAATCGTAGGGAGTCATGAGATCAGCAAGGTCTGGGAGGACAATCTAGCGCTGAAGGTACACGCCATACTGGATGAGAACGGGGTGGACTGGTCCAGCACAGATGTTGTCCGTGTTGGCTATGTCGATGAGCCCTATGGAAACGTCATTCTCTGGATTGGAGTCCGCCCTGGCTCACTGTCCTATGAAGTCGGGATCAATGTAGCTCACCAGTGCAAGAAGGTTTTGTTAGATCACGCCATCAGCGACATTGATGTTGAGATCCGCCAGTCGGAAATCATCCAGTCAGCTGGTCCCCGGCTACTTCAGCCCACCGACGACATCGATCCCACGGTAGAGGTCCGTGAGCCCTTCGCCACCACGCTCGGTATCACTATCTGCGCGCGGTCCACGCCCTGGGTTGAAGGCACTGCCGGCTTCTTCCTCCACAATGGAGGTGATGGCAGGCTTCTCCTAGCCACTGCCCGCCATGTCGTCTTCCCCCGATCCGACAACAATCTCTATGAGCGCAAGTTCCAGAGTCAGCCCCGCCATGACATCCTTGTCCTCAGCGAAGCGTCGTTTCAGCAGCACCTCGTCTCCATCGATGATCAGGCCAAAGCGCAGGATGATGCCACAAGTTACCAGACGAAGCGTATGGAGAAGATGGCTGGTCGCGACGACGAAATCGCTATAGCAGCATGTGAAGACGCCCGGAATATCATGAAGAGGGCGGAGGCAACAGCGAAGGTGCTGTCTGACTTCCATCGTCAACTGTCAACGGCCTGGGCCACCGACGACAGCCGTAGTATTGGCCATGTTATCTTTTCCCCCCCCATCGTCATCGGCGCCGGGACCGAGCAGTACACCCAAGATGTCGCCGTCATTGACGTCGACACCTCCAAGATTGATCCAAGAAGCTTTACCGGAAATGCTATTGACCTTGGAACCAAGTTCACACCCAACGCGCTCAAAAAAATGATGCATCCAAACCGTAGGAATTCCCACAGCTTCGACTTCCCGGGCGACCGCCTCCTTAAACTTCGTGGTACCATCACAGATGACGAGATGCGCAAGCCAACCATGGTTGACGAGAACGGCGACGGCTGTATCATGGTCCTCAAGCGTGGCAGGACTACTGGACTAACTGTCGGGAGGGCCAACAATATATTCTCGTACACTCGTATTTATTTCGGTGGGAGGTACACTGGTGTTTCAAAGGAATGGGCTATTCTGCCCTTCGACAACAAGTCTGGCGCTTTTTCTGCCAAGGGTGACTCCGGCTCCGTTGTCGTCGATGGCGCGGGACGGATTGGCGGTCTCCTCACTGGCGGTTCTGGCCCCACAGATTCCACTGACGTGACGTATGTCACGCCCATAGACTTCGTCCTGAAGACCATCCGCAGCCACAAGTCCCTTGCCAGGGCCTACCCCAAGTCGGGCTCGTCTGCCTAGGTGCCGCCCCGAAATTTATTCATGCCGATTTTTCGCAGAGACGATGTCAAGGTGGTGAGAAGTGGTGCCGTCTCGCTTCTTTTTCCTCCCCCCTTTTTATTCTGCGACTTGTCATCTTTCCTTCCTACGCTCGGTTATCTATAGGTTGGTTGTCGGTGGAGACAGCGGCTTTGGCTGGCTGACTTGCTGTTGAGGTTTGTCTCGTTTGTTTCATCGCCTCCATTTTACGTACTAACGGCCTTTGTCGACGTTCAGTCCGCCGATGCAAGTACTCCACTAGTTTTGTTACGATAGTTTTTCCGGACATTGGCAACTTACCTCTTTATCAACCCCCGTTTTGATCACTTGTACTTGACCTCTTGTTGCGAAATTATATTGTGACTTTGTCTTAACTTGCGTGATTAGCGACTTTCGCTTTTTTTTTTTAACACGGTCGCTTCGTCATCGCCAGTCATCAGCAAGATGACACGCAGCTGGAGTCGGAGTGAGGCTGTGGACTTTTTGCTGACGGAGCCGAGGTCTTTCGATGTCGTTCCGGTCCCTTGCTTCGTCCTACTCTCTTGTTTTGGTGTCGTGTTCCTGCCCGCCCTGCGCACGCATTCTACGGTACAAGTGATAATTCGTATCATAAGGGACCACGACATGCATATAGATCCGTATAGATGAGTCATCAGCAAAAAGTCCACAGGATAATCAAGCATCTGATCAGCATCTGATAGTTGTCTGGGGAATTCATCCAGCACGGTCAGACTGAGAAGCCTGATCGGGTTTGTGTTTTTAAGGAGGAAAAAGCCTTCCGGTGTCCAGCTCTAGCCCAACAGATTTGGTCAGAGTTCAACTGACTCCGAGTCAGTTCTCAGCAACACCAGTACATTTCTCTTTATCTGTACGGATCTGTACGCATGTCGCCCACAATACAATTTACATCGAGATATAGTTGAACAGAGACATAAATGTTGGCCAGTATGCATCATCGGGGGAAATGAAAAGTCAAACAAATTTTCGAGCACAAACAAAGGACAGTGGCATATCCATCTGCCATTCTGACGTGCTAACTTGCTCGACACACTGGCTCTTCAGCTCGGGCGTGAACCCGAGTGCGAGTATTCCAGGGTGGTGTTTCTCTGCAGAGAAGCCGCGCCGGGATGAGTCAGTGAATATCGTCGCCAGCGCTCCGACTTTAGGGTCAACCGCTTGTCTCTCCTGCTGAAGGGAAATTTGCGCCTCCCCCGCGGCACAGGGCGAACGATTGCCGAGGGGGAGGATTACCTCGTGGGCGTTGACCTCGCTGAACAAGCCAGTCTGTCGCAACCAGGGCTCCACTTTCTCACCGACCCGTGGGACCTGATCGTTAGATTCCCAGTACTTGAGCAATAACTCATATGTTGCCCGGACGGCGGGTGCGTCCCCCGTAACCTCGCCAGTCATCGTCGTTTCTTCTACGAGCAGCCATCCACCGGGCTTGACGAGCCTGGTGATACGTTCGAGGACGCGTTGAGGGTTCGGGAGCTGGGGTGATTAAAGTTCTCAGAACGAGATTGAAAGAGGCAAGGCGTTCGGAAATGCTCGCGAACGTACGTGTATGAGGACGAACCGGACGTGGACCACGTCGAAAGAACCCGGTTCCCATGCCAGTGGTTCGGCCAGGATATCGAGCTGCTGGAACTGAAAGTTGGGGGGGACTGGGCTATGGTAGGCGTTGAGAAGTCTTGTGAGCAATGTCCCCCGAGAGACCACCGAGGACGAACCGAGGAAACATCGGACCGATATCTACTGCGGTCACTTGAGCATCGGGGAATTTCTGGGCCATATCGATTGCCCTATCGCATCCGAACGGCAGGATGCTTGCATATTAGGACATAACGCCGGAAAGGGAGAGAACTTGCCATATCCCTGAGCCGGCCCTTTAATAGGAAAGGAGGCCATCAGCCGTGCGCTTTGGAACGCTTGGAGACGCCAAGTGTACTAGTAAGTGATTGTAGGGTGCGTACCCAATGTCCAGTATTGTCCGTGGGTCATTCAGCGGTGCGAGGAAAAAATTGCCGTCAAGATAGCTCTTGATGCCCTGGTGCATACTATCCAGCCTAAAATGTGGCAGAATTGGGTGCAGTCAGGTTTGCTGCCAGTCGCAGAGCAGAGCATCCCCACGGGGACATGCCTCTCTATTTCGGCCTGGTCGGCCTATGAAGGGAATAGTTCGGTTCTTCAGCTTAAGGGCACAAGGTATCGTTCAAAGCTGCCCACCGTTCCATGCCAGTAGGCATTTGTAAAAGCCTTCTGCGAATCTGGATTGGCCATGGCTTGTGGGAACAACGGTGGTGGAATTCTGACTCGGGTGGAATCATACAACTGAAATCATTGAATCGCTTCCGCGTCGATTTACACATTTCAATTGGTCCCTGACAAAAGGGAAATTCACACGCTCTTTCCATTCGAACTTTGCACGGTCTTCAAAGAAAGCGATACATTTCTATCTCCATCTACAATTGCACAATTGCATAGTACAAAGTCCAGGTCGAAGGGACGCATTAGTTGGCTATGAAAGGAAACCGCCCGAATAATGGATCGATGGGGTCAGAGGAGGGTCTAGATGCTTGGTAAGATCAACGCGCTCCGTCGTGCCGTCCCGTCCCGTCAACGTAACGTTGCCTCTGAATACGACGGGAGCCGCTCGTCCTGGCCAGGTCCACTCCCAACCATGCGACCGACGTGGTTATCAACACGCCACGCCACATCGTTCCCCTCCCCCCACCGAAAGCTCGTCGAACCAAAGTTCACCTCGACCTCATTCACGCCCTCGAGGCCAATCGCAGCGTACACGTCGTGGTCGACGCGCGGCATGTAAATGCCAACAAACGCGTTCGGCAAGCGGCGTCCATTGTGCGTGAAGAACAGCGCGCCGGTGCCGAACTCGTATCCGCAACCGACGACGTCCCCCGGACAAATTCGTGAAAGCGCCGAAGATGTGTAGTCTCGACCGCCGTCGGCATCCTCGAAGAACTTGCGCAGATCGTCGAGGTGCAATCCGGCGCTGAGACGATTCCATCCGGGCATGCGCCAAGATGGGTGTGGCTTGCACGTCGTACCTGTCATATCGCATATGTACGATTTTCATTTTGAGATTTTTTTCAGCCAGCAATTGTGAAAACCGCGCTCGTCGTGCGAGAGGGATGCGAGGAAGGGACCTGAACGTACCGATGGCCACGACGCCCTCCATCATGATCACTCGTACTTCATAGTAGATGCCACGGACGCTATGGATATCATAATGTCCCGCCATGAGTGGCAAGTCGCTCATGACACATGTATCCTCGCAGCGCTTCTGGGTGCACACTTTCCAAGTGCCGCCGCCACCGCTCGGCTTGTTTAATTTTTGATCATTCCTCTCTATGCGCCCAACGAAGCGAGTCGTATTGGAGCGTTCGAGACCCCAGGCTGCGCATCCAAGCAGCCGGATGCGGTCTATCGAATTGGATGGAAGAAGTCTTGGCGGATTAGAGGGATGACTTCTGCAGAATATTTCGGCCCGCTCCCAGTCCTCGTCAGACGCTTCATGAAACAATCCGAATTTGTGAGGCCTTTCAGGGGCAGGCTTCCATGGTGGAGGTGGTCGCCGTTCCTCTTCGAGTCTACGGCGGGGATGGGGTGGCATCGATGGCATGACGGCGGGTCGATGTTTGAATTGCGTTGGTTTGGTGTAGCGTTGGTATTGTATGCGGAGCTCTTCAAAAATTGGAATGTGGGACGGGCTGGACTACCATTAATGCCACGCCACAACACATCGGAGACCCCATTGGAGTGCTAGTAGTGTGCTGTGTGCTAGCGCAGTGTTTCCGCGTTGTTTCCGTGGCCATGCGCCACTGGCATCATGGCTGCGCGACATTACATCACACGCCACCTACTACAGTAGTAGCCACAACAGTGCCAGTGAGTGCCACAACGGCTGAGTGCAACTTTGGCGCTCACACAAGCGATGTATACAGTCGACAATGAAGAATCAAAATTGGTAAGTACAGTACTGTACTGGTGGGTGGGCAATTCGTGAATTTTACATAAAACAGCGTAATAACGTAGCACATGTCGAGGGAGATCGCGGTACACGGCGCAGATCACTCGAACGGCGGATGCTAAGATACAAGCTTCCATACCAAGAACGCCGTAAATAAATAGCGTTGGCAATCGGAGAACTCGAAATGGAACAAGGAACACGCCAACGTCATTCAGTCCTGCCATTGGAAGCTGGAATTCTGATGGAATTCTGGGAGGTACTGTATACAAGTACTATCCGCCAAAATCGTGTTCTGTTCCCCAGACGGGTTTCAGGCGAATAGGCAGGCATGAATTCTCTTGGGCGCTGGTGAGCCGTGCTTGCGCATCTAGAGTGCGTCCCCACTCATCACGGAGAGGTAACGAAACAAAGTCTCATTCCCACAGACGCGGACCACTGCGTTCGCCGAGACACACGCTCTGAGAATGTTTCCGGAAGCCTGCCGAATCTGCGTACAAGAGAAGGGAGTGAGCAGAGGTTCAGGTGTTATGCGAGGATATGATATCATTGCAGGACCACTGTGTTGGTTTGCATGAAACGGTACGGAAGAGATAAGCCGCAACGAAGGATGTCGTCTATTCATCCCGAAGAAAGGAGCGGTGGTGTTATCCCCCCCCTGAATTGACCATGAACATGTTCGAAAGGTAAGCATAACTCTGCATCGGTGGCAATGTGACTGCACTCTAGGATATCCCTTCCTTTGCCACAGTTTGTAGCTCTTGTATGATGTGTGCGTTGATTGCAGAGCCAAACTCGACGTCCTTAAGGGGGGGGTCGTTGAACTCTGGAAAGAGTGAGGGGGAAAAAAAATGAGGCCCATCCTCATTTGGCTCGTCCCATGCTCGCAGTGCCCCCGATGTGTGGTAGATGAGTCTCGTGGCCTTCAGTATTCTCACGGAATGCCGATCAAAACGGTCAGCTATCGAAGGGCCCAGGGCATTCCCTAGGTGGACGCGACACCAAATGGACAACAATGGGAGCAGGGTCGTGTGGGAGGTACGCTGTGTCAAGGACGGCTCCGGTTCTAGCGACCAAGTCTTTTTCGTACTAGGTCGGGACAGCGTGAGCATGGGACATTGTCCCAACTTTACAAAAAAAGTAAGCGCGAAAGGTGCCAAGAGCGGATCTGCGTGTCCATCAATACGAGGTGGGTATCGTAAGGGCGGGAATGGCTGTCACGAAGTAGAACAAGGGAGAGTGGCCAGTGGAAGGGGTTACACCACGTGACTTTGACTTTGCCATCGCTCAATCACGCTAGTCTGCAAATAGATAAAGACCGCGACTTTTGCATCGACCATGACCAAGCAACCATGTAGGCAGCAGTTCTTCGTTAAGAGGTCTGCTAACAATGTGATTTGCGATGAAGTAGGACAAGATTTAAATTTTATGCGCTGCAGATGAGGAAGGACGAGGTAGGACAGCCAAGGGGAGGAGAGGAGGAGGTGACTGATCACCCAATACGGGAAACATTGGCGGGACATGCGGACATTGTAGTCTGTAAGGAAAGCTCCGCCATATCCCAGGAACAGTGCTGTATCACGGGTAATTATTAGGGCAACGCGACACAGTCATCTAATCGGTCTAGTCGGCTGACTGACATGGTATTGGATTGAGGGGAAGCGGGACGGCAGGCCTTACAGAGCGCCTCTTGAACAAAACAACGGATTTCCGTACAACGCGGGGCGAAACATGTTGCGATCCAAAAGTTGAACGACAAATCGAGGGAGCCAAGTTGTTTGTTGTCGGTCCCTCGCCTCTCGATCACAAGGGCCGGAATTAGCGAGTTTCGTAGCCCAAAAAATGTTACGTAAAACGGACGTGTATGGCCAAGCCAAGGCACGAATTGAAAATGGGGCAGCAAACAAAAGCCTTTGCTGTTAGGCGCACTGTGAATGGTCATTCTCTTAATTCCGTTGCAGGGCTCAAATGACGAACAAAAGTTGACAAGGTACCCAATGTGCGGTAATTGCGTTCAACGGTTGCGTTCGCGGCGCGGAAAATGAGAAAATGGCCATGCCGTCGGTGCGGTCGGTGTCTTGTCGAATTCAATGACAGCCTCGGGGCCTCGATCACAGCTTTCCGAGTGCGACTTACCCGCCATCGTTATAAGGCACAGTATGTGGTCGAAAAAGACTCCGTCGCTTTTCCTCCTTCATCATCCATCATGCCCGCGATGCTGGCTATCTTACCGCCAGAGATCATCGAGCAAATCCTCCTGCTGCTCGACCCGCTCGATGTAGCAATGTTTTCCCAGGTGTGCAGGGAGTTTTATAACCTCGTCCATCACCCCCGGGATCGTCACCTCTGGCGCGCGCTCTATCTGGCGCAACCCTTTGACGATCCTCGCCTTTCCCTCACCCCACGCCTCTATCGCATCCCACCAGAAGACATCGACTGGAAAGGCTCATTGCAGGCTATCATCCGCGCACGGACCGTCGTGACGGATCCGTCCAAATGCCGGCCCGGTGAGCGCAAGGACATCCTGCGCACGCTGATCCAGTTGCTCCGGGGCGCCACGCCCGCACAGTCCTTCGGCGGACACAACCTTTCGGAGAACCTCGTTTGGCTCGTCGCTATGCTTCGCGATGGCGTCTTCCTGAACGAGGATGTACCCGGGTCCACCACCCCGGACCCAGAGGAGGTTCAGATGCGCGCGTACCTCCTCACCCACCTCGGACTCACGCCGAGCGATGCGACCAACGCGAACAAGGCCGGCGCCCTCGCATTCGTATACGACCTGCGCAACTACCGCTACGACAGCAGTTTCGGGCCTTTCATGTCGGACGGGAGTGGGTGCATAAACTGGGTGCACGTACACGCGATCCACCGCACGATTGCCATGCACCTCGTCGACCTGCGCGAGGGCGAACCGTTCGTGTTCCCTCTGATTCCAATCAGCATGCCGTACTGTCAGAGCATCATTCCCCCGGGGGTAGATCTCGCGAAGGAGCGTGACTGGGCTGGAATCGAAGGTCTATGGCACTGCACATATTCGTTCATCGACCACCGTGATCTTTTACGTAAGTGCATCCCCCAGTTTTGGTAGAGCCGATCTGACCCTGACCCTCGCAGAGGTTAACAACTATGATGTGCGTCGCTGGCGCGAATACCTACTCTCAGCCCCTTGCGTGCATTAGCTGACTTGGTCGATTCGAATCAGTCCGGGCCCGGTTCTCCGGGGCCTCTCGACTCTGCAATGTTCCGAGACCCAAGATTCACAGAGACGTTCCGCGTGATTCCCGTGCACCTCCGCGTTATCGGCCCTGGAGAGGACCTAGAACATCCCACCAGACCACGCCTACACTTCGCAGGCGAAGTGCGCGACGGACAGACCATGTCGGGGTTCGTTGAGATGACGCCAGAGGATCACTTGCGTTGGAAATGGGTACGTTTACGTTCTATAATGGTATATGCTATTCGCATTAAAAAAATTCCCACAAACGTTCCAGGTATGCGGAGAATCGGGGCAGACCCTCTGGAGGTAATTTCTGTCCCCCCATTCCTAACATTCGAATGAGCCGTCGCTGATCAACCCCATCCTTTGCATCGCTTAGTTGTGATGGCATTCAAATTGGGTCTGCCCGGTCATCATTTGGTGTCCTTGGAAGCTGGACGACAGTGTTTCACGAAGCCCCCGACCCTGTTGGTGCGTTCCTGGCTTCCCCCAGCCGGTTGTTCCGAGCTGATGGTTCATCCTCTCAGGTCCCCTGTGGATGCACAAAGTAAAATCTCCCGAATGATGAGTGACGGTGCATATGCGACTTCCACGCCACGAGTGTGACCTGTACTCAGCAACATGATATGGGCGTTGGTAAATGGGTAAAGTAAACGGATGCCGCCCTTCACCCCTATATCATTTCTTTGTCCCCTATTAAGATCTTAGATAGGCGTGGCTCGAGTTTGGGGCACGGTTGAAATTTGGGTATGAGGACAACTTCATCTTTAGAGCTCATATTTTTGCATCACCATATGTTTGTACATGTCTCATAGGATACCTTAATGAATGGGATTCATTGGATGGCAAGATGTTCCAGGAAGGCAGATCACAATTAATTGGTCGTCGCAGCTGGAACCGTGACAGAAGTGTGACTCGTGACCAAGCGTGACAACACTGTGACCATCTACTCGTTTTGGGGCGGCGGGGGCACGGTAGTCCGACGACCGATCGTGAACATGAACACAGGGATCAGTCAGCCACTTGCGGATCATCCGTCCGGGTACACAACAATTCCCCTAACTGGCACACGCCTTACCCCAGGTTCTGAATCTCCGCTTTACGCCCGAAGTAAATGACACTGATCGCTGTCATTTAACAACTCGGGTAAAGCGGAGGCGAGATGCCTGCCCCAAACGAAGGACAGAAACGCATTACAAATACACCAAACACCGACCTAAATTTCACTACTGAGGAAGAGGGAGAGAGAATTAACCCCTATCGTTCACCGTGTGAAAAAAAAGGAATGTCCGTGTCCAGCTGACCATGCCCCAGGGATGCAACCTTGCCAGTGGGTGTGAACGAGAATGACCCTTTTGTTCGTAGCGTAAACTCGGTCAACGGGAGACGGAACGTGCCAAAAGCGGGCTTGCTTCCGTCGTCGACTGGAATGGGTATGCTCGGGCAGTGGTCAGCCTCCACTCCAACCTCTCCGAGGCGGGATTGAGCATATAAGGCGGCCATGGCAAGCGGTGGGATGTGGAACAAGAAATGTCGAAGATCATCCTCGTATTCGGAGCAACGGGTGCTCAAGGCCGTCATGTGGTCAATAGCTTGCTCGCGCCCTGTGAAGACGGCTCGCCGTCGCCTTACACCGTCCGCGCTCTCACGCGCAACCCGGAGGGAAAACAAGCTCTGGCCCTGCGCGAGAAAGGAGTCGAACTTGTCAAGGGTAGGTCATTGTCACCACGCGGTACATATATGGCTGCGGCTGAGGATATTTTGCGTTTAGGTGACACGAGCGATTTGGCATCCGTCGCTGCCGCTCTGGACGGTGCCTATGGCGCATGGGTCAACATTGATGGGTTCACAGTCGGCGAGCAGCGCGAAATCTACGCCGGCATGCGCATTTTTGAGCTCGCAAAGCAGACCAAGTCGCTTAGGCACTACATCTGGAGCAGCCTTGATTATTACTTGAAGGTATGCAAGAACATACAGTCCCACTTACGTCGGAGGATACTCACTGTCCGCCGTGCAGAAAGGGGGCTATGATCAGAAATACAGGTGTGAACATTGCGACGCCAAGGGCCGCATCGCCGAGTGGTTGGCGCAACAGCCATCCATTGTGAGCGATACAGAGCTGTCTTGGTCCGTCGTGACCTCGGGACCTTACATGGACATGCTACAAATCGTAAGTGGCCCACCTTTTTCGTGACACGGAGGGAATGCTCACGCGTTATCCCGCAGAGTTTGCTAGGCCCAGTCCAGCGCGACGACGGGACGTTCGTGTTCAACGCGCCCATCGGCGATGGTCACGTCCCCCTAATCGCGCTCGCGGATCTTGGATTTTTTGCCAGATACACGTTCGATCACCGCGCCGAGACCTCCGCAAGGAACTTGGAGATCGCGAGCGAGCTGGTCGGCTGGGATCACCTCGTCGCGACGTTCACCAAGGTGACGGGGAAAAAGGCTGTGTACAACCGCGAGACTCTCGATGTCTGGTTCTCCATGATGGAAAACGCGGAGAAGCCGGTCGCGGCCGAAGGAGGACCCGGTTCGACCTCTTGGAAGGAGAACTTCACCGGCTGGTGGAACGCGTTTCATGATGACCTGCATCGGCGCGACATGGACTGGATCCGACGGGTCAACCCGAATGGATTTTCCCTCGAGAGGTGGATGATCGAGAACAACTACGATGGTATAGTCAACAAAGATCCCGTTTTGAAGATCGTGGAAGATGGGAAGTCGCAACGCAAGAGGATGGCTTAGGTCGGCACATTAGCAGTGTTATCGTCCCGGGGAAGTATTCGTGGGTGACATGAGAGATTGATCTACTATGTTTTACTGTAGCTGTAGAAAATATCGCAATAATGTCTCTCCTGGATTTTACTGGAGCGCCAGTGTCAATTCCATGGCGGGATTCCGTCTCATCAACTGCGTTTGTACGCCACGCGGTTTCGACGAAAGGACCATTTTGTAACAACCGCGGCGGAGTGCCCATTTTGTGGAGAAGTTCAAGGTTTTACATCGCGGCCTCAATAAGGCACGATATGAGGCCCGCCGCTGAGACTGAGAGTGATCTATGCGTTCATTACTCCGCCGGAATTGGATGACGCGTACAGGTAAGTGTGCGATGGCTCCTGTGTATGCATATACACCACGTCCGACTGTTGATAGATAAACTTTGTGGCAATGGGTCGACACGGACGGGCCGCAAGAATGCGATCATGTGATCAAGTCGCGTCCATGAACGTTCTCACGGTTGAAGGTCGCGTACACTAGCGTAATACCAACACCAGCTCACCAGGTACGGCCTGCCAACATGGCCTCGACATCCTCAAACTCGACTCAGTCCCAAGCTCAAGCTCCAAGACGTCTCTTGCGTCCGACATCTTTGTTCACTCCAAGGCGCTCCCTCTCCATCTCATCAGGATCTTCCCGTTCTTCGACATCTGGACCATTGAACCCACTCGCCTCGGCCAAGAGATTCAAGGCGGCCATTACGTTGGAAGCGCGCACGAGAACCACCGTAAAGACCAAACCACCGGCTGTCCACCCAGTCCACGCCGCCCCAGGAACACCTACGAAACGAGACCCACCGCGACCCAAGACCCCCGGCACGCCCCGACAAGCAGAAGATGACCCACACCACGACGATCGCAGCGAGATGGACGTTAGCAGAGTTGACCCGGAGGATGTCCTCGTCGATTGGGAAACCGTCGACCAAGCCGACATCTCCGGTGAGGTTGACGAGAATTTCTTTGGCCCCGCCTCGAATGGCGATAAAAATGACAAAGTCCTCGTCTCGATACGCGTGCGCCCGTCGGACTCTCCCTCTGCGTGGGAGACACAGGCGAATGTCAACTCGATCAAGCTCTTTCCCCAGCACCACCGCAATGCAGCTACGACACCTCCAGCGTTCAATTTTGATGAAATTCTGACAGGCTCAGATAACAAGTCGGTGTACAACGCCGTCGCACGCAACCACGTCTGCGCAGCTATGGACGGCTACAACGCTGTCATTTTTGCATACGGCCAGACGGCCAGCGGAAAAACTTTCACTTTGGTCGGTTATCCCTGTGCCCAATATCACCACGATATGTCCTGATACTTCTGCAGTCTGGTGACGACGACCAGCCCGGAATCATACCACGTGCCATGAAAGACGTCTTTGCTTTCATCAGACGCACGCCAGCGCGCGAGTACTTGCTCCGCTGCTCATATCTTGAGATATACAACGAATCAATTCACGATCTGCTCGCGCCCTCCTCAGCTCCCGCAGTGCAGCTCCAAGGTAGCGGTGCGAATGTGTGGTTAACGCCGCTCCGAGAGGAGGTCGTGACGAGCCTTGCGGGCGTGCGCGCCGTGATCGCGCGCGGGTGGGCTGCGCGACGAACGGCCAGCACGGATTGGAATGATCGGAGCAGTCGCAGCCACAGCGTCTTTCGAGTTGTAATCGAAAGTCGAGAGCGCGGCGACACGAGTGGGGGACGCCAAACCCCAGGCCTTCCGTCGCGGCCACCAACACCTGGTGGGCCGAGGTTGCAATCGATCGGAGGGAGGAGCGTGCAGACGAGCGTGCTCAGCTTGATTGACTTGGCGGGATCGGAAAAGGCGACGTCGGACAAGGAGCGGACACGAGAAGGGAAATTTATCAACACGAGGTATGTACTGACTGTTGGTTTTCTGTCTTGATCGCTGATGGTTTTGGCATGTAGTTTACTCACTCTTGGAAGCGTGATTGCAACGCTTGCTGAAAACGCATCCAAGGGGAAGAGGTACGCAGAGTCGATCCGTTGGCTAGATGTCGTGCTGACGCTGAGTGAAGCGACCACGTCCCATTCCGAAATTCAAAACTCACGCGCATGCTGCAACCTTCGCTTTCCGGCGACGCACGCATCTCAGTCATCTGCACACTGAACCCGGATGTCAGTGCCGTTGCAGAGTCGATGAGCACGCTTCTATTCGCGCAGCGCATCAAGAAGGTACAGTTGAATGCCAAGAAGAAAGAAATCGTCGACACCGATGCGCTGCTTGAACGGTACCGGCAAGAGATCGAGGAGCTTAAGAAGCGCCTCGTAGAGAAAGAGAAGGAAGCGGAAGCACCAGAGAAGAACCGCCGCCTCTCCGCACGCGAGGTAATTGATACTCTCCGTTCCAGCGCTTGAAAAGTCGATTGACAGGACTTGTAGCAACTGGACGAGAGCAAAGCGATGAAAGATCTCAACGCGCGCATCAAGCAACTCACGAACCTTATTCTTACGAGCCAGACAGTCGGCGAGAACGGTGGTGATGAGTCTCGCCCAGCGAGTCCCTCCAAGGTGGATTTCGATATGACACCTTACCAAGTGCGCGGCTTTTTTCGTCTCCTTCCTCTTCTGGGTCTCTCGGGCTGACACACACAAACGGCCAGCTCCAACAAGAACTCCTTTCGGCGCGACGCGAGATCGAATCCCAAGCAACGCAAATCCTCGCGCTCGAAGCGGGTCATTCTCGTTCACACCCACTGGCAAGGTTGCATCCCTCGGGCAGAAGAATTTGCCCGGGGCTACATGGTCAACTGGACACGGACACGGACATTCCTTTTTTTCACACGGTGAAGGATAGGGGTTCGACTTCTCTCTCCCTCTTCCTCAGTAGTGAAATTTAGGGATCGGTGTCTTTGGTGTATTTGTAATGCGTTTCTGTCCTTCGTTGGGGCAGGCATCTCGCCTCCGCTTTACCCGAGTTGTTAAATAAATGACCGCGATCAGTGTCATTTACTTCGGGCGTACAGGCGGTACAGCGGAGATTCAGAACCTGGGGTAAGGCGTGTGTCAGTGAGGGGAATTGTTGTGTACCCGGACGGGTGATGGAAGTTACGCAAGTGGCTGACTGATCCCTGTCCCTGTGTTTGTGTTCACGATGGATGTTCGTTCATCTTAATTGTCGGTCGGACTACCGACGTGCCCCCGCCAGCCCCAAAACGAGTAGATGGTCACGGTGTTGTCACGCTTGGTCACGAGTCACACTTCTGTCACGGTTCCAGTCCAGGCTCAGGCTGCGACGACCAATTAATTGTGATCTGCCTGGAACATCTTGCCATCCAATGAATCCCATTCATTAAGATATCCTATGAGACATGTACAGACATATGGTGATGCAAAAATATGAGCTCTAAAGATGAAGTTGTCCTCATACCCAAATTTCAACCGTGCCCCAAACTCGACTCAGTGATGGGCACTGTACAGGGTCCGTGATGACCGCCCTTTCTCGATGTGAGGGCAAAGCTGTTTTTGACTGGTCATCTTGGCAGGTAGGAGGAAAGACGATAACTTGGACGACATTGTGCCGCGTCAATTACCCGCGGAGTGTCAGTACATGTCAGTGCTTGGTGCTTGAAGGAGAAAACGCTTACGTAACGTAAAATTCTGGTGATCCCGGTCCGGCCGCACCGGATACTTTTCACCCACTTTTCACCCAGGCTCAGGCTGACTGGCTAAGCTGACGTCCACCTCCACTCCACGGTGTCCTCCCAGCTCCTACCTCGTTATTGTTCGAAAGAAATTGCGAGAAGTTGGGTGATCTCACGTCCAATTTCCCAGGCCAATGTCCCTTACTTGACCATTCCATTGTGACCTTCTTCAACCAAACTGGTATTCGTTCGACCCTCCTTAGTCTCCTTTACTACGCCACTTGGTCAGTCGCACACGAGGATTCGGGTCACTTCATGAAGCAAAATTAGTTTTTTCCGATGCCTACGCCGGCGTGACGCTTTTCGGGCGAAAGGGACAGCTGATCGGAACTTGAAGGTGCTTCAGTTTGGGATCTCCTGCAGAACGCCGGATTAGCACCGTTCGTCTCTTTCCCAGGTCCGAGGCTCGTAATTCCCTGTCTTCATCACTCTGGAACGCCTCTATATCCACAAGTCCTATGCGGGCAAAAGGGTTCGACATGTTGCGGCCGCCTTGCAAGAACTCGCAAGGGAACGAGCACTGGAAGTGCCACTCCCGTTACAAAACCTTTTCTTCTTTGGCCCACAGCCATGGGACCTGACAAGGAAGCGATTCGGAACAATACCGCGCGACGCCTCTCCGATCACTATGTGGCTGTCCACTGGTTATGAGGTGGTTGATGGTAAACGTGTTGGGAGGTCGGTGATTGATGAGTGCGCTCTGCTTTCCGTCCGTTTGGTACATCATGCATCATGTTTTCTATAATAGCACCAAACAATGTTTATTGGAAATAAGCTGTACATCCGAATGCATTGCCAGACATAAATCACCCCAGATCCGGTTCGTGGATCGAACGTAGGGCATATACATGCCCTGTGAGGATTTGCTACAAATGGGTAGCCCGAGTGGACTAACGTGTCATAGTATCTGCAATAATCAGCTCTTCTGCCCCGTTTGTCGCGTGGAACGATAGAGCAGGGAAACGAGTTGGGACGACTGAGAGTACAAGTCAGCTTCCATCCATTCCTATATTGGCAGATCGTGTTCCGCAAACCTTAACATATTGCCCGTATACGAGTATTCAAAGGGCTGGCCCTCGGTGTCTTCCCCTTTTTCAATATTGAAAACGGATAACAGACACGCGACAGTGATAAATAGCGTTGCCTCCACAAAGTGTCTTCCAGGACATATTCGCTTTCCAAACTCAAATCCTGATACAAGTACTGGGTCGTTCAGCAGACTTCCATCTGGGTTGAGGAATCGTTCCGGTTTGAAGGCGTCTGGCTCCGGATATCTCGCAGGATCGTGCAAGATTGCCCCAGAAAAAGTTGAAGCCGCTTGGAGGGCATTGAAAGACAGCTCACCATGAATTTGCCATTATAATGGCACCTGGATGGATATGTGCCGATCAGTATTGCAATGACTAGGGAAAAGGGTACACACCCTTGGGTATGAAGAATCCGTTGTAAATGTCATCTTCTGTAGTTGCATGTGGGGCTGCGGCAAATGGCATGTCCATATATCTCACTTGAACATATATTGGTGGGCGCACCGAGAGGGATGACAGGCTTCCACCTCAAAACTTCCTTACACACCGCATCAACCAACGGTAGCCTTGGGTAATCGTCGAAAGTCGGAAGACGGTCTCGTCCTGTGACGGCATCAATTTCATGATGCACTTTCCTCATAATGTCGGGGTGGAGCGCCGTTGCCAAGAAAAAGGTCATCATCGCAGCAACCGTCTATATTCGAAAGGTTCAATCGACTCGACGAACTTGTGAACATGCATTCTGTGGCTCACAGTGTCAGCCCCGGCTGGAAAAGATTGCGTCAACAAGTATAGAATCCAATGCGGTGTCCTATTCCGTACCTAAGTAGACTGACCCCAAAACGCCAATGATCGCTTCTTTTCCAGTGGGCTCTACGTGTACGTCTTCCCTTCGCCGCGGCGAAACAGAAGAAGTGTCACATTGGAATCATACAGCATCAGAGAAAACACAGTTTCCGTAATAATGGAAGAGAACATAGGGACTCCAATACTCTCTTGATCTTGGCTTGATGATGTTGCAATGGCATTTTTCATGGCAGGACGGTTCCGTCGATTAGCAAAGTAGTTCTCGCGCGTTTGGGAAAACAGGGCCGTTCTCCCGGTTGACTTGGACTGACCGCCATGATTTGCGGCGAAAGTGGTTGATGAGAGAAGTGGAGGAAACCGGACTGAAACCGGCAGAAGAAACCCGCAAAACGCCACAAACGACGCCACGACGCGCAGGAATCGGCGGGCCGGTTTTACCGCCTTCCCACCCCCAGCTTACCATGACCCTTCCGAGTCTCGACCCAAAGGGAACGCTGACATAAGAAGTGGATATAGAGGGTCGGAAGCCCGGAGCGCACGTGTCTGCCAGCGGTAGGACCCCAGTAACGGTGCCCCAATGAAACCTTTGGAGAAAACAACGAAGATCATCGCGCACCTATCGGGCACCCTCCAATGATGTCCTGGGACTGCGAGTTCCGATCGGAGGCTTGGCTGGGGCAATGTACGTACAGCCTAAGTTTACCTTGCTTTGGCGGTCTGAGACCCGCAAACTTAGTTAGGGGGATACGGATCGTAGATACGGATTAACATCGGCATGATAGGGGCTCGATCGCCCCCTTTCTCATTATCACATAACGAACGCTCCAGGCGGTTTATGCCGCAGTACTTAATATTGGACAGTCTCACTTTCATACTCAGGATAGTTACAGTCATTTCGCTACTTGATTGATATGCCCGATGCCCGTTTGATATGGACTCGTAGCCGGGCACACCTCGCGCGCTGTTACTGAGTATTGCCATTGCTCTGTCTCACACAGACCCGACCCCGCACGCGCTCACCCGAACCCGCATCAATAAATCCCCATTAATTGCTACAGATAGGCGCATAGAAGCATAGAACTGCTTACCAAGTTGTTTCTGCTTACCAAACGGCCCACTCAACCCCATCCGTGTTTGCGTTCGCTCCCCGCATGGCGTTACAAGTGATCATGCATCATGATCACAGCGACCGAGGGAACGATCACGGGTGACATCACAAACAAGATCATGATAGTGACCCGGACATAGTGTTGTGACTAGTAAGATCCCGGGGTCGCAGGAATGAACAGGGTTCGGGGTGTACTAATACTGTGACAGGGCTTGGATATTATCTCCTAGGATTGGGGCTAGGCCTGGCCGGCGCCACGGGTTGTGATACAGGAAGTGGGGTGGTCACGATTTCATATCACTATGTCACCGCAGCATACACCCGGAGTTCTCAAAAATCCGAGAAGATCAACTTTCCCAGGCCATCGAGTGAGAACATGCAGAAACTTGAGCTAAAGCCTTCGTCGTATCTGGGTGGGGGAGGGAAGACTCGCATCGGCGTAAGCTTCCTTACACCATGGCTCCTGCTCGCTAGCACGTCGTTATCCCTTCGTATGTACTCGAGTCTAGAGCGTCTCTTCACCTATGAAAGAAGCAGCAACCTTACTCGCGGTACTCTGCTCAATGTGCTGGCTCGGGGTAGTAAATGACCACAAAGACTGCGAAATCACCGGCCTCGTCCCAATAGGTTAGCATACACAACATATTAATTCATTGTAAGGAAATCGAAGAACGAAGTAACATAAATGACCCGAGGAACTCAACGGGCTAGGGTTTCGGCGACGATGAGTTCTTCTGCCCTTTTATCTCTTGGGACGATAGAGCAGGAAAACCGAGCGGGACGCCTGAAAGGAAATACGTCAGCGTTCACACTTGCCACCCTTATTGAACGACGAGATGACTGAACGATATGCCGTTTCCTGTAAATGGATACGCATTAGGCCCTCCATCAGAGCCTTTGGCCTTCTTGATATCGAAAACAGAGAGTATAGAAGCCACAACGATGAAGAGCGAGGCATCGACGAAGTGTCTCCCAGGGCAAATCCGTCTTCCAAAGCCAAACGCTGAGGTCAACACTGGATCATCACGCAAGCTTCCATCTGAGTTGATGAACCGTTCTGGCTTGAAGGCATCTGGCTCTGGGTACATGGCCGGGTCGTGTAAGATTGCCCTAAAAGTCATTGAGACGGAGCTGAAGGGAAAACGAGAGACATCGTACCATGAGTTCCCAATCACCATCGCACCTGGACATACGGACGGCCATCAGTGAACGAGGCAACTTGAAGTATGCAGACATGACCAACCCTTGGGTATGAAATAACCTTCATAGATGTTATCTTCGATGGCCGCATGGGCGATGGCTGCGTATCATGAGATCTTTGGATGGTCGATCAGCTGTGGTAAACTCACCAAGAGGCGTGACGGGTCTCCACCTCAGGACTTCTCTACATACTGCATCGACCATCGGCAGCCTCGGACGGTCTTCGAAGGTCGGAAGTCGCACTCTCCCGGTGACGGCATCGAGTTCCTTCTGTACCATCGTCTGGACTTCTGGACGTAGCAAAACGGCTACGAAGAACGTGACCATGGAAGCCAAAGTCTACAAGTGAGGACTTTATCATGCAGGCACACTCGCAATACCCGCTTGGCCACGTACTGTGTCAGTCCCGGCTAAAGAACGTTTTATCAACCTGGTCTTAAGCATTGATAAATCACTTGCCTGCATACATCGATCCCAAGGCTCCGGCAACCGTTTCCTCGGCCATTTTGCGCTCTGATGCTTCAAGCTTCTCCGTTTCTTGCAGATTCTCAAGAGCAAGTGACGGTTGAGCAGAGCCATTGAGCTAAAGAAGAATGAGCCTCTAAACACATTCGAACGTACGAATGCTTCCTCACTATGCTTTCTTTGACGAATGACATTGGTCCATACATGACCTTATTTCCTAAATTGTGGCCATAACGTGCAAGAGGTTTATAACTTAACCACGAAAACCATTCGGGAATGTATCGTACTAATGAATATTGTTGTGAGGCGATTGGTTCCTATGAGGAACAGATCACTCACGCAAAGGAATATCGTTGACAAGCAAGACGCCCGGAAGGGCAGTTTCAGAAACAAGTTGAGCCATTTCCTTGGCAGCATTGACCTTATGGTCATTACGCCCTTGCACTTCGTAACCATACACCATAGCCAAGATCTGTTCTCCCGACAGGCTAGACGGTTGGGAAAATTCTCAGGGAAAGTCAGCCTGACCAACAAGAATACCACGAACTATTCAAGGTGAGCCTCCCAGTCATCCGGATCGGTCAATAGTTGGGTGAGGAGAACGCGCGCCTTTGTTTGTTGCACAGGTCGATACGCGGCTACAGCTCCCGGCCGGAGACCACGATCGAGTAGCTTGCGCGCTTGACGCCAAAACTCGGTATATCTTGAGAAAGGTACGAGCCATTCCCACCGCATCCTGAACTTTGATGAGACGCCACGCAAGAACGCTGAACCCTAACGACACACGTACATCTCGTAGATCGGAATCGCAGGACGATCAGAGTAGATATCACCACGTTTTTCGAGGAGATCTTTGGTCCCTTTCACGGTATTCAATATTACGATGACTTTGCCGAAGACGTGGAGGCATAAGATATCGCCTGGTATCCCGTTCTGTTAGGAGTTACTTGGTAGGTGAGGGGTTCATACCGTATTTTTTCGACATTTGGGTGTATTCGAGCCAGGAGGACTCCTTCGGGATATCAAGAAGATTGCCGATCAAAGGCAGCGGTCGAGGTCCAGGAGGGTAGGGGAGCCCGCTTCGCCTTCGATAGCCGCGGACGACCAGGAATGCAACAAGGGAAAATACGATAACAAGAAGATCAATAGTTGACACACGAGAAACCATGATTACAATTCGACAAGAGGTGGTGTGGGAGTTAAACCATGGGACCGGCTCGTTCGAAAGAAATATATATGTCCAAGTGGATGATGTCACATTGGGGCAGTCGGCAGAGAAGCAAGACCGTTGTGATAGGCGCGCGGTACAGCACTGTCACCAGGAGGATGGGGTTTGTTACGGAAACAATAACACCGTCTACTGTAGGAGGTTGCCAACGCGGCGGAAGGGTACAGAATCGTGTTCTCCGCGCGGGTCTAACGGGTTACGCAGCTTACGTGAACGCAGCCGGAAAAGACCGAAACAACCCTGACCCTGATCGAGCGCCGGCTGCGCCGCATGCCGCATCGTTGTCTTTAAATTTGAATTCTGCATCATACTGTATTTACGCCCCTGAACTCGTGTACGGGGAGCAAACTGAACCGCCTGGCCGCGTGAACAAGCCCCGTTCGGGCCCGAGAACAAAAGAGTCGACGATCGTCGCTCTTTCATCTCACTCACTCTCACTCGGAGCCATGGTTTTCCCGCGGGCTTAGACCGGTATCCTTAAGCGCTTCTTCAAATACATTCCCCCTTTAACCGCAGTCCGTGGTCTTGATACCATCTATGATACCGGGCGAAGAAACGAGAAAATGGAGACAGCGACTGATCGGTCCCGCATGCCATAGGCTCTGAAACCAAGACAGATACAAAAGAATTCCGAGTCGCCACTATTGCGCCCATTAATTGTCTCCTTCAAAATTATCTCATGAATGCCTTGACTTCAGTCCCTTTTCATCTCGGTTATCTCAGCCAACCAGAATATCTCAACGCTTTCTCGAACTTTCTCCTTCCAATAAACGCCCAAATCTAGTCTGGTCAGTCACACATTGTTATAGGGTCTCAGACTTACTCGGGCCATGGGTCAGCAGCATGATAGATTTTGCTCGCTTTCGAAATACTTGTCACATGAATGGAGTTCACTATATCCGCACATCCTATTTTCGCCGCATCGTTAGGACCCACGTACATACAGCCACATATCAGCGTGTAATCCTTCCTAGAAGTGCTCCATGGGGCACCGCTCCCCGAGGCGCGCGGTAATCAATTAAAAAAAAAATCCTATTTTCGTGTATAATAGGTGAGAAACGAGCGGCGTGGCGTTGCTTGTGCTTGTGGAGGTTAGCATTTTAGGTTCAGACCACGTGATGAGCCGCGACGAGGCTGTAAGGCCCGTATAGTAAAACGCTACCTCTAAACACGTCAGAGCCGCTGCTGCGGTGCAGGTAGGATTCATGTAGCGGAGGCGCCACTCCGGTTGGCGAAACTTTTGGTTCTGTTGGGTCTGTATCAAATGTAGAGAACGGTATTAGTGTAACGCCAAGGACAAGGAACCCCTGATGGCCCGTGATGGGCTGGGCAGCGAGGCAGCGCTAGTCAGCGACGGGGTTTTGCGCACACCCAGGAAAGGACTCCACGGCTCTGAGCAGAATCTTCCGTGGCATAATCCTCTCACCTCCATTTGTCATGTGCGATATAGATCAAATACAACGATGAGACTTGTCCAAACAAGAACCTGCCATTGTGACCCTCGCAGAATAGATAATTGGAAATGATCAAGGCAGGAAAGGTAGCCGATCCTCACAACTCGACATGGACCTCACCAATACTCTAGCACTCTACGAGTACGTCCGAGTTGACGACGTCTGTTAAAATTGGCCTCTCTGCCGTCACTTTCTCTGAGCGAAGACCACCCTCGAAGTTGAAGCTCGCTTGCCAGGCACCGGGGCATGACACATTTTTGACAGCGGGTGGAACATGGCATAATCCTGTCCTGGGTGGCGGCCTGCCACCGGGCCTGGGCCGCGTCATCTGACTGGAATGTGCACGGAAAAACCTAGACATAAGTTACCACAAAAAAGAATAGTATCAATAGACGCTCAAGGATATTCCGAGTGGACGCATGTCAACGTCAACAAGATCCTTAACGAGGCTCGGATTCTTCAATACAAAGACAATTCAGCAAGGCCTAGAAAGATACGGCATTCAGTACTTCGAATCACGTTGCCAAAGAATCTGTCCCGAGGAGACTCGTCTCACGTAATGTTGGGTAGACTAGGGAAAGGCCCTTTGGGCCACGCATGATTCGAACGGCCCTGGACGAAGGTGGTTTTAGTCGTCCTCACCACCTTCAGTGATAACGATTAGTTTGAAGAACAAGAACAATAGGGCTGTAAAAGGATTAAGAATAGACAATAGCCTGAGAGCGATCAGGCTCGGTATACAATCAGACTCCACTCAGACTCCTCGCTGCGACGGGTGTGAGTTAGCGGCTCGACTCATTTGGATCAACACATAACACGTGACGGAACGCGTGTCTCATAAAGTTTCATTTTAGGGAAAGCGCTTTCCCGTCAACGAGACATAACGGTAATTGTAGAATGGCAAGTGATCATCCTCAGTGCTTTTGTAGCTAAGTTGACAGCCACTCCACACAAGGACATTAACGGATTTTTTTTGTTTTGGAAACAATAATCTGAGGGGGACAGTGGTGTGAGCGGAATGCCCTGTGTTTACATTTTTGTACCTTTCACGCTTTTTTGTGCCTTTTTCACACAAAAGAGTAGATTTTCAGAACGTATTTTCTCTCTACTTTTCTTCGCTTTTTCATACTTTTTGGGTACTCTTTTAAAATTGTACCCTATTTTTTTATGTGCAATATTAGTGAAGCTGAGCCGGCTATATTTGAAGTACTTTTTTGATTAGCTAGCCAAGCACTCTGGCAAGTAGGGGAGATAGCCTTTTGTTTTGTGCATTTTCAAATTTTTGCTAAAAACGTACAAAACAAAAAAGTGTGAAAAAGTAAACACAAGTAAACATGGACGCCATACCGCGGCGGGCCGGCCAGCGGCTTGCTACCCATCTGCCCCCCAGATTTGTTTTTTTTTGTGTGCCCTCATCTCTTCACCCCTTAATTTCCTTACCTCTTCATCATCGACACATGGGTACTATGGGTCTTCGATTCGATGCTCTCTGACATGTAGAACAAGAACATGCAGCTTTGAAATGCATATAGGGCGTGGTACGAGTGGAATGAGGTACACACTGACTGAGGACGCACGATGACACAGTGGCTTGGTTCGACATCGAGAGTTACGGCTAAGAGAAATCAGAAGGTAACTCATTCGAGAGAGATGGATGCTCTGACTCGGGCTGGCTTTCAAGGAGGTCTATTCCTGGGGTTATTTACATGCTCAGACGAGTTCTAGACCCACGCTCTGAGTATGTTAGCAGCTATGATCAAGGAGGAAACGGCCTATTGGTCAGGAGAGGGAACATTTGTCCGAGGCCTTTCCACTCGCGGCTTCCTTCCCTTCTACAGTCTGCAAGCCCACTTCTTTCCACACGCACGCATCGCGTGATCTATCGGAGAATGAGCGAGTATTCCTTCCTACCTCTCCACCTTGGCAGTTATGATACAAGGTGGATAAGTTCGGTAGCCATGTGCTGGCAGGTTAGGTTAGATCTGATTTTCCGAAGGTGACGGAGATGTGCCCTGCTTTCTCTATCTGGGTTAGTGATGAGAAGACGAAGACGTTGCGTATCTAATTGAATGCGCTGGCTGTGACTAGAAGCAGATTTGACTTATACGCTCCTACCTGCCATGATAGCTGTTGGGTACACACAATGCGCGAGTCGCCATGATATCACTGTGGATATGTTGTCGGTTTTACCTTCGACCCACAATCTTTGATTCATTGACTCAGATGGTTCTTGCACCTGGCTGCGCACCTCAGAATTTCCTTGCACACCGCGTCAATGAATGGTAATCTGGGACGATCCTCAAAGGTAGGGAGCCGATCTCTGCCTATGACGGAATCAAGTTCATCCTGGGCCTTCTGCTGTATGTCAGGGTAAAGCAACATTGCCATGAAAAAGAATTTCATTGCTGAAGCGGTCTGATGGGTGGTGCTTAGGCTCCCATACACATACGGGTTTGGAGGTATGAGGTGGGCACACACGCCCGCAGCAGCGCGCCAATAAAGATTGGCCCAGAGAATGAAATTGCCCACCACATGTGAGATGTAAAGTACTCTAGTACTTCAGCGAAAATGATAATAGAATATTCGACAGACGTTCGAACATGATAATCCATCAGCGTGCCATGCTATCAGCAAGAATAAGCTCTCGTGCCTTTGTATCTCTAGGTATGAAAGAACAAGAAAACGGGTTTGGGCGACTACATGGATTATCAACCTCTCCAAGGCCCTAGAAAAGTACGGGACAAATACCTTATGGCAGCAGCACCTGTAAATGTGTAATCAGAAAGCCCATCCTCACCACTTTCCCCTCTCTCGATGTTGAACGCAGAGAACAAGGATGCGACTACGATGAATAACGTCGCATCAACAATGTGCCTTCCGGGACAGATCCGCTTTCCAAATCCAAACACTGATGTCAGGTTCGGATCTTCCCGCAAGCTCCCATCTGTATTCAGGAATCGCTCCGGTTTGAAGATATCCGGCTCGGGATACGTGGTAGGGTCATGCAACATCGCCCTGTAAACAGTTCAAGCTACTTGAGACCACACGGAATACAGCTTACCAAGAATTTCCAATCACCACCGCGCCTGGAAACATATGAGTGGACAAACAGATTCGTTCAAGGAACAGGGCACACCCTTTGGTATGAAAAAACCCGCATATACATCATCTTTTGTGGCCGCATGAGGAAGAGCTTCCAGTGAGGATGTCATACATGAGGTGCCACTCAGAAACCTCGTATGAGCAACCGTCAAACGTACCAAGAGGCGTGACAGGGTTCCATCTCAAGACTTCCTTGCACACCGCATCAATGAATGGTAATCTGGGACGATCCTCAAAGGTTGGGAGCCGCTCTCTGCTTATGGCGGAATCAAGTTCGTCCTGGGCCTTCCTCTGTATGTCAGGATAACACAACATCGCAATGAGAAACGACTTGATGGCTGTAACGGTCTGATGGATGACGCTCAGGCTCGTACGGACGTATAGATTTGAGAGTAGTTGCCCATCGACTTACGGTATCGGCCCCAGCTGTCGTGGAAAACGGAAAACGGTTCAACCAGATCCAATCACTGTCGATACGCGATACGTGCCAGAATAAAGCGAGGCTAAAACCTCAGCAATCGTTTTCTCTGCCTTCTCCTGGTCAGAATCACTGAGTTTAAGGTTCTCCACCTCTTGGAGATACTCGAGAGCAAGCGAGGGTAGCGCAGTGCCGTGGAGCTACGACGAACTCTTTGGGTTACCTTGATAAGCTATGATGTCGAGAGAACTATTGCTTACAATACTTTCCTTTACGAACCGCAGCGGCGGGTATAGGACCTCGTTCCCCAGGTTATGGCCAACACGGGCTAATGGCTTATAGCTAATCCATGGCAGCCATTCGGGGATGTGACGTACTGAAGGGCACGTCGTAAGCCCATCCTGTTGTCGAAAGGGCCAACCTAAGGTGACATACAGAAAGGGAGGTAATTCACGAGCAAAGCACCCGGAAGGATCTTTTCTGTCCCGAATTTATTCATCCTTTTGGAAGCGTCGATCATTCTATCATCGTGTTCCTGAGCTTCATAGCCATATGTCATGGCGAGGATTGATTCCCCTTGGAAGCTGAAAAGTATCCCAACAATTCAGGAGCGTGATAAGGACAGAGGGGAGATCCACTCGCAGTTCGGTATGGGCCTCCCATTGGTACGGGCTTGTCAATAGCCGGGAAAGGAAGACATGTGCCCTCGTTTGTAGCATCAGGCGATGTGCGGCTGCGGCTCCCGGTCGAAGGCCACGATCAAGGAGTTTACGTCCCCGGCGCCAACGTTCATCACCTCTTGTAGTTGCCAAAACCCACTGCCACCCCATCCTAGCTACTAATATCAATCGAAGTCATGCCTCAAAAGTCCGAACACCCACATCTCATAGAATGGAATGGCAGGGCGATCAGCGTAAACATCTCCATTCTTTTCGAGCAAGTCCTTGGCTATGTTGATGGAGTGCAACACAATGATGACCTGTCCAAACACACGGAATGACATGATATTCCCTGGAGTTGTTGTCAGAAAGGACATTCTGAAAAAGGCTGAAGAGGAAACGGAGGTACCATATGTTTTCGAAAATTGAGCGTATGCAAGCCAGGAAAAGTCCTTAGGGATATCGAGAAGGTTGCCGACAATTGGTTTGGGTCGGGGACCGGGAGGATAAGGTAGCCCTCCATGCTTTTGATAGTCGTGAATTACTTCGATAGATGCGAGGAATAACAGCACAGCGAAAAGATCGACGAGCAAGGTCAGGTAGGCCATCATGACCTTGTGGGCGATGAAATCCCAATCCACGGAGTAAGCAGGGAACACTACTAAATATCATTCATATCGGAACATCTCCGTGTTTGTGCCAGCTATGCTGATTTCCGTTTTAGGTCGGAGGCCAACATCATGATGAAGCCACGTCGATATGTTTCGGAGAAAGTGCCTGATACGGTCATGACATCAGAGAGCTTCCGTCGCCCTTCGCGCGACACGACGGAGAGGTTTAAAAGGGAAGCGGATAAAGTGCGTTCCTTAAAGCACCCTACCTCATCGTATGGATAACTAGTAGAGGCAGAGTCACCACGGCGCCGACCAACGGACCCTGCCGTAGTAGACGTAGACGCTGACTTGGAAGCGTTCTCGTTCTGGCGCGAACTGCGCGGAACGGCGGAAATTCCCGAGATGGCGTCACTTCGCCACCACCACCTCAGGCTCATCATCCAAGGAAATGGTCGCGTTTGTCACGGTCTTTTGCCTCGCGTCCGTCCTCGCTTCTTCCCTGTGATTCCTCTGTGAAGGTCGCTGCCGCCCGAGGGGGCTCACCCCGGACAACGTCATCATCCCCCAAACTTTCCCCAGCACCCAGCCGCAGTTTTCCCGTGTCCTTCCCTCCCGCCTCCCTTCCTCCCTTTCATGTGCCCACGTCCTCTGCCTCTTCTTGACCGATATGCACATACGGACTCTTCTACCAGTCAATCTTCACACCCAGCTATTTAGATCTCACATGCCTGCGACCTCCAAGTACATGCGTGAGCATCCTAAGAGCGCGCTTGTCTAAATTCTTATGTTCGTTCCCTTTTCTTGTTCTCGCTCTGAATGCTTAAAGCCGATTTGAGCTGCCAATGTGTGGCCATGCTGGTTTGTTTGGCTTCCGTGAAGCCCTCGAGTCGACTCTTATCGATTACCTCCCTTTCCGTCTCTGTATCTTCGCTTCGTTCATATCACGCGCACTATCTCCATCTCGAACAGGGCTTACTCGTTTACTTTTCGCTTATCTTATATCTCCTCCGGTCTGCTTTGTGTCATAGAACTCACCTCTATATGTCGTTCCTCTCGACTTTGCGCCTTCTCAAACTTACCATCCCTATTGCTTTACTACGACATTGAGCAGTGGTATTGAACTCGATCATTTCCACGCCGGCGGCACCGAGGCGAATAGGTGGTGGTTCCCAACATACGTGTCTCAGGCACACCCACAGCTACAATCTGCGGATGTCGATTACTCGGAGCAAGGGGTGGATCCATTTACGTTTAGAGCTTACGTCGGACCCCATTCCGGAAAAGTTCAGGAGACCACGAGTCACCTCCCTCGTTTTGAACTATTAATTATGCCAGGTTAGTATAATGTGACGGGTGTTGTGTGCAGGGGTGAGACCGGGACTGCTAACACCGATATTCGTCATCCTCCGTACAAATGCCACCGGTGGTAGATGAGGCAAAGTAAGAATAAGGAGACTTCTAGAAGGGCGAAGGGGGGATAACCATTAAGAGACCATAAAAATACGAAAGAGCTAGAGAAAGGGATCGCGAAGGTGAAAAGGTGAGGAAGCGGTGATAATCCCTTTTATGGCGAGGTCTTGAGGGGTACTTGACACTAGCTAGCCATCTCACACCTCACCAGGGATGCTGGAGTAAAGTCGTAGATGCACCGAGCACAATGGAACTGCCCACTACTTACATTAGGTGTCTCACACGCTCCCCTGCTAGACGATGCGTCAGTCAGTCAGTGCCCCCCAGGGGATCTAATACCCTTCTATAAACGCGCTTTAGACGCAAAAACCAAAGAAGAATAGATAACAACGTATAACAATATCACACTGCCACCCGTATTGAGTAGCACCATACACCCAGAAGTACATGGTAAATCACTTAGAGGAGAAAGCTCCCATAGTCTGCACCCGTAATAAGCGCCTCTGCAATTTTGTCCCTCGGAGTGATAGAGCAAGGAAACGGATTTGGACGACTAGATGACATAACAATTACTGCTCCCAAACCCAAAGAGAAACGTCAAACCCACCTCACAAGACCCCCTGAGTAGGTGTATTGAAATGGCCCACCAGCGGGATAGCTCCCTTTTTCGATATGAAATACCGATAGTACAGTCGCGGCAAAGATGAACAGTGTCACATCAACCAAATGCTTCCCAGGACAGACGCGCTTTCCAAACCCGAATACTGATGCCAGCGTGGGATCCTCACGCAATGTTCCATCCTGATTAAGGAACCGCTCAGGATCGAAGACTTCCGGCTCTGGATACACATTCGGGTCATGTAAGATTGCCCTGCGAAAAATGTTGGTTACCAGAAAAGGCCGAGTACACACGCCTTACCATATATTTCCGATCAACCAGGCACCTAGCCAAACGTGCATCAGCAAGCATGTTGGGAGACTTGTTCGATGATAAGTCGCACCTTTTGGTATGAAGTATCCCTCATACACACGATCTTCTGTGGCCGCGTGGGGTATATCTGGGAATGATGGACACATGGAGCCGCGGCGCTGGAGGACTACTGATTCAACCTACGTAAGGGGGCAGCAGGCCTCCATCTCAAGACTTCTCTACACAAGGCATCGATGAACGATAGCTTTGGACGATCCTCAAAGGTGGGAAATCGTGAGCGCCCCGTGACAGCGTCAATTTCGTCCTGCGCCTTCCTCTGCAGCTCGGGGTGAAGCATAACAGCAAGGATCATCGACATCATCGACGACACGATCTAGATAAATAGGAAGAATAGACCTGAGCATGTTGAAGCAGCGTCAGGCGCGTCTACCATACAGTGTCAGTCCCGGCTGAAGATAGTCATTAGAAATAGACCATCCAGCAAGGGGCTTAACGGACCTGTATCCATGGTTCCTAGGGTTTCGGCAACCACCCTCTCGTATGCTTCGCGTTCAGACCCACTTAGTTTGTCTGACTCCATAAGAGCCTCAGATACAATAGAGGGCGGTGCCGTGCCATTAAGCTATGCAAGGCATTGTGAGCCCTTCAGCCACACTCCATGCAAGTCACTGCTTACCATGCTGTCCCTGACGAATTGCATTGGCTCATCCCTGAGTTCATCTGCTAAGGTATGGCCGAAACGGGCCAGTGGCTTGTAGCTGAACCACGGTGACCACTCAGGGATATGTCGTACTTGGTAGCATTTCCGGTAAATGGGCGCCACGCACAGAAGGGTCAGAGACGTACAGAAAGGCAATTCATTGACCAAAAGTGAACCAGGAAGGGACGCTCTAGACACAAGATCGGATAGCTTCTCGGCGGCGTCCAGGAACCTGTCATCTGGCCCTTTGACTTCGTGGCCGTAGGTCATAGCAAGGAGTTGTTTGCCCTGGAATCTGGAACATAATTGAAGGATCTGGCACGGACTTCGGGACAAAGATGACCTGACAGTTCAATGTGGGCCACCCACTCCTGTGGGTTTTCCAACATGCGGGTGACGAGGACACGGGCATTCCTTTCTTGTAAGGTACGATACTTCACCAGGGACGCTGGCCGAAAGCCCCGTTCGGCGATCTTGCGCGCAAGACGGAAACCCGGCCCATAACTCGCGAATGGTAAAACATGGTGCACGTCCATCCTGAAATGGATCAGTGAAGAAATGAAGGGAATCATCGGGATTAAGCGCGCACATTTCGAAAAATGGAATCACTGGACGATCAGAATAGATTTGCCCGCGCTTCTTGAGCAGATCGTTCGTGGCCTTGGTGGAGGATAGTATGACGATGACTCGCCCAAGAACGTGGAATGACATGACATCGCCTACAAGTTTCATGTAGTACGAAACCTCCAGAAAGTTGTATGACGTACCATACTTCTTCGCGAACGGGGTGTACACGAGCCAGGAGGATTCTCTTGGGATATCGAGCATATTTCCAATGATGGGTAAAGGTCGCGGGCCAGGCGGATACGGTAACCGTCTTCGCTTTTGATGGTTGTGGACTGCCCTAAGAGTGATGAGGAAGGAAAGTATAAAGAGAAAATCCACGATCAACGGCAGGGGTATCATGTCCATGACATGACAAGGCAGGTTCACGAGGTTCACGTTGTTTGATCCAGCCTGAGCGCCAAATTTGACGTGAGCGAGTTGCGAGCGTGGGTATTGTTCCAATTCCAAACTTTAGCCAAACAAACAGCATACTGCCACGTTCATGCTCAGGCTCCTCGGGTTGTAACTTACAAACCGTGTAATGAATCAATTACAAAACGCAATGCACAAGTGATTAACCCTCTTATGTCTTCGTACACTGGATCGGGGTAGAGGCGGTGTCAGTGCTAGGCTATTCGAGGTGAACTACTAGTATATGCGTGTAGCTAGTCGAAGCAACCATGATAGTCAAATTGCGACGTTTTCGGACACTTTTTCAGGCAACTCATTACGAACAAGGAGCTTGGCCGACTTGGACTACTGCACAGTGAAAGGAGCCCCCACGTACCACGCGCCTTCAGCTTTACCCGAAACTGACTGACACCTCTCGAATAGGCGGTCCGGAACTTGCTTCCTCAGGTGACCTATGAAATCGTCAAGGGGCACCCAACTGAGAGAATCTATGAGTTCTCCATCATAGAGCACCCGGACAAACAGCCCCCTATGTCCTGCATCCCAGACCTAGAGCGCTTGAGTCCAATCATCAGCTGCCAGTCTTCAACTGCGTACCTCGATGACAATTTCAGAACCAAGTCTGGGCCAGCGCAAGGGGAATATTTCAAGCCCTGCTGCGAGGGGCACGATGGAGGTATCGTGGGCAACATACAGGGCGAGACGGTGCTCCGGTGCACTGAGAGCGTCCGCTAGCTCAGAGAACATCACTCCTGTTGCCTCTCGCGTCAATTATTCACAGGTTATCCGGGAAAATTAAACTGACCAAAGGTTAGTTGATTGTATTCGGTGGCATGTTCTGCTTGGTGCCATATGTAGCTGTCGATCTATTCAGCAAAACACGATCCAGAGGGCCACCCTAAACGACGCTCACTCGGCCTCAAGGTTGAACAACTCGAAGATTGTTGCGGCGTCTTCTTCAGAAACGCATTCCCCAGCAGTATTGCAGGGGAGTGGGTGATTGTTACAGACACGGGCTGTCAAAACATCTTGGTAAAAGCCAACTAAGATGCGCAGTTAGCGGAAGGGTCAGGGCTGTGCAATGTGAGCGCTTACAGGTGTAGGGCCAGCCTGCGCTGGAGATCGTCGTTCCCAGCACGGAATCGATGCGCCCTTTCAACGCCGAATTCTCCTCCAAAATGATCTGCCAGAAGGGGGCCGTTTGCGCAGTCTTGAGGAGGGCATCTGCGCGAGGACACTTGTAGTTCGGTATAAGGGAGTCAATCTGAACTCGTAGTCAGACATCATACCATAGCGTACATATAAGAATACTTTCCCTCTGAGGTTGTGCATGAACGGCCCACGAGCGTGTGGTAGTAAGGGGGTCCATGCCAGCGAGGACGCCGCTTGCCACGTGCTTTGTTCGGTCGATGTATGTCGTACGCACGCCGATCTCTCTAGGATTAACGGCGCGTAAAAATTGGAGTCGATCATGATACAACCCCCAGAGGTCCTTGCAAACGCATCACTTCTCGTAGATAGGACAACTAAGAGAAGTTCCCATACCTTTCCGTGAATCTTCGAGTCGTGAAAACCACCGGCTGTGAGTTGACCTTCTTCGCAAGTACCAGCCCATATTTGTTGTGCGAAGGGATGATCGGGTGGCGTAGTTACAGAATGCGACAGACGTGCACCGGAACCGTCATACGCGAATTGCCTCACATGTGAGCAATCCCATTCTATGCCTTGATTGATTCCACGCTCATCCGGGACCAGGGCTACAGGTGTGCGCTGTTGGGATTTCAGCTTTATTGGCACGTTGACAAGGCATCTCTGAGGGTTGACGGTTACCTTATGGTGCCTCATTATGGCGCTAACATGGACGAGTTGTGCGTCTTCCGACGGAGGTTGGTAGTGAGAGGCATTTACGTGGGGCGCGTTGCAATAGCCGGAGGGAACCCATGGCCTCGTGACATATGGGGTAGCCAACACTGATCGAGCACTGAACAAGAAGCAGACGACTGAGACGAGAGCTAGGGCAAGCATAGGAACAGCAGTACGTGCTATCAGGGTTCGGAGAGAGCAACTCGAAGTCTCCTCCCTCAGTGGCATTCTGGCTTGGTCAATTTATAGTGGACGGGGTGATGCCTGTATGTAGGGTCATGCGGGTCGGGAGAGGAAACGTTCCCGGTCACTGTCAGGTTGTAGCATGGAACTAGCTGAAACAATGGAATTCCTTCTTACTGTGATGTTGGAACTTGAACCCACCAATGATGACGTTGGAATACAATTAATGCACGTGAATGCACAAGTAACCACAGTCCTAGTACTGTAGTCCCGGACGTGGTTCCATTTCGCGAATCTGTGGTGTCATTCGGCTCTAGAAGCCAACGTGGGTCCGGTAAGACTCGCGACGCGATTACTTCCTTGGGAAACCTTCCGCTTATGATGTGCCGGGTGACCGGTGTCGGCGAAGCGAACTTTGAGCGATGTACCTGCACACGCGCACGTGCAGACCAACGCGAACGTGTCAGGCTGCGCTTCTTCCATCTTTTTCACTTCAACACCCTGAGTATCCCCTGGTCAGCTATCTGGTTCTCTTCGTTTGATCCTTGGGCGATGGTCAACATGACATCGATGCGCGACCGAAAAGAAAAGCCATTTATCCTGTATATACATATTGGATTAGCGGTCCAGAGACAGAGAACGGCTTTTCGGGCTCCTGCCTGTGTATGTGTCAGCTTTCTCAACCAATTCCATTTTCTCCTTACAGGACATACCACATAATCTCTGGGTCCATGTCCCGCCCCAACTATTTTATCGACGGGTTCTCATGTCAAAGTAGTACTAGTATCGGAATAACCACTATCCACGGCAGCTCAGTTTGGCGTTCCGGAGCCTGAACGCCGACGAACGAGCGAAGAGAGATCTGGACGATGAATTCAGTGGTCCGATGCTTCTAGCGATCAGCGTCCCGAAAAAGGAGCAAATTCTTGGGTGCTCGATTCATGTGACTTTCCACGTGTCCTCCTGATTCCGCGGATACTTCGATTGAGCAATAAACATATGTCCCAATGGGTGAAAGTGAGACAAACGGGATTACGGACAAAGTGACACAGTAAGTAGTACGGTGTAAGTTCAAGCACTGGCATGCATGGCTTTTCCCCCCACGTGTCCCAGACTGCTATTATTTACTACAGTATATATCCAACAATAATCGTCTTGGTGACCCTCCAACTTAATATCGATTCACACAATTGGAAAAGAGTCCCAAAGCTGCGCTGAATATTGCCTGGGCTGACCCATCAGCCGTCCGATGATATCACACGCCCTACTTTAATGCTCGACCGTAAACATCAGCCGCGTCCCCTCGTCCGTCTCTATCTCTTCGCAGCGAACATCCTCCAAATTCTCCACCACAAAGTGCGCGCCACAATCTCCGATCTGTTCGCGCGAGTGGCTCGTGCATACGGCAACGATGATGGCACCGGCTGCGACACCAGCCCTGATGCCGTTCGGCGAATCTTCAAAGACGACGCAGCGCGAGGCACTGTAGCCGAGGCACCCCGCCGCGAGGAGGAACGGGTCCGGCGCCGGCTTGCCCGCGCGGAGGCGTGGGTCGTCTGCCGTGATTGTCACTTTGGGCGGGGTGATGCCCACTCGAGAAAGACAGCCGTGCGCTGCACGAAAGACATGTTAATAAGGGTTTCGTACGTCAGCCTAGCTCATTCGCGATCCGAAACGTAGAGACAGGGAGAGAATGAAGACACGCACCGTACGTCTTTGCTCCGGATGTAGCGACGGCACAACGACCTTCCGGAATTGACGCGAGCAACGCTTTGACGCCGGGCAGGATGCGCACAGCGCGATCCACCTGCGCAGCCTCGAGCTCCCACTCCCTCTCGCTCACCCCCTCTTTCCCCTGCACCGCGGCCACGGTCAGAGCGGCAGCTAGCTCGTCCGCGAGCTCAGCCCGCGGCTCAGGGACGACGACGACGAGCTGCTCTGTCGACGCCATCGCGCTCTGCACCGGCGAAGACGCGCACGAACTGCCCGTCGAGTTGGGCCCGGAGCCGGCGTCGGACAAGAGCGACGGCGTAGAATTGCCCGCTGCGCCCGAGCCCGCGCTGGCGCGAGCGTACGCATCGGCATAGAAGAGGATGGAGCGCTCGAAGTCGTCCACGGCAGCGCCGAGCTCGTGCGGGTGAAGATGCGGCTTGAAGCGCGCCAGATTGTCGATCGCGCGCTTGCCGTGCGTCGCCGCGATTACGAACGCGGGATCGGCGCCGATTTCCCGCGCCACTCTGGCCCACGCCGCCTCGACCGCCGCGATGGAATCCGTCAGCGTTCCGTCCTGCGCATAAGTGCATGGTTTTGAGTGTGCGACAGTTCAGCGTGATGTGAGGTGAAGCGGCGTACCATGTCAAACAGGGCTGCGTCGGCGAAGAAGGTAGTAGCCCTGTATATGCGCCCATGGACGTTGGGCTTAAAATTGGTAGGGGTGGGGGCAGTGATGCTGATGACGGGCTCCATGACGGCGTTAATATGAGGGAAATTAGGCCAGCTAATTCACAGGAAGTTGTATCGAGACGTAAATGACGCAGAGGAAGCAGCGCGACCGTCTATAAGACAGCAGAACAAGGTATAGGCTAGCAGTCTAGTTTGACATCGCAAAACTGCCCAAAGACGTATCGAAAAGTCGAGTCTCAAACAAGTCCCAGGCTCAGTGGGAGATGAAACTCACTCATACAAGGAGCTTCGCCGATGCGGTATCGGTATCGGACGGACACCACGATTCATGCTACCTAGATGAGAGGCAAGAATTTTACCTAGCATTCAATAAATCGCAAACCAAAAGTCGGCGAGACGTCGCGAGGAGGACAGAGACCCAAGGAAGAAAACAAAACGGACGGTCATCGATCATCCACTGTAGACATATCCGGAATTGAACTGGACACGTTTTGCAAAGTCACCGAAGTGCGAAGTGTAGCAAATCAGCGTTTTAGCGCGGTAACAGCACAGCGAGCGATTTTGCCAGCGGACGCGCGCGAGGGGGGACTGAGCAAAAGTGTTGTGATTATTAAGCGAAAGGTGCCTCTACTGTACGTGCTAGCGCTGCGTGCGCTGTCCTAAGTGTCCGTGTGATAAGATAAATGACTATCTACTGTGCCTAATCTATGCAAAAGCCCACTAAAAGGGCTGCTAACGATGAAGTGTGCGCATGCACATACTGTACTATAAACTCTATGGTACTAACTGTCCTGGGGCCCAAGGCCCGACCTCTATTTTTGCGACACGAAGCGAACGTGATAAACCTAAACCAACTACGCCATGTTCACCCATCAATCCCGCCATCCCGATGCAATCATCTGGTCCTTACCATAGCATCTGTCATCTACTGGGGATCTGAGTCTGAGTGCACTCACTGTGGTGATTCCACTTGTACGGCATATGGCACGTAGATGATGGGATTGGCGCACCATGGCCACCCTGGCAGGCACCGTGCGAATGCTATACATCGTCGTGGGCCACTCGTCAGACAACGAACACAGAAGTGATTCCAGTAACCACACAACACACAAAAACGAGGGTTTTGCATCCACGGTGGTCACACGTGGTATGAATTGTCCTAGAGAGCGCAAGTGTATCGACAAAGAAGGCCGGTGTTGACCATGCTATGGACTGTGGTGACGTGGCATCCACGGACGCATGTTCAACGGTTGGACGCTCGGGTGTTGCTGGCACATCCTTGTGACGTGATGTAGGGAATTTTGATGAAAAAGAATTTGAAGATATGGTCGGATTATTAAATATTCATGAGAGAAGATATGTCGATGTGCCAGCGCAGACTTGTACGATTTGATGCATTTGATGAACAGTGAACAGTGATAAATTCGGCCAACCTTCGCTATGTAATACAGCTCAAGTAAGCAGACAGCTACTACACCTTGATGAACAGTGAACAGTGATAAATTTAGCCAACTTGATGGCAACGGATGTGATGGCAACGGACGGATGTGGTCGCGCGCTGCACGTGATGGCGGATGATCACGTGCTATATGGTGATCCACAAACGGGGATGCACGACTCGGATGACTCACACCTTCCATGGACTTCTGCCCAGCCCAGCATAGCAAAGGCTCAGCGCCACGGCTCCAAATGATATTAGCGACCCACTTGATACTGATCGATGGGTGGATTCATTGTGGCATAGGTCATGACATCTATCGAAAGCTTTGAGCTTAGCACATCATCAGTCTGCACATGGCGCACACTGGCAGTCGGGTACAAATAGCACGCTGACAGCGACGCCATCTGTCAACATAACACACCCAACCTTACCGCGTAACAGCCTTACCCACATTTCAGCCTCTTTTCCATGTCACTGTGGACGTCTCCTCCAAATCCTGTCTCTAAGCTCGCTCGCCATCGTACCTTGTCATCGCTCGCCGGTGTATGCGTCTCGCAGATCCAACTAGGCGCGATGAGCATTGGAGATAAGTGGAGTGGTCTTGGCATGGTCTCCATGGATAAGGAGAGTTCCTTCAAACACCTCGACGCCTATTTCGATCTCGGTGAGGTCAATCTTGCATTTCTTGTGCTGACCTCACATAAACCGCACCTTGGAACGGAAATTTCATCGACACGGCCGGTAATTAGTACGCCTTGAATAGTGATATCCTGCTTTGCGGCTCATCAGCTCACATTCGACTCTAGCCAAGACGAAACATCATCCGAACAATTCATTGGCGAGTGGGCCGAGAAACGAGGCACCCGAGACCAACTTGTGATCGCAACCAAGGCAAGTCGCAGGTCTTCTCCTATTGAATGCCAACAAATGTTACTGATGTCATCCCCAGTATACAACCAACTTCAAGCGAGGCCAATATGATGTCACTTACAAGGTGAACGACTCCGGAAACCACGCAAAGTGTCTCCGCGTTTCTGTCGAGGCATCCCTGAAGAAATTACATCATACGTCGACATCTTGTATGTTCATTGGTGGGATTGGACCTCCTCAGTCGAAGAGATTATGAACGCGCTCCATAACCTGGTCGCGCAAGGAAAAGTACTCTATTTGGTATATTGCTTCACCGCTTTCTTGTTCACTTCATCCTTACTCATAACGCATGACAGGGAATCTCGAACGCACCGGAATGGATCGTGTCCAAGGCGAACCAATACGCGAAGGAACATGGAATGACACCATTTTCGATCTATCAGGAAAAATGGAACGTACTCGAGCGCTCATTTGAACGCGACATAATTCCTATGGCGAGAGCTGAAGGGCTTGCCCTTGCGCCTTATAATGTGCTCGGTGGAGGAAAAATCCGGTCAGATGCGGAGGAAGCTCGTCGGCGCGAGACAGGAGAAAAGGGCCGCACAGTCTTCGGTCCAAACTGGGACCGCACGGAAGAGGAGAGAAAGGTTTGCCTCGTACTCGAGCAGATCACACAGGAGGTTGGGGCGGAGAGTATTACTGCCGGTGCGTTATCTCTCAAAGACGGATGAGGGCAAGTCGTGCTGAGCCGTCGTGTTGACTAGTTGCGATCGCGTACCTCTTGCACAAGACTCCATATGTGTCCCCCTTGGTCGGTGGATGGCAGGTGGAGCATTTCAAGCAGAATGTCCAAGCGTTAGATATCTCGCTCTCTCCCGAACATATTCAACGCATTGAGAGCGCAAGGCCCATCGAACTTGGTTTTCCTTACAATATCATTGTGCGTACTCCCATACAGCTCCCTGTTACGATGTGAACTTGTGAATAGGGGCATAGTGCAGAGACTTCGCAAAGACAAAGTTTGAGATTGCGCGCTTACGACAGCGTCCCCGCACAAGCGGTGATAACCCCTTCGAAATTTTGAGACAGAAACCTACAGGATGTGTCCGGTAGTTGTTGATAGCTACTTAGGACTCTCCGCGTACTGTACGGTAACTTGTGACCTGTCTGTGTTAGCTTACATCCGTGTCACATGCCAATTTGCGTCCTCCTCGCATCGCAATTTCTGATATTCATGGCACCGCTATAGGTAAATTCGAGTGGATGTATCAAGGGGGTTCCCCAGTAGATTGATGGTCAATCATGCAATGCTCGACTTGGCCAGATTGTGTGTTCGTTCAAAGTCCATCGAAAGTGTCATGTTGATTTGATTTAGCTGTAGCTGTTAGATCTGTGGTATGCGGCTTCTGCATCCGCGCCATGCTCGATGAGGAGCCGGGCCAGATCCACATAACCCCGTTTGAATGCCAGATACAGCGGAGTCGAACCGTACTTGCTCTGGGCTGTCGCGTCGGCGCCGTGTTCAATGAGGAGCCGGGCCACATCCACATGACCCCGTTCGGACGCCCAATGCAGCGGAGTCGTCCCGTCCTTGTTCTGGGATGTCGCGTCGGCGCCGTGCTCGATGAGGAGCCGGGCCACATCCACATCACCCCGTTCGGACGCCCGATGCAGTGGAGTCCTCCCGTGCATGCCCTGGGCTGTCGCGTCGGCGCCGTGCTCGATGAGGAGCCGGGCCACATCCACATCACCCCGTTCGGACGCCCGATGCAGCGGTGTCGTCCCGTCCTTGTTCTGGGCTGTCGCGTCGGCGCCGTGCTCGATGAGGAGCCGGGCCACATCCACTCGTGAAGTTAGATGCAGAGGTGTTTCCTCGCCAAAGAAGCTCCGGGAATTTACATCTTGTGGGTGCTCGATGGCCAAGACTTCCACAATGTCGTGTAGACCGCAAAAACTGGCGTAGTGCAACGGGATTCCATGAGGTGTCAACGGTTGGTTTTCTGACCTGTCTCGTCTCCAGGAGGGAACAGCCGGGTCAAATATCCAGAGCCAAATGGCTAGATGTGGTTTCCTCCAATCAAACAGCTGTTTCATCCCTCCAAATGCATTTTGCGACACACCCTCAAAACGGGCATGTTCAAACCAATGCTCGGCAGCGTATTCAGCAAGAGGAAATTTCAGCAGGTTTCTTCTGGTGAGACCTTTGTCCAGGTGCAATAGAATCCCAAGACATGCTTGAGCGACAAGGGTGTGTGCGGGTGTCAACGAAACATGGTAGCGGTTGGAGGTCGTGTCGTGTTTTTCAGCAAACCGGGTAGACATCAAGAACTCTTTGACCGAGAAATGTGAAAATTGTATTACTTGGGACTTTTGGGCGTTGAGGGAAAGCAATGTGGAGCACGTTGACAGCACCGCTTCTACTGGGTCTTCGAGCCGCCAATCCTCGCGAAATGTGGGAATCTGTCCCGCCTCGAAATCAAATGCGAGGAGTTCTGCCAGTTCTTCGACTCGCAGCGGACGGGAAGCAACTGCGACGCACAGGAGCAGCCGTCGGGCAAACTCCCAGTTTGTGTCTGAGATCTCTCGCAACGTGCGTTCGTATGTCGCATCGAGCGTCGATGGTAATTCGTCTAGGGCACGCATGATACGCCCCGGGAGGCACCCAGCAAGGTACTCTAGCTGGCAATGCACCCATCGGAACCTACGAGGTGTGGATGAGTGTTGTGAAGAAATCCAGTATAAATGCCTTACATCCCGTCTGCTCTTTCTGTCAGAACATCAATCACAATTTGCTTGTGCACCGGTGTCCATATTTGCATCTTTCCGTTCGTGTTTACGATCGACTTGATGTAGTTCTTAATGTCTTCCTTCTGCCCGCTCTCGTTGTGTAAAGAGACAGAACGAAACGTTAAGGGATCCAGAATACGTTTGATATCGGTCTCGGGTCGGCTGGTGACGCAGATGCGGAGGTTTGGGAGTTTCGAGTCGACGAGGTCCTGCAGGAGCACTAAGACTTGGTCGCGGTAGGACGGTAGAGATGTGTTCGGACATTCGTCCAAGGCATCTACAATCAGATAAACGGGAGCTTGTCCTGAAAGATTCAACAAGTCCTTTAAACACTGAATGAGTTCGCCGTTGCTGGGGCTTCGAGAACCATCGTGGTACGTCGAATAAAATGTGGAAAGGATAGCATAATAGGGATGGGATTGACTGCAAAGCTGAAAGAGGACCGATGAAAGTAGCCCACGAAGGTCCTTCTTTTCTTTCTCCCTAAAGTCGTAGTAGAACATGGCAAGTGACGCCAGCCCGGACTTTTGCATGTCCTCGATCCCCTCGATGATTGTGGAACTGGTCGCCAGCGTAAGTTATCAAGACGAAACATCGAAGGGATAACGTACCAAAGGACACTCTTGCCAGCGCCAGCTATGAAAGGAATAACCTATAAGTTTTAGCGAAATATCAAGCGATGGGCGGTAGACCAACGTTTCCCGTGTATCCAGAGTAGCGAACTCCGTCCAGATGCTTTCCATTCGGAGAGCGTGCTGCTGTTAATGAACCACGCCCCGGTCTTGCTGTGCCGCAATTCGCGACCGAGGTTATAATTTTTCCATGGATCTTCGGGAGACAGCCAACTTCGAATCTTACTCAGAAACTCGTCACCTGCCAGTTGCCCTCAGCACTTCCAAGCAGTAATGCCAATGATGGTGATAACTGACGTATCGACTTGTTCATGTCGCTCGCCATTTGATGAAGGATTTCTAGCGCTCAGTCAGACCCGGAGCTAGTCATCGTCGCAAATAAAACCCACTGAGATCTTCCCGGACACCGTCAATGGACACTTTGCTGTCTAGAGAAAAGAGTATTCAAGAGTTGCCAGATTATAAACCAAGTTCATTGCTCACCATCCATGAACTCCCTCATGTCCTGGACGAGTCCGTGCCCAATAGCGAGGGTATGAGCTGCAGTAGTCTGGGCCTCGTCTCGCGTCAGCCGGTCAAGCCTCTCCAGGACTGCCTCGATGTCCTTCTGCTTGAAAAATTTCTTTACGAATTTGACTGGGTGGTGCTGAGCAATGTAAAACTTCAGGCGAGGACGGACTCACTTGATCGTCGCTGCTTGAGTTCTTCTGTCACCAGGGCGAGCGTAGAGATGAACTCCACCAAAATCTTGACCACTATCTCGTCGATTGCGGGCGCAGGAGAGATTCGTGTATAGATATTGAGCCGGTTTAGGAAGTGTTCTATCGACTCGAGCAAATCGACGAGTGCGTCGCAGTTGGATATTATGCCCTTGGCCGACTGAATCACACGGACGTTACCGGGCCATCTACATATGAACTGGAGAACGGCACGTACGTCAAGTAGGATAGCGAGACAAGCCTGTATCGCCTTGGCAGGTGGGTATATCTGTAAATAAAATTCAGAGATGTGAAACACGCCATGAGCCCCTTCTCACGTACCAGGGAGGCAGCTGATGAAAGTTTGGATAAAACTGATACGGTCGTCTTAAGGGACTTCATGATTTTATGACTTCCTTCAAAATGCTCGAATACCCGTGCTTGGTTTTGCAAAAGGCCAGTAATGGCCTCGACAGTGTCGCAACTCTGGAGTTTGATGGCGAGCGGATGTTGTGCCAAAGAGACGCCCGTCTTTTTCTCATATACCTGCAAGGCAGACTCGAAAAGGGCCTGAAAGCGAGCAGATTCGGATTGGTGAGCCATATCACGGCTAGAGAAGAAATGAGGCCTTGATGAGGGGGATGAGTTAGCTGCGAGGAACTGATGGCGAGAGAGAGGGTCGTGCATCAGGAATTCAGCAAAGTTCTGATGAGGCAGCGCGGCACTCGCGACAAACATCCGGGCCGGTACGGGATCGTGCCCCCATACAACCATTATGCGTCATTACGGTCCAGTTACAAGTTTACACTAT
>Ga0307510_10000270_pt1 | contig 47542 bp, 67 predicted proteins | sample 12_EM_MG_FD_207224 | JGI IMG/M metagenome (GOLD analysis project Ga0307510, IMG submission 207224) | Populus trichocarpa ectomycorrhiza microbial communities from riparian zone in the Pacific Northwest, United States - 12_EM | ecosystem: Host-associated > Plants > Roots > Unclassified | place... | reverse complement strand
GGTTGCCCATGTAGGTGTCATGCATCCCTTTAATAGCTTCTTGTTGGACTTGGGGAGGGATGAATTGCTTCTCGAAAGCTGTCTGGAATTGGGCCCATGTTCCATAGTTGGTCGGGTTGGCTGCTAAAGCTTCAGCGATGCGATCGCTGGCCCAGTCTCCTCCACAAGTACCAGTCTTGAAATTGGTTAATGCTGCTGGTACTTTCTTGTCATTGGTATTGTAGACCGCGTCATTCATTGTATAATAGTTGGCCAGGGTGTTCCAAAAGGCTTGGGCCTTTGTTGGGTTCCCATCATAGGGATCAGGGGTACTTCCCAAGAGTTTGGGAGTCGCGACGTTTCCTGCCATGATAACTGGGGGTGGGGGTGGTGCTGGGGGACTAGGTGGTCTCTGTGGTGGGCCGGTTCTTCCTGAACGCGGTCGATGAGGAGGAACCTGCGGTGGTATTCCCTTGGGGTTTCCTTTCGGTACAGGTGGTGTCTCTGGCTGGGTTGCGGCGGGTACTGGAGTGGCTTGCGAGGATCTCGAAGAGCCGGTAAGGGTCTGGGGTAAAGGTTCTTCCTTTGCTTTGCCTTTGGACACGGGTGGAGTAGGAAATGAACTTTCTTCTGGTATTGAAAGTTTGGAGCTTCCAGGAAGCGTACTTGTTGGACGGGACGGGGTTCCTTGGGGACTTGGGGTACTAGGGCGACTGGTGAGTTTCTGGATGGTAGCAACGATCCGTGTTTCAGCTTCTTGTAATAAGTTGCTAACGTTGAGTGTGTCCTCGTCTGTGGATGATCTACTGTGGGTGGATTCTTTGTCGGAGTCCGAATCGTGATTGGATCCTGCTGTGATAAAGCTATCGACTTTCTTGATTTCTTCGGGGATCCGGGGTTGGATATCTTCTGCTTCAGAAGTACTAGGGCTTTGGAAATGTACCTTCCGGTTGTTGAGGTATTTCCACTCGGAGTATAGGGTATCCCACTTGATTTGTTTACCGTGAAAGGTAGCAGTGCGTTGTATGAAGTCAAAATCGTCGACTTCGTCAAGGTGGTGGACGAGGAATCGGTATTTGCGTGTAGCGAGTTCTTCGTTATTCGCTGTGAATTTCCAGGGGGTTTCTACTCCTTCACACCAAATTCCTGGTGTAAGGAAACGGGCAAAGAGACACCTAGTCTCTTTATAATCTGCGGCAAAGGCGTCAGTGGCGTAGACTGGGATATACGCCTGTTCTTCTTCTGTAAGTTCTAGTCGGTGTTCGGGCGGGAAGTTATTAAGGACGTTCTCCCAAGAGCTCATGCAAGGGTGACTGTGTAACTGGGGTTATCCCAACTGTAGAAAATCGTACACACTTTAACCAGACAGGGAGTTCTAGTATCACTATGATGGGTAATGCCTCTATAATCCTCTAGAATACCGTTGATTGTGATCGAAGTACGGTATTTCCAAAAGAACTTATTAAAGGCCCTGATATGCGGAGTGATAGTCTGTAACTCTGTCAAGGGATGGCTAATATGTTTCTCGGTACGATTCTGTAGGAGGAACAGACAATGTTGTTTGAAGATGTGGAGCTCTGTGCGATTTCTTGTAGGGGCAGTGACGCCAAGATAGATAACTTCTGGTAGGTAGATCTGTGATGTAGCTCCGACTAGATCTGAGTTTCCTGAGATGCTGCTGTGATGACTATGGGGAGTAGGGGGTAGTGGTTGTTCGATTCTTGGTAACGCGTTATATGGTCCATGTAGGACTTCTTGGATGTGATGTGTCACCAGTACTGTGAAAGGATTCGGGGGTGGGGTTGGTTCTCTATAAACTTGGGGAGATGGAACGTGCTGGGGTCGTTGGTCGACGAAGTTCTGGGTGCGACGAAGTCTGTGTCTTCCTCTTTCGTTAGAGGGTATGAAGTGTCCTCGTTCCTGGGCTGGGGCTGAGTGATTTCTCCTAGCGCGTGGACTGGCCAGATTGTTGGTTGTAATGGAGACCTTCTATAGGTCCTGTTCTGAAGATTCGAGGGTCCCAGAGGTGGATTCCAAGTGGGGTGGGTGGGGTTCCGGGGTGACAGCTATCGCAACGACAAAGGTCGATTCCACAGAAACAAAGATCCGGGTTGTCGTTCGAAAAGGTGATCTCTCGGGCACGCCGATATACCGACTCAGGTGTACTTGGGGGACTGGATTGAGGGGTACCAACCAGAGTGGGGGGTAATGTACTGTCCACGCTGTTGTGATAGGATGAATCGAGCAAGAGAAGATCTGGTTCAAGGAGGATACGCTGGAAACGTTCCAGGTATTCGGTGTCTCTTCCCTGGGTATTGGGCTGGGTGATGGGGCGGGTAAAACCGGAAGGGGGATCGATGAGGCTAGTATGGGGGGTAAGGAGATCTGTGGTCCAGGCGCGGTTGTTCCACCGATACGTGAGGATGCGCTCGTCGCTGTAGATGAATTGGTACAAGTTAGTTGAAGTGAAGTCTCCGCTTGGGTTTGTCTGGAGTCAAATTTCATTAAATTCCACTTCAACTTTGGTTTCCGACACGTAAAATCTAGATAGAAATCTGATTCTATGTCCGGCTTGGATCTGCGTGGTAATTTCCGGCCTGTGTGACGGGACGAAGTAGTGCCAGAAAAAGGTTTCATCGTAGAACAAGGAGATCTGGGTAGCTGGGGATTGATCAAAGTTATGAGCACCAGAGAGTTGCCAATATGCAGTGCAGCGTCTTGCTGCGCGAAGGATGTCAACGAGTTGGTAATCAATGTAATGATAGAAACATTGAGCGCTGAAGAGTCGACCAAAGGGGAGGATATCTAAGAGATCTTGAGGAACCAAGTGATGTTCGCTCCAATATGTAAGTTGGACTTGTTCCTGGAGATTGGCGACCCTTGAGTAAGTTTGTCTTAAGATTTCTTCACGAAAATTGGCCACTTAAGACAAACAAAGAAGAGACAAGTTAAAACCTTTGATTTATTAACACCAAATACAAGTCCTTTGTAACTTACTTAAAAAAGTAAATTATTACAAAGGGTTTTCAGAGGGGGGTGTTATAAAATCGAAAGGTCTTGAGGGGACGCGAGGGGTAGGCACGAAACAAGAAAACTGGGGGTCTGTTCGAAGTAAGTCCGTAATGCGTGTACTACGGTTAATAAAAAGAATCCCTTGCTCTGTGAAATGTAAGTGGCCGCAAAGGATGGCTGTACGACCGTCTAGGAAATCGTACGCAACAAGGGGGACGAGGGCTCCTTCAAAGTGAGCGAGCCAAAGGGGAGGGAAATGTGAGAAAACAAACTTAATCGAGTCCAAAAAGGTGGTCTCGATATAGCCAAAGGGGAACTTGGGGGACCACGGGTGCTTGCCTACTTTGGCACAGATGTGGACCGGGGGGAGAGCGCCGTTGGAGTGGACATGGATGGAGTGATGGGCGTCGGCGCGGAAGGGAGTGATGAAGTAGGGGGGTGCATTGGTGTCGAGGTCTTGGGCCCAGGGGATGTGGTTGAGGAATTGACTGTTGACGAGTTCCTCGGATGAAAACCAAACGTGACGACCCTGCTCGTAGTGGACCGTGTACTGGTGAGGGTGGCTGTCGGCAGGGAGGCAAGGTGGGGCGGCGAAGAGGTATTCGAAGGGGCCGACGTCGACTGTCGGGTAAAATACCAGGACAGGGAGAGGAGCGGGCGACGGCGGGGCGGGGGAGGCAACGGCAACGACGGGGGCGGCAGTGACGGCTGGGGGAATGTTCTTGAGGGGGATGTCCTCGAGTGAGACGTGGTCGACCAAGTCACCTGTGAGCTGAAAGTGGCTCCAACTGTCTTGGTTGAGCGGGGGAAGGAGGGAGTTGAGTTCTTCTTGGGCGAGGCGGACGACGTGGGCGGCAGTTTCTTCTCCGAGTTGTTCAAGATCGAACTCAGCGGTGGCACGAAGTGCCTCCTCAGTGGGCTCGGGAGTTGGTGGTGATGGAGAGCGGACCACGTAGGGGTCGATATCAATGGGGGTGGGTTCAAGGGTGTCTGGGTTGACGAGGGTGATGCTGGCACTAGCGGACGAGGTGGAGTATTGTGGGGACTGTGGGGTGTAAACGTGGTAGGGGCCGAGGCCAGTGGGTTCGAGGAAGGGGAAGCCGGGGACGATGAACTCAGGGCTGGAGGCAACAGTGGGCGACCAGGGGACGATGGGGGACGATGTGGAGCTGGCAGGGTACTGGAGACGGGGGCTTCCGGGGCTTGGGTAATTCCAAGTGTTGTGGGGACTGTTGAGGACGTTGTTGACGACCTCAAGGGCGGCGGCGGAGTTCTCCTGGTAGACAGCATTCAAGTCGGACCAAGAGGCGACGGAGATGGAAGGGGAGGACACTTCCAAACAGTCAGCTTCAACTTTAAGAGACTGTTCTAATGTCGGGAACTCACTACTTTATGGGTAGCGAGACTCGACGATGGCACGGAGTTGAAGGTGACTGATCCAGAGGAGCAGCAAGGAGACGTTGAGGAGGAAGAGGCAGAAGGCTAAGAGAGGAGGGACGGAGTAGACTGTGGAAGACGACGGGCGGATTGCTGCTGACGATGAGGGAGCTTTGAAAGGCTCCAGTGTGGGGATTGACAAGAGAACAGTCTAAGGACTGTTCACCTAAATTCGTAGGTCTTATATACTAATACAGGGTGGTCTGTGCGCAGTTTAGGGTAGGTAAGTTTACAGGTAACGGGGGACTGCGCAGTCAATGCGCAGCAACTGCAGATTACATAATACATCTCGATTAGGGTCTAGCCCTAATGAGTCGCGTCCTCGTTGATCGAGTCGTGTCGCGTGTTCGTTGATTGTTTAGTGGACGCATCTTGTTGATCGTTCCCATGATCTGCCACGTGTTGATCAACGGGTTAGACGCGCATCCAAAGTGCGTCTTGTCATGTGACGTTGTTGATGACCAGTTCCTTGATAGGTCATGTGTTATCTTCCCAGGGTCACGGGGTCGTAGGTTCCCAGGGTCATGTGCTGATAAGTCACGTGATGTATGAGTGGCGAAGGGGTCACGTGATGAGTCACGTGTAGGGTCATGTGATATGTTCCCACGGTCACATGGTCTTGGAGTTACGGGTTTGTAGCTGAGACTGGGGGGTGCGAGTACCGCTCGCGACATCAGGTTTCATTGTGTATTTTCCCCTCTTTTATTTTAGTTCACTTTTTCTGCATTTTTTGTTTTCTCCATTAGACTTAGAGGTCAGTGTCAAGTACCGCCATACCATTCCTTGCTCCCACCACCTTGTCTTGACATCGCACCCTCTGCAACAACCTAGTAAAATTTTGACATTGCTTCCACTTCCATATGACGCCATGCAGCCTGTCGCTGGCTTAAACTTTTGTTTATTTTCTCTTTCTTCTTACTTACTTTGTGCATAGAGTAGCCATTGTAGTACAAATACCCTGCCCTTGACCTTGTCAAGAGGAATCAGGAGAGAATACAGAAGGCAACTGCAGCCTCATTCCCCCTCATTTCTCTGTGATCCCCAACTGTGTAACAACTTGCAAGTCCACTGCACCGTGACCATCTTTCTCCATTTGCCATTTTCCTTGTCTCATCTTGTATCTGTACCCCTCACCCTTGCTTGCCCTTGCCCTCATCCATTCTTGCCTTATCACTCATCACTGTCATCACTTTCTACTATCACTACCACCTTATCATGTCAATGGGCTGATGCTTGACACCAACACACCAGCATCTACACTTCTCCCAGTCCTCATCTGTGCATTTTCAAATCTTTGGGATTGTGGCCTCTCTCCCTTCCTCTTCTGTCACCTGGGGAACATCCCTAAACTTGGCATGCAGGCACTGTTCTGCATTACAAAGGTTTGATTGGTTCTTTTGCTTGCTCCATCAGTTTGAGGGTGATATGCTGTGCTGATATTCTGATGGATGTTGAGGATTCAACAGAGTTCTGATGAGAATTTCAAAACAAATGGACATCTCAGTCTGAGATGATCTTATGGGGAATGCCATAGTGTGGGATAATATGATTGAGGTAGAGTAATGCCACTCCTTCTGAGTCAATAGTCTTGTGACAGGGGATAAATATAGATGCTTTGGAACAGTCAGTGTCTATGATCATGAGAATGGTATCAAAACTACCTAACTGTGGGAGTTTAGTGATAAAATCCATTGCAACAGTTTCAAAAGGTCACACATTGTCTGCAGGAGTGATGGGGAACATAGGTGGATGAGTAGGATGGGTATTGACTTTGGTCATTTGACAGGTAGCACATCCTTTGATGTATTCAGTGACAAAGGTTTTCATGTTGGGCCACCAGTAATATGGGGTTATTAGTTGGAGTGTTTTGGTAATTCCAGGATGCCTGGTGGTTACATGGTCATGAAAAAGGGAATTACTCCCCTCCTAAGAGCATTGTCTGCCACAACAACAAGGGTGGTCCTGTGATACCAGTGTGTGCCATCTAATAAGGAAAGGTTGTACATTGGTGCCCATTTCTTGAGTAGTGGTTGCTCTTTGTATTGAGCTAATTTGATGCAGCTGTCCAAATTGTTGCCAATACTATCCATGTCAAAGACTTGAATTGAGGTGTGATTGTTGCAGAAGTAGTGGTCTGGCCATACAGTGACATTGTCATTGATTAGGTTGGGTCCTTTACTGTATAATCAGGTCTCCTGGATAGGGAACAGCAGGGGTAGTCCCGTGGCTACCTAGCGCCTGCCCTGTACCCGCACCCGGGCGGGCTTTTTCCCGTCTGGGCGGGTAAAATCCCATCAAAATGAGCCCTAGAACGTCCAAATCAGACAAGATTTGAGTGAGATATGGTTAAAACAGTGTATAACACTTGTTTTAAGCATAACTCATTCAATTCTGGTCTGGTTTGGATGTTCTATGGCTTGTTTCAAAGCTGACAGGTAGCAGAATCCTGACCCGTACCTGGTCCCGCGCGTACCCATCCCCGTGTCCACAAGGGTTACCCCAACCCTTGCTATTGCCTACTCCTGGATAGTGATGTGCAGGGCCGGGCTCGGCTCAAGTGCCCCGGCTTGGGCTTGGCTTGGTAGGGCTCGGGCTCACGAAAACTTGGAGCCAGGCCCTGGTTGACGGCTTGGGCTGGGCTTGGGCTGGGCTTGGGCTTGAGCCCAGGCTTCAGAGTAAGAATCGATCAAATGCATCCCAACGCAATAGCCTGAACACCCAACGTACAGAACACCCAGTAACTCCTACACTTTACCACAGGGTCCTCGAAAATCCCCAGAATGCTTCCACCCTCCTTTCTTATGCACCTTGCAGTGTCGCGTTGTTTTGGGTGCAGTACCTTGCCGTGCACTTGCCCTCTCACAGCACTGTTTGCAGCAGTCAAGGCTGGCCATTTCATGCCTGCGCCCAGCCTTGTCACACACACCCAGTTCCAATGCGTTGAGTCTTGTGGCAACGGCTGTTTCAGCTGTTTCAGCACCTGCTTGCGATCTCGATGCTGGAAATTCCCTTGGTCAGGTCTGGTGCAGTCCCCACAACTGGCAACCGGCAATATTACCCCTCATTTGTGCATGTCATTGCCTGAGGGGTCAACTTCCATCATGTCCTCCGAGTCGTCGGCATCCACAGCCGTGTTCCCCCTCATTGTGCACATCAACGCCCAGCGAGGGGCCAACCTCAGGCTGACTTCCCTCGTGTCCGTATTCGGCATTCACAACTAAGCCACCCCTCATCCGTGGACACCAACGCCTGAGGAGTTGCCTTCACTCACGTCCGTGTCAGCGTTCACAGCTGCACTCCCTGGCCCTTAACCACAACCCCAGCCTCTTCTGCCAATATTGCCTGGACGAACCTGTTGCTCTCAATGGTCACTAGTGACTCAGTACATGGACAACCTCTGTTCAACCCTTCAAGATCCAGCATCGTCGCACTTTTGTATGTACCCCCTGCTGCGCATTGTTCTCCCCATCATGTCCTACAATCCTGCTTCACCTGACCCTCATTATGAAAATGTTCCAGATGATCTTCCTCCGATCTTCCTCCATCTTGAACCACGCAAGATCGCGCTCTCCTTGCCTTGCCGTGTCGTCCTCGCCGCGTACAAAGCTGGATGTGGGACAGTCGACTGGCGCCACTACCCCATCACCATCAAGCCATACTGCGTCTTGCGGCGTGCCCTCCAGCTCGGTGGCACGGGCAGTGATGAAAGCAGCAGAGGCGGCATGGTTGTCGATTTAGGGAACGAGAGGGACGTCGCAGATTGTGTGCTGCGTGCGCACGGACGTCCGCGATCCAACGCGAATGCGAGTGCAAGCATGGATGGCAGTGGTGGTGGAGGGTATGAAACCGCTGGGTCTGAGGCCTGAGGTGTCGCCTGCTGCGGAGGACAAGGTCAAGGATGTCGTCTTGCTCATGGAGGATTATGTTGGGCGGAACAATCGAAAGGGACAGAAGCATGCTGTGGGTTTGGACGAGATTGGTCTGCGGATGGAGACAGGGTTGGTGAGGACTACGGAGGGTGTGCCAAGGAGGGAAGGCGTACTTCGCAGACCTTCACGTGCTTCACACCCCAGAGACACTGAAAGCCCGGGCTCATGGGCTGGGCTCGGGCTTGCAGGACCCTCGAGCCGGGCCTTGGGCCCGCCAAAGCCGTCGCCAGGGCTGGGCTGGGCTCAGGCTTTCAAGGCTGGGCTGCCCAGGCTTCAGGGCTTTGAGCTGGGCCGTGCACATCACTACTCCTGGATAAGGCATCTGCATGATTGGTGGCACCAGGTTTGTATTCCAGGATGATGTTGTATTGTTCCCTTTCCAGTAAATATCCAGTGATGCAAGGACCAATTTTTCTAGGTTCTCAGTAATATTGGAGGTTGGCATGATCAGTGAAGACTAGGACAGGGATAGTTGTTCCTTTGAGAAGATAAGACCAGCAGCAAAGTCCATGCATAACTCCCAAGAATTCTTGGTCATAAATAGGATAATTTTGTTCAGTTTGGGTAAACTTTTGGGAATGGAATCCTACTGGTCATCTTGGTCCTGGTTTTTGGGTACCATCTAGTTTTGTGATAGGGGGGTCCTGTTGATATAATATGGCACCTGTTCCAATTTGCAACATATCTGTTTCCAGTTTGAATTGTTGATCAGGGTCTGGTTGAATGAGTACTGGTACATGGGTGATCATATCAATAAGTTTGTTTTGAGCCTCCTTTTGTTGGGGTCCCCATTCAAAGGGTACATCTTTTCCTGTGAGTTTTGTAAGTGGTGCAGTGATGATACTGAAATTGGGGCAGAACATACAGTGGTACCCAGAGACTCCTAGGAATCCAAGAACTTGTCACTTGTCTTTTAGTTTGCATGGGTAGTCTCTAAGTCTGGCAACTTTGGCAGGGTCAACAGTAGCTCCTTTTGATATTCAGACACCCAGGAAGTCCATTTGTGGTTGCATGAAGACAGATTTTGACAGTTTGAGATATAGACTGTGGTGTGCAAGGAGGTCAAATAGGAAGTGGATAATGTCAACATAAAGGTCAAATCTTTGAGTAGGGTTCCTATTCCACAGTTATCCATGTAGTTCTGGAGTATGCACCATATTTCAAGTACACCTTTCTTCTCAAAGTGTTTGTATAACTCTTTGAGAATCCCATTCATAAAGCATTGAAAACTTGCTGGTGAGTTGCTCATGCCAAAGAACATTACTTTTGGTTCAAATAGTCCTTGGCAGGTTTTGAAAGCAGCTTTCCATTGGTCTCCTTCTTGTATTTGGATATTGTTATAACCCCAGCAGATATCAAATTTGCTAAATAACTCCATTCCCTGTAAGTTTTCATTGGACTGTTTGAGGTTGGGGAGTGGGGTGGTGTCCTTTCTAGTGACTGCATTGAAGGGGCAATAGTCAATAATGTATTGTTTCTCTTTTGAGTCCTTTTTAGGGACCATAAATGTTGAGAAACCATAGGGGGAGTCCAATGGTGTGATGTACTGTATCTTTTAGCCAAGTTTTTGTCAATGAATTGGTCTGCTGCCTTTTGTTCATCCTGTAAGAGTGGATAAGCTTTGCAGTTAAAGCAAGTGGGGGCAGTATCCATTAGTACAATTTTATGGTCTCCATTACCACAAGTTGGTGGGAATTTGTTTGCTTCTTCATCTGAAAATAGTGCCATGTGACATTTGAAATTTTCCAGGAGGGTGATTTCCTCCTTCCCATGTTCTGTTGTGTACTTATAGGCCATTTCTACTGCTGTATGGGTGTAATTGACTTCCACCAGGCCTCCCTTTATTTCTAAAGGGGTACTTCCAACCATGGAGTGCACCTGGTTTGTTGTACTTCAAGGATGAGATCTTCATTAACTAGTACTTTGTGTTTGACCCATGTTTTGCATGTTGGAGAGTTCCAAATAATAGGGTTTCCATTCAAACTTTTGGGCCTAGAAGTGTTCCCTTTTCCCAGGCAATTTCTGGTTTGAATGCTTTGAACCATGGGTAACTGAAGAGGAGTTGGTCACAACCTAGATTAGTAACAAAGAATCTTTGTCATTCCCATTTGTTGCCTTTAGTAATGAGTAAGTCACATGCATGGGTGATAGTTCCATGTTGGTTAAGAGTACCATCAACATTGAATACTGGGTGGGGATAGGGAAGTTTCTTCATTCCTAGGTGTAGTTTAATGACTGTTGTATGGTTGATGAAATTTTCTGTAGCTCCAGTGTCAAGTAAAACTGTTTCTTCTGCCTTTCCTTGATAGTGTGAAAATGCAACTTTTATTTGTACTGAATTTGAGTGGTTTACAAAGTCACTATCAAGTCGGAATGCCCTAACTATGGCAGCTAGTTTTGGGCTTGAGGAAAATCCTTCAGCATAAGAGATTCAATGATGCTTAGCTTGGTATCTTCATCAAGCAAGTCTATATTTTCTTTCAAGAAACTGGAGATGTTGTTGGGGGTCATGTCAATGGGTTCCTGGTTCTGGACAGTAGGATTTGCTCTGTTACTGGTGTTTTTGCTGCTTTTGGCACAGTCCGCCAATTTCTTGCAACAAACCCAAGCGTGATGTCCTTTTATTTCATAGTAGAAACACTTGTTTTCTTTCATGAGTTCGATCTTTTTGGCTTCAGAGTGTTATTGTCCTCTTCTACCAAGGGCATTGGCATCAATGTCCATGGCATTTCCTCCTTGAGAGGTAGTGTGTTGGCCATAATTATTTTTCCTGTATTGGTTGCCCCTTCCTTGATTTGATTTAGGGACCAGTCCAAAGGCTTCGCAGAGCCCTTGTTTCTGTTGGCTAAATTGGAAGGCGGCCTTCCACTTTTGATAGGATTTCCTGGCCTGGTCTTCCCATTGTCTGAAGTTCCATTGGATGTCTGCATTAGGGTCATAGTTGGGGGAATTTATCAAAGCTCTGGTAAGTGCTTTGTCCATGGCATGTTTTAGGGTCTCTATAGTTCCCTTGTTGTCTAGGGGAACTCCTGCTTCATTGGCAAGCTGTTTGAAACTAGCAAAGAAATCATCAAGGTTTTCTCCTTGTTTGAGTTTGCATAAAGCCTGATAGGCTTCAGCCTTCTGGTTCTGGTTGGTGAAAGCATTTTTGAATCTTTCTATAAAGCTGTTCCAGAGATCTTCGTCTGTTTCCTGGACTCTATTGTCCATTTCTTCTTGGAGTTTGCAAAGCTATTCTTCCTTCCAGGTGTCTACCCTTGTACCATCCATACAGCTGAGCAGGGTGACCACTCTGGAGAAGGGCTTCCTCATGGTATCATTTTGTCAGTTGATTGCCCTCCAGAGGTCAAAGTCAATTAAGAACCTCCTGGTTGTGCTCCTATCTCCATTGAAGATTGGTGGTAGATTCCCTTTGAGAGCACCATTAGAGGGATTAGTAATGACATTGATTCTCTGCACTTCTTGTCTGGTTTGTCCAATAGCAACATTCATTTCCTCCTGTTGTCCTGCCATTGTGGTTTGGATGGATAATTTTTTTTTTTTTTTTGAAAGTGATATATTCTTGATAAGTAGCTACCAAACTAACTATCGGGAAAAGATACATGGCAGGAGACAATTGTCAGCCCCATTGGCATGCTAGAGCCAGACCATATGGCGGGAGTGAGAACAAAATGTGTTTATGCACATCCAGTGTGGGATAGTGTGGGACTCAGGGCATGTGGCCTAATACCCACTAAAACCTCACATTCATTTCAGTTGTTTGGGAGGTCCCCTTCTTGTTCTAGGATGTGTTCCCAGGTGCTCACCACTAGTTTGGTGAACCCTTTATTTTACTCTTTTGTGTGAATATCTTGTTGGTGAGTCTTGTTTTTATTGCACAACATGCAAGGTAATTTCTTGGCAGCTTACATGTTTCCTTGTATCACTCTCTCATATTGTGGGACCCATATTAAGAGGGCTGACTCAGAGAGGACAAGTGTTACAATCCCACCCCATTTTTCCTTTTACCAGACTGTATGCCCCTTGTTGTAACACCAGTAACCAACCTACCGCCTATCTTTCCAAGTGCCATGCCACCAGAGCTTATGGGAAAGCTACCATTACCAATGAACCCACTGTCCCTAGAGGATGTGCCACCACTGAACCCACCATCACTATCACCCCTAGCAAACATGCCACCTAAACCAGAGTGGACCAGCCCAGTCTAAGACATACCACAGTGGACTAGCCCAGCCCAAGTCACCATGACACGACCACCTTCCCCTGCGATGTCCATCTATCCATCCTTTGACCTACCACCAGTCAAGCCCCCTATTCCTGCTCCTTGGAACATCCATCAACAGGAGCACTTCTTAATGGAGCAGTTCACAGAACATCTGCTAGAAGACCCAGACAGTCCTATGGAGGATGCACTGCCTATAGAGCCAGAACCAATCACTTACTATCTACCAGATAGTCCTGAAGGCCACACACATGCCTTGTCCCCAGAAGAGTCCCCTATCAAGCCATGGCAGAGATGGCTCACTGAACCCAACAGTCCTATGTCCCACAACCACTTGCTATCACCCACTAGTCCCTCATCCACATCTATATACCAATGCACCAGTAGAGAAGGCAGTTACCAGTCAATCATACCTACTGCCTCATTGCCCCTAGTCAGCACCTCGCCCCAGAGCCAAGGCAACCAGACAGGATCCTCAGAAGGATCCACAGACACCTCCTCATCCCTGCAGAGCCCCACAGAGGCTGACACCAACAACATGGCCCTTAATTGGATATCTATCAAAACCAACTACCAGAAAGGGTAGTTGCTTACACTAGATGCCTATTAGACTGTATTGGGCACATAGCAACCATATTGCCTTGGATCAACCCCAAACCTTGGATTTGTCATCGCATCATGACAACACTTCTCTTCTTGGAATGACCTGCTGCCATTGTTCTCTGGTTAAGGATAGATTAGGCAATTCCTTGATTACTCATTTGCTTCTTGCTCATTCTCTATTGTTCAACTCATACAGACCACAGCACTGATCCACAGACCTTCATATGATACAGACAGCCCCCTCTTGACCAGAGCTACCTACCTTAGTAATTGTGGCCCATGCGCCAGCCTGCTTGTATATAAGTGCCCAGTATTTTGACAAGTCAAGCCCTAAGCTTGACTTAGTTTCCCATACAACTGTTGTCAATCCTTCCCTTGTGCCTCCCCTTGCCCCACTTCTTACATAAGCCACTCTGAGTCGTCTCTAGTAATGCTAGAGCCTCTCTACTCCTTCAAGTACTTGCCACCAGTTCAACTCTTAGTACGAGTTGTACTATCAAGGCCCATTGCAGCCTTAACAACAAGCCCATTGGATGATTGTGTTTGTGTGTGGTGAAGGGACACATGTGATGAAGGGAGGCATGTTTGAGACAACCTGTAGAGGGTCTCATTGTTAAGGCCTATTGAACCTTAAGGTGTGACATGTGCAAAGGTAAAGTGTGCAGCAGTGACAAAGTTACAAGGGTTGTAATTCCCTTAGTAACCTAAAGTGCTTTGGAAAGTGATAAAGGCGAAAGGGTCATTGAGACCAATGTCTGGGGTGTGATAAAGAGGAAAGGGGAGTATCTTCAAGGACTTGAAGATAATCTCAAAGAAAGAAATAAGGGAAATGTTTGTTTAAGCAACAAGGATGTTGAACGCAATAGATTGCAAACTAAGTCAGGCTTAAGGCCCAACTCTAGGATATAAGTCCAGCTTATATACAATAGGGCAGCTACCTGACTAAGTGTACAGAAGGGGAGAACAATGGAGTCACAAACAATAAGTGTCATGGAACAATAGAGTCATGAACAATGGTGGTCACAGACTACCATAAAGGGAGAACAATAGAGAATGTACAAAAGGAGGGAACAATAAAGTTCCCAACAAGATGGCTCTGGTGTACAGGTAAGCGGTCATGTGAGAAGTGGTCAGGTGATCATATAAGTACATAACGAACAAGAAAAGAAAGAAAATGTGGGCCAAGTGCCCAGGAGCATAACACTCATGCAAGTTTGTGCAATGCCTCATGCAACACTTCTACATTTCACAGGATGCCACTGCACCCTATGTATGGGCCAAGGTGTGTGGTTGTTTCATTGTTTGTGGTGCCACCTTCTGACTGGTTTTAGTGCAGTCAGCCTCTCCCCCATCTTGTTTTTTCGTCACAGTGTTTTAAGTATGTGCCTGCTCAGGCATGGCACCCATCCTTAACTCCATGCATACCCTCATTTGGGCTCCCTTGCAGAGGTGCATTGATCTGCACAATCTCTTTCTGGCAGTGCCTTTGGTTTGCGCCAGCCTCCAGGCAGGGTATCAAGCCCCCACTCACCCTCTCATGATGGTGTCCTGGCTATACATCCAGCCAAACCTTACAGTGGTGCTTCATGCCTGCACTCTGGCTCATAGTACACCCTGGGCCCCAATGCCTTGGGTTCTACAGGGGAGGCTATCTCAGCCCTGCTAACAAGCTCAATGCTGGTAGTGCCTCTAGCACTGGTGCTCCCTTCCTTCCATTTGCATATGTCAATGTTCACCAGATCAATATCTCTTGCTTTGGTATAGATAACCATGCATACATGCCCACAATAGTTGAGGGTTCCAGGCTGCTAAGGAGGACAGGTAAGTCCCCTTAGTTGACACTCCTCCTGAATTTAACAGTCTTCTGCAGGTAAAGCAGTTAGCTTCAAGCTTGCATGGGGGGGGCAAGCTACTGTGGCGCACAGCTCAGTGGTGGTGCTGTCTCCATATGGCAGGTCATGCATGAGTGTTTTTTTGGAAAGGGTGACAACTCGGATGGGACATTGGTAGGGAAGGGTAGGGTGGCATGTTGTTCACTTGTTGCAATTGGTAAGATGTTTTGCTCCCTCTTGAGCAGTGGAGTTGATCCTAGACAGGCATCCAGATTGATGGTGATGACATCCAAGCTGGGTCCCTGGTCAAGGCACATGCAGGTACCCATATTGGGGACAGGCCTCTGAGCCTGGGATGTGCAGACTGTGGCCTTCAAAGGCTTCAAATTAATGGATCCTTGCTTCCAAAAGAACTTTCATGTTTGTGGGTTGGTGGAGTTGGGAGGGTCTCCATCTGCCCTTACTAATTGGCATCTTAACCTCAGGTGTTGCACCAACATGAGGCCCACCTGGTCCATTGAAAAAATTGTGACCTATAGGTGATATTGAGTAGAAAATAAAAATGTGCATAACCTAGGATGCTCTATTGTTCTCTCCCCAAAATTTTAGAGACAACACGAAGTTCTTCATAATGTGCCATAATAAACTATTTTCTGCTTTATCTTTGGCCTTGCCACATGGATGAATTACACTTATAGTGTTGGGCAACTGGTGGGTTGGGGAAATTCCTGGGGGTGGTGGGTTATACAGTGGCAGCTCCAGCTGGTACATGCTGACATGTCAGCTCCTTGGAGGGTGACAACACAGAGCCACCAGTGGGGGGGCACAGTTTAGGTGGTAGCTGCTCAGGATGAGTTTCTAGGTAGATGATAGCAGCATAGTGGTTCAGAAATATCGGGTCTGGGTGTGATAGTGTTATGTTCTTGAGGCTCCAATTTTCATTTTCCATCTGCTTACTAATACTTTCCCATCACATGACCCGTTCCAACCCCTTTTCCATCACATGACCTTATCACCTGACTGCTTACCTATCATTCTTACCATGTGATCCCCTTTGGTTGTGCATGTAACTCATACTGACTCCAACCTAGTAGCACATATCCTAGGACTCACGCGTGAGTCAGTTCGACTCGGAATGACTCCACATTTTGTACGATGACTTCTTACTAGTACGGGTACTAGTAGTATTAGGCTCGAGTCATGGCAGCTGCCCAGATGTATATAAGTTGACCTTATATCCTAGAGTTGGGCCTTAAGCCTGACTTGGTTTAATCCCAAGTGTTGTAGCTTCCACAGCGCCTTCAGTTCTTGTCCGCATCCCTTCTAAGTCGTCTCGAACATCGTCGAGACTCTCCTCTACATCTTTCATTATCACCACTAGTGTCTTGCATGCATGCAGACCTGTCATACCAGTGCATCCAAGGGCCAGTGTTCATTACCTGCAATCCCTTGAAGTACAAGTCCCACCACCATTATACAAACCTGTGCACATCACACCTTAGGGTCCTTGGCCCTTAACAGATAGGCAGGAGGTGGTTGCCTTGGGGGGTACTGGGATGTTTTCAACCCAGGGGACAGCTTGGCCTTGTGTCATGTTGTGGGTCTCACAGGCCAGGTTTTCATTTATCAGTTTGCTCTATGCTGGCAATGTAGCGGGTGGATGATGTATCCTTTGTTGAAACCTTGCCCCAACTTTTTGTTGGGGGAAAAATCAGCCTTGTTACAATCCAACCACATTTTCCCTCCTACCATCAGACTCTATGCCCCTCCTCATGACAACAGTCCCAAAGGCCAAGCAGCCATTACCATTGAACCCACCATCCCTAGAGAACCTACCACTGCTACCACCCAGTGAACCATCCATAACATCATCACCCCTTGATCAGCCACCAGTCAAGCTCCTCATCCCTATCCCATGGAACATCCATAGATGGGAGTACTTCTCAATGGAGATGTACCAAGAGCCACCACCAGTAGAGAACCCACTGGAAGACCCAGACAGTCCCATGGAGGACATGCCACCTTTAGAGCCAGAACCAGTCACTCACTATGAACCCAATGTTCCTGGAGGCCAGATGCATACCTTATCCCCAGAAGAATCCCCTATTGAACCATGGGAAGCATACCTCACCCAGCCCAGCAGTCCTGTGTCCCACAAGCATTCCCTATCACCTACAAGTCCCTCATCTGCACCAATACACCAATGCACCAGTAGAGAAGGCAGCTACCAGTCAATCATGCCTGCTGCCTCATTGCCCATAGCCAGCACCTTGCCCCAGAGTCAGGGCTACCAGTCAACCTCTTCAGAAGTGTCTGCAGACAATCCCCCAGCCACGCAGAGATCCGCAGATGACATGGATAGCGACATGGCCCTTAATTGGGTCTCCATCAAAACCGACTACCATAAAGGGTAGCTGCTTACACTAGATGCCCATTAGACCAGAATGGGCATGTGGCAACCAGATCTCCTCAGATCAATCTCAAACTTCGGATTTGTCATTGCATCATGACAACGCTTCTCTTCTTGAAATGACCCGCCACCATTGTTCTCTGGTTAAGGATAGATTAGGCAATTCCTTGATCCTTCATTCACTCTTACTTAGTGTTTTGAGGTCCAGTCCAGTCCAGTTTTTGGACCTAATTTGGGGTTAACTGGAACCAGGACTGGTCTAGAGTTTTCAGGAAAATGTAAAAAACTGGACTGGACTGATAAAGACCGGTCCATACCAGTCTACCTGTGGTCTACAGACCGGTCTTGACCAGTCTTTCAAAGAATTCTGGATGCTTTTCCAGCCTTTTTGCATCAATCATGGTTCCTCTATTTCTGGAAACTTATCAGACTTATGTTCACACCAGCAAGTACACATCCCACCATATAAAATAGACCATCAAATGTAATTATATTCATGACTCTAAGGTAATACAAACAAGTATGCTACATGGAGGAGACAAGGGTGGCAGAGCAGCGACCTTCCAGAGGGCAGTGACGTTTGAGGGGGGGTGTTAAGGCTTCAACGGGCCTTGATAGTACAACTTGTACTAAGAGTGGACTGGTGGCAAGTACTTGAAGAGGTAGAAGTCTCTAGTGTTGCTAGAGACGACTCTGAGAAGCTTATGTAAGAGATGAGGGAAAGGGGAGGCACTTGGGGAGCTTTCAAGAATGTTGATATTGAGAATCAAGTCAAGCTTAGGGCTTGACTGTTGAAATACAGGGCGCTTATATACAGGCAGGCGAGTGCACGTGTTACTATCACTAAGGTAGGTAGTTCTGGTCAAGAGGCATCTGTTTGTAACGTATGAAGGTCCGCGGATAAGTGCTGCGGTCTGTATGAGTCAAACAATAGAGAATTAGCGAGAGCAAATGAGACAGGGACAAGTTGCCTAATCAATCCTTAATGGGAGAACAATGGCGGCAGGCGCTCCGAAAAGAGAAGCGTCGTCATGATGCGATAACGACCACGAGTTTTGAGATTGATCCGAGATGATCTGGTCTCTGTGTGCCCATTCTGGTCTAATGGGCATCTAGTGTAAGCAACTACCCTTTAAGGTAGTCCGTATTGATGGTGATCCAATTAAGGGCCATGTCACTATCTGCATCATCTGCGGAGCTCTGTGTGGATGAGGGATTGTCTGCAGATCCTTCTGAGGAGGTCGACTGGTGCCCTGGACTCTGGGGTGAGGTGCTGGCTACAGGTGACAAGGCAGTAGGCGTGATTGAATGGTAACTGCCTTCTCTACTGGTGCATTGGCATATGGGTGCTGAGGAGGGACTTGTGGGTGACAGGGAGTGCTTGCGGGACACAGGGCTACTGGGGTAAGTGAGGTATTCCTCCCAGGGTGTGATAGGGGACTCTTCTGGAGACAAGGTATGCGTGTGGCCTCCAGGGACATCAGGTTCATAGTGAATGACTGGCTCTGGCTCTAGAGGTGGCGCGTCCTCCATAGGACTGTCTGGATCTTCCAGTGGGTTCTCTACTGGGGGTGGCTCTTGGTACATCTCCATTGAGGAGTATTCCTGACAATGGATGTTCCATGGGATGGGGACAAGGGGCTCAACTGGTGGCTGATCAAGGGGTGACGATGGTTTGGATGGTTCACTGGGCGGTAGCAGTGGCAAGTCTGGTAGGGATGATGGGTTCAATGGTAATGGTCACTTAGGCATGGGTAGGGTGACAAGGAGGGGGTCCGACAAGGATGAGAAAAATTGGGGTGGATCATAACAGGGGGGCAACATTTGAACGGTGGCGAAGGTTGAGAGGGGGGGATGCGATGTTTGAGTGGTGGCGAAGTCTGAGAGGGGGGGAGGCGACGTTTGAGCAATGGTGAAGTTCGAGGGAGGGAGGCAGCATTTGAGCGGCAGCAAAGTTCAAGAGGGGGGGAGGCGATGTTTGAGTGATGGTGAAGTACAAGGGGGGGAGGCAAACATTTGAGTGACGGAGAGGTTTGAGGGGGGGAGGCAACATTTGAGCGGCAGTGATGCCCAAGGGGGGCAGCAGCAAAGTTTGAGGGGGTGGCGACATTTGAGAGGGTGGCGATGTTTGATGTTTGCGGAGGTGATGATGTTCAATGTTTGAGTGGGGCAGCAATGTTTGACATTCGAGGGGGAAGCAATGTTTGAGGGCAATTGATGGAGAGTGAGAAGTCGAAGACAAAAGACAAAAAGAAAAGGGAATGCACTGAAAAGGCCTGATGGAGTCTGTACATACTGTAGACCCGACTTTGTGAGGGGCTGTAGTGGGGCTGTGTGCGATGTGTGCACCATGATTGTGTCCACATGCAAGTTCAAGAAGAAAGGGTGCATTCCCAAAAGTCTGAGAGTGCACCATGAGGTCGGTTGACAGTTGGACAGCAAGTAGCGATCGCGTGTCTGCTAGTGGTCATATTCTAGCAAGAGGGGAAGGGGGGGTTGGGGCTCGATCGCCTGGCACACACACAAGAAGGGAGTGAAAACTTGGCCCACTGTTGCCTGCTGTTCAGCAAGGCGGGCGTGTGGCAATGTTCGATATCGAAAGGTAGGCAACAGTGCAAGGTCAAATAAAGAATCGCTGAAGTAAAGAAATGAGTGAATGTTCTGATAAAGAAGACAAATGATGATGTACAAGGGATTGTGGAAACCTATAGACAACGCTCTTATCCACCAAGGCTATGGTGCTTTGACCTACTTCTCTGTCCTTGAGGTGACATGCAAGTCGGCGCGACTGCTGTGCTGGCGATTCTGGGAGATACCAAGTCTTGTAGGTAGCGAGATCTGGGGCCAGATGTGTCGGAAAATGGAAGGAACAAAGGAGAGGGTGAGGCAATAGAGGCAGAAGTAGAGGTGGAGGCAAGGGGACAAGGAGAGTGTTGTGAGTGGCACAGAAGCTGTCACATGGTCGAAAATCACTCTGTTCCGCTCACAGAGAAAGTTGAGTTGCTTGTTCTTGACAATAAATCATGAATTCCAAAATAATAAAAAATAAAAAATTGCTACTTGCAAGGAATGGAGGAGCTGGGATTAAAATTCAAAGAACCAGTCTAGACCAGTCTAGTAAAATATCAGAAACCCTTGGACTATAGACTGGACTGGTCTGAGACTGGTATGGACTAAGACTGCAGTCCAGTCTATTTTCCAGTCCAGTCCAGTCCAGTCTAGGTTAAATTTGCAGTCCAATAGACTGGACCTTAAAACACTACTCTTACTCATTTTCTATTGTTTGACTCATACAGACCGCAGCACTTATCCACAGATCTTCATATGATACAGATAGCCCCCTCTTGACCAGAAGTACCTACCATAGTGACCATGGCCCGTGCACAGACCTGCCTGTATATAAGTGCCCAGTATTTCAACAGTCAAGCCCTAAGCTTGACTTGATTTGCAATATCAACATTCTTGAAAGCTCCCCTAGTGCCTCCCCTTATCTCATCTCTTACATAAGCCACTCTGAGTTGTCTCTAGCAACACTAGAGCCTCTCTACTTCTTCAAGTACTCACCACCAGTTCAATCTTAGTACAAGTCATACTATCAAGGCCTGTTGAAGCCTTAACAAGCCTGGTATTGGTTGTGGTTCAAGGAGCCCCTGGTTATCTTGGATGGATAATTGGGGTTGAATGGCAGTGGCTGGGGTAGTGTCAAGGGGAATAGGAATTCCTTGGTGGACTGCTGCTTCAATTTGGGGAAGATAGGAGCTTGTTCTGTAAATGGGTGGCTTCCTTGGAGAGTTGTGATGTGGTAAACTCCTCCTGCAAGTATTTCTTCTTCTGGTTGCTCAATGGCAGTATGAAGCATTGGGCAAAAGTGTTCTGCACTGACATGGTCTGGGTGTTATGGGTCTGATTTGTTCCACCAACCAAGGTTGGAACTACTCCTGATAATTGCTGCTTGGTTTGTGGTCCAAGCATTTTCTCTCCAGTGAAGTTGGACCCAAAAATAGGTTCCATTTGCTTGAACAAATTCAATAGGGATATGTGACCTGGTTGCTGTGTTAAAATAGTACCCAGTGTTGGGGTTTCTGTATCCTTGTCCTTCAAAGTATGTATTTCTTTGGACATGCTCTGGAAGATCGTCTTGTTGTCTCCTGTGATATGGCACCTCCTAGCCAGCCACAGGTTGTGCTTGTAGGTACACAACACCTTCATGTGCACAGACACTCTCTGGCCATGCATTGGTCCTGGGGAGGTGACAGAGCCTCCTACAGTAGTTGGGTGGATGCCTCATGCTACCAGTCCTTGAGTCAGTCAGGGTCCTGCAGATTGTGTGTCTTCTGGTTGCACACAAGCAAGGTACAAGCAACATGTACATGTGTTGGTACACTGTACTTAGGCTAATGACCTTAGTGTACAGACCTTGGTGTCTGTCTGGTAATGCCAGTTCTAAGAGTTGTCCTCTATCCTTGATGGAGGTAGAGATGCAAGATAGAAGGTTCACAAGTTGAGAGGGAAGACACAGGCAAGGGGAGTTCTGGGGAATGATGATAAGATTGCAAGACTCAAGTCAAGCTTGGGGCTTGACTGTCCACAAGTACAGGTCTTATATACTACCTAGTACTAGTCAGTCTGAGTTGTTGTATGACCTTGTCATAGTATAGTAAGCAATCAGTCATTTGTACAGTAAGCAGCTGAGGAAGTCAGTAGGAGTCATACAGTACTCAGTCAACAGGAGTCAGCAAGGCTGCGAAGGGGAGTCAAGCAGAGTCAGTGTGGCTATACATGCCACTGGTATAGTACACAGTCTGTTAGGCCAAATATAGTAAGCCAAGTCACATGTCAGAGAATGGTCACTGGGTCTGGCACCTGACTGGTCAGGTGCACAATAAGTCACATGCCTGGTTATGTAAGAGTCAAGGGTCAAGATTGAATGGTCAGTCATGGGGTTATGGGAGCAGGCATATGCTCCCCAGTCATATGGCATGAAGTCAGGTGCACAGATCAGGTGATAGTTTAGGTAATTGGTCAGGTGATAAGGTTCAAGAGATAGCAATAAGATGGAAAAATGGTAGGGGAACACTACATGTGAACTCATTTGTATTTGTCTCCAAGCTCTCCAATGAGAACTACTGCTGCCAGGATATTACTGGTGTTGTCCTGTGTTTCAAGGACATTTCAAGGAAAGCCTGACTTATGTTAAGGCCTATTGAACCTTTAAGGCACAATGTGTGTAAAGGTGAGATATGTAGCAGTGACAAAGTTACAAGGGTCATAATTTCCTTAGTAACCTAAAGTGCTTTGGAAGGTGATAAAGGCAAAAGGGTTGCCAAGACCAATATCTGGGGTGTGATAAAGAGGAAAGGGAAATATCTTCAAGGATTTGAAGATAACTTTAAAGAAGGAATAAAAGAGAAATGTTTTGTCAAGCAACAAGGACTTCAGAACACAATAGATTGCAAACTAAGTCAGGCTTAAGGCCCAACTCTAGGATATAAGTCCAGCTTATATACAAAAGGGCAGCTACCTGACTAAGCATACAAAAGAGGAGAACAATGGAGTCACAGACAATAGGCATCACAGAACAATAGGGTCACAAACAATGGTGGTCACAGACTACCATAAGAAGAGAACAATAGGAAACATACAAAAGGAGGGAACAATGGAGTTCCTGGAAGAATGGCTCTGTTGTACAGGTAAGCAGCCATGTGAGAAGTGGTCAGGTGATTGTATAAGTACATAACAGTCAAGAAAGGAAGAAAAATAGGGCCAAGTGCCCAGGAATGTAACATACCTCCAACACTGTCATGCTGTAAGGTGAGCATCATGTGTGCTCTTGGATTGGCACATTCCAGACCATGTGACACTTGCATTGCTGTTGACGACTCAACAAGTCAGTGCCCTGCTGCAATGCCCTTGCACACCACACCTTCTCCTTGTTGTCCCCCTCCTCCTTCATCCTTTGTGTTAAGGCTGCAATGGGCCTTGATAGTACAACTTGTACTAAGAGTTGAACTGGTGGCAAGTAAATAAACAAGTAGAGAGTCTCTAGTAGTGCTAGAGATGACTCAGAGTGGAGTGGACAAAAAAGGGAAGGCACTTGGGAAGGATTGACAATGGTTGTATTGGAAACTAAGTCAAGCTTAGGGCTTGACTTGTTGAAATGCAGGGTGCTTATATACAAGCAGGCTGGCATACAGGCAACAATCACTAAGGCAGGTAGTTCTGGTCAAGAGGGGGCTGTCTATATTGTATGAAGGTCCATGGATCAGTGCTGTGGTCTGTATGAGTCGAACACTAGAGAATGAGCAAGAGTGAATAATGGATCAGAGAAATGCCTAATCTATCCTTAACTGGAGAACAATGGCAGTGGGTCATTCCAAGAAGAGAAGCATTGTCATGGCGTGATGACAAATCTGAAGTCTGGTCTTGATCTGAGGCAATATGGTTGCCATGTGCCCATTCTGGTCTAATGGGTATCTAGTGTAAGCAACTACCCTTTCTGGTAGTTGGTTTTGATGGATACCCAATTAAGGGCCATATCATTGAGGTCAGGTTCTGTGGGGCTCTGCAGAGATGAGAAGGTGTCTGTGGATCCTTCTGAGGATACCATCTGGTTGCCTTGGCTCTGGGGTGAGGTGCTGGTTATAGGTGATAAGGCAGCAGGCATGATTGTCTGGTAGCTGCCTTCTCAACTGGTGCATTGGCATATTGGTACAGATGAGGGACTAGTGGGTGATAGGGAGTGCTTGTGGGACACAGGACTGTTGGGTTCAGTGAGCCATCTCTGCCATGGCTCAATAGGAGACTCTTCTGGGGACAAGGTGTATGTGTGGCCTTCAGGACTTTTAAGGCTTCAATGGGCCTTGATAGTACAACTTGTACTAAGATTGAACTGGTGGCAAGTACTTGAAGAAGTAGAGAGGCTCTAGTGTTGCTAGAGACAACTCAGAGTGGCTTATGTAAGAGATGAGATAAGGGGAGGCACTAGGGGAGCTTTCAAGAATGTTGATATTGCAAATCAAGTCAAGCTTAGGGCTTGACTGTCAAAATACTGGGCACTTATATACAGGCAGGTCTGCATACGGGCCATGGTCACTAAGGTAGGTACTTCTGGTTAAGAGGGGGCTATCTGTATCATATGAAAATCCGTGGATAAGTGCTGTGGTCTGTATGAGTCGAACAATAGAACATGAGTGAGAGCAAATAAAGGATCAAGGAATTGCCTAATCTATCCTTAACTGGAGAACAATGGCAGTGGGTCATTCCAAGAAGAGAAGTGTCGTCATGATGTGATGGCAAATCTGAAGTTTGAGATTGATCCAAGGAGATCTGGTTGCTGCATGCCCATTCTGGTCTAATGGGTGTCTAGTGTAAGCAGCTACCCTTTATGGTAGTTGGTTTTGATGGAGACCCAATTAAGGGCCATGTTGCTATCCATGTCATCTGCAGATCTCTGCATGGCTGGGGGATTGTCTGTGGACTCTTCTGAAGAGGTCAACTGGTAGCCCTGACTCTGGGGCGAGGTGCTAGCTATGGGCAATGAGGCAGCAGGTGTGATTGACTAGTAGCTGCCTTCTCTACTGGTGCATTGGTGTATTGGTGCAGATGAGGGACTTGTAGGTGATAGGGAATGCTTGTGGGACACAGGACTGCTGGGCTGGGTGAGGTATGCTTCCCATGGTTCAATAGGGGATTCTTCTGGGGATAAGGTATGCATCTGGCCTCCAGGAACATTGGGTTCATAGTGAGTGACTGGTTCTGGCTCTAAAGGTGGCATGTCCTCCATGGGACTGTCTGGGTCTTCCAGTGGGTTCTCTACTGGTGGTAGCTCTTGGTACATCTCCATTGAGGAGTACTCCCATCTATGGATGTTCCATAGGATAGGGATGAGAAGCTTGACTGGTGGCTGATCATGGGGTGACGATGTTATGGATGGTTCACTAGGCAGTAGCAGTGGGAGGTTCTCTAGGGGTGGCAGGTTCAATGGTAATGGCTGCTTGGCCTTTGGGACTGTTGTCATGAGGAGGGGCATAGAGTCTAATGGTAGGAGAAAAAATGGGGTTGTGTCGCAAGTGGTACTCATGTCCCCCAGTCTCAGCTACAAACCCGTAACTTCAGCATCACGTGACCGTGGGAACATATCACATGACCCTACATGTGACTCATCACGTGACCCCTTTGCCACTCGTACATCACGTGACTTATCAGCACGTGACCCTGGGAACCTACAACCCTGTGACCCTGGGAAGATAACACATGACCTATCAAGGAATTGGTCATCAACAACGTCACCTGACAAGACACGCTTTGAACGCATGTCTAACCTGTTGATCAACACGTGGCAGATCGTGGGAACGATCAACAAGACGCGTCCACTAAACAATCAACGAACACGCGACGTGACTTGATCAACAAAGACACGACTCATTAAGGCTAGACCCTAATCGAGATGTATAATGTAATCCACAGTTGCTGCGCATTGACTGTGCAGTCCCCCGTTACCTGTAAACTTACCTACCCTAAACTGCGCACAGACCACCCTGTATTAGTATATAAGACCTATGAATTTAGGTGAACAGTCCTTAGACTGTTCTCTTGTCAATCCCCACACTGGAGCCTTTCAAAGCTCCCTCATCGTCAGCAGCTTGCCCTTCAGTCTACTTCGTCCCGCCTCTCCTTGCCTTTTGTCTCTTCCTTCTCAACGTCTCCTTGCTGCTCCTTTGGATCAGTTACCTTCAACTCCGCGCCATTGTCGAGTCTTGCTACCCATAAAGTAGTGAGTTCCTGACAGGTTGGATTGTAACAAGGACTATCTGGTAGATAGTGAGTGACTGGTTCTGGCTCTATGGGCAGTGGATCCTCCATGGGACTGTCTGGGTCTTCCAGCGGATGCTCTGTGAGCTGCATTGAGGAGTACTCCTGTTGATGGATGTTCCAAGGGACAGGGACAAGGGGCTTGATTGGTGGTAGGTCAAAGGATGGATAGATAGACATAGTGGGTAAGGGCAGTCATATCATAGTGACTTGGGCTGGGCTGGTCCACTCTGGTTTAGGTGGCATGTCCTCTAAGGATGGTGGGTTCAGTAGTAGTGGTAGCTTTCCCATAAACTCTGGTGGCATGGCACTCAGAAAGATGGGCAGTGGTTTCATAAGCTCTGGTGCCATGGCACTTGGAAAGATGGGTGGTGGTTTGGTTATTGGTGTTATGGTGAGGGGTGTAGAGTCTGGTAAAAGGAAAAATGGGGTGGGATTGTAACACTTTGCTTGACGTTTAGCTCTTGCTGCCATGCAGGTCCCCTCACCACCAGACCAGGAATTACCACCAGCATCACTTGCCATGCCTGCCATCATTGGCATGTGCCACAAATCTGCATGTCAACCAATGTCACGCATGTCAAGCTTGATGCTTCATTCCTTCAGCCCTTGTTCAGGTCTGCATATTGCTGGACACAGAGATTGCTAGATATGGGTGTAATAGAACCATTTTCATACATCTCTTTATCCTTCCTTATCTTAGACTTGTTGCCTCTCTTGTTAGCACCTCTGTCACCAGACAAACTACTCTCTTTGACCCTGCACTGCTGTCATGCCTTGACATACCATTTACTCTTGCTTGCTCATTTATTCACTGGACACTTCCTTCTATACAACACCACATGGTCTGTCACCAGCAGAATGTTCACTTCTTTCTTCTCCCCTTTTGCTGACTATTCATTCCTTCTTGTAGTGTATATTGTCTCTGCCTGAACTTGAATATAAACACCCAAGCCTGGCCCTGGCGAAAGCTAGGCAACTGTGGCCCATTTTTCCCCTTTCTTTCTATCTTGTGTGCTGGGCAACTGTGGCCTGATTTCTCTCTTGCTCTCACAACACCCCCTGACCAACTCTTTACACCTCAACAAATGCTTGCATGTGGCAGCAGGGATAACAACCCATGCACACTGCTCCCGCTTACACTTGGCACATGCTTGTTGCTGGGTGTGCAGCTCAAGTTTTATTCTATCTCTCTCCCTTCAAACTCTTGCACAGACATTCCATCTGCAATATAATGCTCACTTGTGCTGCCCTTAACAGCACCAGTGAACATGAGTGTGAGTGATAACAAGAGGCCCAATGGCTGGTGCCTCATTGGTCACCATGCTTGCCCCATAACAGCCCCATGGCTTCTCCACCCCACAGCAAGGCCACCCACAAACAAATAGTATGTACCTTTTTTTTTTAGTATTTGACATGTCACAGAAAAAATGGCCTGCCTGGGGATGCCGAAACACATGCAAATGGATTAGAGAGGGTCATTTACTATGCACTATGTAGTACTATGGGTGACCATCATTTCGGCACTCACTACCATTTTGGCACTCCATCAATACAGCAAAATTTTGATTATTTTACTTTTCACATAGAAACCCTTGCTTAGTACCATTGTCTGCAAAGTTGAATGAGTGAAAATGGTGCTGTGGTTGCTGAGATCCTAAAATTGGCCTTTGTCACACTGACTCACACAGAGGGTCACCCCCCAAAAATGTGCTGATGTGGAGTTTCAAAAGTGACAGGTCAGCCACAGTGTCTGCAACAGTTCGGCATCTTACACATTGGGGGGGTGTTTTGTCCCCAACCTCTCAAATGATATGTAAAAGCTGCAAAAAATAGTAGAAATTTTTAAATACAGGATATGATATGGTTTGCTGGAAAACAAAGGTCATTCAGTGCTGATGGGCCAATGTGGATGACAAAACATATATTGCACTATCATGAAATTGAACCAACAGACCCACCCTGCTCATTCATATAAGCAAAACATAATAACCACTATACCATTCAGCCTTCTTTTACTATCCCTTTTAGCAATACATGACCAACAGCTGCTACTTTTACACCATACTTTCCATGATACACCTACTACTCATGCCTTCATAGACAGTGGCTCCCATAATTTAGGACAAACACCCTTCAATTAGGTACTGTACATACAAAACTACTGCATCACAGCACATGAAGCACAGCTCATCTCTGCTCACCTACTGGAGTTTGAATCCAGGCACCCATGACGATGTGTGATAATTCATGACAAATGTGACTGCTGAAATGGTGGTGAGTGCCGAAATGACAGTAGCCCATAGTAGTGTAGATTAATTACATGCAATGGACAAGAACCCCACTAAGCCCCTGGCCCTTGCTGTTATAGTGAAGGTGTATCATACAGATATGGAAATACTTGCCATATATACAGATAGATGCCCAATTACATACTTAGTTAGTCCAAGGCCAAATGTCATTTCGACAAACATCGACCCTGGGTCCTTTTTTGCAATGGCAGGAGCCCCCATCAGGAAGACCCCTCATTTGCTTTTTTGTGCTTTTTCATGCTTTTTCTACTTTTTTCATAAAAAAGTAGAAAAAGCACAAAAAAGCCAAGTGCTACACTTGCCAGAGTGCTTTCTGAGGCAGTCAAAAAAGTATATTGCCTTCAAAAGTATTTTAGGTCAAAAAAGTACAGCCAAAAAATTACAAGTAGTGATAAAATGGAAGTAGTCTCAGTTATATTGCATGAAAAAAGCAATAAAAGCACTAAAAGTAGTAAAAAAGCAAATGAGGGGTCTTCCTGATGCCTTGGCCTCATGCCCGCCTCATGACAGAGACACTTCCTGCAATTCGAGTCACGGGGTGTCACCGATGTCATCCATTCTGATGGAACTTTTATTCCATGGGAGAAGCGGCGGACCGGCGGTCTGACTCTTTGAGCGAGCGAAATTAAACCTCAGCTGGGCAGAGGGTAGCGCTTAGTAAGATGGGTATCACGGGTTAAGAGTGTTTCGAGATAAGTGGGCAAAGCCTTTCATTTTGATCGTCATGCAAACAGAAGCAGGTGTCGAAGACATCGTTAATACAGTCGAACGGTAGGAGAACGCCTTTGGAACTAACGGTTCATTCTCAATCCCCTTTCTCAGCATTCGTATTCTTTGTGTGGGTCGGGTATGTTACCACCGTTTCCACTGATACCATCAGACTGTATGTTTGACTATTAATCTCCAGGCAGGGGTCGGAAAGTCGTCACTAATCAATCGTGTATTCCGTTTGGGAGCTTGGGAAGGATCTGTGAGGAGACATTGCCATATTTTGCCTGTAACTAACCAAGTGGGCTGTTGACTAAGATCGTTGAAGAGTCGAGAACAGGAGAAGCAGATATAGAAAAAGAATTCACCTCACCAGAAAATAAGCACTTTGTTCTACACGACTCCAAAGGGTTCGAAGCAGGGAATCAGAATACCTTTAATGCCGTCGATGATTTCATCCGGCGGCGGCGCATGGAGAACCTCCCCCTCAAAGAGCAACTCCATGTTGTGTGGTAAGGATCCTCTCGGAGGCGACTTCAGGCCAAGCTCACTACCATTAGGCTCTGTACGGAGTTCCCGACAGCCGGGGGGCGTCCTTTTGAGACGGGGGACGAGAACTTGCTTCAGCTCGCCCATGAAACCCAAAGTGCGTTCCCCCTGTACTCCAGTATCCCCTTGACACATGGTGAATTTATCGATATTCACGGAATCAGCTCCTATCGTGGTCGTCTTCACAAAGTTTGACAAAGGATTTGAGTCAAAAAGGTTGGAGCTGCAAGAGGAGAATGAGAACCTGGTTGGAGAGGATCTGGATCATCGGAGCAAAGAGGAGGTCAAGAAAGTACTTGATGCCTGCGTGCAGTCTCTCAAATACGCCGTGAGCAGAATGGAGATACCAGAGCCACGTCATGTGCCGGTTTCGGGTATAATTTCTCATCCTTCATTTGATCTCTGTCACAGTTGATCTCTCTCCCCAGACCGTCCGTACTACGAAGATACCATCGAGTCCCTCGTTACAGTCACTGGTAATCTTTTACGTCACGAGCGGCTCAGGGTATTGTGGTTTGCACAGGTTGGAAGCCTCCGGGCCAAAACCGAGGGCTGTGTCGAGTAAACCGTCTCAATCACATCTGAATCAAATTGGTCACTTACGACGCTTACCTGACTTGATATGCATAAATATGCGTTGTAGGTATCTTTTGCAGTGTTTCTCTGTCAGTCATTCACCATTTACTACCCCCCAGCTCACAGCAATGCCTTTCGCGGCATTACTTCTGGTATTGGTCTGCACGATTGCCTTGCAAGGGTTCATCAAAATATCATCGCTTTTTGGAACTTCGAGGAGGAAAAGGTAAGATATCTTGTGGTTTAATGAGCAGTACAGTGCCAATACTCTCACAATGTTCCCCCGTTAGATCCTCAGTGATGACCCGTTCAAGCGATCAATGCTGTGCCTTTCCCAAGGTGTCCAAGAACCACCGAATCGGGATGGGTCCCACACCAAGGCGTATGTGCTGATATGATGACGTGGAAGAGAATGTGACAGCCATTTCATAGCGATACCGCGTCCGCGTCACCCGTGGCGGCCATTGGTTTGACACCCCATTTCGAGGAGTGGCTCTCCAATGCTGTCCTGAATGACGAGTATGCTTTTTATATTGGCCTGTAATTCAACCGCTGATGGAAATTTGAAGCCCCTCAGCCCAGCGTGTTTTAATGTCCTACACCGCAGATCTCATAACAGTGCTGAAATTATTGTTTGAAAACGTAACACGAACAAGTCCCTCAGGGCCTCCGAGGACAATAAGGCCGGTACTGTACGAGGTATACCAAGCATATAGACTTTCGGACACTCGTCGACAGATCTATCTCCGTATTAGCGAAAGCTTCCAGCAGGATCGACAGATCCCGGGCCGTGATGAGGATATCTTTCGTTGCTTGATGTATGAGTTCTTGGGATATGGGCCCGTGTCGCCACCCTTGGGTCAGGTGGCGGCATCATCATCCGTAGGTTCCGGAGTAGCCTCATCATCACACCCTACCAGAAAGGCCACATCATCGCCCCCTATCGAAGTCGCTGCATCATCACAACACACCACCCAAATGCCCTCATCATCACCCGAGCGTATCGGAGTGGTCACCATCACCCGAAAGTATCGGAGTGCACTGCGTGCGGCACCACCCCAAAGCACCAGTCCGCCCTTCTGGCGTTACCACCGTCCTTGATTAGCCCCTCCCTCTCAGCATTCTTGAAGACCCTTGGTGATATTGTTCAAAGTGTTGGCAACCATCCTTTCAGACATGACATATATCTATTTGCCATGATCCTTTATTTTACTTAGCTTAATAGGTTCGTTTCCACCATATATGAACCCTTCCTCACTTCTTCCACTATCACTCGCCCTTCTACACTCATGTGTTTTTTTTTTGAATCCATTATTGTGTGCCTCAGGGTGCAGAACCCCATGTAGCACTTCCAGAATAGTTGCATGCTGGTGGTGTGATGTGTGTACATGTGTCCTAACATTTCTGCTTTCTACCCCCATAGCCTTGAGGCCATTGTTGAGTAACATTTATGGTTGTGAGGTTGGTGAGCAGCAAGTGTGGCAATGACACACTGGGGAAAGGGGATGGGAGTGCTGCAGTAGTAAGTTATGATGCGACTGGCATTTGCGTGGTGTAAGGTAGAACAGTGTCTACAAGTTGAGTTTGAGTATATCTCCAGGTGAGATGATGAGAAGGATAAGAGGCTGCATTCCTGACTAGTGAGAACACACAGATAAGGGAACGAGAGAAGCATAGATGTTGGTGTGTTGACACCGATGTTAACTAGCATTTTTGAAGCACTGATGGGGTGAGAAGGCGATAACATGAAAGTTGAAGATGTCAGCAATGGCAGAAGGAATGGCAAAGGTAGATGTCAAGTTTGAGGGAGAAAAGAGAGATGGCGATGTGATGGTGATGATGATGTTTGATGATAAAAGAGACAATGCTGGTGGAGGTGAGGCAAGAGAGACAAAGTCAAACATGAAGATGGAAATGAGACATGGGAAGAGACATAGAAAGATGATTGCAGCACAGCAGGCTTGCACTTTGTTGCACAGACTAGCACACAAGATAAAAAGAAGAGAGGATGGGGCTGCTATTGCCTGACCTTTTGACAGGCCAGACATGGGGGTATTTATATGCAAGGACAAGGACAACATGACACAATGTATTCTATGCATAAAAGGTGAGTAAGAAGAAAAATGAGATAGAGATGAATGCTTTGAGATACTGCCAGCGACAGACCATGCAGCATCATATACTAGTTGAACCAGTGTCTGGAGAAAGGAGAAAATATTTGAATGGTCACAAGGTGCATGACATTGGGTACAAATGCAAAAGCAAGAGGAATGTTTGCGAAAGAGGGTCTAAATCTAAAGAAGAAACCAGAGATGGCAAGTGGGCAAGTCTAAAACGGAGTAAAGTGGAAAGTGTACTAAAAATGAGACCAACAATCCTATGTACATCTAACATTCCTTCCTATTTTGAGGAGACTGGGGGGGTTGGCAAGGGCAGCGCAAAGCACATACAGCATGTGGCAGTGACAACTCTGGGTCTTGTCATTGGCTGACCCAGTATATGTTAAGGCTTCAATGGGCCTTGATAGTACGACTTGTACTAAGAGTGAACTATTGGCAAGTACTTGAAGAGGTAGACGTCTCTAGTATTGCTAGAGACGACTCTGAGAGGCTTATGTAAGAGATGAGGAAAGGGGAGGCACTTGGGGAGCTTTCAAGAACATTGATATTGAGAATCAAGTCAAGCTTAGGGCTTGACTGTCGAAATACAGGGTGCTTATATACAAGCATGGCCGCGCACGGGCCATGGTCACTAAGGTAGGTACTTCTGGTCAAGAGGGGGCTGTCTGTATCGTATGGTACTCCGCGGATAAGTGCTGTGGTCTGTATGAGTCGAACAATAGAGAATGAGCAAGAGCGAATGATAAAGTGACAAGTTGCCTAATCTATCTTTAAGGGTCGAACAATGGTGGCGGGTCATTCCAAGAAGAGAAGCGTCGTCATGATACGATGACAACCACGAAGTTTGAGGCTGATCCGAGGAGATCTGATCTCCACGTGCCCATTCTGGTCTAATGGGCATCTAGTGTAAGCAACTACCCTTTAAGGTAGTCCGTATTGATGGTGACCCAATTAAGGGCCATGTTGCTATCCGCGTCGTCTGTGGAGCTCTGTGTGAATGAGGGATTGTCTGCAGATCCTTGGGAGGAGGTTGACTGGTAGCCCTGACTCTGGGGCGAAGTGCCAGCTATGGGCGATGAGGCAGAAGGGGTGATTGACTGGTAACTGCCTTCTCTACTGGTGCGTTGGTGTATAGGTGCTGAAGAGGGACTTGTGGGTGACAGGGAATGCTTGCGGGACACAGGACTATCTGGGGCAAGGTACTCTTGCCATGGTATGACAGGGGACTCTTCTGGGGACAAGGTGTGCGTGTTGCCTCCAGGGACATCGGGTTCATATGGAATGAATGGCTCTGGCTCTAAGGGTGGCGCGTCCTCCATGGGACTGTCTGGGTCTTCCAGTGGGTTCTCTACTGGGGGTGGTTCCTGGTACATCTCCATTGAGGAGTATTCCCGACGATGGATGTTCCATGGGACGGGGATGAGGGGCTCGACTGGGGGCTGATCAAGGGGTGATGATGGTTTGGATGGTTCACTAGGTGGTAACGGTGGCAGGTCTGGTAGGGAGGATGGGTTCAATGGTAGTGGTCGCTTAGGCATGGATAGGGTGACAAGGAGGGGGTCCGACAAGGATGAGAAAAATTGGGGTGGATCATAACAGTATAGGTGATCTGATAGTTCTTTGACAAGGAAAATGGCTTGACTGTTTGAGGGATGGCTGCAACCTCTTGATGACAAGGGTAGAAATGGAAAGGACAGGAGGGGAATATGGTGTGAGAGGAGGAGGTGGGCATAGTGTTGTGGCAGCTCCGGCTAATTGCTGGCTACAGCTGGAGCCACAGTTGGTGGCAATACCCACTGAGCCAAGCCATGTGTGGTTGAAGCTGCCATTTTAGTCAACTGCCACTGAGCCAGCTTGGGGCCTGCCAAGCCAGCTAAGCTACCAATCAGCACCACATCAATTGCCAACTACAACATTTTTTTCTCCTCTCTGCATTTTTTACTGCTAGCCATGAGAACAACACCCCCCCCACACCCAGTTTCAATTCCAGAAACTCCAATCCACACAATGAGTAAGACTACTGAGTGGTTCGACTGCCCATTTTATAATAGGGATACAATTCTTCAATGGCTGTCCAGAGAGATGGCCCCTTTCTTCGTTGGCCCAATCCCCCCCCAGGTTTTTCTGGATTCATTTCTACCCATGGACCAACTTGTCCATTCTAGCAGTACCTTTAAACCAGGAATACTTTCCGAACTGGAGGGGGCAAGGGACAAAGGTCATCTGCAAACCATATTTGTCTGTCCAAACTCACATCATTCCGTCCTTCTTGAGGACTGATTTATTCCAGTCCAGGATTGTTTCCCCACATGTCTTGCCCAGGTGGGTTCTCTTGGACAAGTTGGCCAGCTCACGCCTAGATCTGGTCAACACAAGTTCCCAGCTAGACCAGGATAACCCCACGAAGTTCCCTTTCCTCTGTCAGCCTGACTGCTCTGTGTACGACACAAAAAGCCCTCACAACAACTGGCTTGACTCTTCTCTGGTTGAATGTCTCATCAAGTTCAAAATGGGAGCAGATTCCGACCCCTTTGTACAGGATGTTCCTGGCAAGTCAAGCACAGTGGACACGGTTCAGAACCTTTTCATGAACTCCTCCTCCAGCGGTCGCAAGACAGCAGGGCAGATTACTGCCTATGCTACTTGGATACTTAGTACTCAGTACCGCACACACCTCTTCCTCATCCTCATCTTCAAAAAACATGTGAGAATAATTCATTGGGACTGCGGTGGGGCAGTTGTCACTGCACCAATATCCCACAGTGAAATCCACATCCTAGACTTTCTCATGTTGTTCAAAGATGCAAGTCCTCAAGCTTGTGGCTGTGACATTACCGTCAAGCATGCCAACAAGGAGGACAAGGCCAAGGCTTGAGAGCTTGAGGAACTGACCAACGTGAGGTCACTTCTCTGCTTATTCATTCCCGACCACTCCTCTCCATCATGCCAACCCAGCTGCTATATCGTCAAGTCACTGTTTTCTTGACCTGATATCCCAGTGGGTTGCTGGACTCAGACGTCAAAATTTACTCTCACCTCCACAGTCAGTTGGTTCCCTACATTCCCCATTGTTATCGGGCTGGAGATATTGGCAACAAGCTGTATCATACCTCCCACACACATGAATTCAACCCTGAACCTGGCTTGCCCTATCATTCACCCCACCTCGTGCCTCATCGTCATTACCACTTAGTGCTGGACACCATCAGTCGACTGCTTGAGACCTTCAACCATAGCTGGGAATTGGTAAATGCAGTATATGATGCTTTACATGGTGAGTTTCCTGTTTGCAATCTGTTTGGCAGCGTAGCCTGACCCACATTTCAGCCCATCAAGCTGCCTATAAGGCTGGCATTCTTCATCGCAATATCAGCCCTGGGAACATCATGATTGTCGACAAGGGTGGACCAAACAATACAGGCGGTATTCTCATCAATTGGGACCTCTCCAAGGCAGTCAAACCAGAGGACAAGTGCACTTCTGCACATCGGTATAGGTGCACTGTAAGTAAATTTTATGAAGCGCCTCTGATACCTGACATATATTCCCATTAGGGTACTTGGCAATTCATGGCAGCAGATATTGTTGCCTTGCCCAACATCATCCATACCTTCATTCACAACATTGAATCTGCATTTTGGGTCCTGTTATGGATGGCCTGTGCATACACCCCAGCCAGCTGGGACGTTGGAACTCGCTCAAGTTTTATGAGGGACACAATGAGTCCCAGGGTTTTTGTGGGCACAGGAGGCGGAAACAAGCTCTTCTTCCTGCAAGATGAGGCTTTGTTAGCCAAGTTCAATATTACCAACAACCATACTTTCACATCATTTCTCTGAGGTCTGAAGAGTACTCTTGCTATCCGTCACATGCCACAGCCATCATCTCCCTCGGAGTATGACAGTGCTAATATACTTGCCACAGACCCGGAAAGGGACTCAGGGAACAAGTTAAGCATCGACATGGATGTAACCATGGCTGAGTCAAGCGTTGACACAGACGTAACCATGGCCAAGTCAAGCACCGATGCAGATGTAACCATGGCCAAGTCAAAAGTCAATGCGGGCATAAAGTCCCACATCGAGACTTACGACAAGCTGATGGACGCCCTGACAGACCATGAACTTGTACTCCACACATTCCAGAGGGCTCTCAACCAAGCGGAGTGGCCCAAACATGACCATGCTGAAGTTCAACTAATGGTGGTGTCCAATGATGTGCAGACCAGCATGCTGTCAAGTTCCAAGTGATCAAGGGATATTGCTGAGGAGGATGGCGTCTACGTTTCACTGCTATCGGCAAAGCGGTTGGGACCTGCTTAGGTACTGGTCCTGCAGTGCAGACCCCTGCTGGGTTGGGACCTTATGTCCTGTGTCCCCCTTTGTGTCGCCTTTCACATTGAGTATAACCATATCCTGTAGCCCCTTTGTTGTCTCAAGTCGTATTATGTGTACATGAAATTGAGTTTGAATCTGTAATCAATGCTATGCATGCCTGCACAGTGCACTTGCCTACTCATCTTGTCTGACTGATGTGCGCGTCTTGCCCACTTCTCTGAGTTCTCTCCATGTTCATCTACCATCGCTCCTATCATTTCTCATCATATTGTCTTCCATTCAAGGTCCAGTCTATTGTAAGACTAGTTAAGCCCCACATGTTGCCCACTTCTGACTTCTCACCTATCAGACATAAGGCATGGACATAATCAATGATCAATCTACCGTAATGATGGCATAGGCGCTGGCCCTAGAAAACAAGTCACGCAAACGTGGTCGAGTCACTCATGCCCTCTCATCTTGTGAGAACATCTCACATGCATCGCAATGCCACCTCATCCATGCCTTCTTCCCCCCTTGTTCCTCTCCATGTCATCACCTTCAAGTCCCCACTCCTTTCACCTCAAGATTTGCTACCATCATTTCACGAATCGCCCAACCCACAAATGTGCGCCTCTTTCAACTTTTATCGGCCTACGCCAGCTTGTCGAGCTTGACCCTGCATGAGTCGGACCCCCCACTCAGGCCCATGCCCTGGCAGGACACAGTCATTACTGTTTATAGGAGTATTTGGCCTGTCTTCGTACACTTTCCCTTATTCCTTTGGTCTTAGATCCACCACTTGGTTTACAGCCCTTCCCTGTCTGCTTTACCCATCAGACTCCAAACCTCACCACCCTCTTCGACTTCGCACCCACTGTTGCACCTTGGAAAAACTATACATTCCCTGCTTTCAATATGATCGCCGAACCTTTTGTATACAAGGCCAAGTGGTGTTGTCGCTGGCAGGACTCTGACTCCATTTGTTTCTTTCTCTTTTTTCCCTCTTGCTCACCACCGCTTGTAGCCTACATTGTTTCTATGGACCCGGACCCAGCACATAAATACCCCAAGCAGTTGGGGCCCACTTTCCCCATTCTTTCTTGTCGTGTGCTCATGTGAGACAACCATAGGCCATGCTCTCCCTTTCTTGCTTTTTGTCTCTGATCCGATCGATCTCAGCTACGCACTGCCCTTCGATTCCTCAAAGCCACTTGTCCTTACCCAGCTGTCGAGCAAATCACAACCGCCATTATACTGCACCCCTTCAAATTGGCTCGGTCGGCGTCTTTGGTCATAGAAGTGCAGCAGTTCTTCCTCTTTTTCTTGAGTTATCCCCCCCTCCCCACCCATGCCTTCATCTCGGACCCGATCAAAAGTGAGTTCCCTTATTCTATACCTGCCTTGTGTCTTACCAGTCAAATTAGGCTACCATACCAGCTGCGCACCCTCTCGAGCCAATCACCAGTGGTGAAGAATTCAGTCTCCAAGACATAGACGACTATATATCCGACACACCTGGCTCTGATGCCCCACAGGACTCACAAGAGCTGGAATCTCGGAGCGGTGATTCCTTCCATGTTGCCTCTCATGTGGCACTCAATATAGTGTTGCCGCAACTCAGCTAGAAACTGGTCCGGCAAGCTGAGTCTAGTCATTTTTGCGACTCTGCTGACCGCACCAATCCTGGGAATAGTCGTGGCTCCATCAGTCATTGACTCAACTTCAGTCCCGACTCAAGTTGACTATGACCGTATATGACTGCCCATCGGTGCCCATCCTCTGCCCGCTGCAGCGAGTGAGTACACCTTGGCTCACTTTTCTTTGCATGTTCTGACCAGCCCTGATCTCTGACCATGTCTTCCCTCACTCAACCGGCTTGCAACATTTCACACTTGATTTCACCCATCCAACCCCTTGACCCACCCACTCCTGGCCCCATCTATCCTCCACAGAGGCTCCCAGGCGTCCCTCTTGACCACGTCCTCCATTGCCGACTCAGTCACGGTGAACACCTCCGTGACATGCCTGACCTCACCTACCGCTCTCTTGACCTCACCGCCAAACTCAACTGATGGCTCTGTCAATGGCGATGTGATCACCAAGGCATGCTCCAGTGTACCCTCACCCCCAAGAAGGTGGAGATGCTTATGCAGGAGACCGCTGGACTCAATAAACATGTCAAGAAGACCAAGAGTATTAAGAACATCCTGACGCTCGATGCGATCACAGCGTGCTATGCGCGCACATGCACCCTCAACGTTGATGGCACAGCGGTGTCACCCGAAGTGGAACCCATCGAGGATCCACGGACATCGGGCATGATGACCAAGCCACCTGGACACCCGTTGCAGCATGCATGGTACGTCTCCCTTCCCTTGTTTTTGGAAACCCCTGGGATGACATTTTTCCTTCCTACATTTTAAATAAAGGACTATCTACTACGACATGAAGACAAGCGGGGTTCAGTGCATTGCGTTAGCTGGTAACAAGTGGGACGTATCGACTGTGACAAAAGTGAGCTGCTCTCTGTTAATACCCTCCATATGTGCTTAACTGTCGCGAAAACCAGGGATGGAAAACCAATTCTGTGCGCTGTCTCCTTCCCTTCCCTCGAATTGCATCAACACAGATGCCACCGACATCGATGACAGGAACGCCATCGGCAGCGCCCCCATTTTGAGGGTCCTCGAAGCCCCGTCACCCATCCCATGAGAAGATAGTTTCAATGGTGTTTTTTACTCCCTCAAGGCCTTCAGCATCGCTATTACGCTCATTATCGCAGGCAGTGCCGTCAGCACATGGGGTGTGAAGGTTCACTTCGGTGTCAGGATGTATGTGAATACATCCATTTATTGATAGTATTTCACCTCTTTCTCATGTTGCGGACCTTACAGCTGTCATCTCAGGCACAGGTATTTGCATCTGCTATTTGCCTTTGGACCAACTGCTTCTACCATCTCCTTGAGAACTTGCAGCGTTCCTCTCCTGCATCCAAGATTGCCCTGGAATATCTCCAGGAATTCATCTACTACGCCTACACATTTTACACTGCCCTCCTCAAAAGGGATACATTCAAGGATTATCGCACAAGTTGGCCTGAGGCCCTTGATGACCTTGCACAATATCACATCATCATTGCTGCCATGATACCCGCCATGCAGTTGACGGCCCTCAACAAATGGCACCTCCGTACCTTGCGCATTCACCGCTCCTCCTCCTCCTCCTCCTCTGTTCCTCTCCTGCATCCAGGATCGCCCTGGAATATCTCCAGGAATTCATCTACTCTGCCCACACATTTTACACTGCCCTCCTTGAAAGGGATACATTCAAGGATTATCACGCAAGTTGGCCCAAGGCCCTTGATGACCTTGCATGATATCACATCGTCATTGCTGCCATGATACCTGCCATGCGGTTGACGGCCTTCAACAAATGGCACCTCCGTACCTTGCACATTCACCGCTCCTCCTCCTCCTCCATTCCTCCCCCGTGTCCAGGATCATCCTGGAATATCTCCAGGAATTCATCTACTATGCCTACACATTTTACACTGCCCTCCTCAAAAGGGATATGTTCAAGGATTATCGCGCAAGTTGGCCTGAGGCCCTTGATGACCTTGCACAATATTGCATCGTCATTGCTGCCATGATACCCACCATGCGGTTGACAGTCCTCAATAAATGGCACCTCCTTAACTTGTGCATTCACTCCTCCTCCTCCTCCCTGACACCACCTTCCCTGTGCCCTGGTACTCAGATCGCAATATCTAGCAGCAGCAGCAGGATGGCAGCAGCAGTAGCGCTTTCACAATATGACTGCGTGTGTTCAATGTGGATTGCGTGTGTCCAACGTGGATTGCGTGTGTTCAACGTGGGTTGCGTGTGTTCAACGTGGATTGCATGTGTTCAATGTGGATTGCGTGTGTAGTATCTGTCTTGTTACATCGATCCATCATGGTTTCAGGGTCAATATTGTTCAATGTGAATTGTGTGTGTACTGTAGTATTGCCTTTTGTCTTGTTACATCGATCCATCATAATTTTCGGTCAATATTGTCAACGTGAATTGCATGTGTAGATTGCCTTTTGTTTTGTTATGTCGATCCGTCATAATTTCATAATCATAAATCGGACTTTCCCACAGGCAGTGAGTCTTCATTGGTCTAGACCGGCAGCACCTTTCCCATGAGGCCACTCTTATCAACCCTCTACCTCTACCACATGCAACTATACTGTATGTTTGTCCTTGATGAGGTGCAGTCCGTGGATATTGGTACGGAGGTATGAAAGAATAAATAACCTCTGTTCAAGACTGAACTGACACCCATGCCGCCCCACAAATCCCACCGCTGAGTTGTCACTCCTCCAGAGTCTGAACCTGCTTCGCCCAATGTGGCACCTGCATTGCAACCTGAAGCAAGTACTTCTCAAGACAATGTTGGTCCAGGTGATGTCCTGGGTAATGACAAGCGAGCCCATGGTGGTTCCGGCCCTGAAATAAGGGTCAACAATCCAGATGCTGTACCACCCGAGCATACTAAGAACTTTGCGCCTGACATTCTATATTTTTTCGACAGAACTGGAGTCAGGGCCACCTGCAAAGAGTGCAGGTGAGTTTCCTATGTGCTGTCCTCTTCAGTTTTCTGACATAAACAATGATTCATAGGAAGATCAAAGATACGAACCCAATGTTGGAAGTCCCCACTTATTCGAAGAGCACGTCAACCACAGTCCTCCGCCAGCACCTCAATGTGAAACATCTGGAGATATATCAGCATGCAGCCCAGGAGAATGGATGGGACATTTCGCAGGCTCGATCTCAAGCTAGACGCGAGGCTGCTGCTTTGCAACTCAGATGACAAGATGAATTTACCAAGCGGTCATTCCATAAACACCTACTCGACTTTGTTATCGCAGATGACCAGGTTCGTCCATGTCTTTTGTATTTTTACGTTCACTACGCTCATGTTGAATTGGAAGTCTGTGAACATTATAGAACATCTCGAATTCAGGCGACTCCTCCTCCATCTACGGACTGATCTCATGGATGCCATGATCCCGCATTGTACCAAGCTACACAAGCTTATCATTCAAGCTTGGGGTGCGCACTTCAAAGTGCTGCATGCTGACCTTGCAGTACGTCTCCCTCATCTTGTTTGACCTTTCTTCTTATTTTTTCTTCTTTTAAATCCAGGCTGCTGTGGGGCAGGTCTCTTTTACGATGGATATGTGGTCCGATAAACCTCTCCGATTGTATTTAGCTATTACTGCCCATTGGATCACAAGGGTCAAGGGAACCTCAGCTTTACGGCTTGAGATGGCCCTTGTCGCCTTTCACCAGGTTTGTGAGGACCAAACTGGTGAATCACTTGCAAATATAGTCCTACGTCTTCTTGATAGGGCTGGTGTTACCCTTAAAGTGAGGCACCAATATTCTTCTTGTGATTGACACATGCTCATCCACTCAAGATGGGACACATTACTATGGACAATGCGTCCAACAATGGGGCTATGATGGAGTCGCTCACGCAGAAGTTGAAGCTGCGTGACATCCCTTTCGATGCATATGATAATAGAATCATGTGCTTTGCACACATAATCGACCTTTGTTCTGGACGGGCAATACGTGCTGCTTCTGGGGTTGACAAGGGTGTTCTGCCCGGTAATGAGACTGCTTCTGACCCCATATCAGTGGCTTGTGTAGCAGTTCGAGCAATTCAGGGATCAGGAAAACGTCGAAGAGACTTCGAATGAGTCATTGCAGATGGCAACAAGGGCAGCTGGTTCAAAGCGGGGTGGCCGCCTGAGACAGTCCATCTCAAGCCGCTGCAGCTCCTACAAGACGTACCCACATGGTGGGATTCTGTTTTTCACATGCTCCATAGACTTTGTGAGATGCGCCCGGTATGTCGTCACACCTCCCCCATGGAACATAATACTCACTAAATAAATCAATTTAACAGGCTGTTGATCACTTCTTGGCCCTCCCCCAATATGACAAGCTGGCCAAGTACCAGATCTCATCTTGCGATTGGGACGCAATGAAAGATATCAAGGCTGTTTTGTCTGTCAGTCACAAGTGGGCTATCAGACAAGACAAATACTGATGTAGTTGTACCCAACAGGTTACGCGCTGTGTCCAGCATGTCATGTCAAGTAAGAGCACCCTGATTTTGTGTGGTGCTGTTCCTGCATTTGAGATGTTCATGTCAAAATGGGAGAGGATGATGCAACAATTTCCTAATCTGGAGCGGTACATCCAACCAGGCCTCGACTGCGCCTACAAATATTATTCTTGCATGGACTGCACTGATGCATATATTATCACAATGTGTAAGCCCTTACGTCTGTCTGTGCCAAACAATTAGGCTAATTATCATCTGTAGTCCTGAACCCCGCCATGCGTATGACATGGATTAACAATCACTGGGATGACGACTACATCGATATGGCCATGTAGACGATCAAAAAAATGGTGAGCTTAATATATGGCGTTGTCCTAAAGTCGTCTCACTTATGCCCCACAAGATGCACAAATACCAGGGGAATGAACAGCCACCTGTCCAAGGAAATCCCGCAAAACCAGCACGCCGGAAGGTACCAGCATTCATGTCACTTGCAGATGAATATGGGTTTGAGGATGACGATATGCGCATTGGGAAACGGCGTGGTGGTAAGCAAACAGTTGATAAAGAATATCAAGTCTATGTGGTGGAGGCACCATCGGAGGACGACACAGACCCTCTCAAGTTTTGGGAGGTAAGTGGTGATGGTGACATTAACGGTTCTTAAACATTGCTGACAAGATGCAGTAGCTCCGGCGGTCAATCTCTCCAACTTTGTACATGATGGCAATGGACTATCTTCCTATACAGGCATCTGCCGTTCCTTGTGAACACGTGTTCTTGTCAAGTGCAGAAACCGACACCAAGAAGAGGAATCGACTCAGCCCCCTTACGATAGAGGCTCTCCAGATGCTCAAATTCTATCTGGAGAAAGAACGCCTCCATTTCATGAGGGGTTGGGTGACGTCGGAGAAGCAGATGACCGTTAATGATGCAGAAGAGGAGGAGGAGGACCCCCTTGAGGCGTTGCTCCAAGGCAATTTTCAGAACAATTTGGATGAAATCATACACTATATCGATCAATATGATGAGGACAAAGAGGGCGAAGAGGGTGAAGAGGGTGAAGAGGGTGAAGAGGGTGAAGAGGCCGCTCAGGGTGATCAGGGCGATCAGGATGGGTAGCGCTAACTCTGTGGGTCTGTGCAGACAAATTTGGGACATCATTGGGACATCATTCGGGACATTGTTGTAGTTGCCTTGTAGCATGCTGCGCTGTTGTTGTGATCTTGCAGAGAATTCTATATTTTCTTGATTGTGATTGACCAAATGACTTGCAGCGCATCAGTGTACGGATATCAAAGCACTATCAAAGCACGTGTCTACTTTTCTCACGCTGCAGCCACATGTCATGTTCATGTTCATGCCACACCTTTGTCTGCTTTCTAGCATGGGCGCCACAAGTCGTATTATCAACATGTCTGTATTTTGTGAGCCATGTCTATGTTCAGTATATGCATTCTGTCATCTCATCTGTCCACATCCAGTACCACCCAAGGCCACTCAACCCTTGAAGCTGATTCGATTAGCTGGGAGATATTGGTTGCAAGAAAGCATCATGTCTGGGCCATTCTGTACATATGGAGCAATTGCACCGTCCCAGTTCACTCACATGTCTAGATAAATAGATGAAGTATATTTTGCGCACGACATTCTATCAAGAAATGATGTTGTCATTAAACTTGAGAGAGTTGAAGGAAAGGTTCACACCCTGGGCTGTGAGTTCCATGTCTACACAAAGCTTCAGGGAGGGTCTGGTATCCCTTGTATCCATTGGTTTGGTATGGAAGCTGGCTTCAATGCAATGGCAGTCGACCGTCTTGGCAAGTCCCTTGAGGGCCTCTTTGTTTGCTGCCATTTCAAGTTTATGATCAGGACTGTATTGCTTCTGGCTGGGCAATTGGTGAGTAAATTCAACTTCTGAGACCACAACCGATGGGCTGATGTCTACTACGCCTAGATCTGTTGCTTGCAGTACATCCATTCCCGCAACTTCGTTCACCACGACCTCAAACCTGGCAATATCGTTATGGGTGTCGGAACATATGCCAACACTGTACATGTCATCGATTTTGGGCTATCAAAAGAATTCAGAGACCCCAATACACATGCGCACGTTCCGTTCAAGAAGGGCCTTGGCCTTGTTGGGACTGCTGCCTTTGCGTCTATCAATAGTCACCTGGGCTTAGAGTTGGGAAGGCGAGATGACCTGGAGTCCCTCACTTACATCCTATTTTACTTCCTTTGGGGCTTTTTGCCATGGCAGGGCTTGAAGAAGTGGGAGGGGATTCTCAAAAGTAAACAAGAAATCACCATGCATGCCTTGTTCCATGGGCTCCCACCAGAGCTTCACGCGTTCTTTGAGCACTCCCGCTCGCTCTCCTTTAAAGACAAACCCAACTATGATCACTTTTGCAACCTTTTTGATAGTCTCTTGGTGAAGGAGGGATTTCCGGGTGACGTGGAATTCGATTGGGATCTTGCTGATGCCAAAATTCTGGGACAAGACTCCAGGGCTACAAGTGACACCCAGCATGAACCCAATCTTTCAAGCAAGCGCTGTCTGGGGTAAGTGTCAATATATCCATGCTGCAATGCATTCCTAACATGAAGTATACACAGATTATGCTCTCAGACCAGAAAAAAAATACCATCTTCACTTCCTATCCCTGTCATGCCTGGTGGCGTCTCAGATTCCATATCTCTTTTTTGAACTTCGTGCTTTTTTGAACACTGTTTCGCTAGCCAATCCTGATATCCCCCCTCCTGTGCATGTACCACGTATGGTGGCTTGTCATTCGTAGCTACGTGTCTATATGTATGCAAGTTGTATGCACAAGTGAGGTTGGTCTCAATTTATTGAGCAGTTTGTAAGGGTGAAAAGACCAATCCTCCCATGTTACTGGTAGAGTTGCTGTCCGAAATTTGACTCTACAAATTTCTCTTTCAACCCCAGCAAGTGAGGTGCCCCTGCCCGCTCGTGTTTCTTTCCACATCCTAACTGATTGTCCAACACCCGCCGCCTCAACCCCTGCCACTTCGACCCACACGGAGTCCCTCCCTCTCCTTCCCTCCCTCCCTTGTTGCCCAGGTGCGTCCCCATCCCCCTTCCAATTCTTGAGAATCCTTTGTTTTTTCCTTCAGCCCACCTAGCCAAATGCTGCTGTCACCAGCCCTCCCTCTATACCCCCTTGTCACACGTTTACCAAATGCTTCTCAGATCTCTCAGTCTTCCTCATCGCGTCCGCCTCTGCGCTTGTACAAACCGTGTACGACTTGGCGCATAATGTCACCAATCACAAGGACATGGTCATCAGGGTCAATGAACGTGACCACTGGCCCAGTGGGTATTTTCGTCCGCGCTTTGTTTTTTGTTGGCATTCATCACACAGTGACACACACCCCCAAATAGTCATATGTACAGCCAAATGCCAAAACCTTCACTTTCCCTCAGAATACTGGTATCTCTTTTTCATTGTGCGTATTGTCTCGTTTTTAAAAACAGCTCAGTTCAATTCTTGTAGTGATGAAAGCTTGATGTGGTTCGAAGTTTTGCGATACCAGATGGAGGGCAATGGTACGCACTCTACATCAATCGTCATCTTTGCTCCGCTGCTGAACCCCTTCCCTCTCAGCCACAGGTCCAAGCCCAAAGTGTATACTGTTGTCCTTAACTGGGCCCATGGGCGATTTGTTTTCAATGGCAATGGGTCCCAGACCCTCGTTCCCATCGCTGATGGCTACCAGCGAATCCAGGAACCCTGCTCTGCAAATTCCGACTTTACTGAGGATTACCATCTTCAGGAGATGTACCAGTCGTGGCAGATTTTCCTCGACCCCATAGACAGGCCCAAATTCCACTTGTTTGTGTTTGATGGATCACACCAGAACTGCCAATACGTCTACTTTCACAAATGCCAAACATGTTGCCCACCCAATAACTCCAGAACACCACCAATGCGACGACCACCATCCTGAAATGATCAAATAACAACATCATTGTGCCAGCCTCATCAGCTCTTGCGGGGACCTCTCGATGATGGCTTTGCCGTCCTTGTCCGCAGCTCTCGCGGGGACCTCTCGACGATGGCTTTGCCGTCCTTGTCTGCATCCTTGTCAGCCAACAACGTCCTGTTCGCCATCGACGACGACAATGACAAGCAAGAGACGTCGGCCTTGGATGGCCCGCCACATCGACGGGGCAAGAGGATAGGGTCCAGTTGACTCCATTACATACAGCATTGCAAGGTGAACACATAGATGTCGCTCAAGTGCTCCTTGAGCACCGCACGGAGGCAGGCGTACAAGATGAGGACAGGTGGACACCGCTCCATCGCGCGCCGGAAGGGGGCCATATAGACGTCGTTCGACTGCTGCTCAACCATGGCGCAGACGCACACGCCCCAAATGTTAAGGCTTCAACGGGCCTTGATAGTACGACTTGTACTAAGAGTGAACTGGTGGCAAGTACTTGAAGGTAGTAGAGGAGTCTCTAGTTTACTAGAGACGACTTAGTTTGAAGTGGGTAAAAGGGGAGGCACTTGGGAAGCTTTCAAGAACGTTGAGATTGCAAATCAAGTCAAGCTTAGGGCTTGACTGTCGA